>Ga0194127_10000035_pt1 | contig 179261 bp, 152 predicted proteins | sample TA2KigC100mmetaG_FD_148624 | JGI IMG/M metagenome (GOLD analysis project Ga0194127, IMG submission 148624) | Freshwater microbial communities from Lake Tanganyika, Tanzania - TA2015036 Kigoma Deep Cast 100m | ecosystem: Environmental > Aquatic > Freshwater > Lake | place: Tanzania: Lake...
CCGTTCTTACCGGAACCGTAATAGGTTGGGAAATTCAATTGCTCTTCTGTTGCATCCAGGTTGAAGAAAAGTTCAAAAACTGCATCATGCACTTCATCCGGACGACAGTTTGGTTTATCCACTTTATTGATGACGACAATTGGATGAAGGTTCAATTGCAACGCTTTCTGCAATACAAAACGGGTTTGCGGCATGGGTCCTTCAAAAGCATCCACCAACAAAATCACACCATCGGCCATTTTTAACACACGCTCCACCTCGCCACCGAAATCAGCGTGACCCGGAGTATCTATCACATTGATTTTTAGATCATTATATATGACCGCTGCGTTTTTACTGAAAATCGTAATACCTCTTTCTTTTTCCAGATCATTGCTGTCCATGATCAGCTCTCCTGTCTCCTGATTGTCACGAAACACCTTCGCTGTGTGAAGAATCTTATCCACCAAGGTTGTCTTTCCGTGGTCTACGTGTGCAATGATAGCTATGTTCCTGATATTCATAATGTTATTTAGTCGCCGCAAATTTACGACAAATCACTGGGGCAGCAATTAAATAATAGTGAATATCAGCTATTTACTGCCTCTTAGGATATAAAGTACTGTCACCCAAATCAATACAAGCAGCATGGCTGTAAACTGGTGCGCCACGCCCAGCCAAAGCAATACAGTAGCATTGTTGGCAAAAAGGACGGTAAGAATGCCCAATACAACTTGAAGTAGCACGATGATGATGGGTATTCGATAGATGCGCTGGAACAATGGGGTGGAGTTGATTTTTTTGGCTTTCTGAAACCAGATGAATAACAAGACTGTGATGATGTATGCCAGGGTTCTATGGATGAAATGAACAGCCAAAGGATCGTGGGTGAGACTGGACATTGAATCGTTTGCGATGGAAGATGGAATCCATTCACCATTGATGGTAGGCCAGGTTGTAGCAAATTGAGCCGCTTTGAGTCCGGCCATGAACGCCCCGAAAATCAACTGCACAACGATCAAGACAAACAACCAAACAGAAAAACGTTGAAGGGCTGGTGCAGTTGTAAGTTGAGAACGATCGATCAACAACTGCAATGCGAACCACAAATTATATGACAGTAATCCCAATGCTGAAATAAAATGAATCGCCAGACGAATATGGTTTACATAGAGACTCTCTTCATTCAATCCACTTTTTACCATGATCCATCCAATGAGTCCTTGCAGTATTCCCAACAAGAAAAGAATCAGCAAGGGTTTGATCATTTCCTGTTTGAATTTTCTGGTGATGATAAAATAGACAAAAGGCAACAGAAATACCACAGCAATCAATCTTGCCCATTCGCGGTGAAACCATTCCCAGAAATAAATGAATTTGAAATCAGACAAGGTAAATTCAAAATTGAGGTGCTTGAATTGACCGATCTGTTTATATTGATCAAACGCCTTTTGCCAATCACTCTCGTTCAACGGTGGAATGGCTCCCAGAATTGGTTTCCACTCAGTGATGGATAACCCTGAACCTGTCAACCGGGTGATGCCTCCCAGCAAAATCTGCACCACGATCATGCCCACTCCTATCAACAACCAAATCGCAACTGCATTTGATTTTTTTTCTGCTCGTACTTGCATTCTGCAAAGGTAGTTTACAAATGCATTGATGATCCTTTTGATGAATTTTTCTTGCTACTTTGCAATGGATGCTCAAACCGTTTTTTCAATCGATGGAACCAGAAGCCGGTTGTGATGAAGCCGGCAGGGGTTGTCTCGCTGGACCCGTATTTGCGGCTGCTGTGATTCTTCCACGTGATTTTCATGACAATGAATTAAACGATTCAAAAAAAATCACTGAAAAAACAAGGTATCGATTGAGGACTCTTATTCAGCAATATGCCATCAGCTGGGCTGTTGCCAGCATCGATGCAAAAGAAATCGATGCCATCAATATTTTGAATGCATCTATCAAGGCAATGCATGTATCCATCAGTCAATTATCTCTTACTCCTTCTTATATTATTGTCGATGGAAATCGTTTCAAACCATACAACGCAATTCCTTATTCAACCATTATCAAAGGTGATGGAAAATTTGCATCAATAGCAGCAGCAAGTATTTTGGCAAAAACATACAGGGATGATTGTATGATGCAAGCGCATGATCAATTTCCTCAATATCAATGGAATAAAAATAAAGGGTACGGAACATTAACACATCAAAATGCAATCGCAACATTCGGAAGGTGTGAACTTCACAGAAAAAGTTTTAAAACAACAGTTGACAGTTAACCGTTAACAGTCAACTGTCAACTAATTTCCCCCATGCCTTGCCTAATAATCTTCGGCTGCTCTTCTGTCATATCAACAACGGTAGAATACTCCATCCCGCCAATGCCGCCATCGATTACCATATCAACAAGCTTACCGAATCGGTCATGAATGATGTGTGGATCTGTATACTCTTCCACCATTTCGCAAGGAAGCGATGAGCTTAAAATTGGATGCCCCAATGCTGCAGCGATGGCATGTGTGATGTTGTGATCAGGCACACGAAGTCCGATGGTATTTTTTTTGGTTTTTAAAATTTTCGGGACTTCCTTGCTTGCAGGAAGAATGAATGTAAATGGTCCGGGTATATATTGCTTGATGAAACGATACTGAGGAGTAGAAATGGCTTTTGCATATTTACTCAAGTCAGACAAATCACTGCATACAAATGATAGATTGGCTTTCTCAGGATCGATGTCTTTGATGCGGCAAATGCGTTCAACTGCTTTTGACTGAAAAATATCGCAACCGAATCCATACACGGTATCTGTTGGATATACAATTACACCGCCCTCTTTCAGACAGCTTGCAACTTGTTGGATGATTCTTTCTTGCGGATTATCTGGATGAACAACGACCAGCATAAGCTATGCAATCGTCCAGGTTTCATTCCCCCTGATCAGTTTATTTAAATCCCCCTTGCCCTTTTTTGTCATTACCTCATCAACCTGCGCCTGCAGCATGTCTTCATAACATGCACGATCGGTCTGGTAGAATACACCGAAAGGTCTTGGTAAATGTCCTTCAATGCATGGATCATCGAACATCCTCACCAAAATCTGTGCTTTGTAAAAATCATGTTCATCATGTATCCAACAATCATCTGCACTTACTCCATTGTTTAAATCAACAATAACTGGCTTGAATCCGTCCAGCTTGATTCCTTTTTCCTTGTTGGCACCATAGAGCAAAGGCTTGCCTTGCTCAAGGAAAATGGTTTCGATGGACTTGGTTGCTTTCTCTGTGAATATTTCAAATGCGCCATCGTTGAAGATGTTGCAGTTCTGATAGATTTCCAGGAAGGATGTCCCCTTGTGCGCATTGCTTCTCAGCAACATTTCCTGCAAATGCTTTGGATCGCGGTCCATGCTGCGTGCAATGAATGTTCCATCTGCACCCATTGCCAATGCGAGCGGATTGAAGGGATGGTCCAAACTGCCGTAGGGAGTTGACTTGGTTACTTTATGTTCTTCAGATGTAGGAGAGTATTGTCCTTTTGTCAATCCATATATCTGGTTGTTGAACACCATGAAATTGACATTGAAATTTCTTCTGAGTAAATGAATGCTATGGTTTCCTCCGATGCTCATGGAATCTCCATCACCACTTACAATCCACACACTCAGATCCGGACGCGCAGCTTTGAGCCCGCTTGCAATGGCAGTTGCCCTTCCATGAATTGAATGCATGCCAAAAGTCTCCATATAGTAAGGAAACCTACTCGAACAACCTATCCCAGAAATGATGGCAATGTTTTCTCTCGGGATACCCAGTGTTGGCATGATTTTCTGTACCTGCGCAAGAATGGAGTAATCTCCGCAACCTGGACACCAACGGACTTCCTGATCAGATTGAAAATCTTTGGTGGTGAGTTGTTGAACAACGGTTTGTACTGATTCGCTCATAACTTACAATTGACATATTAAAGTTAATCAATTTTAGGAGCTCATAAAAAAAGAGAACCCTGGGGGTTCTCTTTTGTAATTCGGTAGGATGCAAAGACTACCAACGGTTTCCACCGCCGCCACCGCCGAAGTTGCGACGACCACCGCCACCGCCACCACCATTGTTGGGGCGCTGCTCACGAGGCTTCGCCTCGCTAACTTTGATCGCACGTCCTTCTACAGTTGCACCATCCAATTCTTGGATAGCTTTTTGGGCAGCTGCATCGTCAGACATTTCAACAAAACCGAAACCACGGCTACGGCCTGTGAATTTGTCTGTGATAACTTTTGCTGAAGTTACTTCTCCATACTCAGCAAAAAATTCTTTCAAGTCTTCATCCTGTACGTTGAAGCTCAAATTTGAAACGTAAATGTTCATTACAAATAAAATTGATTAAAAAAACTGAGAGAAACACAGGGGTAAAGAAGACTTACTATTAGCAGATGTTTGTGCTTAGCAGGAAATACTTTCACTTACTTATAACTGTACTTAACTCATATAACAGGGCAAAGATAGAGCTAATCAACCAAACGAAAGAATAAATTATTTTGAAAACTATATTAACGTATTAGTATTCAATGCTTCAGCTGCTGCTTTTGCTCTCTTTTCATCCTGCAGACTCTTGTAAGAAATCAATGTACTGATGAGAAAAAAGATCGCACCTGCTATGAATGGAGCTCCAGGGAAATACCATGTATAACCATCTCTGCTGAAAAATGAAAATAAGTTAGACATGATCAGCGGACCCACAACGGAAGATGCACTCATCAAGCTGGTCAGTGCACCTTGCAATTCACCTTGCTCATTGGATGGTACATGCTGAGAGATGATTCCTTGCAAAGCCGGACCGGCAATCCCTCCCAAACAATACACAAATGAAAACGCAAACATCATCCATGTTGAAGAAGCGAATGCAAACAAAAACATTCCAATGGTATACAATAAGAGGCCGACGAACAATGCACGTGCCTGTCCCAATTTAGGAATGGCAATCCTGATCAATCCACCTTGCACCATCGCAATAACCATCCCCACAAATGCGAGTGAGTATCCAACCATTCCGGTATTCCAATTGAATTTTTTGATGGTATAATAGCTCCAAGTACTCTGCACTGCATGAGCACCAATATAAATGAATGTCAAAGAAATAATCAATCCAGTGAGCACAGGATATTTTTTCAGATGCAGCAAAGAGCCAACCGGATTCGCACGCTTCCATTCAAAATTTCTTCTTTTCTCCATTGGTAAAGATTCTGGAAGAATCAATAAACCATACAACCAATTGACAAGTGTCAATCCAGCGGCAAATAAAAATGGAATGCGTTCACCGTATTGACCGAGTACACCGCCCAACAGTGGACCAATGATGAAACCCAGTCCGAATGCCGCTCCCAGGAGTCCGAAATTCTGTGCACGCTTCTCTGGTGTTGTAATGTCAGCAATATAGGCCGAAGCGGTGGTGATGCTTGCACCGGTGATGCCGGAAATGATTCTTGCTATAAATAACCAAACAATATTGGGTGCCCAAGCGAGCAATAGATAATCTAATCCAAAACCAAACAATGAAATCAAGATGATGGTTCTTCTTCCGAAGCGATCGCTCAAGTTTCCCAAAACCGGTGCAAATAAAAATTGCATGATAGCATAGGCGAACATGAGAAAGCCTCCATATCTGGAAGCAACACTCATGTCACCTCCTGTTAATTTTTGAATGAGAGATGGAATGACAGGTATGATGATGCCAAATCCGATTACATCGATCAATACAGTTACAAAGATGAAACCTAAGGCAGCAGAACGGTTTTTATTGAACATAGATATGTTTAATGCTGGATGGAGTCATACACAACCACTCGTCTCCATAAGTGCTTGCATTCATCAATGAATTGAAGATGCATGGGATGTGTTTGATATATATCCTGATCTTCTGCATTTTCAAAAACATTCAACCATGAAACTGCATAGGTTGTATCGATGACATCTCGGTTGGTATCAGCGGGTAAGCCTATGTGAAAGAATTTAATCTGTGGAACCGCACTTAGTTTTTCGAGTCCCTTGATCAAAGCAGCGAGATCCTCCTGGCTGCCAGGATTTTTCAACCAAAAATAAACGTGGTGTATAAAGTTGTTTTTCAATTCCATGGATGGGTCATTTGAGTCGTGAAAATAAACAAATTGGGCGGTATACGATTTGAGTAATCGTATAATTACGAAACAGCAAAAGGGCATCCCCTCTTTTTGATGTGATTTTACTGATAGATAAAATATCACAACGAAAAGATCGTTATAGTCGAAAAGAGTTGTATGACCCGTTTATGGATTTCATCCCTGCACCAAATGGTAAATGAGATGGGGAAAAAATCATATCGTTTGCTGTCCCGATTGACAAGCGCATGGAAAAAGGACCTTCCTACCAATCGATGGAAGATGCAGGGTATGCAAAATGGCATGGCTTCTCTTTAAAGAATACTCCAGATCTGAGAAAAAAAAGAGTGTTTGGTATCAGTAAACATTATGCCTGAGCCAATTTTGCAGCAATTCTTCTGCGTGCATCTTTTGTATTGAAAGGGGCAACTTTGGTGAATCGCTTCAGCCCCAACAACATCATGCGCTGTTCATCGCCACTTGCAAATGCGTTGATCGCATCTTTCCCATGTTTGTTGATGCGATCTGCTGCGTCGTATAAATAGGTTTTTGCCATATCGATTTCAATGCTGCAATGGGATTCGCCTTTTTGTTCAACCATCTTGATCGCTCTGAGCAAACCGCTTTCTGCATGGAATACATCAATTGCCATGTCTGCAATATGCATGATGATTTCCTGTTCCGATTCCAACTGCATCATGAGTTTTTGTGCGGCTGCGCCGGCAACCATGAAAATGGATTTTTTCATTTGCGCAATGGCTTTCAATTCTTCTGCAAATGGTGTATCGTCGGTTGATCCAAAATCAGGTATGCTCATCAATTCTTTTTGGACTGCCATGGCGGGTCCCATGAAATCCAGTCGACCTTTCATTGCGCGTTTCAAAACCATGTCAACGATCAACAGACGATTGATTTCATTGGTCCCTTCAAATATTCTGTTGATGCGGCTGTCACGGTAAGCCCTTGATACATTGTATTCGTCACTGAATCCGTTTCCTCCATGAATCTGTACTGATTCATCAACCGTGAAGTCAAGCAATTCTGATCCAGATACTTTTAAGATAGCGCATTCAATGGCATATTCTTCAGCTGCGCCCAACAAGGCCTCATTGAATGGTTTGCCTGCAGCCAGCAATTCTTTTTCTTTTTCTTCGATCCACATAGATGCGCGATAGAGCGCAGCCTCGACTACCCAGTTGCGTATGGCCATCTCAGCCAACTTCTGCTGCATGGCTCCAAATTCAAAAATGGGTTTTTTGAATTGTTCTCTGGTCTTTGCATATTTCAATGCATCTGCCAATGCTATTTTTGATCCACCCATGGTAGATGCACAGAGTTTGAGTCGACCAAGATTCAATATATTGAAGGCAATGACATGCCCCTTTCCAATTTCCCCCAATACATTTTCTACCGGCACCTTGCAGTCTTGAAAATAGAGTTGTACGGTAGAGGAGCCCTTGATTCCCATTTTATGTTCCTCTTGTCCGAAACTAAATCCTTCCATGCCGCGTTCAAGAATGAAACCTGTAAACTGTGTCCCATCAATCTTTGCAAAAACAGTATATACGTCTGCAAATCCACCATTGGTGATCCAGCATTTTTGCCCATTCAATATGTAATGCTTCCCATCCTCGCTCAGTTTTGCAGTTGTTTTTGCACCCAGCGCATCGCTGCCGCTGTTGGGTTCTGTCAATCCATATGAACCTTTCAATTTACCCATTGCGAGTCCAGGTATATATTTTGCTTTTTGTGCTTCCGTTCCAAAATAAAGAATAGGAAGTGTGCCGATACAGGTATGTGCTGAAAATGCTACCGAGAATGAATGTCCCGCACCCAATGCTTCAGCAACGATGATCGATGATGTGAATTCTTTCCCCAATCCATCATATTGTTCAGGAATGGAAACGCCCGTCAATCCGAGTTCTCCTGTCTTCTCCATCAGCGATGGCATGAGTCCGGGTTCCAACTTATCAATCCGATCCAGCAACGGCGTTACTTCTGTGTTGATGAATTGATGACACATGTCGAACATCATTTTTTGTTCTTCGTTGAAATCCTCTGGAGTGAATGTATCAGCAGGTGAAGCAGCATCGATCATCCATCCTGCTCCTTTCATGACTTGTTTGGTTGTAGTTTCCATAATAAACGATTTAAACTATTATTTTAGATTGTCGTATACTTTTTGCAATACAACTTTTGCACGATCAACATCTGAAACAACAACACCTTCCAATGCCTCATTCAAGGTATTGGATGCAACTTCCATGGTATGGTCTTGCATTTTTCTTGCAGCATCGGTCAGCACAATTAAATTCTGTCTTCGATCGGTTGGTGATGCAACGCGTTTAACGAGTTTTAATTTCTCCAAGTTGTCAAGCAATCGTGTGATGCTTGGTTTATCACGAAAGGTTGCATTGCAGAGTTCTTGCTGACTCACACCATCTTTTTTCCAGAGATGATAAAGTACACTCCATTGTTCGATGGTGATTTCAATTCCCTGTTGCTTGAAATTTTTCTGCAATCTTCTCGCGATGGCAGTTGAAGCCATTCCCGTGATAAAGCTGTAAAGCTCCCCCCATTTAAATTGGTTGTTTGACATATAGTTGCATAACTAACTATATGAAGATAATGAATTTTTTTGCTGAAACAATCTTTTATTGTAGTTATGATAAAATTTAACTTAGGCGTAAATAGTTGCTTTTGAAATGGTTGTGTGGTTGATCATATTGGTTGTGCTGACAGTTTACCTGCTGGTGATCATGCGGGCGAACAGTTTATTTATACGAATGAAATTGTATCAACCGGTTCAAAATGTAAATAGTCCGGCGAGCATCATCATACCCGCCAGAAATGAAGAGGAAAACATCGGACGATGTTTGGATGGATTGCTGGCTCAGGAGTATCCTGCAGGGTTGATGGAAATCATTGTGGTGAATGACTTGTCGGATGACAGAACAGTAGAGATTGTAAAAAGCTATGAGGATGAAAGGATCAGGTTGATCAGTATTTCAGCGGATGAAAAATATGGGAAGAAGTCAGCCGTATCCAAGGGTGTTCGTTCTGCACAACATGAAATCATAGTGACAACGGACGCAGATTGCAGTTACAAAAAAAAATGGTTGGCTACCTTGGTTGCCTGCAAAGAAGATCGACAGGCAGCGATGGTTGCGGCACCGGTTGTGTTCAGGAAAGAAAAAAGTTTTTTGGAAATCTTTCAATCGCTTGACTTTATTTCACTACAAGGCATCACGGCAGTGGCAGTGTCTAACAAGTTGTTCAACATGTGCAATGGTGCCAACTTATTGTATACCAAATCTGCATTCGAAAAAGTAAATGGATTTGAAGGGATTGATCAAATTGCTTCGGGGGATGATATGTTGCTGATGGAAAAAATTGAAAATGCTTTTCCGGGTCAGGTTACTTATTGTTACGCGCATGCCGCCGTTGTTGAAACCAATGCAGCCGCCAGCTGGAAGGCTTTTTTTCAACAGCGGATACGCTGGGCAAGCAAGGCCAAAAATTATTCAAGCATGCTGATCAAAGCCACGCTCCTGCTTGTTTTCAGCGTGAATCTCATCACGGTTTTACTGTTGCTGTTTGGATTGTTCAACAGTATCTACTTCAAATATTATCTGATCTTTTTATTGACCAAAGCATTGGGAGAACTCCCATTTATGCTACATACATCGATGTTTTTTGGAAAACAACGGCTCATTGCGTGGTTCATCCCCTCACAGATTTTTCATACCATCTATACAGTCATCGCCGCTTTTTTTGGAATGATTACCCAGTATGAATGGAAGGGGAGAAAGGTGAAATAATCATGAACCCGCTACAGGAACATTGCGGTTGAAACTTTCGTCCAGTGAAATGAACGTTTCGGTTCTTTCGATGCCTTTTATTTTTTGCAGTTGATCATGCAAGACAAATCGCAATTGATTGATATCTTTTGAAACCACTTCAATGAACATGCTGTAATTACCTGTTGTATAATTCAGGCGAGTGATTTCCGGAATTTTTTTCAGGTCCTCTGCAACTTGATCATACAAAGAGCTCTTCTCCAGGTATATTCCAACAAAGGCCTTGATATCATATCCCAACAATTTTAAATCGACATTGAGTTTTGTACCTTTAACCACCCCGAGCTCTTGTAATTTTTTGATTCGAACATGGATGGTACCTCCAGAAACAAACAATTGTTTCCCGAGGTCAGCATAAGAAATACTCGCATCTTCGGTCATGATCTGAATGATTTGAAGATCCAGTTTGTCAAGATTTAATTTTGATGCCATGATGAATATTGATTTTTCAGAGATTTTAAATATTGGTTCAATTTATTGAATATTTTCAATAATTAAAAAATTATTATTGAATTTATATCAATAAAACTCTAATAAGCTTAAATTTGCATCAGTTCTTTACAATTGTGGGGTGATGAAACTTTCGGCAGACATGCCCTCTTGTCTCGAGGGTGGGGATAACAGGACAAACGTAGTGTAGAGCCGTTTCGAGCAATCGGAGCGACCAGGGTCGACCACTGAACTTTGCGCTATAGCTAACTGCCTCGTGGAGGTTCGACTCCTCCCCCTACAGCATTTAATAATCCCTACTACATTGTATATCAACGTTTTAGGGATTTTTTATTTACATCAGGGGAACCTATACTTATTTAGTTTTTTTAATAATTTTTTGACAGCTGATTGCTTAAACCACCAACGATAGACCACCGGTTTTTCCTCAACTATAATATTTCCAGATCTAACCTCTTTTACTGAATACATTTTAATTTTTATTTAATATTTAAAAAATATAGTTGCAAATTTCTGTAGTGATAGAATGCCATTTTATCAAAAGTGTATTGAAAAAGACCAGAAAATAGCATTAAGATTTTTTAGTAAGGTTGTTGGAAATTTTATTGTGGCTTTATAATATCCATTTTCTATAAACTTGCTCTGTGGCTTATAGGTAAAACAACACAACTCTTCATTGTATCGTAAATAGTGATCTAATTCGGAAAGAAATTTAGTTTGAATCTCAACATCTATTCTGGTCAACTCCAAATCATGATCGTCAAGGTTATTCTCACTTACCACTTTTTCAAAGTCAATTCCTCCGCAGTTAGTTGTTATATAAATTTTTGCTGTGTCCACTTTTGAGCTTTCAATTTTATAAAAAGCTTCTTCTTGTACCCCTCCGCCCCCGATTGTTCCTTTTCCATACCTCACGTCCAAATGTCTCGCGCCAAGTATGAGTGGATATTCTCTTCCCTCTTATACCAGCCCGATTCACTATATTTATGTAAAGCCCATTAAATGCGACATCCTGCCTTGCTCTTCGCCTCCCTTCTGACCATCGCCTGCAGATCGAACGACTGCTCCCTCAACATGCGTGAGGCGGAGGTGATCAAAAAGATCAGCTCCGAACGCGCAAAAGCCTTTAACGAAGGAGATGCCGCAGGCATCGCCAGGCATTTCGCCGACAAATGCTTCCTCATGGCACCGAGTGGTCAGACGAAGACCGACCCTGCACAGGTCAAGGCATACTACCAGGCCATCTTCGACAAGTATTCGACCGGACTGGAAAGTGGCTACGAGGATGTGAAAGTTGACGGCGACCTGGCCTACGGGAGGGGCTTCGCCAAAGTCAGACTGAAAGACAAGGTCACGGGTGAGGAAACCGCATCCACTGCCAAATACTTAAACATTCTAGAGAGACAGTCTGACGGAAGTTGGAAGACGACCCACGACATCTGGAACGCAAATGAGGAGTAAACCCGGTATGTACGTAGAAACCTTCTGCCAACCGGAACAGCCCACACGATGTAAGAAAGAGAAAAACCATTGATTATCACCTTTCGTTCTATTAAAAAGGGCGGTATAGGCCTGCAGAATCGCAAAGACGCCGGCTTTGTTATCGGAGGCGCCACGGGGGCGTAGATGCGCCAGTCGGGGCTGATGGCGCTGCGGATTCTTTGCCAGTCGAGGAAGTTCGCGCCCTTGACGAGCGAGCCGTCGGTGAGTCGCGGCTGGAAGGGATGTAGACCAGCAGCCCATTTGGTGCTGTCGACCGGCTGCCCGTCGTAATGCGCATAGAAGACGACTGTGTGTCTGGCTCCTGGCGTTCGCACTTCGCCATAGGCGGCGGGCGGCTGTCAGGGGGTTGTTGCTTCCAGCAGTCGCAACTCGGCGACGTCTTCGGCCTGCATGAAGCGGAGGATGTTGTCGGCAGTAGCCCGCAGTCCAGCTTTGTCAGTCGCTATGTTGGGAATCGCCAGGAAGTTGCGGTAGTTCTCTAGCAGTCGGGCTTCGTTAGCCTGTAGCCAAGCATGTACATTTCGCGCGGTAAGCGACTGTGCAGTGGCCATGACGGGCAAGGCGACCAGCAGGAGAATGGATTTCTTCATATGTGGAAAGTAAGCTAAAACTGCGGCTGATATTTAGATTTTTTCATTCACAACAAGTTCAAATAGCGCAATATCCGACTTTGCACGATCATTAAGATCAAAATTTCTACAAATTGAGCCTAGATCTACTAGTGCACTTAAAACATTTTTTTTCTGGATTATAGCCCAAATTTCCTTGCTGTATTTCTAGAGTGAAGATCAAGCGCTGCAGCTCTAAAGGATCACCACAGTGTAATATGTGATATCTATTTTATTTACCAAGAATAATCTCTGATGATTTTAATGCGCTTTCAAGATTGTTAATTACAGCAGTTTCAGATCCAATTTCTATATTTTTACCCTTCTTATTTAAGCTGTATTTTCTCATTTTTCCCCTGACCTTTATTTGATTATTTTTCTCACTTATTTTTTCAATAATTATTTTCCAACCCTCACGATCATCCAGAGGAATAGGCAAAAACGCACCATCATTTATTTTATCCACATTTTCATAAACATATACCAATAAACCTTTTTTTGTTGGTTTTCCAAGAGTTAAAGTATCACCCCGTAATAGTTTTATTGAAGACGCGGTTTGTTCGGTAGAAGTTTGATCTCTTATAATAATAGTGTCTTTCACCAAAATTATATTTTGAGATTGTACGCTACAAATAAATAACATTGCAACAATAAATATTAAGAATTTCATATATACTTTTAACTTTTTCTGTATTGAATCCATGTACTGGTTCCCTCTTTTGGTGAGTAAATTTTAAATTTAACAACCAAATATAAAGGTTGGCCCTTCCCATCCTCAGAGATATATCCTATTCCTTCGCCATTTGAAAAATCTTGAAAAATTAGCTTCCACTTTGGATAATTAGATTTCATTTGCCATGTTTTTACATCACTCTCTGTAAAAGGAATGATGGTAAGATTTCTTTTTTTTCCGTAATATGACCAAGTACCATCCTCATTTATTTTAATTGGCTCATAATCCCCAGTTGACCCATTTTCATAACCACCATTCAAATAGTCATTTCTCATCGAAAGATTGTACCATTTGCCTAGTATGCTTGTAAGTACCTGTGTATTTGAGGCAGATTGAGAGAGTGAGTTAAATGAAGTAATAAGGAACATGACAAATATAAAAATATAGGGTATAAGACTATGCCTTAGTGGATTTTTATTCAAAAAAGATGGCCTCATGAATTAAAATTATTTTCATCTAACTTACAATTATTAATTGAATTATAATGAGATTGAATATACCCATTATTAGGTATTTTTTTAAGGTAAAATATAGCGAAATTTATCTATTAACAATGGTATTCCTTAAAATCAAAACATAAAATATGAAAAAGCAAATCTTTCAGATTTCATTATTACTGTCATCGATTATCTGTATCTCAAGTTGTTCAGCATTATTTACTGGGACAAAAGATGATATTTCATTTAAGTCGAATCCAACAGGTGCAAAAATTTATAAAGATGGCATAGAATTATGCAAAACGCCATGTACTATTAAAATGAAAAGATCGTTTGGGAATACCAATGTTGAATTAAAATTAGATGGATATGAAACTAGGGTATTTAAAATGGATAAGGCCTTCAATATTGTAAGTGTATTGAATCTTGGTAATCTTTTAGGATGGGCAATTGATGCAGCAACTGGTGCAGTGATGAAATACGATCGTAAGGAATATAGTTTCGAATTAATTAAAAATAAGGGTATTTCATCAATACAACCCGATAAAATTTTTATTGATACAAAGAAAAATACAGTAGATATTTATGTAACTCAATAATTTTCTTTTCACAAAAAAAATCACTTTCCCGTCAACGTGGAAGTGATTTTTTTTATTTTTGGTGTTATATAATATACATAAAATAAATTATTTAAGCAAATACTTTAGACGCCGTTTCTGTAAGATAAAATGGAGATGTATTGGAATTCTTCTATTTATTTTTATGAATGCCTCTGGCACTCTTTTTGCGCAAATCATTAATAGTCAGACTAGCATATTACAATTAAAATCTAATCACTTATACAAAAATCATGGGATCACCAAAAATATTATTTTAATAAAAATAAAAGATGATAGAAACAATCTGGAAAATGATGATCTCTATTTAAGAATAAATAATCCACACATAAACCGGATTATTCTTGAAAATAAAAACATTGGTGCAAAAATTGAATTAGGTGATAATTACAGATTCAAAGACAGATTTATACTTACAAATGATTTTATTATCCCGCTTAAAACTCTTTTGAATAAGGGAGATAGTATTGATTTATTCATTGACAAGCGGAATGAAAATGTTAGTTATCTCATTCAAATATTTAATAAAAAAGAATTAGAAAATCTTGAGGCATCGAAAATTTTTTATCTCGGATGCTCTTTCTTATTTATAATATTATGTGTCATTTTATTTTTAATCTTAGGAGTAATATTAAGAAAAACATACAACTATTATTTTGCCCTGTTTATTCTTTCAATGGGCATATGGTTCCTTAATAATGCAGGATATTTATATCAATACTGCTGGCCTGATAACCCCGTATTTCATAAATTTTCTAGAACATTATTTTCAACAATAACAATCGCTTTTTTTTGTGTATTTATTCTCGAATACTTTAAAAAAAATAAAAATAGACTTTATAAGATCATCTTATATTTAACCTACCTATTTGTGCCCACAAGGTTAATATCTATTGCTTTAGATCTACAATTTACGAATGATGATCAATTAAAGTACCTACTGCTAATAATCAATTCGATAATACTAACCATACTATTTATTATAATCATTTCATTTATAACATCTAAAACTGTTCAAAAAGGCATGTGGTTTTATAATATTGGGCATATTTTATACACAATTTTTTTACTCCTCGAGGTATTTCATCAATATAAATTCGATCCAATACCAATATATCATCATTCACAATTTTTCCCTTTTCTTTTCTTTTGTGGGCAAATAATACTGATAGGATTTGAAAATGTAATGACCTATATCAGGACGAATAAATTATTATTAGAAAAAAACTATCAAGGTTTAATTGACTTGGATAATGATCTTGCTAACACAATAATAAATGTGCAAGAAAATGAGAGAACAATTATCGGCGAAGAAATACATGATAAAATTGGTGCCGATCTATCAATAATTAAACTTCGAACTGAAACTATTTTAAAAAAGTATCCGAAATTCGAAGGGAACGAAGAATTAAAAAATATTTCTAGTAATATTAGTTCATTACTTCAAGAAATTAGATTTTATATTTCATCGTTGATACCTATTGATATAAAGCAAAATAAGTCCGAAGAACTTTTTTATTCACTAATCACGCAATTCGAGCGGGTCGCACCATTCAATATCAAATTCAAATATGAATTAAAATATAATTTATCTAAAAAATTAAATATCCACTTATATAGAATATTAAATGAAATGCTTACAAATAGTCTGAAGTATTCTATTTGTACAGAAGTACAAATAGATATATTTAAATCACAAGATAATAAAATTAATTTCTGGTATACTGAAAACACAAAAGGGTTTAATTACGTGGAACAGCAAGGACATTTTGGAATTAAAAACATTAAGCATCGTGTTTCATACATAAAAGGTGATATAGAACATTTAAATTTAGATGACAAAATGATATATAAAATCAATTTCTACTCTAATGAAAAATAAGCAATCTAAAACTATATATATATGTGATGACCATATACTATTTGCAGAAAGTCTCAAAGCTTATCTAGCACTTTATGAATGTTATGAAGTAATAGGTTATTCAGATAATATATCACAAGCGTATGATGATATTTTAAAATATCGACCTAATATTATATTAATTGATTATCAACTAAAAAAATCCAATGGCCTAGAACTTTTAAAAAAATTAATACAGTTCAATATTAAATCTTACTGCTTCATTTTGACAATGAAAAATGATCCAGAGATAAAATCAGAAGCAAAAATGCTTGGAGCAGCTGGGTATCTATTAAAGGATATGAGTGGCGATGATATAATTGCAATATTCGAAAATTTAGAAAAGAACAATATTAATTTTTACGAGCATGTTGAATCATATAATAATAGCACACAATCTAAGACATCATCAATTTTAACGAAACGTGAACTCGAAATAGCACGATTTGTTTGCCAAGGATATTCAAGTAGCGAAATTGCTAAAGAATTACATTTATCTGTATTAACTGTAAGCACACATCGTAAGCATATACTTAAAAAATTAGATGCTAAAAATTCGATTGAATTACTTTATAAACTCCGATAAATATTTTCATAGATCATACAGTCTAGTTTTATAATTACATACCCATAAATAGGTATTTCATATTTTTTTGATAAATATTACATTTGAGGAGTAAGATGTTAATTTAATGCGAATTATTAAAGTTTTTTGTTGTTTAGTTATTACCTCAATATCAGTTCAATCGCAAACACGAATTGACTCTATAGACTATACATTCGGGGGAGGCGTAACAGGTGTACAATCAATTACACGTTTTAATAAAGATATTATTTCCAGTGCAAGAGGATTAATCATTGAGTCATTTGCAGCATACAAGAAAATGAAAAGATTAAATTGGAAAGCCATTGTCAAACACGCATCAAGTTTGATAGATGAAAATATTGAATATTTCCATCCGGGTAATATCTATTACTCAATTACTATATATTATGGTGGTACTAAAAAAAATATCTGCTGGAGGACTGACGACCAAAATATACCAACAAGTGTTCGCAGTCTTAATTCCGTATTAAAGAAAATACAATAAAATGAAGAATTACATATTTTATTTAATTACGTTATTTTTTTCAATAAATACGTTCTCTCAAGTAAATAAGTTTAAAAGTGTCTATAAAAAAGAGATAACATCATTGAATTTTTCTTATGAAACCATCAAATATAACAAGGCTATTAATCAAGTATATGTAAATAAATTAAGTATCGATAAAATCAATGGACAAAAACTACGCTTAGAAGATACCATAATGATAATTTTAAAGGATAATTTGACAGGAAATCCGTCATTTATTAAAAAGACTAATTCACTTTCATCATCTGTCTTTAATAAAAAAATCGAAAGCTATACACGTAGTGAAATTCAAAATCTTGCATTTGGTGTTTTAAATGAAATTGCCACTACACTTAAAATAGAAGCTCCAGAAAAGTATTTTTCCGAAGAGCAGAACGAAATAGATGCTAAGGGTAATTTACATATTAAAATGAAACAGCATATAAATGGTATACCAATATATGGTGGAGAACTGATTGTACATTTAAGTAAAATAGAAAATGCATCCTATGTAAATGGTAATTACTATAATATTAAAAATAAAATTGATACAAATAATTTGATCAGTGAAAAAGTAATACTCGATAAAATAGAAAATGATTTAATTACAGATAAAAAAATTAAACTTAATTCAAAAAAGATAATTGGTATTGATTATTCACCAGAAATTCGCAAATTAATACTGCCTGGAAAAAACCCAGAAACTGGCATTCTGGTCTACCATATTACATGTTGGTCAGAAGAAATGTCGCGATGGGAATATTTTATAAGTGCAACAAATGGGGATATCCTTAGATCATTCAAATCAAGTTGTTCCATAGATGTACCAACAGTTTCATCTGGTAAAGATTTAAGTGGGGTAACTAGGACATTTGGAACACTATTGAGTAAAAATACTTATTACTTAATGGATGTATCTAGATCAATGTATAATAAAAATACAGGAACTGGAATTATTTTAACTTATGATCATCAAAATGATACAGCCAAAGACGTAGCACTCGCTTCAAGTAAAAATAACGTGTGGGAGCCCAAGGCTGTATCTGCACACTCAAATGCCATTTTAACCTATGAATATTTCCGAAATATACATGGAAGAAATTCAATCGATAATAAGGGGATGAATATTATATCTATATTTAATACTCCAGATCCAAAAGATAATAAAGGACTTGATAATGCTTATTGGAATGGGAAACAAATGTTTTATGGAAACGGTAGAATCGATTTTAAATCACCGATTCAAGCTGCAGAGGATGTTGTTGGACACGAAATGGCTCATGGCGTTACTCAATATACTGCAGGATTAGAATACTACAGTCAATCTGGCGCAATCAATGAGTCGATGTCTGATGTTTTCGCAGTGTTGATTGATACAACCAATTGGCTTGTGGGTGAAAAAGTTGTTAACCCAGTCTATTTTCGGTCAGGTGCTTTGAGGGATATGAGTAACCCACACAATGGTGGACAAAAATTGACTGACTATGGCTGGCAACCAGATCATATGTCAGAATATTATACTGGTGATCTTGATAATCAGGGAGTACATATTAATAGTGGTATACCGAATCGTGCATTTTATATTATTGCAAGCGACCCATTAATAGGAAGATCCAAAGCGGGTAAAATTTATTACCACGCATTGACAAAATATTTATTTCGGAAATCTGAATTCTCAGATTTAAGATTAGCAGTCATACAATCTGCGAAAGATTTATATGGCAATACTGAGGTCAGCATAGCTAAAAAAGCTTTTGATGAAGTTGGCATAACCGAAAATATACCTATTATTGAATTTGATACGCTAAAAATCAACCCAGGAACTGAGTATCTTTTGACATATGATACTGATAAGAGTGATCCTAATGGTTTATTCAGGAGGAGTAGTAAAGTCACAGATTATAAAGTGATATTAAATAAAACTGTTGCATCAAAACCTAGTGTAACAGATAATGGAAAGACTGCTGTTTATGTTGGTACTGATAAACGAATATATTCAATTTCTTTAGACCCTTCATTAAATGCAGATAGAACTGTCGTCCAAGATCAAGAAATATGGGCGAATGTCGCTATATCAAAAGATGGGAAAAGAATTGCTGCTGTAACCACAGCGGCAGATACATCAATCTATGTATATGACCTCGAAAAAAAGGCATGGTACAGGTACTTGTTGTATGCACCTACCTTTACATATGGTATAGATGCTAAAGGTCCAATTTTTGCAGATGGCTTAGAGTGGGACTATACGGGTCAGAATTTAATTTACGACTGTTTTAATTCTTTAAAAGACTCTAGCGGAAAGAATATTACATACTGGGATATAGGACTAATTAACGTATGGAATACAAAAACCAAATCGAAAACAGAGGGTCGAATTACTAGACTATTCTCCTTAAGTGATGGAGATAATGTTGGTAATCCTACTTTTTCAAAAAATTATCCAGGGAAAATTGCATTTGATTATTATAGTGCATTAGATACCTCATATGCTGTCATTGGGTATGATATGAAGTTAAATGATGTAAAAATAATTGCTTTGAATAATACAATCGGTTATCCAAGTTTTGATCGATTGGATCAAAGAGTTGCATTTGGAACGGATTCTAGTAGAATAGATGTAATTAAATATGTTAATCTTGATTCAAATAAAATTTCATCTAAAGACAAACCAAAAAAACTAGTTAATTACGCAAAATGGCCCATATTTTTCACATTTGGAAATAGGAATATTGTTGTACCTCCAAAACCAGTTATAAGTTCCAGTGGAAGCAATGGTATTTGCAGTGGTCAGAGTGTTTTACTCACATCAAGTAGTGATATTGGAAATCAATGGTATAAAAATGGATTAAAGATTGCTAGTGGAGTGGGAAAGACATTTCAGGCAACAGAAACGGGTAATTATATGGTAATTGCTACAGTTGACAGCGTTTCCAGTGCCCCAAGTACGCCTGTGAGTGTTATTGTTAACCCGAAACCCATCAAACCGATTATTACGAGGGACAATCAAGGTTTTTTAGTCTCATCGTCTGTAAATAATAATCAATGGTACAAAGAGTCAACATTCACTGGAGATACCACCCAAAAATATAAGCCGACAACAAGCGGCAATTATTATGTTAAGGTGACCAAATTTGGTTGTGCGAGTGATATAACAAGTTATTATTATCTACTATCGGCAAGCTACGAAAAACCATTGGTCAACAAAATTATTATATACCCTAACCCAAGCAAAAATGATATTCTGATTCAACAAGATGCGAGCTTGAGTAGGGTGTTGTATGTTTCGATAAGTGACCTTGGCGGTAAAGAGTTAATTAAAAATAAAAAAGTCCCAATAAATGGTAAATTGAATATGGATATCTTACCAAAAGGAAATTATATCATTCAATTAAAAGATATTTCCGGAAAATTGATTAAGATACAAAAATTGATCAAAAATTAGGATTATCATTTTTGAGAATTAATTGAAAAAAAAAGAACACCTATTAAATAACAGTCTCTATAAAGAAGAAAATAACTATATTTAAAAAATACTACATTTGAATGACGAAAAATTCTACAATTAAACCGTCCATTTTCATTGGCGACATACAATTTTTTATAATCTACATTTTTAATACGTGAAATACGTCTACTGTATATTGTTCATCATTTGCTTAGCGACGATCATCGTTTCCTGTGAAAAGACCGAGTCAACGGAAACAACAGTGAAACCTTCATTTGAAATTATTCAAGAAACAATATTAAATACATCTTGCGCGATTACAGGTTGTCATGCATCAAGCTCCGATGCGAGCTTTGCCCAACACGGTTTGATATTGACTTCAGGGAAATCATATGCAAACCTTGTAGGCATCACGCCCAAAAATGCCGCAGCTACCTCCATGGGTATGAAACTAGTTAAACCGGGTGACCTGAACAACAGTTTTCTATCTCATAAAATTGCATGTGAAGCAGGACATCACTCCACCAATGTCAAATTTGGATCTAACATGCCGTTGGGTGGAAATTTTCTGACCAAAGGGCAAGTGGCATTTATCAATGAATGGATATCAAAAGGTGCTAGTGCAACGGATGCCTCGGTAAATGAATCACTGTTGAAGGATTCCTCAGTTTGTCAGCCATCTATCATACCACTAGAACCACCAGCGAGTGGAAGCGGATTTCAATTAAAGATTGATCCATTTGAAATCATACCTAATTTTGAAAGAGAGATATTTGTAATGAAAAATACTCCTAATACGGAACCAGTATTTGTAAATCGCATACAGTTACGTGGAATGTCAAATAGCCACCACTTAGTTGTTTATACATTCAGAAATTCTACTTTGCTACCTCCTCAAAATATGATAAGAGACCTCAGAAATCCAAATGGAACAGTTAATTTAGAATACTTGCAAAACCATGTGTTCATGGGAGGTGGAACCGACGTGAACGCTGATTTTACATTACCACCTGGTGTTGCACTAGAGGTTAGTGGCAAAATGCCATTGGATTTGAATGCCCACTATTTCAATAAGACATCTTATACACTCAAGGGAGAAAATTATATTAATTTTTATACAGTACCCGCAAGCACTGTAAAAAATATTGCGAAGACACTTGATTTAAATAATCTCGATATCATATTACAGCCAGGAGAAAGAAAAACATTTACAAAAAATTTTACTTTTAGTGTGACAACCCGTATTGTGCTGCTGACTTCTCATTATCACAAGCTTGGCGAAAAATTTGTAATTAAAATTTTTGGTGGCAGCAGAAATGGTGAAATTGTATATACTAATACCGATTGGGAACACCCAGCCACAATTTCATTTTCAACGCCCATCACCTTGAAGCCAGGAGAAGGATTGACATCAGAAGTTACCTATAATAATACTACCAAAAAGACCGTCTCCTTTGGACTTACAAGCGAAGATGAGATGAATATTATTTTTGGGTATTACTATTAATTTGTTTTGAAATTTACCTATTCCCTACAGTTTTTTATACTTAAAGTTGATTAAGAAATCAAGATTGTTTAAGTAATTTCATTTTAAATCGATTAAAATTCAACAGAAAAGAAGTATTTTCCTTTGAACTTTTGCAGATTATAATTGTTTTTACTGCATGGATAGGAAATCATTTATCAATCAAATAACTGGTGGACTGACACTGACTTGCGTCAGTTGCATGATGCAAGCTTGTTCTAAGGAGGAAGCAACCGCTCCGCCGAATAACAACAATAATAATAACACCAATACGCCCAACACCAACAAAATACTTTTAACGATAAATCTATCAACTCAACTTTTGGCAATCAATGATTTCATAGTTGATAATGGAGTTATCGTCGTTAGAACAGCAGCAGGAAACGTTCTGACTAGCTTCGTTGCATTCTCGAGCGCCTGTCCACACGCCGGGGCCTCTATAAATTTTGTGAAATCATCAAGCAGCTTCAACTGTTCCGCACATGGTTCCAATTTCTCGATCAACGGATCTGTTACAAATGGACCCGCATCGAGTGCCTTAGAAAAAAAGACAATTGAAATTGCTGGAAACACACTCACTGTAAAGTAAAATTACCCCCCCCTGCTGTAGCTTATAATAACCCATCGATCACTGCAGACAGCTTTCTGTCTTTATCAGTCACAACATTACCAGCGTCGTGCGTTGACAACCACAACTCTACTATATTCCATGTATTCCTGATGGTCGGGTGATGATCGACCTGCTCTGCAGCCATAGCAACTTTTGTAAGAAATGCAAAAGCATCCTTAAAATCCTTAAACTTAATTTTTTTATAAAGCGAATTATTTTCCTCTTTCCACATAATAATATTTTTATAAAATTAAACTATTTAAGGTTTCATAATTTTGTTAAAAATTATACGAATACCCATGGGCGGAACAATAATCAACATATTACTCATCATCAATACGGTTTTAGGATGCACAAGCATCAAAAATATATCAAATTTCTCGCCATTTACTACCAGAAAGATAATAGTAAATAATTCATATAAAGGGAAAGTTGGTAGTGAGAAGGTAGAAGAGCATAGAACTGACAGTTTACAAAAGATAGCAAACCACCAATCATTTGCTGACAGTACACAACTTATAACTAAAAGCATAAAACCTAGCACTAATACAACCCTCATTAGTCAACCCTCAGCACAAAAACTTCAGCTACCAGAAATCCCCCGTGAATTCCGCGGAGTATGGATTGCAAGTGTTGCCAATATAAATTGGCCTAGTAAACCTGGGCTAATAACATCTGAACAAAAAAAAGAAGTAATTCAACTGCTTGAATATCTCAAAACAAACAAATTCAATGCAGTTATTCTGCAAGTACGACCACAGGCAGATGCACTATATAAAAGTAATTACGAACCGTGGTCGTATTTCTTGACTGGCAAACAAAACCAGGCGCCCCAACCGTTTTACGACCCACTTCAATTCTGGATTGATGAGGCACATGAAAGAGGCATGGAGCTGCACGCCTGGTTAAACCCCTATCGCGCACACCATACTAGCTCGAAAGATATAAGTAACGAATCGATCGTATTAAAAAATCCTGAAATGGTCTACCGTTTGAAAGAAGGATTTTACTGGATGGATCCTTCCCAAAAAGAGACGCAAGAACTCACCACCAAAGTAGTCATGGATATTGTCAATAGATACGATATAGATGGTATACACTTCGACGATTATTTTTATCCTTACCCATCATATAATGGTGATAATGATTTCCCAGATGAAAAATCATATCAAGCGTATATTAATAATAATGGAACACTTTCCAAAGGTGATTGGAGAAGATTATGCGTAAATAACTTGATCGAAAAAATATATAACAAGATCAAATCATCCAAATCACATGTAAAATTCGGAATCAGTCCTTTTGGTATATGGCGACCAGGATTTCCCCCCTCCATTAAAGGATTCGATCAGTATGAAAAATTGTATGCTGATGCAAAACTATGGCTGAATAAAGGTTGGATAGATTATTTCAGTCCTCAACTCTACTGGCCAACCAGTAAAACAGAACAAAGTTTTCCTGTTTTACTCAGTTGGTGGCAAGAAGAAAATACTTTTCAACGTCATCTATGGCCAGGGATAAATATCAATACCGATAAAAACGGAAATGCCGATAATGCTGAAATTGCGCAAGAAATAGAATTTGGAAGAACCCTAATCCCAAAAAGTAATGGAGTTGTACACTGGAATATCTCAATGTTAATGAAGAATTCAACATTAACCAAATTACTCGTAGAAGGTCCATATAAATCATTCGCTTTAGTACCTGTTAGTAGATGGCTAGATTCCATCCTACCAAATTCTCCTAAAGTTACGATCAAAAAAATAGGTGAATCTGTGGAAATCAATTGGAAATCATCAGATAATGATATTTCTCAGTATGTACTGTATTCATACTTTGATAACAATTGGGAATATGAAATTCTACCCAAATCAAATTCCAGAAAATCTTTGAGTAAGATTAAAATAGTAAACGGTAAAAAATTACAACTAAAAAAAATTATCATTAGTGCAATTGATAGAGTAGGAAATGAAAGTAAGAAGGAAATTATTGAAGTTGAATAAAAAATCTTAATAACGTGTGATACTCTTACTGATACACATCTTCTGATATTTGATAGCTCTTTAGAATAAAAAAATAAGGACTACTGCTCAGCGACTAAAGATCATAAATAAAAGGCCTATTACCTCGCAAAATAACTATTTCAATACGTCATTCAAATTATATAATTTTACCATAAATCAGGAACTATGGATGACAAAGTATTCAAAAAAATAACCGAGTTACTCGTTAATAAAAAGGGAATCAACAAAGAACTGATTCAAATTGATAGCAGTTTTGATGATTTAGGATTGGATTCACTGGACTCCATAGAATTGATTGCAGATTTGGAAGATGAGTTCAATGTAAATATCCCCAATACTGAATTGCAGGGAATCAAAACCATACGTCAGGCTGTTGACAGATTATCAAAAGCAATGCAATAGCTGCTCCATCATGCAAAACAGAAGAGTCGTCGTAACAGGTACTGGAATTGTTTCAGCCATTGGCATGAACAGTTCAGATTTTTGGAACAGCATTATCGAATGCCGCCCCGGTATTGGTCCGTATGACTCCGCCTTCGCCGATCAGATCAGATTTAAAAATGGTGCAGATATCAAAAATTTTGATGCAAGCGATATTATCTCAAAAGATGATCGTGATTTGATGGATCGCTTTACCCAATTGGCAGTGGTTGCTGCAAAGGAAGCTGTCGCACAGGCAGGGATCAGCTTCAATGATGATAACGCCTATCAAACTGCCATGGTTTGCGGAACTTCTATTGGTGGAGTTCACGCACAGGAACAAACTTATTTTGATTTGTACCGCGAAAACAAAACGCGTGTTCACCCACTCTCCATTCCGAAAACAATGCCCAATGGTGCAGCCAGCAATATCAGTATGCAGATGGGCATCAAGGGACCCGTTTATGCCATCTCAACAGCATGTGCTTCATCCAATCATGCGATTGGAAATGCATTTTGGCTGATCAGAAATGGTGTATGCAATCAGGCCATTTGCGGTGGAAGTGAAACACCTTTCACTTACACCTTTTTAAAAGCATGGGAAGCAATCCGTGTGGTAGCCCCCGATACCTGTCGACCTTTTTCAAAAAACAGACAGGGAATGATTTTGGGAGAAGGAAGCGGTATGCTGGTGCTTGAATTACTCGATGCTGCGAAAAAACGCGGTGCAAATATTTTAGGTGAAATCGTGGGATTTGGAATGACATCTGATGCGAGCCACATTACAAAACCAGATCAGAAAGGAGCCGAGCAGGCGATGATGACGGCTTTGAGGGATGGATCAATAAACACTTCACAAATTGGATACATCAATGCCCACGGAACAGGCACTTTGGTAAATGATACTATGGAAGTTGCAGCTGTAAAAAATGTATTTGGAGACCACGCACAAGATCTATCCATCAGTTCAACAAAATCATTGCACGGTCATGCCCTGGGAGCAACCAGTTCATTTGAAGCAATTGCAACAATCATGGCATTGAAGAACGGGATCCTTCCCCCTACAGCAAATTTTCAAGAGAGAGATGAAACCTGTGATATAGATATTGTACCCAATGCATCCAAAGAAAAAAATATACAATACGCAATTTCCAATGCATTTGCATTCGGTGGATTGAATGCAGTTCTTGCTTTTAAAAAATGGGAGGGGTAATCTCTCAGCCATTACCTTTGCGCCAAATCTATGGGTCAGAAAAAATTAAAGCGTTTCGCGGAAATTGCAAGCTTCCCACATGTGTTGGAATATCCTGAGGATACAGCGGGACAATGGAAAGGCTTTTTCAAAAATGATCAACCCATCACATTGGAATTGGCATGTGGAAAGGGTGAATACAGCATCGGACTAGCATCCCTTTACCCCGAAAGGAATTTTATTGGTGTGGATGTAAAGGGCAATAGGATTTGGGTCGGAGCAAAACAAGCACTGCAACTCGAATTGAAAAATGTATTTTTCCTGCGTACACAGATTGGCATGATTGACAAATATTTCACAGAAAATGAAATCAGTGAAATATGGCTGCCCTTCCCCGATCCGCAGTTGAGAATTTCAAAAGCTGCGAAAAGATTGACTCACCCAATTTTTCTCAGGAAGTATAAACAATTTCTGAAGTCTGATGGTTATATATATCTGAAGACCGATTCACCGGTGCTCTACCAATTCACAAAATTGGTGATTGAGTTGTATCAACTAGATTTGTTGGAAGATAATGCGAATATTTACAAAGAACTTCCACAAAATCAAGAACTGCAAATCAAAACGCACTACGAATCACTCGATATTGCAAAAAGCAAAACAGTTCATTACCTTTCATTCAAGATCAATCATCCGCTCCCTTTAGATCTGGATGACGAACTGTATAAAAGAACAAAAGAAATTGAATCAACGCAAGATGGAGCAAAAACCGATGAAGAAAAGAAAATTGGTTGAAGGAGAAGACTTCTATTATAATGAGAGGGGATTCATGGTGCTGACTGCCAAATACCATTTGGAAAATGGAAGATGCTGCGGAAATGAATGTGTGAATTGTCCCTATGATCATGTGAATGTTCCGAAGAAGAGAGAGGAGGGGAAAGGGAAGAGGGAGAGAATCCAGACCTAGGTGTCTGGAGACAAGAGAGCTGTTGGCGGTTGACAGTTGTAAGTTATAAGTTGTAAGTTTTTGTCGTAGTTGTCATTGTTATCATCGTTTTCATTATATCTGGGTTTGATTAAAGTTCAAGTTCCTTGTTAGGATCCCAGAATATATCTTTAAAATTCATAACTTTATCGTTTTTAACTTGTACCCCTTCTTTCTCTAATAATTCCTGCATGGTGGTTGGGGTTTTGAAATGGAATTTACCAGTAAGCATCCCGTTTCTATTAACTACACGTTGTGCCGGGACTTTTGGTTTTGATTGATGAGATGCATTCATTGCCCAACCTACCATTCTAGAGGAAAGTCCTGACCCCAAATATTTTGCAATACTGCCGTAATTCGTAACCCTGCCTTTGGGTATGAGTCTTACAACTTCAAAAACATCTTCAAAAAAACTTCTCTCTTTCAAAAATTTAGAAAAACATTGTTTCAAACCAATTGAAAACAAAGACAACAACGACAACCACGATAACTTACAACCAACAACTTATAAATTACAACTGTTAACTGTAATATGGACTAATCATCCAATAAACCACCACTCCAGTCACTGAAACATAAAACCAAATCGGCCAGGTGATTTTTGCAAGCTTTTTGTGCTGAGACCATTCAGCAATCAAGGCACGGTATGAGGTGTATAAAATAAAAGGCAGAATAATTCCTGCCAAGACCACATGCGTGATCAAGATAAAGTAGTACAGATACTTCATGGCACTATCTCCTCCGAAGGAAGTGGACTCAGAAAGTAAGTGGTGGCAGATATAAGAAACCAAAAACAACAACGACAACACCATTGCAGTCAGCATCACTTTCTTGTGTAAAGCATAACGCCCGCGTTTGACCGAGAGGAGTCCTACCAGCAACAGAAAAGAAACTGCTGAATTGATGAATGCATTGATTTTTGCAAAAATATGCACATCAAAAGGAAGTGCTACATCCAACTTGATTTTTGAAAGAAAAACAACTGCTACAAATACGATGATGGAAAAGAGAATGATCAAGATATTTGCCAGCTTGTCATTTTTTTGGATGCTTGGTGATAACATAGAATTGGTTTTTATTTTCTAAATAGATTTCTTTTTCTTTTTTTATCCCTTTCCATACTCAACATAACAACGTCTTTGATGATACGATCCAGGTTGGTACTATCCAGTCCATTGTACCACCCTCTCACAACACGATCTCTGTCAATCAGAAATAATTTTTCAGTATGAATGAACCCGGTGTCGATATTGCCATTAGAGGCTATCGATGCCTTGAATTCATTCAGGGCTAAATCATAGATCTCTTGCTTGTCGCCCGTAAGCATCCACCAACCATCATGATCAATTTGATACTTATCACCATAAGCCTTCAATTTCGTCACGCTGTCTCTTTCCGGATCTACAGTAAAAGAAATAAATCGCACAATGGTATCCGTTTTTTTAAATGCAGCTTGCAGGCGCTTCATGTTGCGGGTGAGTATTGGGCAGATAGAGGGACAAGAAGTGAAGAAAAAATCGACTACAATGATTTTCTGTCCCCAATCCTCCAAACCAACTTCTTTTCCAAATTGGTTCTTTAATTTAAATGGTCTGATTTTATGCCATACCGTATCGTTGACCTCCCTTCCTTTTTCCTTTTTCACCAATACATTATCATAAAAATACCTACGTGGCATATTTGTGGCACCCTTGCTGTAATAATTCACAATCAAATAACTCGCCACAGGAATTACCAGTACAACGATAAATGCTATGAGGACTCTGCTCTTCATTCGATTATATTAAACAAAAAAAGCATCAAGAGGTTGTGTACAGTCGATGCTTTTCAAAATAGTTTTGGCTTTTGAGTTTTGGGTTTGGGGTTAACAACCGTTAACTGTCAACCGTCAACTGTATCCCCTTTCTAATATTTTCCTCCTTCAGCATGTACTTCTGTGGTGGCCTTGGGATTGTAGGTATTTCTCAATACTTTCCATGAGCTTCCATCCCAGAGGAATGCAGCGATGAACCAGATGAAAAGCAACAAAGGCACAATGATGGTCATGATCAGCGTCTTAATCTCTTCACCCAGGTGCATGAATACTCCTACAATATAAAATGCTTTCAACAGAGAAAGAATAACAATTACTCCTTTCAAAAACAATTTCAATCCCGCTGCCATCGGAAAGGCATACATGGCCAATCCCATTCCCAATTCAATGATGGTGATCACTGAAAGGATGATGGTTGTCTTGATGATCTTTTTTACAACTTCATTCCCTCCAGGCTCGTGATGAAATGTTACTTCTTGTACTGAATGTTCCATGATGATTTACTTGATATGTTTAAATAAGATAGAAACAAAGGAATACAAAAACCCAAACCAAATCCACAAAGTGCCAATACAGGCCGGCTTTCTCGATCATGAGATAGTGACCTCTTCTCTCAAATACTCCGTTCATGGTCATGATCAACATAGCAATATTGATGACCACCCCAGAAAGTACGTGGAATCCATGGAATCCGGTGATACCAAAGAAATAACCTCCGAATGCAACCGGACCGGTAGTACCTATATGGTGACCGTCGTGTGCGGCAATATTTGCAGCGGGTCCCCATGGGTTTCTCGTTACAGTTGTTCCAATATGTTCAATTTGACCATTCACCAATACAGCATGATCTCCCATGATCAAGTGTGTCCACTCCCAAGCCTGACAGCTCAAAAATGCGATGCCCCCGATGATGGTCCATATCATCCACTTGATAACTCCAGCCTTATCGTTTTTGTGACCTGCGTGCACTGCCAATACCATGGTAACGGAACTTACGATGAGAATAAAAGTCATCAAACTCACGAAAGCCAATGGGAGATTGGCGTGTCCGGCAAAGGGAAATGCATTGAATACAACGTTTGGATCAGGCCAGTAGTTCTGGCTGAAACGAATGGTTCCGTAAGAAATAAGAAATGCTCCAAATGTGAAAGCATCACTCATGAGGAAATACCACATCATCAGTTTCCCGTACTCTACGTTGAAGGGACTTTTACCGCCACTCCACCATTTGGTTTCCATTTGTACTCCGGCTGTTGCCATACTTTATCTTTTTAAAGGTTCACTCAATCAGAATTATTTCATCCAATTGAAAAATATAAATAAGTATACCCAAAGAATATCTACAAAATGCCAATAGGTTGCTGCTATTTCCAATGGAATGGTGCTGTAGTTTCTGTTGGAAATACTCAATGCCCTGATGGCAATAACTACCAAGGCAACTACTCCGCCCAATACATGCAGTCCATGCAATCCGGAAATCGCCAGCAGGAATGAGTAAGAGGCATTGGAACCGGCTCCTACGAGTCTGATATCCAATTCACCGAACTTCATGAATCCCGCAATTTGCAACACCAAAAAAAGAACTCCCAACACTGCCGTTACTGCCAACCAATTTCTGTAGGCAACCATTTCTCTTTGCTTCAGTTTTTGCAATGCAACATATACAGTTGAACTGCTTGCCAGGATGATAAAGGTTGAATACCAGAATAAAACTGGTATCTCCAACATGATCCAACTGGCCTGGTTTCTTTTAACGATATAAGCAGAAGTCAATCCTGCAAACATCATCAAAATACTTCCTATTGCTACCCACAACGTAAACTTGTGTGGGTGAATTTTTTTTCTCTGCTCGTTCATCATTACATTTTATCAGCCAACAACGAAAGCAATACAATCGGTAAATAAAAATAGGACCCGAACATCACACGTCTCGCTGCAGTCACATTCATCTCCCTGAACAAACGCACACATTGCCAAAACATGGCAAGATTGGCAATGCCCACAATGATCATGCTCCCCATTCCACTCATTCCAAATACATAGGGCATGACGCCAATGGGAATTAAGAGCACGGAATAAAGAATGGATTGCACTGCCGCATATTTTGTTGGCCCGCCTACATCCGGCAAGAGCTTGAATCCTGCACTTGAATAGTCTTCATGTGCGACCCAGGCAATGGCCCAGAAATGCGGCAACTGCCACAAGAACTGCAAGGTAAACAATACCCATCCTCCTATACCAAGCAAAGGATCTCCTGCAGCCCATCCTATCAAACAAGGAAGAGCGCCGGGAATCGCGCCGATCAATACAGATATCGAATGAACTTTTTTCAATGGCGTATAAATAAAGCCATATAAAAAAAGACTGAATGCTGCTATACCGGCAGCCACCCAATTGAACCAGAGCCCGATGATGAATATGCCAAAGACCGCCGCAAGAACTGAAAAGGTTGCAGCTTCATCGATGTGCATTCTTCCTGAAGCTACAGGCCTTGTAGCTGTTCGCTTCATTTTCGCATCGGTATCTTTTTCAACAATCTGATTGATGGCATTTGCTGCTCCTGTTAGAAGCATGCCACCAGCAAAAAGTAAAAGAACTAATAGGATGTCAAACTCAATGCCAGGTATCATCAGGTAAGAAACAACCGAAGAAAAAACAACTGTGAAACTCAAGGTAAACTTCATCAGCTGCTGATAATCTTTCAGCTTGTTTCGAATGATGGATGCGGGAGCGATTTTCACTTCATTGGTTTGCATCACAATATTTTTTTAATCAGTTGTCATACAACTGATCGAATAATCAATTTATCAATGAGCTGACTCATTCGCACCAACAGGCTCTGTCTGTGGAATGAAATCTCTTCCATCCTTTCCATAGTCATATGCCCATCTGTGTACCTCAGGGATATCGCCAGGCCAGTTACCATGACCAGGATTGATTGGAGTTGTCCACTCCAATGTATTCGCACCCCATGGATTTTGTGATTTCACTTTTCTTCCTTTGAAAATGGAATAGAAGAAGTTGAACACAAACAATAACTGCACTGCAAATACAACCATCGCTACGGTGCTGATGAATCTGTTCATTTCAGAAAACTGGTTGAATGATTGCCAGTTGCTGAAATCAGTATAACGGCGTGGCAATCCGGCCAAGCCCTGGTAGTGCATCGGCCAGAAAATGAGGTATGCACCAACAAAGGTTACCCAGAAGTGAATATTCGCCATGGTGGTATTCAAATACCTTCCATACATTTTAGGAAACCAATGATAAACGCCAGCAAACATACCGAAGAAAGATGCCACACCCATTACGATATGGAAGTGTGCCACTACGAAATAGGTATCATGCAAATGAATATCCAATGTTGAATTTCCCAGAAAAATACCAGTCAATCCGCCAGAGATAAACAAACTCACAAATCCGATAGCAAACAACATACCTGGTGTAAACCTGATATTACCTCTCCAAATGGTGGTGATCCAGTTGAATACTTTGATCGCAGACGGAACGGCAATTAATAGGGTTAACAATACAAAGAATGCTCCGAGGAATGGATTCAATCCGGTTACAAACATATGGTGCGCCCATACGAGGAAGGCAAGAATGCAGATCGCAAACAAAGAACCAACCATCGCCAAATAACCAAAAATGGGTTTACGTGAATTTACGGACAAAATTTCTGAAACCATTCCCATCGCAGGCAAAAGGATAATATAAACTTCAGGGTGCCCCAAGAACCAGAACAAATGTTGGAAAAGAATAGCAGACCCACCTTCGTTTGGCAGGATCTCTCCTTTCACAACTATTTCAGATAAGTAAAAGCTGGTACCAAGATTTCTATCAAACAACAGCAATACTGCACCAGACAACAAAACGGGGAATGATAATACACCTAATACAGCAGTGAAGAAAATAGCCCACATGGTGAGTGGCATTTTAGTCATGCTCATTCCTTTTGTACGCAAGTTTAAAATGGTTGATATATAATTCAACCCACCCAACAAAGAGGATACAATAAAGAAGGCCATGGATATCAGCCAAAAATCCATCCCTAACTTTGATCCCTCATTTGCCTGTCCCAGGGCACTGAGCGGGGGATAGACGGTCCAACCACCTGAAGCGGGACCCGTTTGAAGGAAGAGAGATGCAAACATCACAACACTTGCAAGGAAGAAAAACCAGTAGCTCAACATATTAAGAAACCCTGAGGCCATGTCGCGTGCACCGATTTGAAGGGGAATCAAAATATTCGCGAATGTTCCACTTAAACCTGCAGTCAATACGAAGAATACCAAAATCGTTCCGTGCATGGTCACAAGCGCGTAGTAAAACTCATTGGTAATGCGTCCGCCTGCTGCCCACTTTCCAAACAAATCTTCCAGGAAAGGAAAACTCATATCAGGATACCCAAGCTGTAGACGGAATAAAACAGAAAATAATCCGCCGATGATGGCCCAGATCATACCAGTAATCAAAAACTGCTTACCAATCATTTTGTGATCAGTGCTGAAAATGTACTTGGTGAGAAACGACTCTTCATGATGATGATCATGTTGCTCATGCACATTTGCAGCTGTTTGTACTACTACTTGTCTGGATGTAATTGTTTTAATACTCATTTTATTTTTTCTTTTTGTCAATAATTTGATTGTGCAATTGGTTTGGATGATGCAGCTTTGTCGGCAATGATGGGGGCCATTGCTTCACTCACTGTAACGTATTGAGGCTTCTTAGAAGCCATCCATGTATCGAACTCCTCCTGAGTCTCTACAATAATGACACCTCTCATGGAGTAGTGGCCGCTTCCACATAATTGGTCACACGAAATTTCATATACAAAATCCTTATTCCCTGTAATTTCTTTCATTTGTGCAGTGGTATACTTTGGTGTGAACCACATGGTGGTAGGGATACCCGGTACCGCATCCATTTTCATTCTGAAATGCACGAGCCCCACATCATGGATTACATCTTGTGCGCCGATCAATAATTGAACGGGTTTGCCTACAACTAAATGCACTTCAGTTGCTTCGATGTCATCATGACTTGCACCATCTTCCCAATCAACACCCAATGCATTTCCGTTGGATGCATCTGTGAGTCTATAATTTTTTCTCCCAAATACATTGTCCTTTCCAGGGTATCTTACTAACCAGTTGAATTGCTTTCCCGTGATTTCAACCAATTGTGAATCTTTAGGCGCATCCCCTGTTATTTTGAACCAATAAAACATACCAAGTCCAACCAGAACAGTCAAAAACATAGCAGGTACTACCGTCCATATCAATTCCAGTCTATTATTATGTGGGAAATAAAATGCTTTTCGTTTTTCAGTGAACTGGTATTTGAATGCAAACCAGAACAAGAGGATTTGAGTGATGAGAAATACCAACCCTGTTACTGCAAAAGTGATCCATAACATGAAGTCAACCTTTTCACCGTGATCTGATGCAGCAGGCTGCGCCATCAATGTCTTTTTGAAATACATTTCATTGCACCACCAGGCACCAATCAGTCCCAATACCAAAAACAAGATGAACAGAAATGCATTCACGCGGTTGTTCTGCCTGAACGACTTCTCTTCTCCTTTCAACACTGAGACGTACTCACTTGCTTTTGCAATCTGAAAGGTGACCACAAAGGCGAGCGTCAAGATTGCTAAGATGAAATAACCCGACATGATCTTACGTATGTTTAGTTAATGAATTGAATTAATTATTTATGTGTGGTGAATCAAACTTTCTTTTACAAAAGGATGGTGCACCGCCAACAAAGGCTTCTTGCTCAAACCGCGTCCCACGAAATACATGATCAATCCAGCGTAGAATATCAGTATTCCGAATTCGAACCAACCGAGACTGTAATGTTCATGCATGGTTCCGGGCATTACCATTTGATAAAAATCAACCCAGTGACCAAGTATGATCAAAACAGCGACAAAAGTCATTGTTGTATAATTTCTTTTTGACCCTCTTCTCATCAAGAGTAAGAAAGGAAGTACAAAATTGATGATGAGGTTCAGGAAGAAAATTCCTCTGTAAGCACCTTGCATACGGGGCTTGAAATAAATGGTTTCTTCCGGAATGTTTGCATACCAAATCAGCATGAACTGTGAGTACCACAAATAGGTCCAGAACACAGAGAAGGCAAACATGAACTTCCCAAGATCATGCAAATGCTCTTCGCTTACATATTCAAGATAATCTTGGTTCTTCAGGTATACCACAAAAATCGCAACCAGTGACATGCCCGCTACAAACGTACTTGCGAATGTATACCAGCTGTACATGGTAGAATACCAGTGTGCATCAATGCTCATCAACCACAACCATGGAATGGTAGATGCAACTGTCAATGCAAAAAATACGATGAAGACAGCAGCCCAAACAGTATTGTTCCAAATGAATTTTTTTGAAGCTTCTTGGTCCATGTTCTCATCTGCCTGAGAAGAAAGCTTTCTCATCTTTGCTCCTACAAAAGACCAGAGAACCAATGTGATGATGGTCCATACCATAAAGAATGTAGGATTCAGGAATGCTGCCTTGCCTTTTAATATAGGATCTTGTGCAACATGATCTTTATCCAACCAATGATAGATGGAATGTTTGTGTCCGAAGATGATGCCGACAAATACCAACAATGCAAGAATGGAAAATACAGGTACAACACTGGAGATCGCTTCAGGAACCCTGCGGAACGCCATCTGCCATCCGCCCATCGCCAAGGTTGTAACACAAATGAAAAACATGCTTGCATTTACAACCAGGAGAAAGAACGTACCGTTCTGTAACAAAACCGACCAAAACCTTGTTTGTGCCAGTTCGTCTTTGCTCATGCCGAGGAATACAACTCCCAACACAAATGCCAATCCACCAACACCCAATAATATGTTAGTCCACTTCTTATACCTCGCTGAAATCTCAAATTGTTGCTTGATCATCCCTGATTATTTATTGCGTTCTTGTTACTATTTCATCGCAACTGCAGTGCTGTCATTTGATGCAGCGGCAGCTGTTTTGATTTTACCTTGTTTTACTTTGATATAATGAATCACTTCCCAACGTTGCTTTGCTGTCAGTTGTGATGCATAACTTCCCATCAGATTTTTTCCGAATGTGAGTGAATAGAACATTTGCCCCTCCGGCATGGACTCATACTTTGCATCACCTACCAGTGTTGCAGGCTTTGAAGGATATGGACCGTCGCCGTCTTTCCACAGCGGCCCGTTCCCGTCGAGTTTCGCACCGTGGCAAATACCGCAATTGATCAGATACAAACGCTCTGTCTCTTTCATCTGAGCATCGGTCAAAGATGTAACCGGATTGGACAACTGACGAGATGCATAATAATTTGCAGTATCACCTGTAGCATCTTGCTGGATGTGAACGGGAAAATCATCACCGCGTTTGACGGTTCCAGCAACAGGACCCTGACTTGTTCTTCCATCTGCAAAAACAGGATTGGTAGAGTATGTTTCATACGCACGGCTGTATGCCATATCAGGCATGTATACCTTGCCCGGTGTTCTTTTCACGTCACTGCAACTTACTGCCATCACCACCAGTGCTGTCATCCCCAAAAAAACAAGTGTTGATCTTTTCATCTCTTTGTCGTTTTATTATCGCTTCTTCCCTTCGCTTCCTTGATTATGCAATATTTGTTTGTTTGTATAATTCCTGTTCCTGATCGTATCTGCCAATCCACCATCCTTCTTCAGCTACCTGTGTATTGACTTCGGTTGCACCGGTGCTGCTCAGAAAAGAACTGAGCTCAGCTTCATTGGTCTTCTCTCCACACTCAATCACCATCACAAACAAATCGTCTGTAGCACGCGCATGAAAATGATGTCTTTTTACAAACGGTGCCAGTTGACAGATATAGAGAAAGGACAATACCATTCCCACTGCCGCACATAATACGGTCAATTCAAATGTGATGGGAATCCAGGCCGGCAAAGCGAAATTGGGCTTACCGCCAATGTTCACTGGCCAATCTTTTGTAAATACCCAGGTCATGAATGTAACAGCAGTAGTCGTACCAATCAAGCCAAACAGAAATCCTGCAGTGTGCAGACTCGTCTCTCTCAGTCCCATTGCCTGATCCAATCCATGCACAGGAAACGGAGTATATACGTCATGGATTTTGTATCCCGCCTTTCTTACTTTGGCTACAGCAGGGAAGAGAACTTTTTCGTCCTCAAAACATCCTACCACAAATTTTTTCATCGCCATTGTATAATTTTTACTTTTTAATTAGTGATGTGCCACTTTAACTGTTCCTTCTTCATGATGACCGTGGTGCATTTCATCATAGAAGCTGTTCGCTTCTTTTTGCTCCAATGCACTCATGTCGTTTTTAAAACTTTCACCGGTTGTTTTCAACACATGCTTGATTTCAGCGATGGCGATAACAGGGAAATATTTAGAGAAGAGGAAATAACAAGTGAAGAACAATCCAAATGTTCCGAGATAGAAACCAACTTCCCAAATAGATGGCCTGTAATAAACCGACCAAGATGATGGAAGATAGTCGCGGTACAAAGAAGAAACGATGATCACGAAACGCTCGAACCACATACCAATATTCACTACGATACTCATAATGAAAGTGAAGGTTACATTTCTTCTTAATTTTCTGAACCAGAACAACTGTGGGGAGATTACGTTGCATGTCATCATCAACCAATAGCTCCATCCATAAGGACCCGCAATTCTGTATTTAAAAAATATATCCTGTTCAAATGGCACCATGCTGTACCATGCCATGAACAATTCTGTTAAGTATGCACAACCCACAATCGATCCAGTCAACACAATCACCTTGTTCATTGCTTCAATGTGACCGAGTGTAATATAATCCTGCAGGTTCATTACTTTTCTGGTGATCAACATCAGTGTTTGCACCATCGCAAACCCGGAGAAGATCGCACCTGCAACGAAGTAAGGTGGGAAGATGGTGGTATGCCAACCCGGAACAACTGAAGTTGCGAAGTCGAACGATACGATGGTATGTACTGACAATACCAGCGGAGTTGAAAGTCCAGCTAATACAAGCGATAAACTCTCATGACGCTGCCAGTGTTTGGTGCTTCCGCTCCAACCAAAAGAAGCGATGCCATATAAATGCTTGCGCAATTTTGTTTTTGCACGGTCTCTGATAGTAGCCATGTCAGGCAACAAACCAGAATACCAGAATAATAAAGAAACTGTAAAATATGTTGAGATCGCGAATACGTCCCACAACAAAGGTGAATTGAAGTTCGGCCACAATGGTCCGCGTGTATTGGGATAAGGCAATGTGAAGAAAGCCATCCAAACCCTTCCCATGTGGAAGATGGGAAACTGACCGGCGCACATCACCGCAAAGATGGTCATTGCTTCAGCTGCTCTGTTTACACCTGTTCTCCAACCCTGACGGAACAACAACAAGATGGCTGAGATCAAGGTACCAGCGTGGCCTATACCAACCCACCATACGAAGTTGGTGATGTCCCAACCCCATCCGATGGTTTTATTGACATTCCACTGTCCGATACCGTAAGTCACCTCGCGGTATACAGAGTAAACACCAAACAACAACAATGCAACAGAAACATAAAAACCAATGTACCACAAACGGGTTGGTTTTACTTCAATGGTATGCACAATGTCGTTGGTAACCTGACCGTAGGTCTTGTTGCCATTTACCAATGGTTCTCTTAACTGTGATTCGTACTTTGTTTGACTCATGCTGGGTCGTTTATGAGATAATGCTCTCTAATTTTTTTAATGTGCCGCTGCTTTTTTTTTCTCTTCCTTGTGTTCACCATGCGCTGCAGGTGCCGCATGCTCTTCTTCTGCTACGCCAACAGGACGATCAGTATTTCTGATCTTCGCGAGGTAGCTCACACTTGGCAATACGTGCAACTGTTCCAATGAATAGAACAATCTGTTCGTTTGCTCCTCGTTGCGGATTTTGCTCACTGGACTGTTCTTGTCATTCACATTACCGAAGACGATGGCGTTCGTTGGACAAGCCTGCTGGCATGCAGTCTTGATATCCCACTTCCCATCAGCACCGGTTTCAAGCGGTCTGTTTTCTTTTTTCGCTTTCAGTTTTCCTTCCTGCAAACGCTGTACACAGAAAGAACATTTTTCAATCACACCACGTGATCTTACCGTAACATCCGGATTCAACACCATTCTTGTAAGGTCTTCGTTCATCATCATCACAGAATCATCCAATACACCGCGCTGATTGTCGCCGAAGCTGTCCGCTCCATAATAATCAGCCCAGTTGAAGCGACGCACTTTATAAGGACAGTTGTTGGCACAATAACGTGTACCGATACAACGGTTGTATGTCATTTGGTTCAAGCCTTCACTGCTGTGGTTGGTTGCATTCACCGGACAAACATTCTCACATGGCGCGTTGTCACAATGCTGACAAAGCATCGGCATGAAGACCACATTCAAATCATCGAGGTTGTCATTGCCTGAATCATCTCTGTATGTAGCATAATAACGATCGATTCTCAACCAATGCATTTCATGTGAACGCAATACTTCAGACTTACCAACAACTGCAACGTTGTTTTCTGAAGTACATGCCACCGTACAAGCTCCACAACCGATACAAGAGTTGAGGTCAATGCTCATTCCCCACTTGGCACCGGGATATGGATAGTTAGGATACAAGGTTCCTTCTGCGCGATAATCGCCTGTCTCTTTTGCATAATCTTCCACCAACTCATCGCGCTTGTCCTTGAGGATGGTTGGATGTTTTTTGAATTCACCCAATGCAAATTCACGGATCACTTCATCACGACCCTCATATTGATTATGTGTTTGCGTATAAGCAAGCTTGAAAGTCTCGTTTGTTTTTTCAACTGCTGCATTGGCAACACTGTAGGTAAATGTATTGTTGAAACCAACCCATGAGAATACATTCTTTCCCACGTTGGCTGCAGCCTTTCCTGATTTTTCAGATCTTCCGTAACCCACTGCAATGGCAATCACATCCTTGTGCATGCCAGGTACAACCAGTACAGGAAGCATTATTTCTTTTTGACCTACTGTAATTTTTACAACAGGTTTTTTTACTTCTACTTCATAATTGTCATCTACCTTGATGCCCAATTCTTTTGCTGTTGCAAAAGAAATGACAGCGTAGTTGTCCCAAGTTGCCTTCGTAATCGGATCAGGCATTTCCTGCAACCAAGGATTGTTGGCTTCCTTACCGGAACCCAGAGCAACTTTTGAATAAAGAACAATTTCCTTTCCAGCATTCTTTCCAGCTGTAACTGTTGATGAAGCACTTGCAAAAGCTGCACCATTGTATGAACCTGCACTTGCAGCAGCAGGTGTTTCAACAACACCATCACGCAATGCTTTGTCCCATGCACCCTGTGAACCAAACTTGCTGCCCCAGTATTGCTTGAAATAATCTCCGTATGAAGCATCATTTCCACTCCACTTCAACAATGATGTTTGAAATGCTCTTGTTTTGAACAACGGAGCAATGGTAGGTTGGATAAAACTCAGGTACCCTGATTTCATTTCAGCATCACCCCAACTCTCAAGGAAATGGTGATCAGCAATTTGGTATTTGCACAATACACTTGTTTCGTCTTCTCTGTCATTGAATGAAACAGAGACAGCGACTTTCGCCAATCCGCTTTCAAATTTCTTTGCATCAAAATAATCATACGCAAGATTCACACCGTGGATGAACAAGGCACCAACAGCACCATCGTTCATATCTTTCACCAACTGCACCATGGCAGCATCATCACCCTGACGCGTATTCAATGTTGTTCCCCAATCTATTGTATTGCCGTAAGCACCCAATTGATGGTTGATGGCATTGACAATCAATTGCACCGTTGCATCATTGCTTCCGCTTACCACCAAAGAAGCAGACCCGGCTGATTTCAATGCATCTGCCGCCAATTTGATTCCCTTTTTCAATCGATCATCACTCAATGATGGAGCGCTTACTGATCCGCCAATCGCAGCAAACAAATTCAATGCCACTGCAGCGGCTTCAGAAGGACGATGAACAAAACGATCATCTGCGTTTGCACCAGTGAGACTCAACATACTCTCAAATTGAATATGCTTGCTCATCTCGGGATTTTTCTGATTGATTTTTCTTCCTTCAGCATACTGGCGGGCATATTCAACCGGACTCAACCATGTTCCCAGAAAATCAGCCTCCAGGCCAACAATTGTTTTTGCTTTGTCAAACTGATATGAAGGAATCGCTCTCTTGCCAAATGATGCTTGGTTTGCATTCAGCAAACCACTTGCAGAAAGTGCATCGTATTGAATGTGACGTGCCCCAGGATATTTTGCAATGAAAGATGCAATGACAGCTTTGGTAGTGGGAGATGAAATGGTTTCTGTCAACACCACGACTTGCTTTCCTGCAATTCCATTCAATCCCTCTGCAACCATTTTATCAAATGCATCGAATGTGCTGACTTCTTTGCCGTTGGCAAGAGGGAAACGCAAACGAGCAGCATCATACAAACCCAACACAGATGCCTGCACACGTGCAGAAGTACCGCCATTCGTGATGCTGGAAAGATCATTTCCCTCAATTTTGATGGGTCTTCCATCACGCACCTTGGCAACAACTGGAACAGCATCACCATCCAAGGTATATGTGGTTGCATAATAATTGGCAACACCCGGAATGATGGTGTCTGGTTTATTCAAATATGGAATGCTCTTCTTGACGGGCATCTCACAGCTGGCAGCAGCAGCGGCAGCAGCCGTGCTGAATCCGAGATATTTCAGGAAGTCTCTGCGCGGAGATGTTGCATCCAATAATTCATTGAATTCGTCTTGTACCCTTTCCTGGTAATTTTCACTGCTCTTCAATTCACCAAAACTCTGCCAGTATTTTTTTTGCTTCATAACTATGGTTGGGTTGAACTTAGGGATGAGTTGTTTTGCGTAATATATTAATAGTGACACTTCTGACATTCTGTTCCACCAATTTTTTCTACCGTTACGCTGTCCAATTTCTTGTTCTTCATGTCCTCATGAAACTTCTCGTAAATGCTGTAGAATTTATTGTCGGTGAACTGAACCTTTGATTCTCTGTGACAATTTATACACCAACCCATACTCAAATCAGAAAACTGGTACACCTCACCCATTTTTTGTATTTCACCATGGCAGGTCTGGCACTGCTGCTTTCCTGCATTGACGTGCTGAGCGTGGTTGAAGTAAACGTGATCAGGAAGATTGTGGATGCGCACCCACTCGATAGCTTTACCATCTCCAGAATATTGCTTGGTGGTTGGATTCCAACCTGCATACTTGTACAACTTTTGAATTTCTGCTGTACCATCTACCTCGGTTCCATCTTCACGGTACAACTTCGGACCCTTTGCATATTCATTGATACCCATGTGGCAATTCATACAAACATTTACGGATGGGATGTTGGCATGTTTGCTTTCCTGTGCACCACCATGACAATACAAACAATTAATTTGGTTGATACCTGCATGAACAGTATGAGAGTAATAAATGGGTTGCTCAGGTTGATAATTCTGCGAACGACCCAGCCCCTGTGCACTTTGGAAAAGCATGTACCCACCACCAAGAAACAATACAATGGTAAATACAGCAATGTAAACCTTGTTACGATAGAAGGGAACCGGCTCAGCAGCTGCAATATCTTCAGCCTCATCAGACATTTTTCTGAGGTTGCTGTTGACTTGCAGTAAAATCAAAGCAATCACTGCTAGAATGATCGTGAGAATTCCGTACAACAAATTGGAATCTGACTCACTGGTTTGTGATTCAGGTGAAGTTCCACCTGCAGCAGGAGCTGCAGCAGCAGCGGCTTTAGCACCACCTTCGTTGATATAGGTCAGGATTGCATCGATGTCCCCGTCTTTCAATTCAGGGAATGCAGCCATCTGGATTTTGTTGTACTCGTTGTACACAGCAACAGCGCGTGGATATCCTTTTTTGATAACAGCTGCACTGTTTCTTACCCACTCATATAACATCTTCTTATCGTCCCAACGATCTTCCACTCCCTTCAATGCGGGACCCACCAACTGCTTGTCGATCGCGTGACAGGAAGCACATTTTTGGTTGAACAAAGCCTTCCCATCTTGTGCATCTGCAGCAAGAGACAAGGTCAAGAAAGTCAATAAAATAGTTGCGGAAAATAAATTTTTGAAAAACCCTTTTTTCTTATTCATACCCTCAGTGAATTGTGTTGAAATATTGGGCACCAATATTTGGCCGCAAATTTACTGTATGAATTCAACAATATATCAACATTATGAGTTTTTTTTTGATGTCTATCGGGACTGCTATTCAATGCATTACAACGCTAAACAAATACAAAATGTCATAAAATTGTATGATCTTCATCATAAAAGATTTAACAGTTCAAATAAAGGCCTAGCAGTCGTTTTTTTTCTTCTCTTTGTACCATGTTTCAAAGCCTGCAAAAGAAATGGAAAGTCACCCCCCAACAACTAGTACTGATCCTTTGCACATTCGCAACCACCGGAACCCTCACTGCCTATATATCCAGAAGCATCACCGAATGGCTGCAGCTCGATCCGGTCAATGACAGAGAATGGAGACTGGCACTGCGTTTGCTGGTGCTGATCTTTGGTTACCAGTTCATCATCCTGGTCGTGTCTGTTTTCTTCGGACAATTCAAATTTTTCTGGAATTATGAGAAGAAAATCCTTCGCAGAATGCGAATATTAGGACCCGCTCCGGTCCATATCGCGATTTTTGCGTCCGGAAAGGGGAGCAATGCAGAGAAAATTATACAATACTTTGAAAATCATAAAAATATACATGTCAAATTAATTGTATGCAATAAAGAGGGTGCTGGAGTGCTGGAAATTGCAGAAGGGTATCAAATCCCGACCCTCTTGCTAGACAAACTAGGATTCTTTGAATCAAAAAAATATATTGAATACATTGAATATCAACATATTACACATATTGTGCTGGCTGGATTTCTCTGGAAAATTCCAGAAAACCTGATTCAAGCCTATCCGGGTCACATTATTAATATACATCCTGCCCTTTTGCCCAAATACGGAGGGAAAGGGATGTATGGCGAGCATGTCCATCAATCCGTCATCGCTGCCGGTGAAAAAGAAAGCGGCATCACCATCCACCTGGTGGATGAAGAATACGACCACGGAAAAACTATTTTCCAGACTTCCATTCCAATCGAAGGGAATGATACACCCTCATCCCTCGCTGAAAAAATACACGCACTGGAACACCAACATTTCCCGGTACAAATTGAGAAATGGATACAACAACATTGATTCTTGCTGCAGAAAATCATCATATCATCTTTACTTATTCTTTCCGCCCTCCATTCCAAATCACAGATTTGGCTGACAGGCAGGGTATATGACTCCACAAGAATGGTGGCAGTTCCCTCCGTAAAAGTGTCGACCAAAAAAGGAGTAGTCACTTATACAGATTCCATCGGCAGGTATGGCATGAACGTCGACAAAAATGATTCTGTGACATTTACGTTCCTCGGCAAATCAACCATTTACTTCCCTGTCAAAGAAATCAATTACCCAGCTGGATTTGATATTGCCCTGCAAGTGACTGTGCAAGACAGATACAAAACACTGAAAGAAATCGTTGTCATAAAAAAAACATATAAAGAAGATTCACTGGAAAACAGAGAGCGATACAGAAAAGTATTCGAGTTTGATAGAGGGGGACTCCAAATTTCAGAAACAGGCACGATGGGCGGAACACCCGGACTCGATCTCACAAGCCTGATCAACTCATTCAGATTTAAAAGAAATAAATCACTCCGATCCCTTCAAAACAGATTGATCGAAGTAGAACAACAAAAATTCGTGGACAGCAGATTCACCAAACAACTGGTAAGACAAATCACCGGACTCAACGGCACCAATCTTGAAAAATTTATGATTGCTTACAGACCATCTTATGAAATGGTGGCTTATGCTGAACAATATATTTTCTATCAATACATCCTGGACGCATCCAAATATTTTAAATCCGGCATCCTCCCCAAGCCCCTCCTGAAATAAATTCATCCTTTTCATTAACTTCAGTACCAATTGAAGTATACAATGAAAAAGATTGCTTTCGCCGCTGCTTGTACTTTACTTGCCATCGGCTCAACTGCACAATCACATCAGAAGCTGCACAAAGAAGCCATTGTGATTGATACACACAATGATTTTATCAGCACGAGCATCGAAAAAAAACTGGGATTTGATCAATCACTCAAAGGCATCACCCACTCCGACCTCAAAAGAATGAAAGAGGGAGGGATAGACATCCAAATATTTTCCATCTTCTGCGATGAAAATTATGGCAAGGGCACTGCCTTCGCATTTGCAAACAGAGAAATGGATTCCATGTATGCCATCATCCAAAGAAATCCAACCAATACGATGCTGGTGAAATCACCCGACGATCTTGCCAATGCTGTAAAATCCGGAAAGCTGGGATGCATGATGGGGGTGGAAGGCGGACATATGATCGAAGACCGACTCGACTATCTCGACAGTTTGTACAAAAGAGGTGCACGATACATGACACTCACCTGGAACAACAGCACCGACTGGGCAAGTTCAGCAGCCGATGAGAGAGCTAAAAATAATTTGGGACATCCATACGGACTCAATGCGTTTGGAGAACAAATTGTGAAACGCATGAATGAGCTGGGAATGATCGTCGACATTTCCCATGTAGGAGAAAAAACATTTTATGATGCAGTGCGCATCTCAAAAAAACCCGTAATTGCCTCGCACAGTTGCGCATATACACTCTGCCCTGTTCCAAGAAATATGACGGATGACCAAATCAAAGCACTGGGCAAGAATGGGGGAGTCATTCACCTGAATTTCAACTCGGGATTTGTAGACAGCAGCTTTCCTGCAAAAAACCGCGCATTCATTCAACGACATCAGGTAGAAAAAGATTCTTTGCTTAAATTGAATCCGAGTGACTTTTTTGCAAACATGCGCATCAACGAAAAATATAAAAACGAAATCGATGATGCGCGTCCATCGCTCTCACAACTGCTCGACCATCTTGATCACATCGTACGATTGATTGGAGTGGACCATGTGGGACTGGGATCTGATTTTGATGGCATCAATTCTACCCCCAGAGAACTGAACGATGTTGCCGATATGCCACTGATCACAAAAGCATTGATGGAAAGAGGCTACTCAAAAAATGACATCAAAAAAATATTGGGAGGAAACTTCATCAGAGTATTCAAAGAAAATCAACAATGAAAAAAAATTTGATCATTGCATTTCTCTTTTTTGCACAACTCCTGTTTGCACAAAGCAAAGAAGATATTGCCAGGTGGGAATCAACGTCCAAGAGAGTCAATATTGTCCGCGATAAATGGGGCATCCCGCATATTTTCGGGAAAACAGATGCTGACTGTGTATTCGGATTATTATATGCACAATGTGAGGATGATTTTCAAAGAGTTGAAATGAATTATATCACCATGCTCGGCAGAACCAGCGAGGTGAAAGGTGACAAATATATTTATGAAGATCTGCTGGTGAAAATGGTCATCGACTCTGCTGCATCCGTAAAAGATTACAATGAGAGTCCGGAGTGGATGAAAAAACTCCTCAACGCATTTGCAGATGGCGTGAACTATTATTTATATACCCACCCCAATGTAAAACCAGCATTGCTGAAACAATTCAAACCATGGTATCCGTTGACATATACCGATGGAAGTATTTCAGCCATTCAAACCAGCAATCTCACTGCGAAGGATATTCAAAACTTTTACGAAGGCAAAACTTCCGATCTAGCCCATATCAAACAAAAAGACCATGAGCAATTGATTGGTTCAAACGGATTTGCGATTGCTCCTGCAAAAAGCATTTCTGGAAATGCGATGCTCTACATCAATCCGCATGTTACTTTTTATTTCAGACCGGAAGTACATATGATGAGTGAAGAGGGACTCAATACATATGGTGCGGTAACATGGGGACAGTTTTTTGTGTACCAGGGATTCAATGAACACTGTGGATGGATGCATACATCCAGCGAGGCAGATGTAGCAGATCTATACGAAGAAACAATCATCAAAAAAGACGACGGCTATTATTACAAACACGACAATGTACTGAAACCGGTCAGGATTCAACCCGTTGAAATCATCTACAGATCTGGAACAGGATTTGACAAAATGAAATTTGATATCTTCTCAACCCACCACGGTCCTGTGATGGCTAAAGAAAATGAAAAATGGATCTCCATGCAATCCAACAACAGATCATTAAACGGATTGATTCAATCATGGAGCAGAACCAAGGCAAAAACCTTTGCTGAATTCAAAGCCACGATGGATCTGAGAGAAAATGTATCCAACAATACTGTCTATGCAGACGATCAGGGAAACATCGCATATTGGCATGGAAATTTCATGCCCAAAAGAGATATGCGTTTTGATTGGAATGATAAAGTGGATGGATCTACTTCTGCAACCGATTGGAAAGGCTTGCATACAGTGAACGAAACAGTGCATTTGTACAACCCAGCCAACGGTTGGCTTCAAAACTGCAACTCCACACCGTTTACCGCTGCGGGTCCGGGTGTTATTTCAAAAAAGAAATACCCAACTTACATGGCACCCGATAGAGAAAACTTTCGCGGAATCAATGCAGTCAAATTGTTGAGCAACAGTGGAAAACTGGATATCAACGGACTCATCCGGATTGGATACGACACCTATTTATCAGCATTTGATATTTTATTGCCGCCACTCTTTGCTTCCACCCGAACACAAATTGCCGAAAATATCAAGCCTGATATCATGAAAGCAATTCAACTGTTGAGTCAATGGGACAGAAGATCATCCTCCAATTCTGTAGCAACAACCATTGCCATTTTGTGGGCTGAAAGAGTGCTCCCGTTTTTAATGAGGGATAAAAAAGGTGATATTGACCTCACCATTGAATTATCAAGACTGTTGAAAGAAATGCCGGACAATGAAAAAATTAATTTTTTGAACGAGGTACTGAAAAAATTAAAATCTGATTTTGGAACTTGGGAAGTAAAATGGGGCGATCTCAATCGCTTTCAAAGGATGGAGAACAAATTGACCCCCCGTTTCGACGATGCGCAACCAAGCATTCCTTCCCCATTTGCCTCTTCCATGTGGGGCAGTCTCCCTTCCTTCAACAGCATGGCATTGGACAATACAAAGAAGAGATATGGATATGGTGGAAACAGTTTTGTATGTGCAGTTGAATTCGGCAAAAAAATAAAAGCAAGATCCCTGTTGGCAGGAGGCGAAAGCGGAGATCCTGCGTCCAAACATTTCAAGGACCAAGCCGAAATGTATTGCAGCGGTCAATTCAAAGATGTTCTTTTTTATAAGGAAGACATCATGAAAAACATGGAAGAGCAATACAACCCAGGTAGAAGGAAATAAAAAATATTTACACATGAAAAAATTACTCAGCGCGTTGTTCATGCTCATCTCCCTGAATGCAGTTTCACAGGAAATTGGTTTACAACTTTACTCGATCAGAAACGAAGTCAAACAAGACCTGAAAGGAACCCTTCAAAAAATTCGTTCAATGGGAATCAGGGAGTTGGAAGGTGGTGAAACCTATGGTATGGGCGTCGATGCCTTTACGTCAATGATTCATGAAATGGGATTTAAAATGGTTGGCATCGGCGTTGATTACGATGCGTTGACCAAAGATCTTGGTCCGGTGATTGAACAGGCAAAAAAAATGGGGGCAACATATGTCATCTGTTTTTGGATTGGCCACAATGGAGATGAATTTGGAATGGGTGATGTTGAAGAAGCAGCAAAAAGATTCAACAACGCAGGTAAAATATTCAAAGCAGCTGGACTCGAATTTTGTTACCATATTCATGGATATGAGTTTCGTCCCTCAAAAAATGGTACCCTGTTTGATGACCTGATGGCGAAAACAGATCCTGCACTGGTTGGGATTGAATTGGATGTTTATTGGGCCAAGCAGGGCTGTGCAGATCCTGTTGCACTGATCAATAGATATCCTTCCCGCATCAAAATGCTGCATTTAAAAGACCGAGAAATCGGAATGAAATGCGACAACAAAGGTCATGCTGATGAAGAAACCAATGTGGTATTGGGAAATGGCGACGTGAACATCCCCGCTGTGATGCAAGCAGCCAAAAAAGCAGGTGTAAAACATTATTTCATTGAAGATGAATCTTCAAGGGTAATGAAACAACTTCCTTTGAGCATTGCGAATCTGAAAAAGATGTATTAGACCACTGTCAGTTCGTAGAAGTCATCCGGAATCAAATATTCTTCTGCCAGTTGTTTCAATTCATGGGGCTGAATGGATTTGATGACATCCACATAATAATTGAAATGTGATACATTCATTCCGTGTAAAATCAGGTTCTTACATCGTCCGATGATATGAAAAGGTCCGTCGAGATCACCAAGCAATGTCCCAATCAAATAATTTTTCACCAACAGCAACTCCTCTTTGCCTACCTCATGCATGCGCAGCTGATCCATTTCATGGTATACTTCTTTAACCGTTGCTTCGCATACATCTCTGCCAGCCTCCGTGCTAATTAAAATTGCACTGGCATGGATATGATTCATTAAATAACTATAGATGCCATACGTGTAGCCTTTGTCCTCGCGTATATTGGTCATGAGACGAGAACCAAAAAATCCACCGAACAACACATTCAAGACCTGCAACTTTGGAAATACCGGATCAGTCGGCAGCGGACAAGCACGTGCAATGCGAATAGCACCCTGAACTCCTTCAGCATCGTTTAAAATATTCCACTTCTTTTGTGAAGAAGGATGGATGGCATGTGATTTTTCTTGAATGACAGTCTTGTTGAATGGAAGTTTCCCGAAATACCTATTCAACAGTTCCTGAAAATTAGATGGAAGAATACCCGCAGAAAAAATGGTGCAATGGCCATTTTTATAAAAAGCATTGTAATAGGCCAACAGCTCTTCTCTTTGCAAGGCATCGTAATCCCCCATTTCACTGTAAACACCATAGGGGTGCTGCTCTCCGAAGAGCAGTGCATCGATTTTTCTACCTGCAATGAAATCACATTTTTTCAGATTGACAGCCAGTCGCTGTTTCATATTTTGTTTGTAAATCAGCAACTCTTCCTCAGGCAGGATGGCGTCCATAAATATTTCCTGTACGAGTGGGAGAATGTGTTCAAGTTGCTTGGACAAACAATGCAGTGAAACTACAGCAGTCTCGTTGTAACAGCTTCTGTTGAGATAGGCACCATAGAAATCAACAAACTCGTTGATCTCGTAAGCCGACTTGTTACCGGTTCCATTTTTCATTAAAAAATTAGCCGCAGAAGCAACCAACTTTTTTTCTTCAAACCAGTTCCCAGCTTTGAAGACCCATTCAATCTGAACAACCTCTTCGGTTCCTGCCTGCACATTGTATACATCTACGTTGTTGTCCAACTTAAAAATAGCAGGACTCTTTAAAGAGATGCTGTATTCAACCGCGTCTTTGATTTGCGGGGCTAAAGATCGATTCAACATGGTTGTAATTTTTTAATTGGCCAAATACCAAATCGTATTGCTGTTGGTATCTTTCAGCACATCTTTTGCAATTCGCTGCAAATCTTCTGTAGTGACATCCTGGTATCGTTTGAATTCCTCGTTCATCAATTGACCATCACCGAGCAATTCATAAAATGCAAGACTTCCTGCACGATTCATTACACTCATATCTTCAAAAGCCATTACGCTCTCGGTTTTATTTTTGACTTTCTGCAGCTCTCTTTCATCAATCAGTTGACTTCTCACTTTATCCAGTTCTGATTCAATCGCTTCTTCTGCATCTTTGATTTCAACTCCTTTCACCAGCTGTCCTTCGATGGTAAACAATCCTCGGTCAAGACTTCCAAAATGATAACAATTGATCTGTGCAAACAACTGCTGCTCCTTCACGAGTGCCTGGTACAAACGGGAAGAAGCTCCTCCACCTAAAATATCCGTCAACAAATCAGTAGCATAATAATCATGCTCCAACCGAGAAGCCATGTGCCAGGTCTTGTAGATGGCATCCATGGGAACGTTTCTTTTCACCGTCATTCTTCTCTCTTCCTGCTGTGCCGGCTCTTGGGATACATTTCTATTGTACTTCACCCCGGATGGTATTTCACCAAACCATTTCTCTGCCAATTTTTTTACATGCGCCGTATCAACATTGCCTGCCACAACCAGGATAGCATTGGCAGGTGTATAATGTTTGAAAAAGAATTGCTTTACATCATCCAATTGTGCATTTTCAATATGGGCCAGCTCTTTACCGATGGTCATCCATTTGTATGGATGCACCTTGTAAGCCAGGTCGCGCATCATTTGCCAAACATCGCCGTATGGCTTATTGATATAATGTTCCTTGAATTCCTCACATACCACTTTGCGCTGCACATCTAGGCTCTTCTTGCTGAATGCCAAACTCAACATGCGGTCGCTTTCCAACCAGAAAGCTGTCTCCAGATTTTCTGCAGGAAGCTGACAATAATAATTGGTCAGGTCATTGGTGGTATAGGCATTGTTTTCACCACCTGCCAATTGAAGTGGTTCGTCGTAATCAGAAATGTTAACAGATCCGCCAAACATCAAATGCTCGAACAAATGTGCAAATCCGGTTTTGGATTCATCTTCATCACGTGCCCCAACATCATACAAGACATTGACTACCGCCATGGGAGTACTTTGGTCTTGGTGGACCAATACTTTTAATCCATTCTTCAGCACAAAACGATCGAATTGTATCATCCCGCGAAATTACTTATAATATGCTGACCGGTTTCAGATTTAATGTGATGATATCTCCATCTCGCAAAATGAGAAAAGTCAGTTTCTCTCGTACAGATTGAAGTTTTACCCTGTACGACTGAATGCTTTTGGAAAAATCATTGTTGATGGCAAGCACATAATCATTCTTTTTGAATCCAGCTTTATCTGCAGGTGATCCAGGTGCCACTTCATCAATCAATATTTCACCATCCACATAATACATCGCCAATCCAGTGTAAGCATAATCAAAAAAATCTTTGAATTGACTGTTGGGAACAATATGCAATTCCTGTTTTACATAATTAAAAGTGGTATTGAATCTTCTCAGCAAATCATTCCCCAGTAAACCTCCCAACAAAGGGTAATTGGTTACGTTGTAGGGATCTTCAAAAACGTGGGTAGGGACTTTCCTGAATTTATAGGGACCCACCTTCACCCATTTAGCCGTAGTATAACGCATGACCATCTTTCCTCCTAAACCCTCCGCCTGTGTAATCACTGGAGGTTTTCGTTTTCTGTGCAATACAGCACTGTCCCGCGCAAAACTTTCTGAAATCAAAAAATTCAATCCGGCACCAGTATCAAAATAAAACCTGTTCATCATTTCTCTGCTGTCTTTGAAAGAAGTCTGTTGAATGGGAATAGCAGTGAAAAGGGGATTCAACATATAACCGCCACGTGGATATTTATATTCACCTGTTGTGTTTACAGTGATGATGGTATTGTCATAATTGATGTGCACGATGTAACGAACGAAAAACGAATAACCAATGATGCCGTCAATTTTGATTCCGTATACATTGGTCAGAATTTCATAATCATTTACATGAAAATTCAAATGTTCAACGGTGAGTCCGGGGAAGTAAAGCGTTGCATCATTTAAAAAAGAAACCTTTTTTATCCCCCCAATGCCCTTGATCTTTTTTTCGGATGGAACAACAGGAATCTTGTACTTATCAACCGTCATCGAATCGAGTGAAATCCCTCCACTTCCTGTATCCAAGATAAAATGCAGGCTGTCAGGGTAATTATTCAATTTGGCTTTGACGATGATTACGCCACCTGAAAGCAATTGAAAAGGGAAACTGGTAAGTTTTTTGGATGGAGGATCAATAAATTGCTCTTGGGCTGCAAGCTTGCTTGTGCCAAAAAAAATGATTGCCGCATATATACACTTCAACAAAATCCTCATTCCAAGCTTATTTGTTAGTCAACCCTTAATTTACAACAATCAGCCCATGATTATTTGGGCTATGCACTAACTTTGCAAAACGCTTAACAGAATACAATGGGTGAATTGAACGATTTGTACCAAAAAGCACTTGGCTTTGAATTTTTGACTGCTGAAGAAGGCTTGTTTTTATTCAAAGAGGCCCCCCTGACCGAACTGATGCAGGTGGCTGATCAGATGCGCATAAAACAGGTGCCTCATGGTAAAGTGACCTGGCAGATTGACCGAAATGTAAACACCACCAATGTATGTATCGCGAATTGCAAGTTTTGCAATTTCTACAGAATTCCCGGTCACACGGAAGCATATATCACGGATATGGATACCTACCGTAAAAAAATCCGTGAAACACTGAAATGGGGAGGTGATCAACTACTGCTGCAAGGTGGGCATCATCCAGATTTAGGACTCAAATATTATGTAGATACCTTTCGTGCCATCAAGGCTGAATTCCCAGACATCAGATTGCATGCATTGGGTCCCCCGGAAGTAGCCCATATCACCAAACTCGAAAAATCAACCCATACAGAAGTACTCAAGGCATTGAAAGAAGCCGGCATGGATTCATTGCCGGGTGCAGGTGCGGAGATCCTGGTAGATCGTGTCAGAAGATTGGTGAGCAATGGAAAATGTGGTGCACAGGAATGGTTGGATGTGATGGCTGCTGCACACCAATTGAATATTACCACTTCTGCAACGATGATGTTCGGACATGTGGAGACATTGGAAGAAAGATTTGAGCACCTCATCAAAATCAGAGAAGTACAATCACGCAAACCTGATCATGCAAAAGGATTTTTAGCATTCATTCCATGGACCTTCCAAGATGTGGATACACTGCTGGCAAAAATCAGGGGCGTACAAAACATGACAACTCCTGAAGAATATATTCGCATGATCTCCATCAGCAGAATCATGTTGCCGAATGTTAAAAATATTCAAGCATCGTGGTTGACAGTTGGTAAAAAAATTGCACAAATCTGTTTGCATGCTGGTGCCAATGATTTTGGAAGCATCATGTTGGAAGAGAATGTAGTGAGTGCAGCAGGTGCCCCACATAGGTTTACATACAAAACCATTCAGGAAGCAATCAAGGAAGGTGGATTCGAACCTCAATTGAGAAACCAGGAATATGAATGGCGGACCTTGCCTGAAAGCATTGAGGAGCAAGTCATCAATTACTAATATACATGTCAATGGAATGCACACGCATCTATTCCATTCATGATCATGCCATCACTTTTGAATTCGCTGAAATCATCAGCGAGTCAGTCAACATGCATGTCATTGCATTAAAAGCATACACCGATGTACACCCTTTCGAAGGTTTCATCGAGTCCGTTCCTGCATACAGCAGCCTCACCATTTACTTCAACAAAGAAGTAAATAATGATGAAGTCATCAACATCATAAAAACATACAACAGTCAACTGTCAACTGTCAACAAAAAACAGCATACTGATACTAAAATCATCCCCGTCTGCTATGAACTGGGGGAAGATCTTGCATTGGTTGCAGCTACGCTAAAACTTGATCAGGAAAAACTCATATCCATGCACTGCAGTCATACCTACAGGGTATATATGATTGGATTCACTCCGGGTTTTCCTTATATGGGATCTGTTCCTGAATCACTGGAAATGCCAAGAAAAAAAATTCCATCACTGAACATAGAAGCAGGGAGTGTAGCCATTGCCGGAAAGCAAACCGGTATCTATCCCAAGAATTCTCCGGGTGGATGGCATGTGATTGGCAAAACACCTTTGAAGATGTATGAGAAAAAAAGAAGTCCAGCATGTTTTCTGAAAGCAGGAGATCTTGTTAAGTTTAAACCGATTTCAAAAGAAGCATTCTACCAATACCAATGAGCATTACCATTATCAAACCAGGCATGAGCAGTTCGCTTCAACACTTTGGACATTGGGGAGAGCAGGAATTTGGCGTAAGCATTGGTGGTGCAATGGATGATTTTTCAGCGCGTGTTGCCAATATCATCTGTGGCAACGAAGAAACCGCTCCTGTCATTGAAATGACCTTGCATGGCACAGAAATACTATTCAATAAAGCTGCTTGCATTGCCATCACAGGATCAGGTTCCATTGCAACCATCAATGATTTAGAAATACCGCATTATAAATTATTGCAGATCCCTGCACATGCGATTTTAAAAATGAAACCATCTGCCAAAGGATGCAGGTCTTATCTGGCCATTGCAGGCGCATTCAGCGTTCAGGAATTTGCTATACCATTGAAAACAGGAGATCTGATTGATGTTGAAAAAAGTCCAATCAGTATTCATGGAATCAATCACACAGAAAATAACATTGGCATTTCTAATTGGAAAATTCATCTGAATGAAGATGAATTGCTTGAGAAATCGATTGATTGTATCGAGGGACCAGAATTCGATTGGTTTGACACTGATGCACAAGCTGCATTTTTTTCAACCGAGTTTACACTTTCAACCCAATCTAACAGAATGGGGTATCGGTTGAATGAAAAAGTCCCATTGCTCCAAGAAAAAAAAGAATTGATTTCCACTGCAGTAACAAAAGGAATCGTTCAAATTACGCATAATGGAAATCCCATCATATTGATGGCTGATGCTCAAACAACTGGCGGATATCCAAGAATTGCGCGCATTGCGCCAGCTGATATTGTAAAACTTGCTCAATGCAGACCGGGAGATACCATTCGCTTCAATAAAATTACCGAAGAGGCCTCCAATATGAAATCTGATCAGCAGTTGAATACATTAAAAAAGATCAGATCAACCATCCAAATGATGCAATGATTATACCTGGGTCAGCTTGATCGGAGGTGTTTGGTTGGCATTCCACTGACATACATACAAATTCTCGTCATCATCTACACAAACATCATGTCCGTGCATGAATACCCGGGAAGCATCCTGCAGCGTGGGTTGCAATACACCATTTTGATATACTGGAGCATTTCCCCCCGGACTCGATACCACTTTATTCTTTGAATCAAGTATGGTTAAAAATCCAGTGTTGGCATTGCGTTTGCCTTCTTTATCCTTCGACCAGCAAACCCCTGCATATAATTTATCGCCATGAATAACCGGGCGACAAACATACATTCCGGGAAGATCAATTTTTCGAAGATACTTTCCATCCAATGTGAAAATCTTGAAGCAGCATTCCTCTCTCGAAGTGCAGATCAAAACAGGTTTGTTTTTATCGCGGGTATCCACTACAACCCCGTGTGCATTTTTCAGATTGTGATCGGGATTTTCATTGTTATGTCCACCAAATTTTCTGATAAATCTTCCTCTGCTATCAAACTGCAGTATATAATCTGAGCCATATCCATCTGCAACATAGATATCGCCGTTCGGTGCAACAGCAGTTTCGGTAGGGAAATATCGATCCTCGTCTTTATACGCACCAATGGTATGAGGTTGGGCCAAAGAAAAAATGATCCTGCCTTTCAAATCAGTCTTCACCACATTTCCATGCTGTGACTTCCCCTTTCCGGAAGCATCGCTGTAAAATCCGTTGTCAACAATCAATAAAAAATCTTCATCGTTTTCTTTGCTGATGGTCAGTCCATGTCCCGCAGGAAATGAATGTCCCCATGCATCCAATAACTTACCCGATTTATCAAATACCAGTATATTGTTGTGCACATCATCCCCTACCATGAACAAACGGCCCTTGCTATCCTGCACCATTTCATGGCAATTGATCAAAGGATTGGAAGAGGAATTGATTTTCGCCCATGCCTTGTCGACCTTGTACCGCATCCCATTGTGTCCGATGATAAGCTCTTCCTGAATATCCTTGTGCAAGATGTTGAATGCAAAAGATTTACTGGCCATCAATCCCGCTGAAGTAAGCGCAGCAGATTTAATGAATGTTCTTCTATTTTTCATATGTTGAATATAAAATATTTTGAGCGGATAATCAATACATTTGGGTATGAAGACTGATTTAAACTGCGATATGGGAGAAGGGATGAACAACGATGCCCAGATCATGCCTTATATCAGTTCTGCCAACATCGCATGCGGTGCACATGCGGGAGATACATCAATCATGCAAGAAACCATTCGTCTTGCACAGCAATACAAAGTTGCAATTGGTGCACATCCTTCATATCCCGATCGTGAACATTTTGGGAGGATTGAAATACAAATGACAGCTGATGAGCTATACAACGAAGTATTACAGCAAATTCAATTGATCAAAAAAATAGCAAGAGAAGAAGGAGCTTCACTGCATCATGTAAAACCGCATGGGGCCTTGTACAATACAGCAGCCAAAAATATAGAAGTTGCTGAAGCAATTGCAAAAGCCATTCATGATGTGGATCCCTCTTTAAAGGTATACGGACTCCCTAACAGTATTTTTGAAAATGTTTGTGTAGCGATGGGATTGAATTATGTTGGAGAGGGATTTGCAGACCGGACCTACACCGATGATGGGTCGCTTACACCAAGAACCATGCCCCATGCATTGATCACAGATATAGCAGTCTCCATTGAGCAAGCCATGGATATGGTTCAACAAGGAGCAGTTCGAACAATTGCTGGAAATATGATCCCCATGTCGGTGAAAACAATCTGCATACATGGAGATGGTGAGCATGCCATTGAATTTGCAAAAGCCCTGCACGATGCCTTCTATATGCAAAAGATTGATATCACTCATTAATCGAAGCAATTGAAGAATAAAATATTTTCATCGCCGCTGATAGCTGCTGCCTTTTTAATGGCAACATCTGCAATTGGTCCCGGGTTTCTCACACAAACCGCGGTATTCAGCAATAAGTTATTGGCCAGTTTTGGATTCGTTATTCTGATATCTATATTATTGGATATTGGTGCACAATTGAATATTTGGCGAATACTTTGTGCAAGTGGGAAGAGGGCACAGGATTTTGCAAATGAAGTATTACCTGGTGCAGGACATTTCTTAACCATCTTGGTTGTAATAGGAGGACTCGCATTCAACTGCGGAAACCTCGCCGGAGCTGGTTTGGGGTTGAATGTTCTTACAGGACTGGATACAAAAATAGGCGCAACCATCAGCGGAGCAATTGCAATAATTATTTTCATCAACAAAGAGTCTTTGAAATGGATGGATCTTTTTGCAAAGTTGTTGGGGATGGCAATGATCGTGTTGACCATCTATGTTGTGACTGCCTCCAATCCTCCTTATGCCAATGCATTGCATGATAGTTTTATTCCACAAAAAATTGATTTCATGGCCATCATCACATTGGTGGGAGGAACAGTAGGGGGTTATATCAGTTTTGCGGGTGCACATCGCTTGATTGATGCAGGGAAAACCGGTACTGATCATGTTGCACCAGTTAGCAAGTCAGCCGTATCGGCCATATTGCTTGCATCAACCATGAGAATCTTATTGTTCTTGGCAGCCTTGGGAGTGGTAGCAAAAGGAATAACACTGAATCAAGCCAACCCTGCAGCGGATGTTTTTCAACAAGCAGCTGGAATAATTGGATACAAGATTTTTGGCATTGTGATGTGGAGTGCTGCAATCACGTCAGTCGTAGGGTCCGCCTACACTTCGGTTTCATTTTTAAAATCCATGCACCCATCAATCCATAAAAAAGAATCTTTTATACTTACTGTTTTTGTGTTGATTTCGTTGATGGTGTTCATCATCGTTGGTCAACCAGTCAACATATTGGTTGCGGTTGGTGCATTGAATGGATTCATTTTACCAATTGCATTGATGCTGATTATCATAGGATCAAGTAATAAAAAAATTGTTGGAGCTTATATTCATCCTGCCTGGCTCAAAGCCTTTGGATGGTTGGTTGTTGCTGCGACAATCTTTTTAGGTGTAAAATCTTTTCTCTGAAGATTAACTGAAAAGATATTCAACGTCTTCTCTCGTGAGACTCTTAACAAACCCACTGTCATCAGTTACCAAATCTCTTGCAAGGCTTCTTTTCTTCTCCTGCAGTTGTATGATTTTATCTTCAATGGTATCCTTGCAAATCATGCGATAAGCAAAAATATTTTTGGTCTGGCCAATGCGATGTGTTCTGTCAATCGCTTGTTGTTCTACTGCCGGGTTCCACCATGGATCAACAATGTAAACATAATCCGCTGCGGTAAGATTGAGACCCACACCACCTGCCTTCAGTGAGATCAGAAATACCCTTACCTCATCGTTGTTTTGAAAACTTTGTATCGCTCGCTCTCTCTCAGTTGCGGTAGTACTTCCATCAAAATATTCAAACTTTACTCCTAGTTCTACAAGCTTTTCTTTGATCAATGCCAACATTCCGAGGAACTGAGAAAATATCAATGCCTTGTGATTGCCTATGTTTTCTGTGATCTCACGTCCTATTTCATCAAGCTTTACAGATACATTGGGCATTTTCTCCTCCTCATTCATGATGGTCGGTGAGTCGCATATCTGACGAAGCTTCATCAGTCCCTGTAAAATGGTCAGTTGCGATTTGTCAATCCCCTGCTCACTGATGACACCCATGATTTTATCACGGTAATCATTTCGGTATGCATCATAAATGGTTCTTTGCGCTTCTTCCATTTCACAAAAAAGAATGGTTTCTGTTTTTGCAGGAAGATCTTTTGCTACCTGTTCTTTGGTTCTGCGCAAGATAAAAGGGAACAATAATTTCCTGAGATGATCCTTGTGATCCTTTTCACCAAACTTATCAATGGGTGTTGCAAATTCATTTCTGAAATACTCTACCGAGCCCAGCATACCGGGATTCAAGAAATTCATTTGTGCATAAATATCAAACGTGTTGTTTTGTAAAGGCGTACCGCTCATGCACAGTTTGTGCTTTGCATTCAGCAGAGTTGCTGCTTTGGTCACCTTGCTTTGGGGATTCTTGATTGCCTGCGATTCATCCAGTACAACATAATCAAATTCAATTTCAACCATGAATTTGATATCACTTCTCAATGTTCCATATGTGGTGATGATGATATCATAATCTTCAAAGCGCTTGTTGTTCCTGATGCGCTCACCACCATGATGTATGACGTATGTAAGGTTGGGAGTGAATTTTTTAATTTCATTTTCCCAGTTGAACATGAGGGAAGTGGGACAAACAACCAAAGAAGTCATCTTCCCATTTTTTTCCTTGTACAGCTGTATAAATGAAAGTGCCTGAACCGTTTTACCCAAACCCATGTCATCAGCCAATATGCCGCCCCATCCAACTTCATTCAAATAATTCAACCAATGATAGCCCGCTACCTGATAGGGTCTGAGTATATGCGACAAAGCTTTGGGGGGATCTACTTCGTTGATGCGGTTGAAAGACCTTAGACGATCATATTTTTCTTCCAATTTGATCATCACCTCCTCTTCATCTATTCCATTGTATAACTCATCAATGATGCTCAAATGATATTTGGAAAGCCTCAGCTGATCCTGCTTTCCTTCACCAACCTTGAAGAGCAATGCATATTTCTTCAACCATTCTTCAGGAAGAATTCCCAGGCTGCCGTCTTTCAATTGAACAAACTGCTGTTTGTTTTGCAAGGCTTTTTTGATATCGTCTACCGTAACTTTTTGTCCACCAAACACAATATCCACCTTGGCATCGAACCAATCAATTCCATTGGATATGTAAATCCTGGTCTCAGGCTTTGCCGTATTGAACCTGAAATTTTTCAAGATTTCAAATCCAATAATGGGGATGTTTGCTTCCTTCATGGCATCTACGAACAGGAAGAACCAGTTGTTTTTCAATACCTCTGATCCCTTTAAGATCAGATTAAAGCTGTTCTCTGCCCTGACAAAATTTGAATGAAGAGAAGTAATACGGTTGATAAATGCACCTTCGGTTTCAGGATTTCGCTTGATCAATTTTATTTTCCCCTGATCGGATATATATACGGTATCCTTGTCGCTGTATTTTATTTCATATCCATGATAATCAAATACTGGCGTGAAGATCAGGTAGTCGTTTTTTTCCTGCAGCATCAACTTCAACTCGGGTTCGCCTTCATATACATCAGACATGATGGACTTGTCAAAATCTACTTTGTATTTTCTCGCGAAGGGCAGCACTTTATCCTTTAGAAAATTGGGCCAATCAGCCAAAGAAATATTTCTATTTTTCTCTGAAGTAAAATGTCCGATTGCCTCCACATGATCCAATGAACTCCAACAAAACAATTGGTTGTTGAATACGGGGAGTAAAATGGAGGTCCACTCATTGAGCGTTAAATCAGCATCCCATTCCTCTACGACGATCATTGGTGTGATTTCAACCTGCTTTTTTTTCATCTCCACCCTTAGTCCGGGTTTCATCCTTCCTTCACCTATACCGAGCTGCACGAGATGAGCAGTGGTGAACATCTTACCTGCAGGTAATTTCAGAAAGGCTGTTCTGCCCTCATTCTCCGTAAATAGTTTTACAACCTTGGGATAGAGATATTCATCGATCAGTGCAGTTGTTTCAGCAGGCAATCCTTCTTCCTCAGAATAGATGATGTTTTCCCACATGCCTGAAAAGGGAGAATTTCTGCTCACGTATTTGTCTATTTCACTCTTTTGCAATTTTCTCACCGCATTCAGCATTGCAACGTCTTCTTCACCCAACTCGTTGACAGCAACATGTTTGGAAAGATCGATTTGTTCGACCTTGCTTACAAATTTCAAGGTTGAAGTGTCAAATTCACCCATCACCAGTTCAACTGCAAAATATGGATACCTGTCTGGAACTTCTTTGAATACAATACCAAGACGCTTGGAAGATTCAATGCCAGTCTCGACTATTTTTTCTTCCTCCAATACGATCGCCTCTTTCTTTACAATGGGTTTCTTTTCTTCGATCACCGCATTTACTCTTTTGATGGTATCATCCAATACGCGCAAGAATGGTTTGCCATCTTTATATGTAAACTCAAATTTCTCCTCCCAATCAGCATCGTTCATGCTGTATCCGTAAATCCCCAAGAGTTTATTCTTCTCTTTGTCCCAGTTTCTGATCGAATCAAAATACTGCGACCCATAGGCATTGAGCAATTGAAGAAATACAATTGCCTTGTGCATGCATATGGGATGAGTATCTTCTTTGCACTTGCAGGAAGTATCAAAATTTCTTTCTTCGTTGCGCTGAATCACAACAGGAAAAGATTCTCCGTTCAGATCGACTCTCGCTTCGACCCTTTCTTCTTTCGCCTGTAAAATATTTGCCTTATTGGTTCTTAAAAATATCTCTGCTTTCTCACATACCTCAGCAGTCGCGAGCATCCTGATGGTCTTGAGCTCAATTTGTTTCATCTTGACGATCGTATGCTTTTGATCGTACTTGATGGTATTGTCGCCAATGATATTTTTATCAATGAGATCTTGCAATTGAAGAAGGGATGCAGCTTCATGCCGACATATATCACCTAAATTATATGGGCAAGTGCATCGAAGGGAAAGCGCTCTTGGATCCTTGTATTTTTGAATATGAACTTTATAGAAAGTACTGTAATTGTCATCTTTCACGCGAAACGTTACAGAGCCCAATAAATCATCTGTTTCCACAAACTCCACAAATCCGATGGCATGGATTTTTTTACCGCGACGAATGACTTCGTCTGTACCGTTGTTGTAAACAAATTTTAATAGATGCGAAAGAGACATGATCGAAACAGGTTAATCTGCGAAAATAACAGAAAACATTTCGCATGGCATGAAAGATTTGATTAAAATAATCAACCTGTTATCCTATCAATAATTACAAGAAAATCCCTTATCTTCAAAGATTTGTTTTGTCAGTGGGAGTCACGCGTAACCTTGCTACCGGAACATCCTTTCAGAAAATCCATGTCAGCTCCCAAATGTGCTTGCTCAACATGTTGTTGATACAACTGCACATAGCCCCTTGTAGCTTCTGTATGTGTCGGCTTCCATGCTGCTTTGCGTTTTTCCAATTCTTCGTCATCCACCAACAACTGCAGTGTCCGGTCGTAAACATCCAAAGCAATCATATCACCGGTTTTGACCAAGGCCAAAGTCCCGCCCTTGGCTGCTTCTGGCGATACATGCAATACAACTGTACCAAATCCGGTACCGCTCATTCTGCCGTCGGAAATCCTCACCATGTCTTTGATTCCTTTCTCCAGTAATTTCTTGGGAATGCCCATATTGCCTACTTCAGGCATGCCCGGGTAACCAACTGGACCTACATTTTTCAGGACCATCACCGATGTTTCATCGATTTCAAGTGCAGGATCATCTACCCGCGCATGGTAGTCCTCGATGTTTTCAAAAACAACAGCTCGGCCTGTATGCCGCATCAGATGAGGACTCGCAGCGCTTGGTTTGATGACTGCCCCGTTTTCACACAAGTTGCCATTGAGTACAGCCAACCCGGTTTCTTTTTTAAAAGGATTGCTGAGATCTCTGATGACCTGATCATTGTATGAGGTGGCTTCTTTGTAATTCTCTTTCAATGATTTTCCATTGGCTGTGATGCAGTCAGCATGTAGACGCTCATGCATGGCCTTCATTACAACCAGCAATCCGCCAGCATAATAAAAATCTTCCATGAAGTATTCACCTGATGGCTGAAGATTTGCGAGCAGGGGAATGTCTGCAGAATTCACATGCAAATCTTCCAATGTCAGTTCAATACCAATGCGGCGAGCAATGGCAATGAGGTGAATCACAAAATTGGTTGAACCACCAATGGCAGCGTTGATCCTGATGGCATTTTCAAAAGCTTCTTTTGTCAAAATATCTGAGAGCTTCAAATCTTCCTTCACCATCTCCACAATTCTGCTTCCTGAATATTGTGCCAATACTTTTCTTCTGCTGTCAGCTGCGGGTATGGAGGCGTTGGATGGAAGGGTGAGTCCGAGTGATTCCACCATGCATGCCATGGTGGATGCAGTGCCCATCACTGCACAATGTCCGCGGCTTCTGCACATGCATGCCTCTGCAACGGTGAGTTCTTCTTGCGACATGTCACCGCTTCTCACTGCATCTGCAAATCGCCAAATATCTGAAGTACCAATATTTTTTCCCTCGTACCTGCCAGTTAACATGGGTCCACCCGATACAACAATGGTTGGAATATTTACACTGCAGGCTCCCATCACAAGTGATGGAGTTGTTTTATCACAACCGCACAACAAGACAACACCATCCATTGGATTGGCGCGGATTGATTCTTCCACATCCATGCTCGCCAAATTTCTATAAAGCATGGCGGTAGGTTTGATCAGCGTTTCCCCCAGCGACATCACCGGAAATTCAAGCGGGAAGCCGCCTGCAGCAATCACGCCTTTCTTCACCGATTCTGCAAGTTCGCGAAAATGAGCATTGCAGGGTGTGAGTTCACTCCATGTATTGCAAATACCAATGACAGGTTTACCGCGAAAATCTTCATCAGGAATCCCCTGATTTTTCATCCACGCACGGTATATGAACCCGTCTTTACCAGTACGGCCAAACCAGCCCTGACTTCTCAAAGAAGCATTGCTCATGAATTTTTTTTTACAATTTACGAATTAGGAGATTACCAATCGATCGCCTTTGAAAATAGGCAAAACATTTGCACCGTCTGCAGTCAAACAATACCGGATATCTTTTTCCAATCCGTATTTCATGAGGCGGTGATAGTGGGTTGCATTTTTTGCTTTCATGAATTCAAAACGGTCTTCTCCTGCTTCAAGATACATGCTCTCGGCAACAGCAGAAGAATCACAGTGAATATTGAAATGTGATTTGATTTGGTGGATGACAGCACCTGCAAAAAGTGTATCCTCCAAATTGACACGGTCTTTCCATGCAGCACAACCAAGCAGGACATCCTTTTCAGATGCAATCAAATGTTTGCATACCGCTGAAAGATTGGGGAAAGAGCCGGTAATGATTTCAGGTGCACCCCTGTCGAGTGCCATGTGTAAAAGCTTGGTACCATTTGTGGTAGTCAATACCAACACTTTGTTTTCAATAAAGGTTCTTGGATATTCAAATGGAGAATTACCGTATTTGAGTCCCTCAGCAACTTTGCCATCTCTTTCTCCAGCTGTAATGCCACCCAGGGCTTCTCCCAACTCTATGCATTGAGGAACGGTTGCAACAGGAATCACAGAAGCTGCACCATTGTGCAATGCAGTAGCAATGGTAGAAGTTGCACGAAGCACATCGATGATGACAACTACTGAATTGCTGATATCATAGAGATCCAGCAGGGCAGGAGAGAGACATGTATAAAGATTACGGGATGCCACGAGACTGTCTATTTTACAAATGGGAATTTAACAACGACAGCCTTCATTTGCTTGTCGCGTATGTCAATCAATATGGTTGATCCTGGCTTTGCATGATCACTGAGCACATACCCCATGCCAATGCCCTTGTTCAATGTAGGTGATTGTGTACCTGAAGTAACTTTACCTATCATATTTCCTTCTTCATCGCGGATGAAATAATCATGACGCGGAATGGCTCTGTCGATCATTTCAAATCCAACCAATTTTTTTTCTACCCCGGATGCTTTTTGTTTTTCAAGAAATACAGAAGAAGTAAAAGATTTATTGAATTTGGTAATCCAGCCCAAACCCGCTTCCAGTGGAGTTGTATAATCGTCGATATCGTTGCCATACAAACAGAAACCTTTCTCCAATCTCAGTGTATCTCTTGCCCCCAATCCAACAGGTTTAATTCCTGCTTCTTTTCCTGCTTCAAAAATGGCATTCCATATGTTCACAGCATCGTTGTCTTTGTCTTCAAAATAAATTTCAACACCGCCTGCACCTGTATAACCTGTTGCACTGACCAATACATTTTCAACACCTGCAAATATTCCTTTAACAAACATGTAATACTTGAGATTGATCAAATCCATCTCGGTAAGCGATTGCAGGATCTTGCAGGCATTGGGACCCTGTACAGCCAGCAGACAAGTTTTGTTTGAGATGTTGTGCATTTCTACATCTCCTTTATTGAATTGCTGAATCCACTCCCAATCTTTTTCAATATTGGATGCATTCACCACCAACATGTATACCTTGTTTTTCTCCACACAGTAAACAAGCATGTCATCCACAATGCCTGCATTCTCATTGGTCATGCAGCTGTACTGTGCTTGTCCATTTTCCAAAACAGATGCGTCATTGGTACTGACACGCTGAATCAAATCCAACGCATGCTCTCCTTTCAAAATGAATTCGCCCATATGGCTTACATCAAACACCCCGACATTGTTTCTTACAGCATGGTGTTCATCATTGATGCCTGTATAGGAAATGGGCATGTTGTAACCTGCAAAAGGTGCCATCTTCGCGCCCAATGCAAGATGCAGCGAGGTAAATGGAGTCGATTTCATGCCGCGAAGATAATTCAAATCATCGCGCCAATTTCAACAGGTTGAGGGCCCTGAACAAAATTTGAAAGTTGCCGTTTGATGCTGACTGTTCTGAGGCAGATGCAGCAGACGAAATTTTATTGCTTGATGCTGGGGGAGCAGTCACCTGATCCATGGTGCTGTCCTTTTGATTGAATTTGATATTGGCTGACTTGAGTTCTTTTTCCTTTTCACGGATTTCCTCTCTAAGCCGCTCAATTTTTTCCTCAGGATCAATGGGTGAATCAGGAAGATCTGGACGATCCAGTTCAAACACATCACCGTTTCTTTCAATTCCGCTTTCAGTCATTTTATACCATACACCCGGGCGCCAAGATTCATCATCATAATCTTCATCAATGTCCAATGAGAGCCCACTTGCACCACCCCTTATGTTGAACCAAATAAAATTACTTACCTTTCTATCAATGTATACTTCCTTACCAACAGGAACTTCAACAACAAAAATCAACTGCTGATTTCTGAATTTATTTTTGTTGTCAACAATAAAACCATGCGGGAGATTCAGCATACTGTCTGATTGTTCAACGCTGTATTGAATCTGTTCTGCAAACTGTTCTGCATCTGCAGTGCTTGATGCACGTGCACGTTTGATAATAGTTACATGAAAACTATCATCATTGCTTTTTTGCAATCGAATGCGCATGTTGGTCATTAATAAACTGTCTTCATTTCTTGAAAGTCTCAAGCCAACTATGCCCTCCAAATCCTCATCATGATCATTGTAAAAATCGAAGTCAATTGGATAGTATTTTCCGGATCGTTCTGTAAACATCAGCTTGAGTTTACCAGAGGTCGGCTGCTGCAATTGAACAGTTTGTTTTATTTGTCCTGACCTTTTGAATTCTTTTGATACTGTTACAAAAAACATTGTCACTGAAATCCATCCCAACGTCCACAACGCGCCCCATGTCCATCCCAACCAGGATGACTTCGATTTCATACCTGTCAATTTCATGAAAAAGTACACCAGCAAAGCAATGATAGGAAGCAACAGAAAAAGCAATACGGTTCCCCAGCCATACAATTGAATCAGATTGCTGTTGACCATAAAGTCTTTCAGCGGCATCAATGCAGAACCGACTACAACAATTGCTGTTCCCAGTGCAAACAGGGTCACAGCAATGATTCCCAAAATAAAGAATACAAATACTTTGAAAACGGCAGCGATGAATCTTAAAAACCAGTTCCCTACCGGTTTTGTCGTCTGTTTTACTTCTTCGGCAAATTCAGATGATTTTGTTTTGATATTGGATGCCCATATATCTTTGTTCTCGTCAACATGCTTTTTAACTCCTTGCAGTTCATCCTGTATTTTATTTTTGATAGAAGCAAGATCAATTTTCTCACCTTTCATTTCCATTTTCTCAGTAGCTGTAACTGCTTTGGGAATGACTGCCCAGAGAATGATGTACGTCAGCGTAAGCGAACCTGAAAATCCATAAAAGATGGGGAAGCCGAAGGGGAAGGTCTCTTTGAAAACACTCAACAAAACAGGAAGCAAGAAAATCAATCTTGGTATCCAAACCTGAATATTAAAATATTGTGCAATACCGCTCAATACACCACCAATCACTTTATGATCAGCATCACGGTACAACTTTCTTCTCACGACTGTTTCAGCAACATATTTTGATGGAAGAATGGCCCACAAAATAACGTAGAGAAAAAACATGAATCCAAAGGATCCAAAAGCCAGCAACACAAACAGCACCCGGATAATAGAAGTATCCACCCTGAAATAGGAACCAATGCCACTGCAAACACCACCAATCAATTTATCGTTGGCATTGCGGAAGAGATTCCCCCTGGGATGCTCTGCACGCTGATATTGATTGCTCTGTGTTGAAGAAGATTCATCGTTCATCGACAGCTCATCAAATTGCTCCGGTCTTCCCATACTGGAAATAATCGCTTCAACATGTTCTTCCGTGATAAAGGAAGCACCTGCTTTCATCTTCTCACTGAAGAGTTCTGCAATCCTGTTTTCAATATCATTGACGATCTCGTCTTTACCTTCTTCATTCGAAAAATAATTACGAAGACTGTCTACATATTTTTTCAAACTTTCGTACGCCGGTTCTTCAATCGGAATCACCCTGCCTTGAAAATTGATGTTGATGACTTTTTTCATTTTATCTAAGTTGTAAGTTGTAGGTTTTAAGTTGTTAGTTAACGGGTGACAGTTGACAGTTGTCGGTTAACTGTTAACAGTTAACGGCTGTTCCCCTTCTCTCTCCTCCCTTTCCCCTTCCCCCTCGTCTCTTGTCTCTTGTCCCTCTGTATTAATAACCCTCTCCACAGCACCAGCCATTCCCCTCCAAGTTGCTTCGAGTTCAGCATAAAAAGCCAAACCCTTGTCAGTCAGGGAAAAATATTTTCTTGGAGGTCCACTCGGACTCTCCACCCAACGGTAGCTGAGCAAATCAGCATTCTTCAATCTTGTTAACAATGGATACAGGGTGCCCTCCAAAATATTCAACTCGGCCTTTTTCATCTCCTCGATGATATCCGATGGATAGGCTTCTCCTCTGCGAATGATAGACAGGATGCAGAATTCCAGCACCCCCTTCTTCATCTGACTCTGTGTATTTTCAATATTCATGTCCCGTTATGTAGCCGAAAATGATCGGTTAACAGGACAAAGATAGGGATATTTATAATACTATGCAATACATAGTAGTATTTTTTTTATAGTACTCTAATATTTAATTATAAGGAGCTTTTCCTGCCTGCCGCCGATATATCTGAAGGAAGATCCGTCAAAATAGCCATCCTCTTCCAACATGATCCTGATCTCTTTCTTCCATTCAGGGATAAATGTGGAGGAATTCAACTCAATGGAATAGGCAGTTTTGGGGTATAATGTATAATCGCCGCTCCCAGGAACGCCCTGCTGCATATCCCACATGCCAATCGTCGGACCCGCAGCGTGTCCGTTGAAACCCAATGGATGGGTATAAATGCTTGGTGTGATGCCTTCCGACTTTGCCTGCTTGAGAGAAGAAAGCAATATTTCATTGCCTGTTCTTCCCGTTTTGAAGTTGGAAGTTAAAATATCCTGCAACCTGTTGCTGTTGGCAAATGCTTTTTTGATGGATGCAGGTGCATCGGTTTCGCCTGGCTTCAACACATAAGCATGTTGCTGACAATCTGTATTCAAACGCAAATAAGTAATTCCAAAATCAACATGCAATAAATCACCCGGCTGTACTATATCGTCTTTGGGACGATTGGAAAAACTTCTCAGGTGTTCAAAGCTGGTTGAATCACTTCGCTGTATTGCAACTGAAGGGTGAAACCAAGTAATCAATCCAAGTGATGTAAGTTTTTGTCTAAACCACCAAACCAAATCGTCTGTGGTGGTCACCCCAGGAGTAATGACCTTGTTTGAAAATCCCTCTGCAATGATATCATGGGTAATAGAAACCAACTTGGGATAGATCTGCATTTCTTTTTCTGTTCTGGTTTCCAACCATCCAACTGCAAGTGGTTCTGCACTGACAACTTTTGACTTAAATGCTGACGGAATTTTTTTCATCAGCATATCATAATGTGTATGATCCAACCCATCTGCATGTCCGTAATCATCTGAAATATTCAATCCGATTTTTTGGGGATTTCTTGAAACGATGATATCCATCAACGCATCCCATTGATCAGGAAATTTATTCATGTCCCACGATGCCTTAATCGACTCACCTACATTGTATCGAGCAATGGCAAGTTTTTCGATTGATTTCTTTTTCACATCATTGTAAAAAACAATCATCGTAGTTCTTCTCGCCGATAACCAGGTTGCCGGCAACATCGTCCTCAATACAGGATCTTCATTGTATTCGCGCGAGATGATCACCCACATATCAATACCGGTTCTTTCCATCAAGGATGGCAAAACAGTATTGAAACGCTCTTCGAGTATTTCATCAATCACCCGCGCCTGCTCTCTTTCAGGCAATACCACTTGAGCATGAATTGATGAAATAATAAAAGAGCAAAGTAAAACTTGAACAAACTTTTTCATAAACAATGTATTTTTTCGTTACTTATTATTCCCTCTTCGTACCCCCTTCTCTCTCCTCCCTTGTATCTTGTCCCTTGTTACTTGTCTCTTGACCCCCCTTACTCAATAATCCTCAGCTTCGCATAATTCAGCATGATCTTCTTTTCTCCATTCAAATCGAATTGGATGGTGGCAATGGGATTGTGTGCAGCGCCTTCCATCTTCAAAACCATTCCGAATCCAAATTTCTGGTGCTCCACTTTTTGTCCCTCTCTCAAATCAGATGTATCGCTAGGTTTGAAATCGGCCGACGGCTGGTGAATAACGGGTTTTGTAACGGAAGATGGCGGAGGCATGAACCCTGGACGCTCATTTGTTTTTTTAGGCTGATCGAAAAATGATTTCTGTTGGATGGTGGTTGTTTGTCCCCAACCTTTCATGCGCTCTGATGCAGTTGCGCTGGATTGATTTCTGAATCCCCCTCCTGCATAGGACCTATCAAGATGATCCTCCGGAAGCTCATTGATGAATCTGCTAGGATCATTTTGCACTACTTGTCCAAACTTATATCTTGTATTTGCATAACTGATCCAGAGTTTCTGTTTTGCTCTGGTGATCACTACATAAAACAACCTGCGTTCCTCTTCCAACTCTTCTCTTGTATTAATACTCATGGCATTGGGAAACAACATCTCTTCCAATCCAACTGCAAAAACACAAGAGAACTCCAAACCCTTGGCAGCATGTATGGTCATCAGCTTGACAGTGTCTGCATGCTCATCCATGTTATCGGCATCCGTTAGCAATGTAATCTGTTGCAGGTATGCAGAGAGCAGGACATCCTCACGGAGTGGTCTTGCAGGAATCGGTTCTTGAAGTTCGTTATCAGTTGACGGTTGACTGTTAACAGTTAACTGTGAACCGTCAACTTTCTTGTCATTTGTATCCAACAACACCCCATCCTCATCAATCTGTGCACGGTTCTGCTTGTCATCCACCCATTCCTTGATGGAGTTCAACAACTCCTGCACGTTTTCATAGCGCTGAACACCTTCCGTGCTTTTGTCATTGAACAATTCTTTTACCAGTCCTGTTTGTTTGCCGACATGAAATGCAACATCATATGCATTGCTTTTTTGCAGCATACTGGCAAAGCTTTTGATCATCAGCACAAAATTTTCAATGGCCTCCAAAGTCCCTGCCTTGAACCCTAATTCAGCCGCTTTGGTAAGCACCTTCCATAAGGTGAGCTGCTGCTCGTTCGCAAATAAAATCAGTTTATCCAAACTCGTTTTCCCAATTCCTCTTACCGGATAATTAATGATGCGTTTGAGTGCTTCTTCATCACGGGGATTGACGATCACTCGGAGATAAGCGATATAATCTTTGATTTCCTTGCGCTGATAAAAACTGATGCCGCCAAAGATTGTATAGGGAATATTCATCCTGCGGAGCGATTCTTCAAATGCACGGCTCTGAGCATTCGTTCTGTACAGGACTGCAAATTCTTTGTTGAAAAAATGGTTGCGCAACTTTTGTTCCTGTATAGTATCTGCGACAAACTTCCCTTCATCATTGTCAGTCATGGTGCGTACCAACCTTATTTTTTCTCCCTCACCATTGTCTGTCCACAACTCCTTTGGAATCTGTCCCTTGTTATTGGCGATCACCTGATTGGCAACATTCAAAATCTGTTTGGTGCTTCTGTAATTCTGCTCCAGCTTCACCACTTTCACATCACCATAATCTCTTTTGAACAACAAAATGTTTTCAATGGTCGCACCCCTGAAAGAATAAATAGATTGTGCATCATCACCCACCACACAAACATTTTCATGCGCCGCTCCAAGCAGCTTGATGATTTCATATTGAGCAGGATTGGTATCCTGGTACTCATCAATCATGATATAATTGAACTTATGCTGATACTTGTGCAGAGCTTCTGGATGAAGTTTCAATATCAAATAGAATTGAAGCAGTAAATCATCAAAGTCCATCGCTCCATTCTTGAAACATCTTTTTGAATAGTCGAGGTAGATTTGAGAAATAGCCGGACGATTGGCTCTTGCATCTTCCTGTTGCAGTCCAAAATCATTTGCATATTCTTCTGCAGTAATCAATGCATTTTTAGCCGCAGAGATGCGGTTGTAAACCACTGCAGGTTTATACATCTTGTCATCCAGGTTCAATTCATTGATGACTGTTTTCAGTACACTCTTCGCATCATCCGTATCATAAATGGTAAAACTGGAGGGATACCCGATTCTCGTAGCCTCGGCCCTCAAAATCCTAGCAAATACAGAGTGGAAAGTCCCGATGTATAAATTATTGGATTCCCGGTTGCCCAGCATCGACTCAATCCGCTCCTTCATCTCCCTTGCTGCCTTGTTGGTAAAGGTCAGTGCCAAAATCCTGAAGGGATCCACTCCATTCGCCATCAAATGTGCGATGCGGGTAGTAAGTACCTTTGTTTTCCCACTTCCGGCACCCGCTATGATCATCAACGGACCATCCCTGTGCAACACTGCTTCCCGCTGCTGCAGATTCAGCCCATCCAGATAATTCAACATGACTGCAATTTACTGTAACAAGTTCTTCCTGCAAACATTTTTGCAGTGGTAACAGCACTCGATGCAAGCGGCGCAGAAGTTGCAAAAGCACTTCCCAGACCAGATGGTGAATTTAAAATCCGTGGATTGGTAGATGGTACTTATACATTGAAGTTTGAAGCAACCGGTTACAAAACACAAACAACTTCAGTAACTGCAGTGAAGGGACAAGCTGTAAAAGCAAATACGATCACGCTGTTAAAAAATTAATCTGCAAATACCTATATGACACGCCAAGGGGATCGTCGAAAGACGGCCCTTTTTTTATTGCATATTTCTCAAGGCAACACCACTTCTTGTTCCCGTATGCTGACCTTTTTCAATGACCAATTTTCCATTGACAAAAACATAGTCGATGCCTGTTGTGAGTTGATGGGGATTCTCATAGATGGATTTGTCTTGAATGGTTGATTCATTCAGTATCAATATATCAGCATATTTCCCTTCCATGATCAATCCACGGTCCTTTAAATTGAATTTAGTAGCTGGAAGAGATGTCATTCTGCGAATCGCTTCCTCCAAGCCAATTACTTTTTGTTCTCTTACATACCTTGACAATACACGTGCGTTGGTTCCATATCCGCGCGGATGCGGCATGCCTTTCCCATCGCTCACTCCTGCATCGGCAGCAGGCATATTAAAAGGATATTTCATGAAGTATACCAGATCTTTTTCATTCATGGTATGATAAATCATTTGCGCATTGGCCTTGGCCAGCATATCCAAAATCAGGTTTGCTTCATTGATAAAATTTTTCTTACGACCTTTTTCAATGTTGATTTGAGTGATGCTTTTGCCGTTCATGGTTGTATCGGGTCCATACCATGCCACCACTGCAAAACTGTAATCTTTCTGTTTGTCTTTTTGCTGGGATGCTTTCATCCCGTCCAAGATTTTTTTACGGATGGTTGGATCTTTCATGCGAACTCGCAATGAATCGAGTCCCCCTTCCAACGCCCAATCAGGCAAACGAACAGCCAGATTGGTACTGCTTGCTGTGTACGGATACTGATCGATGGTTACATCATACCCCTGCTTTCTTGCTTCCGCAACCATTCCGAGGGTTTCAGTTGATCGTCCCCAATTATTTTTTCCGGTAACCTTGAAATGAGAAATCTGAACCGGAATATTTGCTTCTCTTCCAATGGTAAGTGATTCATCAATCGCTTCGTGTACACGGTTCCCTTCGTTGCGCATATGTGTCGCATAGACACCCCCTTTTGCAGCTGCAATTTTTGAAAGCGCCACAATTTCTTCTGTTGGAGAATACATTCCGGGCAGATAGATCAAGCCGGTGGAGAGTCCCACTGCACCATCTTTCATCGCCTGTGCCATCAACCCTTCCATTTTTTTCATTTCCTCCGGGGTTGCTTTTCGGTTATCCAATCCCATTCCCAACCTCCGAATCGTATTGTGTCCAGCAAGGGTTGCCACATTAATGGAAGTTGTTGCACTGTCTATTTTATAAAGGAACTGTGCAATATCATCTGCACCGCTGCCGCAATTGCCCGTCACCACCGATGTCACACCATCATATATGTAATTATCAGCCGTAGGTTTTTTAAAAATACTCTCCTCAATATGTGCATGTACATCGATGAATCCGGGTGCCACTATATTGTTATTGGCATCAATGATTTTTGCGTTGGGATACTTGGTTGTGAGTCCCCTGGAAACCTCCACAATCCTGTTTTGCCGAATGGCAATATCTGCTCTGAACCAGCTGTTGCCGGTACCATCTACAATTCTTCCGTTAACGATGACATAATCTGCCTGGGCATTTGCCAGCAGTGTGCATGCAGAGATCAGCAGCGACAGTAAACTCTTTCTCATATTGACTGTTTTACAGATAAAAGGTAAGCATTCTTTTGAAAGTTTGTAAATTAGGCCATGAACATCAAGGTATTCATTACAGGAGGAACGTTTGACAAGGAATACAATGAACTGACGGGTGAATTGTTTTTCAAGGAAACCCATCTGCATGAAATGCTCCGACTGGGAAGAAGCAATTTGAATCTTGATATCACGACATTGATGATGATTGATAGTTTGGATATGAAGGATGAACACAGGGAGCTGATTGCAGACGCTTGCAAGCAGGCTCCGCATGACAAGATCATCATCACACATGGTACAGATACCATGGCAGTAACAGCAAAATTTCTTGCAGATAACATCAAAGAAAAAACCATTGTCCTTACCGGCGCAATGGTACCTTATAAGTTTGGCAGTTCCGACGGGCTATTCAATCTCGGCAGCTCACTGGCCTTTGTACAAACCCTTCCCCACGGCGTTTATGTTGCCATGAACGGAAAATATTTCGAAGGGCACGACGTCCGCAAAAACAAATCAACCGGTGAGTTTGAGTTGATCAATGCTTAAAGATGTTTGCACAAAAAAACCAGAGATCGCTCTCTGGTTTCTTAATGGGTAAGTAAGCGTTGGCCTACATTACTTTCTTTCCAACAATTTGAAGAACTGATCCAACTGAGGAAGAACCACAATGCGTGTTCTGCGGTTTCTTGCTTTCCCTTCTGCAGTTGAATTGTCAGCAATCGGACGATACTCTGAACGTCCTGCTGCAACCAGCTGAGCCGGGTTCAATCCATATTGTTTTTGCAATAATCTTACAATGGTTGTTGCACGCTTGACTGAGAGATCCCAGTTATCCTGCATCAAATCATTGTTGCCGTTCAATGTTACATTGTCTGTATGTCCTTCCACCATGTATTCCAAATCTGGCTGAGCTTTCAATACAGTAGCTACTTTGCCCAACACCACTTTTGCCTTGTCGTTCACATCAAAGCTTCCAGTCTTGAACAACACCTTGTCGGAAATATCTACATATACCACTCCTTTGTCAACCTTGATGTTTACATCCTGGTCTTCCAAATCACCCAAGGCACCTTTTAAATTCATGACCAATGCCATGTTCAAAGAATCTTTTCTGGCAGCTGCCTGCTGAATAGATTGTATGTATGAATCTTTCGCACCAATATTATCCAATGACTTTTTGATGCTCTCTGCCTGAGATGAAGAAATCACAGACAAATCTTCCAATTGCTTGAGGGCAACGTTGTTGTTTTTCTTCAATATTTCAACCTGATCTTTCAAAGATGCAATCTGTGCTTCTCTTTGCGCATCTGCAATGGCACGCTGACGATCAGCGTCTGATTTTTCATCCTTGCATGCTTTTGTTTCTTTTTGTGATTCAATCAACTGATTGTTCAAAGAAGCATACTTGTCATTCAATGCCTGATACTTCTTGGTACTTACGCAAGAAAACAGTGTGCCTACCAATAATATAGGCAATACAAAATATTTAGTTTTCATTGTTAGTTTCTTTTAAAGAATTGATTTTACGCAAATATAATACGTTATTTTTCATCTAGATCAACTGTTCGAACAAAAGCACTTCTTTTGGGTGCAGGCATCACGCTGTGTTCACCTCTCACTCCTTTCCAAATCACTTCGCTGAACTCAAAATCATTTGCACGATCCTCTTTGCTGAAATCAAATGTCTTGCTCTTTCTTGCAAGGGGACCGTCCTTGGTATTCACATCATTCAAATTGACATTGGCTGGAATGGCATGAAAAGTTTTTGTATTGGATATCTTGTTGAAACTCCGCCACATAGGTGTTGCAGCAGCATCGTATTGCGACATAGGCGCCATTCCCAAAATCAATTCAATGGTTCTCACCATGGATGAAGTGCTGTAGGGTGTATGATCTATATATCCCCGTTTAACATACCCTCCCGCCACATAAGCAGTGGTGCGGTGTGCATCGACATGATCGGGACCGTTCTGCGCATCGTCTTCTACGATGAAGACAACGGACTGTTCCCAGATGGGTGACTTGGACAAATGCTCGACAAACAATCCAACTGCCCAATCATTGTCAGCCACATGCGCAAAGGGTGTTGGCCTACCCAAACTCATCCCCTCCGTATGGTCATTGATCAAACGCAATGTATTCAACTGCGGAACTGCATTGATCCGCAACAATGAATCAAAATCCCTTTTCCACTGATTTACCCGCGTGGTATCTCGAACGGTTTCATCCCAACTGGTATAATAGGGGCAAAAATGTCCTTCCAATATTTTCAAATTCGGTTTGTAATCATCAGCAAATTCTCCGTAGGTCCTGTAACTCACTCCATGACGCTTGGCACTCCCCCAAATAAAATCACCCTTGTTGTCTGCAGCATGTCTTCTTCCCTCAGCATCATAATCACCCCCCCTTCCACCATATGATGTTGGCCAGTTTTTTTCAAGGTAATCTGTTGCATATGCCCCGAATGTCCAGTTATGCCCGTCAGCACTGACTTCCCCATCCACATAAAAATTATCCAACAATACAAATTCCTTCACCAGCGCATGCTGGTTGGGTGTGATCTTTTCCCCAAACAACAACAAACTGGTATCACCATTCCCACCGGGAACATCAGACAAAACCTGGTCATAGGTTCTGTTTTCCTTCACGATATAAAACACGTATTTGATGGGAGAGGGATCGCCGACTTTCATGGGAATGGGATTACCGGCTTCGCCGCTTGCCTGCATTTCTTTTTCTTTTGAATAAGGTGTATTGGCATAGACCGCTTTGGAATAGGATCCCAGCAACTGCTCCGAGGGCTCCTCGAAAATACTCATGGTACCCTTGAAGAGTCCACCGATATACTCCACCGCCGCAGGCTTGGATGCATCGCCTTTTTGGAAAATCACTTTCTGTTTGTTGCCCAGGGGATTCGGACCATTGGGATTCGCAAGGGAATTGAAACCCTTCCCATTGGTTACAAAAACTTTTTTGCCTACCACGCGTACATTGGTAGGATACCAACCAACCGGTATGAATCCGAGTGACCTGCTCGATCCTGCATCTTCCACTTCAAAAACTGCCAAGGCATTGTTGTCGGCATTGGCGATGTACAAACGTTCTTCATCGGCCGACAATGCGAGTCCGTTTGTGGTCGACCCCGGCACCGCATCTGCATACAAGGCAGCATTCAGCGTTTCAATGGTTTTCATATCGCTTGTTCGGATGACAGAAACCGAGTTGTCGTTTGCATTGGCCACAAACAAGCGATCACCTCTTTTATTGAGGATGATTTCATTGGGATTGTCACCTACCGGCTGACGAGCGATGATGTTGCCATTGGATGCATCAATTTTCAATACTTGATCCCCGCCCCAAAGGGATACATATAATATGGTTTGATCTGGCGAAAGCAGACAGCTGTATGCTTCTGCCCCCAATTTGATCTGACGAAGAATCGACTTATCATGTATATTAATTATATAGAGCGAACTGTCATCCCGCGTAACCGAATACAACAAATGCTTTTTGCTGTTGATGGCAATGCCGGCGGGTCCGATTTTCACCGGCCATGGTTTGCCCAACAGGATGCTGTCTTTCAAAGCCAATCGATCTCCTTTGGTGCCATACACATTGATCCTGTTATCATAACCAGCAGATACATATAACAATTGATCGTCTTCGGAAAATGCCAATCCATACCAGGCTTTCTCCATCACCATCTCATCGAGCACCCGCTCATTGGCGATGTCGATGTATTGGATGGAATGTCCGCTTTGCCCATTGTTGCTCACTGCCATGCGCTTGCCTGAATGGGATACTGCCATGTTCAAGGGGAGGTCACCCAAAGCAAGACTTCTGCCGACCGGCGTGAGCGACCAACCATTGGGAAGGGTCACGGGAGCTGGCAGCTGACAGTTGACAGTTTGGAGTTGAAAAAGACAGGCAAAGAGCAATATGTATTTCATACAACCGGTTTAGGTAACATAAAAATAAGCTGGATGTGCGTAACTAAATTTTGCGGGGCTGCTATGAAATCATTAACTTTAAAGTGATTTTTGTTACTGGCTGCTTGCCAGAATTTTTCTTGTTTGTTTTCTCATGTCTACCCTGCTTTTTGTCTAATCAGCAGGGTTTTTTGTGTTAAACACTAATAATTTTAGTGGATAAAATGCTAAAAAAATTAGCTTATTCAATTTGGATGTTTTACCTTTACCCTCTCAAATATTCATAATTATGTCAAACAATGAAAAATTAAAAGCGCTGAAACTCACGCTGGACAAGATCGAGAAGGATTATGGAAAAGGAAGCGTGATGATGATGAATGAGAAAGGAGAGGCGCAAATTGAAGTGGTATCAACAGGCTCTATCGGATTGGATGCAGCACTTGGCATCGGCGGTTTGCCCAGAGGAAGGGTGATTGAAATATACGGACCAGAAAGTTCAGGTAAAACGACCGTTGCGACCCATGTGATAGCAGAAGCACAGAAAAAAGGCGGTGTATGTGCCATCATAGATGCGGAACATGCATTCGACAGTGCCTATGCAAAGAAATTGGGAGTGGATGTCGACAGCCTTTTGATCTCTCAACCGGATTATGGTGAGCAGGCATTGGAAATTGCCGACAGACTGATTCTCTCAGGGGCTTTGGATGTGGTGGTGATTGACTCTGTGGCAGCATTGGTTCCGAAAAGCGAATTGGAAGGAGAGATGGGTGACAGCAAAATGGGATTGCATGCGAGACTGATGAGCCAGGCACTCAGAAAGCTGACTGCCACGATCAGCAAAACAAATACGATCTGCATTTTCATCAACCAGTTGCGTGAGAAAATTGGCGTGATGTTTGGAAATCCAGAAACCACCACTGGCGGTAACGCATTAAAATTCTATTCTTCTGTACGTCTTGATATACGCAGATCGGCTCAAATCAAGGACGGTGAAGAAGCGATCGGTAACCGCGTGAAGGTGAAAGTGGTCAAGAACAAAGTAGCTCCACCTTTCCGTTCTGCAGAATTCGATATCATCTTCGGTGAAGGCATCTCCAAATCAGGAGAAATCATCGACATGGGTGTTGAATTGGGTATTCTTCAAAAAAGCGGCAGCTGGTACAGTTACAACGGAGATAAATTGGGACAGGGACGCGACAGTGTCAGACAATTGATCATCGACAATCCGGAAATGGCGAATGAAATTGAAGCAAAAATCAGAGAAAAACTGAAAGAAGCTCAAACAGCATAATGATCAGATGGGTTTTTGATTATCAACCGCATCCCTAACAGGATGCGGTTTTTTGTTAACTTCCACCTACAAAAATCATAGATGGAAAAAAAGCGATCACTGAACAAAAGAAAACGCATTGCACTGGTTGCACACGACAACAAGAAAAAAGAATTGATTGATTGGGCTGTATACAATAAACATGCCCTGTCCAAACACGAACTGCTGGCGACTGGCACGACTGGAAAATTGCTGGAAGAAGCACTCGACAGATCGATTAAAAAATTATTGAGCGGTCCCCTCGGTGGCGATCAACAAATCGGTGCGCTGATTGCAGAGGGACAAGTGGATACACTGATTTTTTTCTGGGATCCCATGGAAGCACAACCGCATGACCCAGATATCAAAGCCTTGTTGCGACTGGCTGTGACCTGGAACATTCCATTCGCCTGCGATCGGGCAACAGCGGATTTTTTACTTACCTCGCCGCTGATGTTCGAAGAGTATACATGCAGCATCCCTGATTATTCAACGTATTTAAAACGCGACGTAAAATAAGACCATGAAAAAATTATTCATCGCGCTGCTCTGCATCAACTTCTATGCGAATGCGCAGGATTCCATCTCTACAATAACTGTTAAGCAAGCAGGACTCCTCTATGATATAAGATTTACAGAACAGGAAATTGACATGATGCTGCAGGACCTGAAAGACAACATGGCTGACTATAAAAAAATACATGCGCTTCAACTGAACAACAGCATTGCCATGAGCGCCGCACAACGTTTGCGACCCGACAATGCTGCACAACAAAAAATCAACTGGCAATACAACAAGAACATTCAACTGCCCTCAAATAAAAATGAGCTGGCATTTTATTCCATCCAACAACTGGGATCGCTGCTGCGCAAAAAGTTGATCAGCTCGAAAGAACTGACTACATTTTTTATCAACAGAATAAAAAAATATGGCGACACCCTTCAGTGTGTAGTAAGCATCACCAAAGATATCGCCATGCAACAGGCTGCACAAGCAGATGATGATTTTAAAAAAGGAATCGATAAGGGTCCCCTGCAGGGAATACCCTACGGACTCAAAGACCTGTTTGCAGTAAAAGGCACCAAAACAACTTGGGGTGCTGCACCATACAAAGAACAAGTAATTGAAGAAGATGCCTATGTATATACAAGATTGAAAGCTGCAGGCGCGGTGCTTGTGGCAAAATTCACATTGGGTGCACTGGCAATGGGTGACTATTGGTTTGGTGGCAGAACCAAAAATCCCTGGAACCTTGAAAGAGGCTCCAGTGGCTCATCTGCAGGGTCTGCATCAGCAACAGTCGCCGGACTCGTTCCGTTTGCCATTGGAACAGAAACACATGGATCCATCGTATCGCCCAGCCATACCTGCGGAGCAACCGGCTTGCGCCCAACTTTTGGAAGTGTGAGCCGCGCGGGTGCCATGACGTTGAGTTGGAGCCTGGACAAGATTGGTCCCATATGCAGATCTGCAGAAGATGCAGCAACCGTATTCAGTTATATCCACGGTACAGACAACAAAGATGCAAGTGCAGTAGATGCTGCTTTCAATTACAATCCAAACATGGATGTAAAAAAACTGAAGATCGCATATGCAAAAAATATTTTTGACAAACTAGATACTGCTGCGCAGGAGTGGAATGTTTTGAAACAACTGACAGCTGCTGGTGTCGAATTGCATCCTATGAATTTCCCGGATACAGAAACCTATCAGTTCGACATGATCGGTATTGTCATTGGAAGCGAAGCTGCTGCTGCATTTGATGCATTCACACGCTTGAACATCGATGATCAAATGACAAGACAAACCAAAAATGACTGGCCAAATTATTTCAGACAGGCAAGAACCATTCCTGCGATTGAATACATCAATACCCTTCGTCACCGTTCTATCCTGATGGAAAAAACAAATGCAGCGATGCAGGCATTTGATGTAGTGATTGCACCAAGCTTTGGTGGCAGACAACTGGCGATTACCAATTTGACCGGACATCCTGCACTTTGCATGCCAACGGGATTGAGCAAACAGGGAACTCCAAATTCCATCACCTTTCTGGCAAACTTGTTCCAGGAGGAAGCCTTGTTGGCTTTTGGAAAATTCTTTCAGTCGATCACCCCCTTCGATGAAATGCATCCCGAAAAATTCAAGTGAAGCAGATGAGTTAATTTTGGTGCATGCCTTTTGAATTGCATGCTCCCTTTCAACCTGCAGGTGATCAACCAGAAGCCATTCGTCAATTGGTGGAAGGCATCCAGCATGGAGAAAGATATCAGACATTGTTGGGAGTAACAGGATCTGGAAAAACATTCACAATGGCGAATGTGATCCAACAAGTTCAGAAACCAACCCTGATCCTTACCCACAACAAAACATTGGTTGCACAACTTTACGGTGAGTTCAGGCAATTTTTTCCTGACAACGCAGTGGGATATTTTGTTTCCTACTATGATTACTATCAACCAGAAGCCTACCTGCCTGTCAGCAATACCTACATTGAAAAAGATCTTTCGATCAATGAAGAACTGGATAAACTTCGCTTGCATGCAACATCAGAATTGTTGAGTGGGAGAAGAGACATCATAGTTGTTGCTTCTGTAAGTTGTATCTATGGAATGGGCAACCCGACTGAATTTGAAAACGGCATCATCCGGATTCACAAAGGACAAATCATCAGCCGTCAGGGATTCCTGCACAGTCTGGTGAATGCACTCTATCAAAGAACACAACTTGATTTCAAACGCGGAACATTCAGGGTCAAAGGCGATACGGTAGATATCAATCTTCCTTATCTTGATGTTGGATACAGAATTACTTTCTTCGGAGATGAAATTGAAAGCATCGAAACACTTGAAATTTCAACGGGTAAAAAAATTGGAGCATTGGATCATGCTGCCATCTTCCCCGCAAATCTCTACCTGGCTCCCAAAGAAATCATCAAACAGGTGATTTCAGAAATATTGGATGAATTGGGCAAGCAGGTTCAATACTTCAAAGAATCCGGAAAACACATCGAAGCACAGCGATTGAGCGAACGCGTAAACTTTGATATTGAAATGATCAAAGAGCTGGGCTACTGCAGCGGAATTGAAAACTATTCAAGGTTTTTTGACAGAAGATCTCCCGGAACAAGACCATTCTGTTTGCTGGACTATTTCCCGAAAGACTTTCTTTGTTTCATCGACGAAAGCCACCAAACCATTCCTCAAGTAAGCGGCATGTATGGAGGTGACAGAAGCCGTAAGCTGGTGCTGGTAGATTATGGATTCCGATTACCTGCTGCGCTGGATAATCGTCCCCTGAACTTCAACGAATTCGAACAAATGCTGAACCAAGCAGTATTTGTATCAGCCACTCCGGGAGAGTACGAACTCAATAAAACAGAAGGCGTGGTGGTAGAACAGGTGGTTCGTCCAACCGGACTCCTAGACCCACCCATTGAAATCAGACCGAGTCAACATCAGGTCGATGACCTGCTGGATGAAATTGATAAAACTGTCAAGAAAGGCGACCGTGTACTGGTAACCACCCTCACCAAAAAAATGGCAGAGGAAATGGATAAATACCTGAAACGGATCCACATCAAATCCAAATACATACACTCTGAAGTAGATACGCTGGAAAGAGTAGAGATTTTAAGGCAATTGAGATTGGGAGATATCGATGTTCTGGTGGGAGTAAACTTATTAAGAGAGGGGCTCGATCTGCCGGAAGTCTCGCTGGTAGCGGTTTTGGATGCAGACAAAGAAGGATTCCTGAGAAATGAAAAATCATTGACACAAACTGCAGGAAGAGCAGCAAGGAATGCAGATGGGCGTGTAATATTTTATGCAGATACCATCACAGGCAGTATCCACAAAACATTGGATGAAACAGAAAGGAGAAGAAAAAAACAAATCGAATACAATTCAATACATGGTATAACACCTATGACAGTCAGCAAAAGCAAAGAACAGGTCATCGCCCAAACTTCTGTATTGGACATCAAGGGGTATGATGAACGAAATGCACTGGCAGCGATTGGAGAAAATCATGTCAGCGATATTGCTGCAGAAGACCAGACCAGTTATTCTACCATCCCGCAAATGGAGAAGCATGTTGCAAAACTGAAAAAGTCAATGGAAAAAGCTGCGAAGGACCTGGATTTCATGGAAGCAGCAAGACTGAGAGACCTCATGTTCGAGGCAAAAAATCGACTCGAAGAAATGAAAAAAGGATCCTGATTTTCATCCCGAAATCAGACATGAATTGAGTAAATTCACAGATACTCAAAAAGGAACCATGCGTCTGAAAATTGCTGTTTTTACATTTCTCTTTTTGTCCTCGCTGCACGCAGTGAATGCACAAAAAGTAAACCCGAGATTCAAAGAATTAGGACTCAACAATCTCGAGCATTTTGAACAACCATCCGCTAACTGGAAAATCATAGGTGCTGTTCAATCCAACTTCACAGATACAGTTTTACATACTGCAAAAGGAACTGGAATTCTTTTCAATGATTATTCACATGCCATCAAATACAAACCCGGACACCATCTCACCACCAAACTTCAACACGGTGATGTATTGTTGGATTTTGATTTCATGATTCCCAAAGGTTCAAACGCAGGAATCTATTTGCAGTCACGCTATGAGGTTCAAATCAATGACAGCTGGGGAGTGAAACTTCCAACATCCTCTGATATGGGTGGAATCTATGAAAGATGGAAAGATGAAAAAGGATTTGAAGGAAGTGCTCCGTTGACCAATGCAGCATTTGCACCCGGACTCTGGCAGCATATGGAAATTTCATTTCAAGCACCAAGGTTTGATGCAAGCGGGAAAAAAACAGTCCCCGCAAAATTCAATTACGTTCGGTTGAATGGTATAACCATTCATGAAAACATCATCGTAAGTGGCCCAACCCGTTCACCTGCATTTGAAAATGAAGCAGCATATGGTCCGTTGATGATACAAGGCGACCACGGACAAATGGCCATCCGTAATTTCAAATACGCTCCACAGGATGAATTGACCGTAAACCTGAGCGATATCCAATATGCATATTTTGAAAAATCAGCCAAAACTCCTGAGGAAGCCTCCAAAACAAAACCAACCAGCACAGGAAAAACAAAAAACCTGGATGGAAGATTGGCTTCAGCAAGAGATCAATTTTATTTACAGTTCGAAGGGAAAATACAGATCCCTTCAAAAGACAGCTATACTTTTTCCATGTTGCATACCGGCGATGGGAGTTTGGAAATTGACGGTAAAAAAGTCATTGATCCCAACTGGACATGGATCGGTGCAGAACCTTTGAGTGGCAATGTTGATTTGGATGCCGGCTTACATACTTTTAAAATATGGATCAACAAAGATGTCAATTGGGCGCCACCCGGATTTTCACTCTATGTTGAAAAGCCCAACAGCAGAGCATTTGCGTTGCATACACCTGCATCCATGCCCGATAGAACACCAGCGCCTTTGGTAGAAGTAAATGCATTGGGAAATCCTGAAATCATTCGCTCCTTCATGTATCACCACAACAAGAAATTGACACATGTTCTTTCGGTTGGAGATCCTGCGCAATTGCATTATGCCTATGATTTGCTGCAAGGCGGCTTACTGAAAATATGGAAAGGAAGTTTCCTGAATGCAACAGACATGTGGTATGAAAGAGGCGAACCGCAAACCTCTTCACCATTGGGAGCATCCATTGATCTTGCTGGCAATTGTCCTGTTTACGATAAAAATGCAACAAAAGACTCGATTGCAGATTATCAATACAGAGGATATACACTTTCAAGCAAAGGAACTCCTGTATTCAAATATCATTATAAAAATATGATTATTGAAGACCAAATCAGTCCCAACGAAACAAGCAGGGGACTCACAAGAACCATCCAATTACAAGGTGAAGGAAAAGACAAAACATGGATCAGGATTGCACAAGGTTCAAACATCACTCCACTTGGCAACGGAGTATACGCCATCGACGACCAAAAATATTTTATTCAAATTGGCAGCAGCATCTATCCGAATATTGAAACGTATATGGGACAACGGGTATTGATACTTCCTGCCAAAGAAAAAATCCAATATCAACTTATCTGGTAATTCATTCAATCAGAAAATATGCGTAACAAAATATATATCTGCTCATTGTTGCTTCTGTTCACTGCACCTGTCATTGCACAAAAAAATGCAGTGCAGTCAGAAAAAGATTTTTATGCACTGAAAACCATTGCTATTCCCGACAATGTAAAACTGGAAGTAGGTGGCATTGCAGTGATGCCCGATGGAAGAATAGCAGCCTCAACACGCAGAGGTGAAATATGGATCATCCAAAATGCATACGGCAACGGACAAGCACACTTCACAAGATTTGCATCGGGATTGCATGAGGTACTCGGACTCGCATACAGAGACGGTGCATTCTATTGCACACAACGTGGTGAACTGACCAAAATAGAAGATAAGAACGGTGATGGGGTTGCTGACAGTTATACACCAATTACACTTTTTGAATTAAGCGGTAACTATCATGAATATGCATACGGTCCTGTGTTTGACAAAAACGGTGACATGTATGTAACACTCAATGTTGCATGGATCGGCTATGGTGACGGTTTGGGCAAATGGCATGGATGGTTGATCAAAGTTAAACCCGATGGTACGCAAGAGCCTATTGCAGCAGGATTGCGTTCACCCGCAGGGTTCAATGTAAACAGCAACAACGATGTGTTTTATGCAGAAAACCAGGGCGACTGGGTTGGAAGCGGAAGGGTTACCCATTTAGAGAAAGGTGATTTTGCTGGAAATGCAGGCGGACTCAATTGGACCAAAGAACCCAACTCACCATTGAAGCTGACAAAAGAAGATTTGAAACAGGTCGACAATGGACAACCTATGCATGAAGCTGCAAAAAAAATCAAAGAACTGAAACTTCCTGCTGTATGGTTCCCACATACCGTGATGGGCATCTCAACAGCTGATATCATTGAAGACCAAACCAATGGCGCATTTGGTCCGTTTGGCGGACAATACTTTGTTGCAGATCAGGGACATTCAAAAATCATGAGAATGTCGCTCGAAAAAGTGAATGGAAAATACCAGGGAGCATGTTATCCTTTTTATGAGGGATTTGCATCGGGACTCGTAAGGTTGCGTTGGGGATTGGACGGTTCTATTTTTGGTGGAATGACCAGCAGAGGATGGGCAAGCACCGGGAAAGCAGAATATGCATTGCAGCGATTGGTATGGAATGGAGAAGTCCCATTTGAAATGAAAGATATCCATGCATTGAGCGATGGTTTTGAAGTGGAGTTTACACTTCCTGTGAATAGCAGTAAATTAAAAGATCCACGAAATTTTACAGTAAACAGCTTTACCTATAAATATCATCATCAATACGGGAGTCCCATTATCAACAACCGCCCCAGAAAAATCATTGGTATGATTCCCTCTGCAGATGGGGAAAAAGTAAAGCTTGTGTTGGACAGCCTGATTCCAGGATATATCCATGAAATCAGGGTTTCAAACCTTGAATCAACCGAACAAAAATCACTCTTGCATGACTTTGCTTATTATACATTGAATGAAATTCCTTCCGGTGAAAAAACTGTTTTGAAAGAAGGAGAAAAAGTGAATGCACATGCAAGTATGCATCACGACATGAAAAATACCATGCCAACCAAAACGGCTCCATCCAAGAAAAGACAAACCACGATGCCGGCTGATTGGGTACAGCCGGATAAAATTTTAAAACTGGGAACCAAACCTGGATTGAAATACGATGTAAGCAATTTTGAAGTGAAAGCAGGAAGCAAGGTCAGGCTCATATTCAACAACAACGATGACATGACCCATAATGTTGTAATCACAATACCCGGAGCAGCAGATGAAGTAGGATCGCTCGCGTTGAAAATGGGACTCAAAGGCTCAGAAATGAATTATGTACCCAGCACGAACAAAGTCCTGTTTCATACTGGATTGCTTCAACCCGAAAGCAGCGAATCGATTTATTTTGTTGCACCTTCCACACCAGGTGAATACATGTTTGTATGCACATTCCCTGGACACGCATCTGTGATGAGGGGCATCATCAAAGTAGTTCCATAATGGTAAGAGAAATTCATCAATGGTTTAGTCCCGCGCTGCAAAAGGAAATGCCTCTTGCCGTTTACGGACATTATGGATTTGCATTGTTGATGATACCAACAGCAGCAGCCGACTATCTGGAATATGAACGTTTTAAGCAGATACAGCAGCTCGCACCGATGATTGATGCGGGAAAAATAAAAGTATTTTCCATCAACAGCATCAATACAGAAAGCTGGATGAACAAGGGAATGGAAGGTCCACACAAAGCCATTCGACAGAATCAATTCAATCATTATATTTTCAATGAAGTAGTGCCATTCATCAGAAATTGTACATCCAACGAAACGCGCATCATTACCACTGGTGCTTCTTTTGGTGCCCTGCATGCAATGAATGTATTTCTAAAAAGACCCGATCTATTCAATGGTGTGATTGCCATGAGCGGGGTATATGATTTGATGGAGTATACAGATGGATATTACGATGATCAGGTCTATTTCAACTCTCCCATACATTATATACCCAATCTGACCGATCACGAAACACTCGAAAAAATCAGAACTGGTAAAATGATCATAGCTTCGGGGAGTGGTTCACATGAAGATCCGGAGGCCAACAGGAGATTTTCAGGCGTGTTGCATAGCAAATCCATCCCGCATGATCTTGAAATCTGGGCAGATGATATCCATCATGATTGGCCTACCTGGAGAAAGATGTTGCCTTACTTTATAGACGCGAAATTTTAACAATGGAAAAGAGGCTTTTTTTACTGGATGCATTTGCATTGATTTTTCGTGCATACTATGCATTGATTCGCAATCCACGCATTACCAGCAAAGGGAAAAATACCAATGCACAATTTGGGTTCACCAATACACTGGTTGATTTGATCAACAAACAAAAGCCCAGCCATATGGCGATCTGCTTTGATACGGCAGCACCCACCGAACGTCATACTGATTATGCAGATTACAAAGCAAACCGACAGGAAGCACCGGAAGATTTATTGGCATCCATCCCCGATATCAAAAAAATCATTGAAAGCTTCAACATTCCCATCATAGAAACCGATGGATTTGAAGCAGATGATGTAATTGGAACATTGGCCAAGCAGGCAGAAAAAGCAGGATACCATGTATACATGGTAACACCAGATAAAGATTATGGTCAATTGGTAACAGACAACATCAAGATTTACAAACCTCCTTATCAGGGCGGTGACTTTGAAATCATTGGTCCTGCAGAAGTCTGTGAAAAATGGAACATTCAAAATGTCGACCAGGTCATTGATATGCTTGCCATGATGGGGGATGCAGTAGATAACATCCCAGGCATCCCGGGTGTGGGTGAGAAGACTGCTGCAAAATTGTTGGCTGAATATGGCTCATTGGAATCATTATTGGAAAATGCAGATAAAGTAAAAGGAGCAATTGGAGAGAAAGTGAGACAAGGGCGAGATTTGGCTATCATGAGTAAAAAACTCGCAACAATCATTACATCCGTTCCAGTTGAATTTCATGAAGAAAATTTTAAAGTAATCGAACCGAACAAAGAAGGACTGAAAGAAATTTTCAGCGAATTGGAATTCAGAACCATTGGCAAAAGAATTCTTGGAGAAGATATTCCCATAGCCGGACCAGTTGAAAAGGCAGCACCTGTGCAAGGTGATTTATTCGGAGTACCTGTATCCAACACTGCAAATCCTGCATCAAATGAAGCACAAGAAACAGAAGAGCTCCCCTTGGTAGCTGACAAAAACATTCACAATATTGCACATGAATATCATCTAGTTGATACCGATGATAAAATAGATCATCTCATCAGAGCATTGCAAAAAGCAAATGAGATTTGCTTTGATACGGAAACAACCGGACTCGATGCGAACATTGCTAAAATTGTAGGCATGAGTTTTTCGACCCAAACAGGAACTGCCAGTTATGTTCCTTGTCCGGATGACGAAACAACAGCAGCAGCCATCCTTCAGAAGTTTATCCCTTTATTTAATGATGGTTCTAAAGTTTGGATAGGACAAAATATCAAATACGATTTATTGATTTTGAAAAGATTGGGTATAGAGCTGGCTGGTAATATTTTTGATACCATGCTGGCACACTATGTAATTGAACCTGAAGGAAAGAGGAGCATGGATTTGCTCAGTGCAAAATATTTAGGATATGAGCCCATTCATATCGAGGAGTTGATTGGGAAAAAAGGGAAAGGTCAAGGAACGATGAGGGATGTGGAAATAGAAAAAGTAAAGGAATATGCAGGCGAAGATGCTGATATCACGTTGCAATTGAAACATATTTTTGAACCTCAGTTGAAATCCAAACAGGTTGAAAAAGTGTTTTATGAAGTGGAGAACCCACTTGTAAAAGTATTGATGAACATGGAGTATGAGGGAATTCGGATTGATACAGCATTCCTCAATGATTATTCAAAAGAATTGGAGCGTGAGGCAAAACAGGCAGAAGAAGCCGTTTACAAAACGGCAGGTGTGAGGTTCAATTTGGCATCACCCAAACAATTGGGAGAAGTGCTCTTTGATAAATTGAAACTGGATCCCAAAGCGAAGAAAACCAAAACCGGACAGTATGCAACCGGTGAAGACGTGCTGCAGAAACTGGCACATCAATTTCCCATTGTGTCTGATATCCTCACTTTCAGGGAGCTCACAAAATTGAAATCAACCTATGTGGATGCGTTGCCATTGCTGATCAATCCACATTCAGGGAGAGTGCATACTACCTATGGACAAGCTGTTGCAGTAACAGGTCGACTTGCAAGCAACAATCCGAACCTGCAAAATATACCGGTGAGAAGTGACCGAGGAAAAGAAATCAGAAAAGCCTTCATACCGAGAGATAAAAATCATGTATTGATTTCGGCCGACTATTCACAGATTGAATTAAGAATTGTTGCAGCCATCAGTGGTGATAAAAATATGTGCGAGGCATTCCGACTCGGAAAAGACATCCATACTGCGACTGCTGCAAAAGTATATGGAGTAGAAGAAGCTGAAGTAACCAAAGAGATGCGCTACAAAGCAAAAAGTGTAAACTTTGGCATTATATATGGTCAGGGAGCATTTGGACTTGCGGATAATTTGGGAATCAGCAGGACGGAAGCCAAGACCATCATCGATAATTACAAGAAAGAATTTTCTGGTATCAATGGATACATGGAATCCACCATCCACTTTGCAAAAGAGAAAGGATATGTAGAAACATTGATGGGCAGAAAAAGATGGCTCAGAGACATCAATTCATCCAATTTTACAGTCAGGGGGTTTGCTGAAAGAAACGCGATCAATTCACCGATACAAGGCACTGCGGCCGATATGATTAAATTGGCCATGATCAAAGTGCACCATGAAATAATAAAACAGGGCTTTAAAAGCAAGATGATTTTACAGGTACATGATGAATTGATTTTTGATGCATTGGAATCTGAAGCAAATGATTTGAAAGCATTGATTCTGGAGAACATGGAATCAGCCCTGCCGCTTCCCAATGATGTACCGGTGGTAGCAGAAGCAGGCATTGGAAAGAATTGGTTAGAAGCACATTGATATGAACAACTACTTTACGATTACATCTGTTATAGGCGGCCGGTATTTTACAGTTGCGGGATTGGCATTTCTCTTCTTCCATATATTGTTCAAAAACAAATTTATTAGAAGTAAAATCCAACAACGCTATCCGGATAAAAAAGATTATCTCAGAGAAATATTTTATTCCATCATCACAATCATGATTTTCGGGCTGGTACCTGTGATTTTTATTTTCAATGAAGATGTATCAAAATATACACAGCTCTATAAAAATATAGAGGAACGGGGTTGGGTATATTTTATTGCAATCTTTCCGCTGATGCTCTTTATCCATGATACCTATTTTTATTGGATGCACAGACTGATGCACCACAAGCGACTTTTCAAATACTTTCATCTTGTACATCATCAGTCAACCAATCCATCACCTTGGGCTGCATACGCATTTCATCCTTTGGAAGCTGTCATTGAAGCATCTATATTGATTGTATTTCTATTTATCATGCCAGTTCACCGGTTGCACTTTTTCTTATTTTTCTTCTTCATGATTGTATACAACGTATATGGTCATCTTGGCTGGGAATTGTACCCGAAAAATTTTCACAAGACCTGGATCGGAAAATGGATCAATACTTCAGTGGCACATAACCAACATCACCAATATTTCAAGGGAAACTACAGTCTCTATTTTTTGTGTTGGGATCGGTGGATGGATACATTGAGAAAAGACTATGATCAACAGTTTGAAAACGTTCAAGCAAAATGAGACCAAGGATTATTTACTGTTATGATGCGTATTGCGGTTGGTGCTACGGATTCAGTCCCGTGATCAAAGAATTGTGGATCCGCAACCGAAACAGGTTTGAGTTTGAAACACTCTCGGGCGGAATGATTCCTGCCGACTCCGCCAAACATATCGGTCATATTGCCTCTTTTATTCAGGGAGCCTACAAAAATGTAGAAGAAATGACCGGCATTGAATTCGGGGAGGAATATCTCTGGCATATTTTCAATCCAGATCAAAGCGATTGGTTCCCTTGTTCAGAAATGCCGGCCATTGCCATGAGCGTGTTCAGAGAATACCACCCAGACAGAACCATTGAATTTGCTTCAGATCTGCAATATGGGTTGCACTTTGAGGGCAGGGATCTGACCGACCGTGAAGCATATCGTCACCTCACCGAGAAATATGAAATTCCTACAGAAGAATTTTATGAGAAATTGCAGACTGCCAGATACAAGGAAGCAGCCTATTATGATTTTGCATTGATACAACAACTGAAAGTAACCGGATTCCCCATCGTTTTCATGCAGGTTACAGATGCAAAACTTTATATGATCGCAAAAGGATATACAACGCTCGATACCATCGAAGCACGCATTGATAAAATCTTGGAAGAGATGAATAATGCATAATTCATCGTAAATTGTGCGCTCAATCAGTGTTCATGGAGTACAACAAATTGGTATCAATTACAGGTTTTTCAGGTTTATTTGAATTGGTGAGCAGCAAAACAGATGGTGCAATTGTAAAATCACTAGAAGATCAGTCAACCAAATTCGTATCGAGCAGGATACATCAATTTTCTCATCTTGAATCAATAGAGGTATACACTACAGATGAAAACGTCAATCTTGTTGATGTTTTTCAAACAATGAAAAATGCCGCGAAAGCACTTCCATCTGAAAAAGATGACAAAGCGATCAAAACCTACTTCAAAGAAGTATATCCCACAATGGATTTTGACAGAGTATATACCAGCGATATGAAAAAAATGATCAAGTGGTACAATGCGATCAGCAAGCACGGTATAGAAATCAAGCTCAGCCCTACAGAAGAATAGTTTAAATCTTTTACAATGCATTACTCAGCCAATATTGAGAAACTGAAACACAGTTTCTTGCCCGAGGTATTTGAATTAAAAGATTGGGCAACTGTTGAACCTTATTTTATTGAGTTGCGCGACAGGGAATTGAAAGATAAAGCGGGACTTGAAAAATGGTTGAAAGATCTGAGTGAGTTGGAAGCCTTCATCACTGAAGACGCCTGCTGGAGGCAAGTCCGCATGACCTGCGACACCGAAAACAAATCACTCGAAGAGCATTACAATTATTTTTTTCTGGAGATCCAGCCCAAGATGCAGCCCTATGCAGATCTGCTGAATAAAAAACTAGTCAATTGTCCATTCACAAAAGAATTGGATCAGGAAAAATATTTTACCTATTTGAGATCTATCAGAAAAAGTATTGACCTTTTTCGGGAAGCAAACATACCACTGCAAGCTGAAGCCAGTGTGCTGCAGCAACAGTACGGCATGATTGCTGGGAAAATGACTGTTGAGCAGGAAGGAAAAGAGTATACACTGCAACAGGCAGGAAAATTTTTAGAGAGTCCAGATAGAAATATCAGGGAAACCGTTTACAGAAAGATTGCAGAAAGAAGACTGGAAGACAAAAAACCTTTGAATGATCTTTTTTCAAAATTGATTGGCATTCGACATCAAGTGGCATTGAATGCGGGATTCAGTAATTACCGTGACTACAAATTTGCGGAGATGGGACGCTTCGATTATACACCGCAAGATTGTTTTGATTTTCATGAGGCGGTAAAATCTGAAGTCATGCCATTGGTGGATGAAATCTACCATGAACAGAAAAACAGATTAGGCCTCGATACCATGCGTCCCTGGGATACAGAAGCAGAACCTGCAGATGTAGCTCCGTTTCGACCATTCACAGATGGGAAAGATCTCCTCCAAAAAACCATTCAATGTTTTGATGAATTGAATCCTTTCTTTGGTGACTGTCTCAGGAAAATGGAAGCGTTGAATCACCTTGACCTCGACAGCAGAAAAGGAAAAGCACCTGGAGGATACAACATGCCTTTGGCTGAAAGCGGTGCGCCATTCATTTTCATGAATGCTGCTTCACAAATGTCAGATCTCACAACCATGGTTCATGAAGGTGGACATGCCATACATTCTTTTCTTTCACATCCGCTTGAACTTACTGGATTCAAAGAATACCCCACTGAAATGGCCGAAGTTGCGAGCATGTCTATGGAACTCTTCACAATGGATCACTGGCAAGTGTTTTTCAATGACGAGGCTGAAATGAAAAGGGCAAAGCGCCATCAGCTTGAAAGAGTGATCACGATCTTTCCGTGGATTGCCACGATCGACAAGTTTCAGCATTGGATATATGAGCATCCAATGCATTCTGTTGAAGAAAGAGCCATTAATTGGTTAAATATTTTAAACGAATTCAGTTCTAGGTCGATTGATTTCAGTGGACTAGATGCCTACAGGTCATACAGCTGGCAGAAACAACTGCATCTGTTTGAAGTCCCATTCTATTACATAGAATATGGAATTGCACAACTGGGAGCAATTGGCATGTGGATGCAATACAAAGAAAATGCAAAGAAAGGATTGGATAGTTATATCAAAGCACTTGGTCTAGGTGGAACAAAGACACTTCCTGTTCTCTATCAAAACGCAGGAATTGAATTGGCATTCGATAAAACAAGCATGAATCGATTAATGCGTTTTATCAAAAAAGAATTAGAAAGTTTATAAAAGGTGTTTAAAATCATATGGTGGTTTCAATTCAAAAATATAAACATTGATACTTTTGGACTGCTACTAATCAGAGCCTAAATGAATGCCCTGGTGTTTTTACACTGGGGCTTTTTTATGCGCAGGTTTTACAAACACCTGAAACAACCATGTTGATTTGATGTGCACGAAATCCTTTTGGCAAATGAACAGATGGAATTGCAGTTTCATCCAAGCAAATGGTTTTACCACATGTATCACATGTAAAGTGAACATGATTATCATGGTGATGTCCACTTACAATACAATCATTATTGCACAAAGCATAACGGGTTGTATTATCTGAAGAAGGTATACTATGAATGATTCCCTTTTCTAAAAAAGTTTGCAATGTTCTATAAATGGTAACCCTGTCAAACTTGTCATTGCACTTTGATTCTATGTCCTGATGGGCCATGGCATTGGCTGAAGAAAGAAAGATGTCAAGGATGATTTTTCTTCCCTCCGTCACGCTGAGTGCGCTTGACTTTAATATTTCACTACTTGATTTTTTCATTCTGCCAGCAATTCTTTTATATCATTAACCAGTTGAGCAACTTCATCTTTTTTGATCCCATCATAGATCCCCCTTACACGTCCCTGACGATCAACCAATGTAAAGAACTGTGTATGCAAAAACTGTTCCATGATATTGATGGAAGAGTTTTTCGGATCATCCAATAAATAACTTTCTCTTGCCGTTTTATAAAGTGATTCTTTTGGGCCTGTAACAAACCACCAGTTATTTGCTTGAGCACCCAGCGAGTCTGCATAATGTTTCAATACAGGTATAGAGTCTGTTTCGGGATTGACTGTATGAGAAACAATCAAGAACTTAGGCTCTGATTTAAATTGCTCATAGATGGCTTTCATGTTCTTGTTCATCTTTGGACAAATCCCTTTACAGGTTGTAAAGAAATACTCCGCAACATAAACCCTGTTGTTGATGTCGGGCTGTGAAACCTGATTCCCGTCATGCCTTGTAAAACTGAAGGGTTGAACCGTATTGATCACAGGGAGTTTTACTTTTTCGAAATCTGTGAAGTATACCATCCCCCCGTAAAACAAAGCCAACAGGAGGCCAAAAAAAGCCAGGTATTGAATCAGTTTCTTATTCATCATTTATGGGAATTCAGACTCCTACAAAGGTACACCAAAGAAATAATGCAACTTTGTTGCAAAGTGTTTAAATTTGTCCTTCTTTTATGTTTAAAATCAACTACGATGCTTTGGGTATTGCTGCGTCTATCGCCTGTGCGATTCATTGTGCGGTGTTGCCACTGCTGATGACGAATCTGCCAATTTTCGGCATCAACATCATCGAAAATACTGCATTTGAGTATGGGATGATTTTGCTTGCAGCCCTGATAGGCTTTCAGGCATTGCAGCATGGTTACAAAAAACACCACCATAAAAAAACGCCGGTGATCATTTTCAGCATTGGCATCATCTTATTTCTTTTGAAACAGTCATGGGAGGTGTACCAGCTACTTTTTCTCATTCCTGCCATGGGGTTGATTGTTGCAGCACATACCATTAATTATCTGAGCTGTAGAAAAGCAAAACGTTGCCATAAGGAAGATTGCGCGCATTGATTATTTGAGTTTTGCCAAAATAGCTGCCGCCACTTTTTTCCCTTGTTTATTACCGCTTTCACACCCCGATCTGTAATGGATGGATCCATATACCCTGCTGATGGAAGCTTCTTCCGCTGCGTGCCTGAATGATTTGAAAGAACGTACAGGAAGATTGTATTCCAATTCAGAAGCATCTGTAAAAGCAATATTGTCGCCAAATACATGTGTCAACATCTCAGCTGCAGATGAAGAAGTGGTACTATGACCTGAAGTATACTCAGGGAAAGGGGGAGTTTGGATATATGAAATCCATTGTTCATCAATCAGGCGTTGAATGGCGGTTTGCGGTCGAATCCTGACGGTTTTGTATTTCACATACCAGCAGGAAATAAATCCATCGTACAAACCGATGGCAGTATACGCATATGCTTTGGCACTGGTAACGGGATCAGCGTTGTTGATTTTACACGCTTTGGCGGCAATGGCCATCCAATGTCCGCCTGGTGTCATTTTCTTATCCTGGAACATAACATGCCCCTTGTGCTTAGAAACAAATGGATTGTCATCCCAAAATAAGGCGATGTCAATTTGCTCATCGGTCAGGCTTTTAGAAATATCGTAGACTTCTTTCATCTCCTTGTAAAAAGCAGAATTTTTATCTTCACTGTAAGCAGGAAAACCATCTGCCTCTATCTGATTGGAGCTATCCAGTCCCATAGTCAACATGGTTGCCCAAAATGGTTCCAATCCATCAGCATAATCAGGAGCTGTAGGCACCCAACGCGTTTGATCAGAAGTTTTTACTTCAAAACGTTCCATACCACGTGTTTCTTTATAATTATCCTTACCCAATCTTTTTGCTACTACATCCGCTACTCTTTGTCCGAATGCAACCGAGCTGTCAACAATTGCCTGGTCCATATTGCCTGCATATTTTTTGATCATAGAATCCTGATAAGCCGTGATTTCCGGTGCAGAAAAAGTTACCTTCTTAGCAGTTTCAGAAAATGCCTGAATGGCTGCAATAGAAAAATTATAAGAAATTTTATCGATGGGAAGAGGCATCAGATCGAATCCCTTCAGTTTTGCAGTAATGGATGGCGCAGAACTGTCTTCAAATCGCAGTGCCTCATACATTGCCAAGGATGTATTGGCATAAATCCTGCTCGCAACCGGTGGAGTAAATATATCCACGACAATGATATCGGTTAATTTTTTTACCAACTGGTGAGGGAGTTCCTGATTGGAAACTGCTTCTACAGGTAGTTGGCTTTTGCATGAAATGATCAGCGCTAATAGCAATGCTGATATTAGATACTTCATTTTTATCATTGATCAAGGTTGTATGGTGCGAGAGATATTCCCTTTTGAATTATAGAGGTTGACTTTAGCTCCATTTGGCATCATCCATGTTCTGGTCGTTTGAGACAAGAAAGATGATCCCCATGAAAATTCAATTTTTTGTTTTTGTTTATTAGCAAGCTCAATGATCGCGTAAGTCTCTTCTTTTTTAAGTGCTAATCCTGTTGCTGCTGCTGTTTCCCATTCAAATACATCGAGTGACTTTCTGTTTTCGGTAGTAATAAAAAATAATTTACCATTGATGTATATATTTGAAAGCGCGCGCGCATCTCCGGGGACAAACAATCCAGATGCTTCAAATGAAACAGGTTTGAAATGTTTCTTACCATCATTGAGAAGAATCAATCCATTGAATGCATCTGCTTTACCCTGTGATGTTTCCATGCCATGATCATTCCCAATCATCACAATATCATTCAACCCATCATGGTTGATATCGATGCACTGTGACCCATATGCAGGAGCAATTTGTGCTTCATTGGGTAAATCATGCAAAGCAAATCTACCTCCACCAAGATTTTCAATCCATGCTGATTTCATATTATTCGCTGTCAACTTTTGTACACCTTTCATTTCCTCCGGTGTAAATACATCCTGTACTGTTGCGCGTCCAAAATCGGCATAATGCTCATATTTTCTCCTGATCAAAATCAGTTGCTTCTGCATATCGTCCTTGCTGTGGAAAAAATATTCATGTTTTTTACCTGAGGAGTCAGGGAAATAGCATGAAATAAAAGCATCGTATGCGCCATTCTGATCAAAATCTTTTGCATAAATGCTCAAGGGTTCGCCGGAAGAGCATTTGAAATACTGGTTCAACCCGAAATTCCCAGCAACATAATCCATGTCACCATCATTGTCAAGGTCACCCGCAGAAAGGCTATTCCACCATCCCAGTGCCTTGCTGATTTGGTCTCCTGGATTGATTTTCAACAATGCACTACCGGTATTTTTGAAAAATGTCAGGGCCATCCATTCTCCTGCGATGATCAAATCCACCTTGTTGTCATTGTCAAAGTCAGTCCACAATGCATCACTCACGAGTCCAACTCTCGACAATTCCTTGTTCCACTGGTTGGTTACATTGGTAAACTTGATCTTTCCTTTTTCTGAATCATTTCTCAGCAAGTAAGATTCACCAGCTTTGGGATAAGATTTTACTTCTACCCTTGCTCCTACGAACAAATCAAGATCACCGTCATTATCGATATCAGCTGCTTTTACATTTTGACCGGATGCAGTCATAGCGGACAATCCTCCCTCCACGACTACAAAGTTTCCCTTTCCATCATTCTCACAAATGATATCCTGGTACAATGATGAACCTGGATCATGTTGATTGCTACCACGTACAATATATAAATCATTGTCGCCGTCACCATCTGCATCAAATAGCAGGAGTCCCATATCTTCTTCCTTCAGAAGCTCAGATTTTTTAAGCACAAGAATTTTTTTCGTGAATTTTCCTTTTGACTGTTGGATGAACAGTGTTGGTCCCTGAAATCTACTGGAACTGCTCAATACCATATCATCCAATCCGTCTCCGTTCACATCACCAACGGCAATACCCGGACCATATTGAGAAAATTTATGGGGAAGTGTTTTTTGGATATTAAAATCAATGTAATCGTATTCCTCGTGCATATAATTGATCCCAAAACTATTAGGATCTTTCATTGCCAAATAAGGATCAAATTCAGGCAATAGATCTGAATAAACTGCAGATGCATTTTTATAATCCAATGCGATGACTTGATCTGTTTTTATTTTCTCCAGTTTTTGAGAACGCTGATCTGGCCAATAAATTCGCAAAGAATCAATAATAGAATGACCCCCCAGTCCAAAATGTAGTTGCTCATCAGATTTTGAGAGATATCCTCTGACACATGACTGTTCAGCAATTTGCTGTTCCTTCTTGTACCAAATTATGACCTTTGCACCGAAGGCGTTTTTATTGTTCTCCGGACCATTCAGCTTTATTCGGAGATAGTGATTCGCTAACTGCTCTGTAGAATTTTTCTTTTGAATCAGGGTGTTTTCAAAAAGAAAAGCTGGATCATTGATGTTATTGGTGATGATATCCAAATCGCCATCATTATCCAGATCTGCATAGGAAGTCCCGTTGGTAAAACTGGGCAAGCTGATACCCCATTCTTTGGATTTATCGGAAAAAGTCAGGTTTTTTTCATTTCTAAAAATGAAATTGGGGATCTTGACCTCTGGAATCATATTCAGCAATTCGCTTCTAGAAATCAAAGAGCTGCTGATGCTGCTTCTGAAAGCACCAAAATCATGGTCAATGATATCACGCGGGAAACCATTGGTGATCAGCAAATCACGGTAACCATCGTTGTCAAAATCAGCGAACAAAGGCGACCAGCTCCAGTCAGTTGCCTCCACACCTGCGAGAAAAGCAATATCACTGTATACCGGCAATCCATTAGTGGGATTGATTCCCTGATAGATCTGAAATGAATTTCTTACATACTGGTATTCGTATTGGTATTGCTCAGTGAATAAATAATGGTTGTAATTATTTGCATTCATGTTGACCTTCTTGCGTTTGTTATCAGCGGGAAGCATTTCAACTGTAAAGAGATCCGGTTGGCCATCATTGTTGACATCTGCAATATCACTTCCCATGGAAGAGTATGATTGATGTTTTAAAATGTCTGCAATTTTGTTGGTGAAGGTGCCGTTTTTGTTATTGATGTAGAGCAGATCATTGGAGAGATAATCATTGGCAACAAAAATATCTGGATAACCATCTTTATTGAAATCATGTATCAAAGAAGAGTGGCTGTACCCAGCCCAAATTATACCTGCAGATCGCGAAACATCTGTAAATACAGGATGACCTTTTGAGGTGTCATAGTCATTTCTGAAAAGCATATCCCTTGTAGGGGCTACACCATCTTTGGTTTTTGTGATGAACTGATTAGGGTATTGCTGGTCAATAAAGTTCACGGCAATAAATAAATCGAGATCCCCATCGAGGTCAAAATCAAAAAAAGTTGAGATGGAATTATGGGTATTGTCTGTGATCCCGTATTCCAATCCCATTTCTTTGAAATGTGGAACACCCTCATAGTCATTACCCTTATTAATAAATAAAAGATCGCGCAACATACTACTATCATGAATCATAGTATTGCACACATAGATGTCCTGTTTGCCATCGTTATTAATATCGACAAAAGTGACGCCAGATGACCATTGACTTTTGTTTTTTTGGACATTGGCAACGGAAGTCACATCCTGAAATTTCAAATCACCTTTGTTCAGGTATAATTTATTATCAACCTGATTGCCGCAGAAGTAAATGTCCTGCAATCCATCTCCATTCAAATCTCCTACAGCCACTCCGGCCCCATTGTAAGTAAATTCATTGTCAAGGATATTGATGGAGTCGTTGATTAAAATAGTATTAGAGAAAATTATTCCTGATTGCTTTTCACTAATAAGCTTAAATAATGTTTGTTCATTTTTACAACTGACTAAACAAAGTAATATTGCAACGGTCAGATAATAATAACTTTTCATAGTATTTGTAAAATTACCTGGTGTTAGCGAAAAATAAAAAGGCCGCACTCATTGCGGCCTTAAATTTTTGATAAAACAATAAAACTAATACCCAGGGTTTTGTTTAAGAGTCGCAGCACCGGCTTTAGAACTCTGCGTTATTGCCTTCTGAGGTATGGGGAATATTTCGTGCTTCCCTGCGACAAAAGAGGCACCAGACAGGTAAGTTCTCTTAGTTTTTTCTTTGGCAAAATATGCGTTTTTAACAGCAGCGGCTTCGCCCCATCTAACAAGATCGAAGAAACGATGACCTTCCATTCCCAATTCGATACGTCGCTCAAAACGAACTGCTTTGCGCGCAGTTGATGCATCAGTCCAAGCACTTTTGTATGTACTAATTACATAATTTGCTGCAGGTTGGCCTTTCGATTTTACAAACCCATCGGGGTTTGCGGCACGTTCACGAACTTGGTTTACCAGGGTTCTCGCTCTCTCCAAATTCCCCAATTCTACCTCTGCTTCGGCTGCCATCAACAGCACGTCGGAGTAACGAATTAGCTTCAGATTGTTAGCATTAAAACCGGAAGTCCATCCAGATGAAGTGACCAAAGAGCCCTCTTGCGCTTTGTAGTGTGCATTCTTGATGGGAGCATATGGGCCTCCGTAAGTATTATCACGAATCCAGTTAGCACCAGGGTGATTACCCCAATCTAGATAGGGTATGCCGCGGCGTCCGACTGTCCAGTCCAAACGTGGATCAAGATTGCCAGTGTGGGGGGTGAAATCAGCCGCTGAAGCTAATCCATCATCGTTTTTCACATCTGTTTTGCTGTAATTATCTAGTAGCGGGAGTCCATTCGCATCTGTTTGGAAAGCATTGACCAAATCCTGTGAAGGTTGATGAAATCCGCAGCATCCTGCAGGACCTCCATTATATGGGAAGTTCAGCACATCTCCATTATTACCGTTATCGGTTGTACCATCATTGACTGACTGTTGTACTTCTAGGACCCCCTCTTTGGTATTTCTAGTAGCCGCATTAAAATTATCGTGGTATTTAGCATTCAGCTTGAAACGGCCTGAAGCAATCACTGCATCAAATTGGGTTTTAGCATCGGAATATTTTTTCTGCCACATATATGTATGACCCAATACTGATTGAGCTGCTCCTTTAGTAGAGCGACCTGCTTCGGGTTGAGTTACTGGAAGACCTGCAATAGCCGCAATTAAGTCAGCTTGAATTTTAGGAAGTATATCTGTACTATTACCAATTCTGACATCCTCCAATGTTTCATCGATGTATGGAATATTTCTGAAAATTCTCCATAAATCAAAATGGAAAAATGCTCTCAGGAATTTTGCTTCAGATAAACGGATAGTTTTTTCAGAAGCAGATATTTGTTTAAGTGAATTAAAGGCCTTTATGGCACCGTTGACTCTTGAAATACCATCGTAGTAATTACGCCATTTGGCCTCCAAATATGGATTGTTGGCATCGACTTTGTGTATCTCAAGCGGAGTAATATCGGGCTGATCCCCCGCCTCTGACCCCTTGTATGCATCACCACCAGTAATGCTACCAAATGACCAGTTAGACGCTGCACCTCCCCAAGGCGTGCCATTATCCCAACCTGAAAATCCATCTAGATTCGAATATGCAGCAATTAACAGGGCATTTGCACCTTTGGCAGACGTTGCAAGTAATTCATTGTTTACGCTTCCATAAGGTTTTGTGTCCAAGAACTCTTTACTACAACTTATAATGACAACAATTAAAAGTGCAAATGCAGCAAATCTCTGTACGAAATTGTTTTTCATTTTCATTTTTTTCTTTTTATTTAATTAAAATTCTAAATTAATTCCAAAGATTATATTCCTCGCAATAGGATAACGACCATTGTCGAGTCCTATTGAAAGGTCACGTTGACTGTTAAAACCAGAAGTGATATCTGAGATAGTAACGTCAGGATCTAGACCACTGTACTGAGTGAAAGTGAGCAAATTTTGGCCCTGCAGATACAATCTGGCTCTACTGAAACCCATCTTTTTGAGCGTATTTGGAGTCAAAGAATATCCAACCTGTAAATTTCTAAGTCGCGTGAAAGAGCCACTTTCAACATAATAACTATTTCGTTGCGAACTGTAATTATCACCGCCATCCAATTTCGGAAGAGTTTTACCAGCCTCTGTTAGATACTCAATTGAACGGTTTCGTTGGAAAGCATTAAAATGAGTCCAATATTTAACATAGTTGAATAATTTATTACCATAGGTTCCGCTGAAATATGCTGTAAAATCCCAGTTCTTATAATTTGCAGTTAAGTTTAAACCGAGCAGTAATGTAGGGATAGGACTTCCCAAAAACGTTTCATCCTTGTCACTAATCTCACCATCACCATTCAGATCTGCATATCTGAAACGGCCTACTTTGGCATCACCTGCGTCTTTGAATAATACTTTTTTGATATCAGCATCGGAATTCCACAAACCCTGCTGTACATAGCCATAATATTGAGAAATTGGATAGCCAGCTTTTGTGTAGGTTACATCTCCAATCCTCGTTCCTCCAGAGCGAATGAAGGTGTTATCATTAGCCTCTAAACTTAATACTGTATTTTTCACAGTCGAACCAGTAAAATTTACGTTGAAGTTGAAATCTTTGTTAACACGTTTTGAGTACCCCAAGGAGAAGTCAAAACCTGTGTTTTTCATTGAACCAATATTTTGTGGCTGGCGACCTACTGCACCTAACTCAAGTGGAAGCTCAACATTGTAAATCATATCAGTTGTCAGTCGATCATACCACTCTAGCATGATATTCCAACCACCACTTAAAACCGCGTCAAACCCAATGTTGGTAACAGCTGATTTTTCCCATCTTAACTTTGGATTACCAGTTGAGGTTTGTTCAAAACCAGTAGTATTACTATTTCCGGTTCCATTGATATCGTAGTTAGCTGTGCCTAATGAAGTTGAAAAATTCGAATAACCAGAATAGTCGCCACCTACCTCGTTGTTACCTAAAAGACCATAGGAAGCTCTCAGTTTCAAATCATTGATGAATGTTACATTGTCAAAAAAGCTCTCTTTTGATATTCTCCAACCAATACTCCCAGATGGGAATATACCGTACTTATTTTCTACAAAACGAGAGGACCCATCACGACGAACAGTTCCCGTTGCAAAATATTTGTCCTTATAATTGTAGGTTGCATTCGCAAACTGTGAAACAACATTGTGTTCCCCCCTATAACTACCCATTGAATAAGTAGCAGGATTTACGTTCCCCAGCAATCTGTAATTATAATCATCGAAAGCTAATTGAGTTCCGCCAGCATTGAACCCTTCATAGTATGTCTGCTTCGATTCGTACCCTAATAATGCGGATACACGGTGATCCCCAAAACTTTTTTTGAAAGTTAAGGTTTGGAAAGCTACCCAGTTTCTATTTAAGAAATATGAGTTACTAAGTGAATTAGGATTGGTGTTTCCTTCAATCGCTTCATAACGACGAGCCCCATAACCTTGTCCAGGACCACTGTTGTAATCAACACCATAAGAAGACTTGAAAGTTAGATAGTCGGTGAAGTCAATTTCACCGAATACATTGCCAGTAACACGAAAACTGTGACCAGCGTTATTTTCACGGTTCCTTGTCACGTCTGCAACTACGTTGGAAAGGGCAGATCCATAGCCTGCAGGTGATGCGAAATTCCCTTTTATATCATATACGGGGATTAATTGTGGAACTCCATAAGCATTTATCAAGGGAGACCCCTCATTGGGATTACCAACAGAAGATCTTGTAGTTTGATAAGCTATATTCACATTTTCACCCACACGAATTCGTTTACCAATGTTGTAATTGGAATTGATACGGGTTTGGTACCTTTTATATTGGTTAGTGATCAAAATTCCATTGTGGTCGTACACATTACCGGAAAAGAAAAACTGACCTTTGTCTGACCCACCTGATGCAGAAATCTGATAGTTTTTTTGCCAAGCTGGTTGAAATACTTCTTTAAACCAGTCAGTGCCTGATTTGTTGGTTTGGAATATTAAATAGTCGCCTACGCCTCCCCCTGTAGGGTCAAGATTTAAATTGTACTTGTTGGGATCTACAGCCGGATTTCCAGCCAAGAAACCACCCAAACCTCGTACTGCAAAATCAGGAAGAGCCCATGAGCTGCCTTGTTTGATATAATAGTTAGAGGCAAAAGACTGACCTTGACCGGCTGCTAATTTTTGCAATACATCAAGATACTGTGTTGGATTCAACATTGTTGGAATCTTTGCAGGAGTTTGATTCCCGTAATAAACGTCTAGAGCAAGTTTTGAAGTTCCACTTTTCCCCTTTTTAGTAGTTATAACTATCACACCATTTGCAGCTCTCGAACCGTGAATAGATGCAGCAGCTGCATCTTTCAAAACTTGTATGGATTCGATGTCGTTTGGATTGAGAAAATTAAGATTTGTCTCATTTTGAACTTGATTGCCATCGATTACGTACAGTGGCTCATTATTGTTTATAGTGCCAATACCGCGAATACGAACAAATGCTGATGCACCAGGATCTCCAGAGGTTGACATCTGTACACCCGGCACTTTCCCCTGCAGCTGATCAGCAATGTTAGATGCAGCATATTTGGTCATTTCTTTTGTATCAACCACTGCGACTGAACCCGTAATATTTCTTCGATCCTGAGAGCCATAGCCAAACACAACTACTTGCTGTAATGCGCTTTGTGACAATTGCAAAACAAAATTGAGAATATTTGATTCGCCAACCTTTGCCTCTAAATCGTCATATCCAACAAAAGAAATTTGTAATGTGGAATTATTAGGAACGTTAATCGAGTATGTGCCATCAGCTCCAGTTGTAATCGCTGTTGTAGAACCTTTAACTTTAATAGTAGCACCAGAAAGTCCACCTCCAGTGTCGCTACTAGTAACTTTACCGGTTAGTTTTTTCTGCGCAAAAGAAACAGATACCATCAGAACTAAGAAGGCGGCAAGCATTTTTAGTTTAAGAGTAAATACAATTGATTTTTTCATGCAGCTTCGTTTTTTTGTTTTGGTTTACTTATGTATTTTAGAAATGAAAAATTTTGAATAATGAAAGTTAACAATAGATTTGGTAGCCGAGGCAATTTTTACATACAAACTCTTTGCAATTTATTCATAGATTTATGAAATAAATAAGAAAAATTTAATAATTTTTTTTATGTTTATAGTTGCAAAAGGTTATTATTTGGAACGTAAGACAAGAAATCATTTAATTTCGCTGCTTGCACAAGTTAATCTTAAAAATTTGTTTAATTTGTGAACTCAAATGTTAAACAATTATTGTTTTATCCACAATTACATCAATACATGATTCGACTACTTTTCCCACTTTTACTGGTTAGCGGAATAGCCGCGGCCCAGGTAAAAATAATGCCAGATTTCAAATTCGTGCGCATGGACAACGGTGCTGAATACAGTCCCAAAAATCTAACCCCCGCTAAAAGAACCTTTTTTATCTTCTTCGATACAGAATGTCCACATTGTTTCCGCGCTATAACTGAATACAACAAAAATCACCAGGCAATGAACAATGTAAACATTGTCATTGTCACGCGTGACAAAAAAGATATTGCGATTGAGTTTTTGAAACGCGTTGGTCCTTCGCTCTATGCCAAAAAAAATGCTGTGGCAGTGCTGGATGTATATAATCAGTTTATCGGAAGATTCCTTCCAAAAAAATTTCCTTCGATGTTTTTATTTAGTACAAACAAACAATTGATATTTTACAGCGATGAAGAAAGTGATATCCCCACTTTCATAGATATATTCAAAAAATAAAGACTAGCAACATGGCAACAAGGAGAGAAGTCCTCCAACAAATGGCCTGGTTAACTGCATGCTCACTCATGATGCAAAACAGTTTTGCTGCAACTAATGTCAAAAATAAAAAAGTGGGAGTGCAGCTGTATACGGTGCGTGACCTGATCGCCAAAGATGTGAAAGGAACGATCAAACAGGTAGCGGGACTTGGATATAGCGAAGTTGAAAACTTCGGATACAACGGCAAATTCTTTGGAATGACTGCCAGCGAATACAAGTCATTTTTGGGAGATGTGGGTCTGAAAGCGACAAGCGGTCACTACATGTATGGAAACTTCGGCAATAGAAAAGTACCAGGCACAATTGTATATGGATGGGAAAAAGCAGTGGAAGAAGCAAAAGCAATCGGTCAAGATTATATGGTGGTTGCTTACCTCATGCCCAATGAAAGAAAATCACTGGATGACTATAAAAAAATTGCAGAGGACTTGAACAAAGCAGGTGAAACATGTAGAAAAGCTGGCATTCAACTGTGCTACCATAATCATGATTTTGAATTTGAACAGGTGAACGGACAACTGCCAATAGATATCCTCACCCAACAAACCGAAGCCAATCTTGTAAAAATTGAATTGGATCTATATTGGGCAACCCGCGCAGGCCAAAATCCTATTCAGTTGTTCAACCAACACAAGGGAAGGATTGCATTGTGGCATGTTAAAGACATGGACAAAACAGAAAAGAAAAACTTTACCGAAGTTGGAAACGGCGTAATTGACTTCGCAACAATTTTTCAAAATGCCAAACTCTCCGGCATGAAACACTTCTTTGTTGAACAAGATGTTTGTCCGGGTAACCCCCTCGACAGCATCAAACAAAGCATCGGTTATATCCAATCAAATCTTGTAAAGTACCTCTAGGATTTTTCAAATATGAAAACGTTGAATCTGATTGCTGCCATCCTCTTTGTGCTCTTCGCTGCCTTGCAGTACAACGATCCTGATCCCTATATCTGGATTCCCATATACATGGTATCGGCTTATGTTTGTTTTCAAACCTACCAAGGAAGGTTCGATGCATTTTCGCATTGGATGATCGTAGCATGCTGTTTGATTTATGCTCTAAGGTTATTGATTGATCCTAATGGTGTCATTTCCTGGTTCAAAGAGCATAACGCTGAAAACCTCGTACAATCAATGGAAGCAACCAAACCTTGGCTTGAACAGACAAGAGAGTTTGGGGGACTGATTATAATTCTAATCGTTTCTTCTGTCAATATCATTACAAATAAAAAAGCCGCAGCTAAATAACTGCGGCTTTCTTTTTTAAAGGCATGCTTACTTTGCAATCAACTGCAAAGAACTGATGGCTAAATACTGTGATTCCTTCGGATCGGCTTTTGAAATTTTCATGACAAGGTTGAATGGGCGATCAGGAACTTCTTGAAGCGACATGACAGCTTTTGTATTTTTCAAATCTGCATCATGTCCGACTTTTACAAGTCCCAATTGTTTCCCATTCGCTGCATCTACATGCAAACTGATGGTGTACCCGATATCAGGTACTGCCTGCATCATGTAATTCAATTCAATTGCTTTGACATTGGCCAAATTCAATTGATTGAAGTATACCAAGCCTACCTGATCAGTTGATACGGCTATTTTCTTTCCGCCAAATTCTGCAATGGCAACCTTGTCGGTTCCATTGTTGGCGTCCATGTTGATCACGGGACTTCTCAATACCAAATTACCGACGCCGCTTTGCGGTCTCAATCCCTTGCCGCCCTTGTCTGTATAGGTTGCAGTGATCTGCATCAAATTCCCATTGCCTACATCTTTTGCTGTTGGAACAATTGTTCCGCTTGCAGGCAATGAAGGCGCAACAGGTTTATTCATGCCCAATATCCACTCCACAATCATCTCTGCATCGGATGTCTTCAAATCAGGATGGGCAGCCATGGCTGTCTCACCCCAAACACCTCCACCGCCTTTGATGATTTTATTGGTCAGGTATGTTTTGGCTTTTGCATCGTTTTGATAACGTTGTGCAACTTGTTTATAAGAGGGCCCGATTGATTTTTCATTTTCCTTGTGACATACTTTACAATCCAATGTCGCTGCAAGATTCTTCCCCTCCATCGCTGCTGTAATGATTTGATGTCCCATTACCTGCGCCCTGTCCATTCCACTGATATAATCAACTTTTACAAAAATGGATTTTTTATCAATGCTTCCTTTTTCATTGGTCCCGTCTTCTTTGTCATTGATCAATACTTCATAGGGAACAGGAATTCCTGGAAAATAAAAATTGTTGTTGTTTACATTTTTAACTGTCACAAGCGGTGCCTCATTTCCTGCATACACTTTCATGACTTCAGTTTTGGTAACTGCACCTTTGCCGTCTTTCACTTCTACATATATATTATAATCACCCGCTTGGTTGAAAGTGAAACTGGCATTGGGTGATGTGGTAGGTTTTTGTATAGCATTCCCAAAATGCCAAACGTAGGTCAATGCATCTTTGTCGGGATCGATGGATCCTTCAGCACTTGTCTTTACTGTAAACGGAATGGATCCTGATTTCTTGTCAATCTTGATCATTGGTTTTGGCGCCCTGTTTCCGCCATTGTAATCAATGCGGAACAGTGCTGCATCATTGTTTTTGGAAAACCATCCTGTTCCATATTCAACACCGTACAATCTTCCATCAGGACCAAGCTCGACATCGATCGTGTTGTTGAATTTGATTTGTGGAACAAATGATTCCATCTTTTCATAATTGCCATCCTTGTCCAATGTAACCCACTTGAAAAATCCTCTCATCCATTCATAAAACAATACCTTGTTGTCGAAGTATGATGGATAACGGGTTGCAGATGGAAAATATGCTGAATGATAAGTAGGACCCGCCATGGCATTTCTTCCACCGGAACCTACTTCAGGATATTCAGTTGAAGCAGCATAGGGATAATAGATGAACGCGGGACTCACTGGTGGAAGCTCTACTAATCCTGTATTGTTCTTTGAAAGGTTCAAAGGTTTCTTTGGATCAAAATTATCACCTGCTTTTCCAGTTTCATAATCAAACTGACGATAAGGATAATTATTCCCTACAAACAAAGGCCATCCGAAAAATCCGGGTTTCTTTGCCTGATTGAACTCATCGTAACCACGGGTGCCTCTTTCATTGGGACTGTCTTCCTGTGCATCCGGACCCACATCGCCCCAATACAGATAGTTTGTTTTTTTATCAACTGAAATACGGTAAGAGTTTCTGGTTCCCATTACATAAATCTCTGGACGTGTTTTGGGTGTGCCAGGAGGAAAAAGATTTCCTTCGGGTATTGTATAGTTTCCTTGTTCATCGACTTTGATGCGCAACACTTTTCCTCTTAGGTCATTCGTATTGCCCGAACTTCTTCTTGCATCAAATTGTTCAAATCCCGCACGATTATCCATGGGTCCATAGCCATCCAATGTGTATTTTGAATTGGCCTGATTGAATGGAGTAGAATTGTCACCCGTAGAGAGATACAGATTTCTATCATTGCCAAATGTCAATGATCCGCCTGTATGACAACATATTTTTCTGGTGGATGCAACATCAAGAATGACTTTCTCTGATTTTAAATCCAATTTTTCACCCTTGAAAACAAAACGCGACAACCTGTTCACCGATGTGTCAACAGGAGAATAATACATGTATATAAAATGATTCTTCGCATAATCGGGATCAGCCGTAATACCCATGAATCCTTCTTCTGCATTGACATCTCTCACACCTGATTTATGATATACATTCAGCTTCGCAACCTGTGTAGCTTTTTTGGTGAGATGATTGTAATACATCAACTCGCCCTTGCGTTGTGAAACAAGGATATCCAAATTGGGAAGGATGGCAATTTCTGTAGGTTCATCAAACATGCCACCTGCCAATACATTCTTTGTAAAACGATCATCCTCCGGTGCATTTTGGGTTCTTGCTTTGCTGTAATCAGGTTTGGCGCCAGTTCCAATGGCATATTTTATTCCCCCAAGAATATGTTTCAAATAATTGGGATCTGCAAATGATTCATCGGTATGACCAAACTCGGTGTAGAAGGCCCTCCCTCCGTCATAATCATGGTACCAAACCATGGGATGCCATTCGCCGTTGTCACCTCCCTGATAAGATGATTCATCTATGGTCACCAATACTTTCACATCGTCTTTGCTTGGTGCTTTTTTAAAATTATACCACTCGTCAACACGCTCCCATACATCCGGAAGATGGGCAGTGCTGCCATGTGATTTATCAATCACATTCAATTTCGCTTTTTGATTTTTCGGATGTCCCTTGAAATAAGCACCAACCAATTTCCCATACCAGGGCCAATTGTACTCGCAATCAGTTGCTGCGTGAATGCCCATGAATCCACCGCCTGATTGTATATACCTTTCAAATGCTGCCTGTTGAACATTGTTGAGTACGTCGCCTGTTGTATTTAAAAAAACAATTGCTTGGTATTCTTTCAAAACTGCATCCGAGAACTTCGATGCATCTTCTGTTGTATCTACCAAAAATCCATTTTCTTTTCCCAATTTGATAATAGCAGGTTTTCCCGGTACAATCGAAGAATGTCTGAATCCTGCTGTTTTGGAAAAGACCAGGATTTTGGTTTGTGAAAATCCAGCACTCAACACAGAGAGAAGAAGCAATGAGAAAATTGATTTCATATGCATAAAACTTGATTGAAAAAAAATGGATGTCATAAAGACATCCATTTCAAAATTAATTCAAAAGATCTTAGAGTTGTTTGATTTTGACATTTCTGAACCAAACTTTGTTGCCATGATCCTGCAGGGATATTCTGCCTTTGTGGAACTTTCCAAATCCAGGCATGTTCTTGAATTTGCTTCCCGCAACCATCTTGTTCCAATTGTCATCGCCGACAATAGTGGTAACCACATTCACACCGTTGAGAAACAGTTTGAGTTCATTGTCCTTGTACATGATTTCAGCGCGGTTCCACTCTCCAACCGGTTTCACGGTTTCTTTTGATGACGAGATCAAGTCATACAAGTCACCTGCACGGTGCTTGATGATTTTTGCATCGGGGTGCTTCTCGTTGTCCAACACCTGCATTTCCATTCCAGTGAGGTAGGACTTCTTATTCACAGAATCTTCTTTTACATTGAAAATGATTCCGCTGTTTCCACCTTCTGAAATTTTCCATTCCACACTGAAATGATAATTTTCAAACTCTTGGTCGGTTGTAAGATCGCCGCCGTTCTTTGCACCCTTTGTTGTATCAGGAACAAATACAAGCATGCCATCTTGCACCTGCCATGATTTTCCGGCTCCCTCACCACGGTAGATATGCCAACCGTTTTTTGTTTTCCCATCAAACAAAGAAACCCATCCCTTCTTTGCGTTCAATTCATAGCTATCCCCTCTTCCCTTCTCCCTTTTCCCTTCTCCCTTTTCTACAAACGATACTAAAGCAATAAGACAAACAATCGATAATAATTTTTTCATGATGATGATTTTATTGCATTGATAAAATATATTCTACCATGGCAGAAGCATCTTCCATACTGATGTTTGGATGCGCTGCCATTGGAATCTCACCCCAATTGCCTTGTCCGCCTTTCATGATTTTATTAGCCAAAAATTCAATGTTTTTGGGATTGAGCGGATATTTTTTGGCAACATCTTTGTACGCGGGACCGATCAGCTTTGCATCGTCTTTGTGGCATGTTCTGCAATCAGAAGCTTCGATCAATGCCTTGCCATCTTTTTTTGCAACGGCAGGTGCTTCTTCTTTTGCAGCTGGCTCTTCTGTTGCATTGCTAATGGGTTTTTGTTCTGTAGTCTCAGTGCTGCTGGATCCGCATGCATAGATACCGGCAGCAATCATCAATGTAAATATTAGTTTTTTCATGTGCTCGTTTTTGGTTTTTATTTAAATGCCTAAGATTTTTTTATTGAACTCCTCATCGCTTCCGGTGCCTGCAAAGTCATCAAATGCTTTTTCAGTGACACGGATGATATTGTCTTTGATAAATACTGCTCCCTCTTTTGCTCCATCTTCTGGATGTTTGATGGCACATTCCCATTCCATCACCGCCCATCCATCATAATCATAAGATGTCAATTTACTGAAGATACCAGCAAAATCAACCTGGCCATCCCCCAATGAACGGAATCTCCCGGCGCGGTTGATCCAATTTTGGTATCCTCCATATACACCTTGCTTTCCAGTTGGATTGAATTGTGCATCCTTTACATGAAACATCTTGATGCGTTCATGATAGTGATCGATATATGTAAGGTAATCCAAACACTGCAACACAAAGTGACTTGGATCGTACAAGAGACAGGCGCGTTTGTGGTTGTTGGTATGCTCTAAAAATATTTCATAAGAAATACCATCGTGCAAATCTTCACCGGGATGGATTTCATAACAGAGATCTACGCCATGCTCATCGAAGACATTCAATATCGGCAACCAGCGGTTTGCCAATTCTTTGAAGCCTGTTTCAACCAATCCAGCCGGACGCTGTGGCCATGGATATACTGTATGCCACAACAGTGCTCCACTGAATGTTGCATGTGCATTCAATCCCAAATTGGCAGAAGCTTTTGCTGCATATTTCAATTGATCTACAGCCCAAGCCGTTCTTGCCTTGCTGTTGCCTCTTACGCTTTCTGGTGCAAATCCATCAAACTGTGCATCGTATGCCGGATGCACAGCAACCAATTGTCCTTGCAGGTGTGTTGACAATTCAGTTATCTTCAATCCTGCAGATTCAACAATCCCTTTGATTTCATCTGCATAGGTCTTGCTCTCTGCTGCTTTTTTCAAATCAATGCAACGTGCATCCCAACTTGGAATTTGCACACCTACAAATCCCAATAAAGCTGCCCATTTGCAAATGGAGGCCAGATCATTGAAGGGTGCCTGGTCTCCCATGAATTGTGCAAGAAATATACCCGGACCTTTTATTGTTTTCATATCCCTTTGATTCTATTTAAATAGTATGTGGTGTCCATTTTTGATCAGACTTGGAAGACAATACCACATTGTCAATGAATGCCATTCCTCTGATGCCGTCTTCTACACCAGGAAAATCACCCATTTCAGCTGTGGGTTCTTTTCCATCCATTTTTGCACCGAGTGTCAATGCAAAATTTCTATAAATGTTGGCGAATGCTTCGAGATAACCTTCTGGGTGTCCGCCGGGTGTTCTGGAATTGTGCGTAGCAAATGAAGAAAGTCTGTCGCCATAATTACCTCCTGCTCTGTAAATCTGTGTTGGTTGATCCAGCCATTTCACCAACATCGTGTTGGGTTCATGTTGCGCCCATTCCAATCCACCCTTCTCTCCATACACACGAATCTTGATCCCGTTTTCTTCACCCGCTGCAACCTGCGATGCCATCAATACGCCTGCTGCACCGTTTTCAAATTTCAATAAAACGTTTCCATCATCATCCAACATTCTTCCTTCCACCATCACATTCAAATCAGCACAGAGATGTGTGATCTTTAATCCGGTGATGTATTCAGCCAGGTGTGCAGAGTGTGTTCCGATATCTCCCATGCATCCGCTCTTTCCGCTTTTTGTTGGATCGGTTCTCCATGCAGCCTGTGCATTGCCTTCACGCTCTGTGAGTTTGCTCAACCATCCCTGCGGATATTCCACCCAAACTTTTCTGATTTTTCCAAATGCACCATTCTTCACCATTTGCTTTGCCTGCTTCACCAATGGATATCCTGAATAGGTATGTGTTAAGCACAATACTTTTCCTGTTTCTTCCTGTTTCTTTTTCAATTGCTTTGCCTCATCCAATGTAAATGAAATGGGCTTTTCAATCACCACATGAAACCCATGATCCATCGCCATCATTGCCGGAGCAAAGTGTGCGAAGTTGGGAGTTACGATGGTTACAAAATCCATTCGCTTGTCTGCGGGCAACTGACTTTCTTTTTTAATCATTTCTTCAAACGTGAGATAGATTCTATCCTCTGCAAGAAAAAGTGATTGACCAGAATCTTTTGCAATGTCTGGATTGATGCTGAGTGCACCGCAAACCAATTCAATGAGTCCATCCATGCCAATGGCATGTCTGTGTATGGCACCAATGAAAGCATCTTTGCCTCCACCAACCATCCCCATTCTGAGTTTTCTGTTCATGTACTGTGATTGAAATTATTCGTTGAAAAAATGACTTTTAAAAGTACAAAAAAAGAGGGGACAAATGCCCCCTCTTGAAAATTTATAAAGCGTTTATTTTATGCTGTTTTCTTTTTTGAAAAGAAATACAATCCTGCAAACGCAACAATCAAGATTGCTGGAAACAACAACATGTTGGATAGTGTCATTTGTCCGGCTGCCAAATCAGCTGCATCGCCGATCAGTCCCTGGGATTCAGCTACTACTTTATTGTTCTTGATCCATCCGCCAATCACTGGCTGGAACATGGAAGTGGAAAACATGCCAATTCCACCCATGATGGACAATCCCAGTGCGCCGGTTTCAGGAAGTCTTGATCCCACAAAACCAAGCATGTTGGGCCAGAAATAACAAATGCCCAAGGCATAAAATACAGCTGCCACGTAGAGCATGTTTCCGCTCATGGTGCTCAACATATAAATACCGATCACACCAAAAATGGCTGATCCGAGCAGAACCCCGACTGTATTGAGTTTCTCAACCAAGGGACCCGCAAAGTATCTGCCTACGGCCATGAGTCCGGTTACCAACGCAAGGATCAGCATGGGACTCGCACCGGCTTTTGCCAGGATGGGTCCAACCCATTGCTGTGGACCAAACTCGGAAATAGCAGTCAGTGCCATGCAGCAAGCCATGAAGAGATAAAGGGGATTGAGAATCGCTTTGAAATTGGCAAGAATATTTGATTCGGCTGCTTTTGCTTTGGGGAATGCCTGTCCATAGAAAAGAATGGCATATATAATAGTAGGAATCAGGATCACCCAAATCTGTGCCTGCCAGCTCATGTTGGCATCGGTCATGAATTTTGAAATCAGCGAGCCCAGCACAATTCCGCCTGGAAACCACATGTGAAACTTGTTCAGCTTGCTGTGGAATTCATTGCCGGAATAAGAATCAGCAATCATTGGATTGCAGGCTGCTTCCGTACATCCGTTTCCGATTCCAATCAGCAACGTTGAAATCAGAAGCACATTGTAGCTGGATGCATAAATGGTTGTCAGAATGCCAACAAGGTGAGCGACGAGGGCGACCTGCATGATCAGCTTGGGACCGATTTGCTGATAAAATATTCCTCCAATGATCATGGACAGTGGAAATCCCAGGAACCACATTTGGTTGATATAACCCAATTGTACAGGGTCAAGATTCAGCTGTGTTCCCAGTTGGGTAAGGATACCGGCCCTGATACTGAATGAAAAGGCCGTTGTAATAAGTGCAAAACAACTCGCATAAAAAAGTCGGTTTGCATTGATTGGCTGGCTCATCGTTGTTGATTTTGGTTAATAAGTAAATGGCTGAGCATATTGCTCATTGAAAACTAATTAAACTTATTTTCTTAGCCAAATTTTATGTACTTCACACAATAACCTTGAAATAGCCAATGTATATACTTTAACCAAATCGTTAGACAAAACTATAGAACTTAAGGTGCCAGGTTGGCACTTTAAGTTGATGAGTAGTTTTTGAATTAGAAACCCATCCTTGATGATAATAGTTGATGTTTAAATTTATGAAATCAGTAAATTCGTAAGTATAATAAACGATTATGCCAGCATCAAATGTTTACGACGCGATTGTAGTAGGATCAGGAATCAGCGGTGGATGGGCCGCCAAAGAACTTACAGAAAAAGGTCTCAAGGTCATCATGCTCGAAAGAGGTGAAAACATTGAGCACGTGAAAGACTATGTGAATGCAACCAAAGATCCATGGGAATTCCCGCACCGCGGTGGAAGAACACAAGAAATGATTGAAAAATATCCTGTGTTGAAACGCGACTATCCGTTGAGTGAAACAAATTTGAATTATTGGGTAAAGGACTGGGAATGTCCATATACAGAAGTAAAAAGATTTGACTGGTTCCGCGGATACCATGTAGGTGGAAGATCACTCATGTGGGGACGCCAGAGCTACCGCTGGAGCAATATGGATTTTGAAGCGAATGCAAAAGACGGCATTGGTACCGATTGGCCTATCCGTTACAAAGAAATTGCACCTTGGTATGATTATGTAGAAGGATTTGCAGGCATCAGCGGATCAAGGGAAGGGTTGGATGTATTGCCCGACGGAAACTTCTTGCCTCCAATGGAATTGACCTGCCTGGAGAAAGATGTAGCAGCAAGACTGAAAGAACATTTCAAGGGGGAAAGACATTTGATCATTGGCAGAACAGCAAACCTCACCAAGCCACTTCCCGGAAGAACAAATTGTCAATTCAGAAACAAGTGTTCGCTGGGATGCCCGTTCGGCGCGTATTTCAGCACACAGTCATCTACATTGCCTGCTGCCATGAAAACAGGCAACCTCACACTTCGTCCTTTTTCAATTGTTACAAAAGTGTTGTATGACAAAGACACGCAACGTGCAACAGGTGTTGAAGTGTTGGATGCAGAAACAAACAAGACATACGAATACAAAGCAAAAATTGTTTTCCTCAACGCTTCCACATTAAACAGTACATGGATCTTGTTGAACTCTGCAACAGATGTATTTCCTGGTGGACTTGGTAGTTCCAGCGATCAACTCGGACACAATCTAATGGATCATCACCTGGGTGTGCGCATCACTGGAAAAGCAGAAGGCTACGAAGACAAATATTATTTCGGTCGCCGTCCAAATGGTTTCTATATCCCTCGCTTCAGGAACCTCAACGGTGAAAGAAGAGATTATATCAGAGGATTCGGTTATCAGGGACAAGGAAACCGTGAAAACTGGAACAGAAATATCGCAGAATACAACATCGGTGTTGAATTAAAAGAATTGCTGACTGAACCAGGTTCATGGCAGGTGGGCATGGGTGGATTTGGAGAAATTCTTCCCTACCACGAAAACAAAGTAACTCTGGATAAAACCAAAAAAGACAAGTGGGGATTGAATGTGTTGGCCATCGATTGTGAACTCAAACAAAATGAGTTGAACATGCGCAAAGACATGTTGAACGATGGTATCGAAATGATGGAAGCAGCGGGATTGAAAAATATAAAAGGTGTGGATGGAGACGGTACACCCGGACGCGGCATCCATGAAATGGGAACAGCAAGAATGGGAACCGATGCAAAAAATTCTGTACTGAATAAATTCAACCAGGTGTGGGATGCAAAGAATGTATTCGTAACAGACGGTGCATTCATGACATCTGCCAACTGCGTGAATCCTTCTCTTACCTATATGGCCATGACTGCACGCGCAGCTGATTTTGCTGTGAGTGAGTTGAAGAAGGGGAATCTATAAGTTTTGAGTTGGGGGTTTTGGGTTGTGAGTTATTCATCAACCCAAAACTCAAAACGCATAACCCACAACTCTGTTGTATTTTCGCAACATGTTAAAACCCACGCTCATCAAAGCAGCCAGGGCTTCAGGTGCCCTGATCAAAGAAAAAATCAACAGCAAGTTTCTCATCGAACACAAAGAGGGTCCCAATAATCTTGTAACCGAAGTTGACAGAGCCTCAGAGGCTTTGATCATGGATATCATCCGCAAAACATTTCCAGATCATTATATTCTCAGTGAAGAAATTGGAGCATTGGCAATGGACTCCTCCTATAAATGGATCATCGACCCAATTGATGGGACAGTAAATTTTGCCAATGGCATTCCGCTTTGCTGTGTAAGCATTGCCATTGAAAAAGATGGTGTCATCATCATGGGTGCAGTTTACAATCCCATGCTCGATGAGTTTTTCTTCGCCGAAAAAAATCAGGGCGCTTATTTAAATGATCAAAAAATTCAAGTAAGCGAACAGTCACAAGTAAAACACGCCTGTCTTGTTACCGGTTTCCCTTATTCATACCTCAACAGTGAAAACGGTCCATTGGAAGTTTTCGGAAGATTGATCAGAGAAGGCATTCCCGTTCGCCGTCTGGGCTCTGCTGCCATTGATCTTTGTTGGGTGGCAGCTGGAAGGTTCGACGGATATTATGAACATAAATTACAGGCATGGGACAGTGCAGCTGGATTTCTCATGGTGGAAGAAGCGGGTGGAAAAGTGACCGACTTCAAAGGCGATGATTACTCACCTTATCAACCACACCTGGTTGCTACCAATGGAAAAATTCACAGCGAATTGCTGAAATGGATTTCAAATACGCATCAATAAAATAGTATGTCAAACAGAACGGAAGTAAATGATTATGGTGAATTCGGATTGATCCATCACCTCACAAAAAATATTGAATTGCAAAACGCTTCATCCATTTTGGGAGTAGGCGATGACGCTGCAGTCATTGATCATTTCGGAAAACAAACTGTTGTTACAACCGATCTGTTGTTGGAAGGAGTGCATTTCGATTTGGCGTATACGCCCTTGAAACACCTTGGATACAAATCTGTTGTTGTGAATGTGAGTGATGTGTATGCAATGAATGCAACCCCCACACAAATCACCCTCAGCATTGGCATCAGCAGCAAAGTAAGCGTAGAAGCGCTGGAAGAATTTTACGAAGGGGTATACATTGCATGTGAAGAATATGGGGTTGATTTGGTGGGTGGCGATACTTCTGCATCCCAAAAAGGATTCATCATTTCTGTAACCGCGATAGGTGAAATCAGTGAAGAGAAAGTTGTAAAAAGATCGACGGCTCAAAAGGGCGATCTGATCTGTGTTTCAGGTGATTTGGGTGGTGCATACATTGGTTTGCTCTTTTTGGAAAGAGAGAAAAAAATATTTTTGGAATCACCACAAGTTCAACCCGATCTTGAAAATGAATCATATGTAATTGGACGGTTGCTCAAACCAAAAGCAAGAAAAGACATTGTTGAATTTTTAGAACAACAACAGGTACTCCCCACTTCCATGATGGATATCAGCGATGGACTGAGTTCAGAAATTTTACATATTTGCGAGAAAAGTGGAGTAGGTGCTGTGGTCTATGAAGAAAAAATTCCCATTTCAGAAGATTCGAGAAATGCTGCCTATAAATTTGAAATAGATCCTACCGCATGTGCACTCAGTGGAGGGGAAGATTATGAACTGCTTTTTACCATCAAGCAGGATGATTATGAGAAACTCGCTCTCAACGAACAAATCAGTGTGATCGGATACATTGCTGAAGCTGATCAGGGAGCAAAGATCAAAACAAAAGGCGGAAACACATTCGACATCACAGCACAGGGATGGAATGCATTTAAAAAGTAGATCACTCTGAGATAAAGAACGCATCGGCATCACTCCAAAAAGGAAAGCGTTCTCTGATCTGATCCAGCTTGGTTTTTTCCAACACAACCGTTTGCACAGATTCATCTGAGGAAGCGTGGTACATTATCTCTCCCAATGGATCAATAACCAATGAATCGCCTCCATGAGCTGTTCCGTTTTCATCGGCACCGACTCTGTTTACGCCAATTACGTATGATTGGTTTTCAATAGCCCTGGCATTCAACAGTGTTTTCCATGCATGTGCTCTGGATGAGGGCCAATTGGCTACATAGAGCAACACATCGTATTCCGGATACGCCCCTTCATCATCCTGCTGAAGCTGTTGTCTGGCCCAAACAGGAAATCTTAAATCATAACATATTTGCAAGTTGATTCTCCATCCGCCTACATTGGCAATGGCTCTTTTTTCTCCATGGGTATAATGCTGGTCTTCACCGGCCAATGAAAAACAATGACGCTTGTTGTATTGTCCAACTTGTCCGTTTGGCAATACCCACAACATTCTGTTGTAATACTGATCATCCTCTTTTATAATGAGGCTGCCGGTTAATATGATGTTTTTTTTAGAAGCAATTTCCTTCATCCAATTCACCGTATCTCCATCCATCGGTTCTGCAAGTTTTTCTGGTTGCATGCTGAATCCGGTTGAAAACATTTCAGGTAAAACCACAATATTGGTAGGCTCCTGAATGCTATTGATTTTTTCTTCAAAATTGTTGAGGTTGGCAGACTTATCCTCCCACACCAAATGGCTTTGTACCAATGTAAAACGAAGTGAATCCATGTCTTAAAATTAATCCTTTTCTTTTTCTATAACCTCTTTGAGGATTTTCGTGATCAGGGAGTTTTCATATCCCCTTGATAAAAAATACTGGCGCACCTTTGCTTGTTTAACATAGGAAGTAATTCCGGGACCCTTGATGGAGCTCCATTTTTTCTCCATCAGCTTCTTCAGGGTTTTTTCATAGTCTGCCATATCTATTTCATCCCGCAACGCCTTCTGAATGCTGTATGCAGAAACACCTTTTTTTCTTAACTCCATTTCAATTTTCTTCTTTCCCCATCCTTTCATCCTGAATTTTCCACCGACAAATGCATTGGCAAATCGCTCCTCATTTAAAAATCCCTCTTCAATCAACTTGGAAACAATTTCATTGATGGTTGTCCACCCAATCCCCATGGTCGAAAGCTTGGTTTTTACTTCACCGTGGTTTCTCTCCTGAAATGCACAGTAATGCCTGATTTTCACATAGGCCTGTTCTGGAGTCAGCGTCTTTCTAAACGTCTTCTTTTCCATTATTTCAGGCAAGTTAGTCGATCGCTCATATTGTAGGTTCGGTTTTCAACATTAATCCATTGTTTTTGTCCCAAAATGTCGAAAAATCAGGCTTTCTTTTCGTGTTGGTCCAACTATATTTGCTTCATACAAATCATATTTATTTTATGAAATTTATTGTTTCTTCTTCGGCGCTGCTGAAACAGCTGCAACAGATCAATGGTGTTATTGGATCAAACAATGTGTTGCCGATTTTAGAGGACTTCCTTTTTGAAATTGAGAAAAATAAACTTACTGTCGTTGCAACAGATTTGGAGACTGTCATGAAGATTCATTTGGATATTGAAGCGAAAGACAGCGGCCGTGTTTGTATTCCGGCTAAAATTTTGATGGATTCATTGAAGAATCTTCCCAATCAGCCACTCACCTTTGACATCGATAAAAATTTTGGCATTGAAATCACGAGCGACAACGGAAAATACAAGGTGATGGGTGAGAATCCGGATAATTTCCCCAAAGAACCTCCGGCTGACGGTACTTCGGCGTTTACACTTAGCAGCCATGCATTGCTGACTGCTGTCAATAAAACCATTTATGCAGTGAGCAACGACGATCTTCGTCCCGCGATGACGGGCGTCTTTTTTGAGTTGGAAAAAACCGGACTCACATTTGTTGCCACCGATGCACACCGCCTGGTTCGATACAAATTGAAAGATGTAAAATGTCCGAAGCAAGACTCCTTCATCGTTCCAAAGAAGCCCTTGAATCTTTTGAAAACCTCGCTTCCAGACAACGATGATGAAATTTCCATCTCCTACAACAGCAACCATCTTTTTATAACACATGGAACGGTTGAGCTATCCTGCCGGCTGCTTGATGCAAGATTCCCCGACTACAAAGTGGTCATCCCCGCAGAAAATCCTTATTGCATGACCATCAGTCGCCAGGATTTTCAATCAGCCTTGAGACGTGTCAGTATTTTCAGTAACAAAAGCACCAATCTTGTAACGCTGAATATTTCAGGAAGCGAACTTCAACTTACTGCACAAGATGTTGATTTCAGCTTTGAAGGAAACGAAAGAATGGGGTGCCAATACAACGGAGAGGATATCATCATTTCCTTCAATGCTCGTTTTCTGATTGAAATGTTGTCTGGAACGGAAAGCGATGAAGTAAAAGTTGAATTGTCTACGCCTACAAAAGCCGGACTCATCAAGCCAGTTGAACAGGATGAGAATGAAGACCTGCTGATGTTGGCCATGCCACTGATGTCAAACTAAAGTTATATGAATCCAATCATCACATATTTCAGTGACCTTGAAAAAAGACCCCTCGAAAGAGCGGGTTTTTTTATAGCTGGCATGGTTTTGTTATGGGCTGTTGAACACCTCATACCGCTGATCCAAAACCAATACAAAAAAACCAAGCTTCGACACGCTGGTACGAATCTCGCTTTTACCGCCATTCACTTTGTGATCCACACACTGCTGGCTGGTGGAATCTTTTTTATTGCCGGATATACATCCTCCCATGAATTTGGATTGGTTTACTGGATGGGGGGTGGAACCTTGGCAACCATTTTGATTACATGTTTGACGCTTGATTTTTTTGCGGGATGGCTCTGTCATTTTGTAGAACATAAAATTGCGCTGTTCTGGAGATTCCACATCATTCATCATGCCGACAACAATGTTGATGTTACGACAGGACTGAGACACCATCCGTTGGAATCGGTTTGGAGAGGAATATTTTTTTATATGGGCATTTTTGCTTCGGGAGCTCCAATGTTTGCTGTGTTGTTGTATCAAACACTATTGGTGTTTATCACCGGATTCACACACGCCAATATTTCACTTCCAAAATGGATGGATAAAATGCTTTCTTATGTATTGATCTCGCCCAATATGCACAAGGTTCACCACCACTGGAAGCAACCATATACCGACAGCAATTACGGAGCGGTGTTTTCTGTTTGGGATCGTTTATTGGGTACATATACGGAGCTTGATCCATCTGAAATCAAATACGGGCTCGACTGGTATTATCCGAACGAAAAAGATGAATCATTTATTCCACTCATGAAAAGGCCTTTTCAAAAATTATAATTGATCCGTGAGAAAGATTGCTTTTATTCCTGCCAGGTATGCTGCCACAAGATTTCCGGGAAAGCTTATGCAAAAAATCGGAGATCAATCCATCATCAGTATGGTATACAACAACGCAAGAGATATGCAGTTGTTTGATGAGGTGATTGTTGCAACCGACAGCGATATCATTGCAGCAGAGATAGAAGAGATAGGTGGAAAATTCATCAAAAGTAAACATGAACACCAAAGCGGAAGCGATAGAATTGCAGAGGCGTGTAAAAACATGCAGGTAGATATTGTTGTAAACATTCAGGGTGATGAACCCTTTATCAAGAAAAAGCCACTGGAAGATCTTGTGCGTTGTTTTGAACAAGATGGCGTTAAGGTTGCGTCGCTCATGCAAAAGTTTCCCGATAATGAATCACTCGAAAATTCAAACATTGTAAAAGTTGTTTGCAACCAATTCAATGATGCGCTTTATTTCAGCAGATCGGTTGTTCCATATAAAAAAAACAAGGAGGCTGAAGAGACCTTCTACGGACATGTGGGGGTTTATGCATATAGAAAGGAGGTGCTTCTCCAATTCACAGAATGGCCGATGGGTGTGTTGGAAAAAATGGAAATGCTCGAACAGTTGCGTTATTTAGAGAACGGTGTTTCAATAAGAATGGTTGAAATCAATGAAGCAAGTGTTGGAATTGATACACCCGAGGACCTTAAAAAAGCAATCGCTTTTTACAACAAGGGTTGATTATTTTTTCTGTTTGTAAACAGGCACGGTGCTGCAAGGCTCTCCATACATGAGCGACTTTACAACAGGAATCAATTTTTGCGAGATCATCAAATAGGCAGAAGAAGGTATTTCAATATCGCCGCACCCTTTTACCACCACACGTTTGTCTTTGTATTTCTCCTCGTTAATGGAAAGAATGTTTTTTTCAATTGCTTTTTCAATTGCGGTTGACTTATTACCAAAATACACTTCGCTTGCAACGCCCTTCAATTTGCTGCTGACGAGCATATATGCCCACATGGGTATGATGGCATCTGTTGAACAATGCACTGCAACAATCTTACCATTGTATTGAATCCAGTCGGCCGCTTCCAGTTTTTCCCTAAAATCCTTCTCTTTCAGAAGCATTTCCATGAAAAGAAAATCTTTTAGATCTAACTCCATCAGCTCCTGTGATGGATAGAATTTCTCCAGGTCCAGCGTAATAATGCCGCTCTCTGCTACCTTGTTTACCAATCCTTCCATGTTGCAAAATTACCCAAAATAAAAACAGCCACCCTTGCGGATGGCTGCTTGTTTTGTTTTCTCATTAGCAGAACGTCTAATATCCCGATTCCCTTCTTTTATCAACTATTTTCGCTGATTTCATGAGGGCTTCCATTGTACTGTATCCGGCAAACTGCTTCAGTTGTGACTGGATTAACTTTTTCTGGGAAGCCAAATCAACCGCAGCTGAAGGGAGCGAGGAGACATTGTTAACTTTTACATAAAACACACCGTTTTGTCCCGCAATCGCGTCCGATACATTAGACAAGTTCTTTTTATTAAACGCTGCACCGATTACTTTAATTTCTGTACCAATATTGGTAACAAAAGGATCTGCGAACTTCAGTGTATCGATTTTTCCTGAAGTTCCGCCGAGTGTCAGTGCGATTTTCTCAAGACTTTTCTCTGATCCAACCTTTTTGGAAAGGGTCTCCGCTTTTTTCTTGTTTCTCAAAATGGGTTCTACAACCACTCTTGCCAAAGCAGGGGGTTGAACACCTTCTTTGATTTCGTTGGTTATGATTGCTACAACATACTGATCTTTTAAATCAAATGGTTCTGATACAGCGCCTACTTTGTTTTCAAAAGTCCATTTCACCAATGCCCTTGAACTTAGTTGTCCTGCGCCATAATCCATCTCTCTTACATTGTCGGCAAAATTTTTCAGGACCTTCATTTTTTGTGCTGTCTCATCGAATGATTTAGCGTCCCTGCTGGTTCCTGCAAATTGTGTTGCTGCAGAAGATGCTGCATTGTCTGTTTCGTCGCTTGCAACGATATTTTTCGCGAGGTAGGCAACTTTGTATGCTGGCTCAAAATTTCTTTGATCCATTACCTGAATAACATGGTATCCAAAAGAGGTTTTGATTACATCAAAAGAGCCCTTGGGTTTATTGAACATGTAGTTGGAAAAATCTTTATCAAGTGTTGAGGCATCTGTTGAAGAGAAATTGTATTCACCTCCATTTTGTTTGCTTCCTTCGTCTTCACTAAGTTGTGCTGCGAGTGCTCCGAAGTTTCCGCCGGACTTTATAACATTAAAAATACTATCTGCTCTTTTTTTAGCCAAGCTATCCGGTCTAGTTTCTTGTCTGGTTTGCGGATTGATTGTTCCAACCAAAATATGTCTCACTTGAACAGAGTCGGGCATGGTCTTAGAAGCAATTTTTTTGGCAATCACATAGCTGCCTCCATCAATATAGGGACCAATAACAGAACCCTCGCCCATGGCTATGATAGAGTCTTTTGCTCCCATTTGGAGTTTTGATTTAAGTGCAAACCCATCATAAAAAGGCAGGGTAGTGTTGTTTTTGGTAACAAACCCTTTTTCGTCGTTTGTAGAAAGCATTTCTGCTTTTAGCTGATTGAGTGTGTTGTAAATTTTTTGAGAGTCTGCGCTTGTGGGGTTGGCGCTGAATGAAACATAAGACAGGCTTTTTACGTGCTCCTGCTTAAACTCATCTTTATGATTGTTTACATAATCTGCAATCTCTTGATCAGAAATTTTAACCGTGCTGTCGGAAACAGACGTGTATGGGCCTCCTGCGAAATCCACAGAAGCAATCAGCGCGTTGTCTGCATTCATCTTTTCGATCATCCACTTGGGAACATATGAGCCTTGTGTGAAAAGAGATACATATTTCTGGGTAAGGAGGTTGATTTGAATAGGGGTGATCAGTTGATCAGCCACCATGCGCACGTCTTCTTCTTTGGTGCTTTTCTTAACTCCATTGAACCAATTCTTTGCAGCGTTGACATCATACATTCCTGTATTTCTGTCTGTGAACATTTGTCTGAACTCCTGTGGCGCATCATCGGAAAACAACACAGATCCCAATTCTTTTGGAGTGACTTTCAATCCAAGTTTTTCAACCTCTCCATTGACAAGTGCCTCCTGGATGTATCCGTTCCATACATTTTCAATGATGGATTGAGTCATCATCTCGTTGGTTTGTAGTCCCTGTGAGTGATATGACTGCTCGGCGGTATTTACCTTTTGGTTGAATTCAACCAAATCAATGTCTCTGTTATTGATTGACCCGGCAGAGGTTGAGGGTCCGCTGAAAAGATTCCCGCTTCTTCCAATAAAAGCATCCTGAACCAAGAAGCCGATAAGACTGATGGCGATCATCACTGACAGCAAAACCGCTGCCCGGTCTCTTAAACTTTGAATAATTGACATATATATAATATTATAAAGGGTCGGCAAAAATAGGCTAAAAACAGGTATTAACAAACTGTGGATAACCTGGTTTTATGCGTTGATAATCAGGAAATTTTAGAATTTCCGGCATGGGGGGATGTTGAAAAACAGGGGTGCTTTTGGAGTTTTTGGATTTCTTTTTCTTGGCTAGTTAATTAGGAACAAATTTTTAATGACTTATGAACAGGGGTCTTATGGGATTGGTTATGTTTAAAAATATAATTTAGTACGTATGTGTTGTTGAAAATATCCTTTAAATAGCCTGTGTTTTCTTTTTGGTCAGATCGTTGTTTTTGTGGATTACTGTGAATTGATGTGAATCAATATTGAATAAAAAAACCGGAAAATATTTTTCAACAAATTCACAGCCCTAATAGTAATAAGTCTTTTAAATAGATAAGTATAATTATAATTAATACAATAATTATCAACATTCCTTTTTTAAAGGTTTTCGTTTTTCTCTTTTTTTTATTTTCGTGTGCAGAGGTTAAGTTGATACAGGAATATGATGCTGTGTCAAATAACAAAATAAATGCGATCTATGAAAAATCAACCAAGTTCTTTGTTAAATTGAAAAGAAACATCGGACTTCTAGAAAGTAAATATGAAAAACACATTGATTTTTATGATGATTTAAAATCAGATTTACATATCCTGGAAACCAGGACCAGGGCAATTGATAAATCGACCATTATTCAAAAACAAATCAGCGCACTAGATATACAGTTGCAATCAATGGAAGAACTTCATAAAAAAGGATTTTCATCTAAAGAAAAAATAGATTTGATTCAATCTGCCTTTGATCAAACAATCGTATCCATGCTTAAATTACTAGTTGCGTTGAAAAACAAATGAAATATATAATGGGTAAAATTGAATTAGATATCAAAATACTTCTAACATCCATGTTATCGGCAAGCAAGGAAGTTTTAAAAAAAGAATGGAGATATGTTGCACCTGTAGCTGAACTTCAACTTAAAAACATTGTTCACAACCTTCAGTAAATTGCTGTTTTAAAAATAAATGGAAAAATAACTGAAGAACAAGCAAGGATTCATTTAACGATCCAAAAAGAATCTTTTAAAACTATTCTGCTTAGTTTTGAGGGTATTGGTATTATTGCTGCCGAAAAAGCCATCAATGCAGCTTTAAACACCGTTAAAACAACTTTTAATAAAGCAATTGGCTGGAGATTTTTATAATGAAAATCAACAATATTATTTTTGATCTCGGTGGAGTATTGATAGATTGGAACCCGGATTACATGTATAAAAAAATAATACAGGATGAAAACCAAAGAAAATGGTTCCTGGAGAATATTTGTACATCAGATTGGAATGAAGCACAGGATGGAGGAAGATCTATTAAGGAAGCGAATAAATTATTGATTACCTCTTTTCCTGAATACAAAGAATTGATTCTTGCTTATTATGCGAGATGGGAAGAAATGTTAAACGGTTCCATTAAAGGAACTGTAGAAATATTTAGAACACTTAAATCTCAACAAAAACACAGAATTTATGCGCTTACCAACTGGAGTGCGGAAACATTTCCGAGAGCGCTTGAATTATTCGATTTTTTACATTGGTTTGATGGACGAGTTGTTTCAGGAGAAGAGAAAACCAGAAAACCATTCAAAGAAATATATGATATTATCATCAGTCGATTTAATTTAATTCCAACAGAAACGATTTTTATTGATGATAACCTAAGAAATATCCAAGCTGCACAATCTCTTGGAATTATATCCATACATTTTCAGTCGCCTGAACAACTTAGAAATGAATTAATTGACTTAAATGTTTTAGTTTAGATAAATATCTGGTAGGTGATAAAACTCAGTAAATAAGCCAAGGCCGCCATGTACAACAATTGTATAAGCGGCCACTTCCAAGAACCAGTTTCTCTTTTTACCACACCCAAGGTACTCATACACTGCATGGCAAGTAAATAAAAAATCAGCAAGGAAAACCCCGTTGCTCTTGTATACACCTCTGAACCATCTACTCTTTTAGCTGAACGCATTTTAGCAGTAAGTGTTTCTCCGGTTTCTGATTCAGCCTCTCCAACGCTGTATAATGTTGCCATTGTTCCTACAAAAACTTCTCTTGCCGCAAAGGAGGTGATCAGCGCAATGCCAATTTTCCAATCATATCCAAGCGGCTCAATAACGGGTTCTATACCTCTTCCTAATATACCAGCATAAGAAAACTCCAACAATTCAGCTGAACGGGCCTTTTCATATTCGCTTGTATGCAAAGAATCCATCTCTATTTTTTTAGCATATTCATTTTGAATAGCCATCCTTTTTTCAGACGGACCAAAAGAACTCAACCCCCACAGCAGCAAAGAAATAACCATGATCACCTTTCCGGCATCAAAAACAAAAACCTTTGCTTTTTCCACCATGGTGATAAAAATATTGTTCCACCTGGGTTGTTTGTAAAGAGGAAGTTCAAGAATGAAAAAACTTTTTTCTTTCATCTTGATAAAAATATTCAACACATAAGAAACAAACATAGCAATCACCACTCCAAACACATACAATCCCACTAAAACAAGCCCCTGCAGGCTAAGCACACCCCATATTTTTTCATTGGGAACAACCAGCGCGGCTAAAATGGTAAAAACGGGCAACCTTGCACTGCAACTCATAAAAGGAGTAACCATGATCGTCAACAACCTCTCTTTTTTATTCTCAATGTTTCTGGCGCTCATGATTGCTGGAACAGCACACGCAAACCCACCCACCATTGGCATTACACTTTTACCATTCAACCCCACCCTGCGCATCACCCGATCTGTTAAAAAACTAATCCTAGCCATGTATCCTGTATCTTCCAAAAGGGTGATCAATCCAAATAGAATCATGATCTGCGGAACAAATACCAAAATTCCCCCAAGCCCCGCCAACACACCATTGATCAATAAGTCTGTATACCATGTTGCTGGCAGCACACCACCCAAATAACTGGTTAACATCCCCATCCCCTCTTCAATGGCATTCATAGGATATTCCGCCACCCAAAAAACACTTTGAAACAATAAAAACAACACGACACCCATGATCAAAGAGCCCCATGTTCTGTGTAGAAAGAAAGTATCCAGTTTTTCAGAAAACAATTTCTTTACTTCTATGCTGTCTTCACTAACTGTGTTCTTGATGATTTGTCTGATCCTTTTGTATCGCTGTTGAATATCTTCTGCCTGTATTTTTGTATGATTGAAATCATATTTCTTTTCAATGTTCTCAATCTTCTCTTGTGTTGTTTCTGATAAATCAAACGATTCGTGGTTGATGAGATGATGTATCAATGCATAATCACTTGATTCGGGTAAAATTTCTTTTGCATCGGCGATTGCTTCTGCAGCAAGTGACCTGACTGGAAAAAAATCCTTCGCGACAACTGAATTTCCCAACAATTGAGAGGTGGTTGTTTTTAAATCTTCTATTCCCCTTCCGGTTCTTGCGTTCACGTTTACCACCGGGACTTGCATTTCGCGCGACAACTCCAGCGTATTTATTTTAATTCCCCTTTTTTTGGCAATATCACTCATGGTCAGTGCCACAACCACCGGAATTTTCAAATCAATTACCTGAGACACAAACAAGAGGCTTCTTCTCAGTGCAGTTGCGTCGGCCACTACCACAGCAAGATCTATTTCCTCGTCTTTTGCGGGCGACATCAACTCTTTGTATGATACCCACTCGTCGCTTCTTCGCGGGTATAGACTGTATGTGCCGGGTAAGTCGGTAACAGTAACCTGTTCTCTTCCGGAAAGACGGAAACTGCCCGATTTTTTTTCGACAGTTACCCCAGGGAAGTTTCCAACCTTCTGTCTCAATCCGGTTAAATGATTGAACACAGAGCTTTTCCCACTGTTGGGGTTTCCTATGAGTATAATATGTGGATTTCTGCTCACAAATGTTAAAAGGCAAATGTAGCACCAAATAAAGGGTAGGGTATTACGAAAGCGGTAAAAAGGGCGATTGTACTAACTTCGCAAAAAATAGCACAGATGCGCAGGATTCTTTTCGTTTTGATGATGATAGCCGCGGTTGGGTATGCACAAAAACAGCCTAAAAAACTTGTTTCAGCCCTTGAAAAACACACCTATTTTCTTGCTTCAGATGCGCTACAAGGAAGAAGAGCGGGCGATCCTGGGGAGGAAAAAGCGGCGGCCTATATTGCTGAACAATTCAAAAAAAACGGACTCCTGCCCAAAGGAACCGCCGATTATTTTCAGCCCTTCACCATCAATGATGGCAGAAAGGTTGATCCTTCAACCAACCTTTCCATCAATGGAAGCGCCCTTCAATATGGAATAGATTTCGAACCACTATCGAATTCTTCCAATGGAAAAATTTCCGGTGATGCATCACCATCCATCCAAGAACCAAACCAACCATGGTTCATAGATCTGGCCGAAGCCATGGAAGAAAACAAAGAAAACCCACACTTCGATCTAAACAACCTGCTTACTGAAAAAATAAAGAATGCACATTTAAAGCAGGCCAGCGGAATTCTTTTTTTTAATTCAGCCGGACAAGATATCAACGCATTCAACAGCAAAGGCAGAGCTGATCAAACACCGGTTCCTGTCATCTATCTTAAAAAAGCAGCTGCGGCAAAACACATCGCAGATCCATCGTCCACATACCACATCACATCTGCTGTTTCACTCTCTCCAAAAACCAGAAGTGCCAGAAATGTTGTTGGGTGGATTGACAACGGAGCACCACTTACAATTGTAATTGGAGCACACCTTGACCACCTTGGATATGGCGAAGACGGAAATTCTATGATCAAGGGCGGCACACCGGCCATTCACAACGGTGCAGACGACAACGCCAGCGGAACAGCCTCGCTTATAGAGCTCTCATCAGCGTTAAAAAAATCAAAGCAAAAGAAATTCAATTACCTCCTGATAGCTTTTTCAGCAGAGGAATTGGGTTTGAATGGATCAAAATATTTTGTAGAAAATCCAACCATCTCTCTCAACACTGTTAATTATATGATCAACATGGATATGGTGGGAAGGATGAACGACAGCACCCAAACGATTACTTTGGGTGGGTATGGAACCTCGCCCTCGTGGAAAAACATGATTGATGCTGTGAAGAATAAATCTTTTACGATCAAGTATGATTCAAGCGGGACGGGCCCTAGCGACCATACGTCTTTTTACAGAAAAGATATACCGGTGTTGTTCTTTTTCACGGGACTCCATACAGACTACCACAAGCCAAGCGATGATGCTGACAAAATCAACTACATCGGCATGGCCAAAGTGGTTCAATTCATTCAGCAACTGATAGAAGGAGATAAGCCAGCGCAAAAAATTGCATTTACAAAAACACGCGAAACACAAACTACCACCTCTGCAAGATTTACAGTTTCTATGGGAATCATGCCAGATTATTCTTACAGTGGGAACGGCGTAAGGGTTGATGGGGTGTCCGATAATCGTCCTGCTAAAAAAGCGGGGTTACTTGCGGGCGACATTGTTAAACAATTGGGCGATTACAAAACCTCTTCTGTTGAAGCATACATGCAAGCACTTTCAAAATTTAAAATAGGAGATAAAACCACTGCTGTAGTGTTGAGGAAGGAACAAGAAATTTCTTTTGAAATTGTTTTCTGATGAAATTAAAACTAGACGATGAGCGCATGTCGGATGATTTTTTTGAGGATACTAAAATCCTTGGAATAGCTTGTCTTCTAAAAAATTATCAGTTTTGCTGGCACGTAGAAAAAGCACTGAATATTCCGTTTGCAACTTCGGCTGATTTGCAAATCGGAATGGAGAAAAACAAAAGATCTTACTCGTTTACTGTATATGAGTTCATTCACCCCATTACATCCAAAGAGCATTTTTTATACAGCAATAAACACGAAGGAGAATTTCTCTTACCAGAATTGCAACACCTAGATTTCATTTGGCTGATCAGAGATCCATACAACGATCTGTTTGAATTCAACGAACTTCAACAAAGACTGAGAAATATTCCTGGCGTTCAGCTTGTAACAGAAGTCCCACACGAAAGAATAAAATCCAGAGATAATCTGCAGCGTTGATTTATCCAACGTACACCGCGTGTGCATCTTTCTCTACAATTTCACCGATTGGTGTGATGTGTTTTTCGAGTCCCGCTTCTTTCAATATGGAAGCAACTTCTTCATATGACTCTTTTCCTACTGCAATCAAGAGCCCCCCGCTGGTTTGCGGATCTGCCAAGATGTTTTTGTAAATATCAGCCGCTTCCGTTTGTTCTATTTGTACCCTGTGACCATAACTGTCCCAGTTTCTGTTGGTCCCACCCGGCACAAACCCTCGCTGAACATATTCCATCAAATCATTGCTGATCAATGGAACGCTTTTGAAATCAAGCTTGGCTGATACGCCGCTTCCATCGGCCATTTCAATCAGATGACCAAACAAACCAAACCCGGTTACATCGGTCATTGCATGAACACCAGAAACGGCAGCAAGTTTTGATCCAACCTTGTTGAGCTGCATCATTTGTTGCGCTGCCAACATTTTATGTTCTTCTTTTAAGATGCCCTTTTTCTCTGCTGTTGTCAACACCCCCACACCAATAGGTTTGGTGAGCAAGAGGAGATCACCCCTCCTAGCAGTATTGTTTTGTTTCAGTTGCTTGATATCAACCAATCCATTTACTGCCAATCCAAAAATTGGTTCAGGAGAATCGATGCTGTGACCACCCGCCAAAGGAATGCCCGCTTCGATACAAATACTTTTGCTTCCTTCAATAACTTTTGTTGCAACGCTTGGGGGTATCTGGTTGATGGGCCAGCCGAGTATCGCAATGGCCATAATGGGATTCCCACCCATGGCATACACGTCGCTGATGGCATTGGCAGAAGCTATTCTACCAAAATTGAAGGGATCATCAACAATGGGCATGAAGAAATCTGTAGTGGATATCAACGCTGTTCCATTTTTTAAATCATATACTGCTGCATCATCTTTGCTGTGGTTTCCAACAATCAACCGATCATTGTCAGGCATGCTGAAACAAGAATGCAGAATTTCATCCAATATTTTAGGAGAGATTTTACATCCACACCCTGCACCGTGAGAATATTTCGTAAGCTTGATATTTTCCATTTTATTGAATTAAGCGTGATGCATTTTCTTCTGCATCAACAAGGGTTGATTGATAGATTTTTAACAAGGGCTTTGGGTCTTCTCTTTTTTCCAACCCCTTTCCATATAACTTGTCATAATATTTCAACAATATGTCGAAAGCTCCCCTGATATTGTTTTCTTCTAAAAAAGCAATCGCGGTTTTCGTTTCGAGTCCACCTAGTTTTTTCTGAATCCTCTCCGTTGCTGCTTTCAACTCTGCCATTGGAAGTTTGCCATAGGTGTCAACCAGGTAATCCAATCTTTTTTCAAAAGGGGTATCCAAAAAATGAATATCACTTTTTCTCATGTGCAGCCAAAAATCCTGTGGAATATTTACTGTACCAATCCGCTGACTTTCATCCTCCAGCCATATTGGTTTTAGTTCTCCACTTATTATCACAGTATGTAATTCAGCAGCCAGTTTGTTTTCAAACATTTCCTGGGTGGGCTGCTTGGGGAGTCCGATGTTTCCAAACGCCGACCCTCTGTGCCCCGCGATTCCCTCCAGATCTATCACCGTCTCATTCTTTTTTTTCAGCGCATCCAACACAATGGTCTTCCCCGAACCGGTATAACCGCCAAGTATTTTCAATACTGGCTTTTCAGTCAACATCTTCAATACCCAATTTCTGTAAGCTTTGTATCCACCAACAAGTGTATACACTTTGTATCCGTAGAGATCCAATAGCCAAGCTACACCGGCACTTCGCATGCCGCCTCTCCAGCAGTGTACCAGTAATGTTTTGTTGGATGGATTTGTTCTTTGTAGATTTTCTTCAACGAAGTCAATCATCTCTTTCATCTTGGGACCGAAAAACTCCAATCCTTTTTTGATGGCTTCTTCCCTTGATGTTTGCTTGTAAATGGTTCCGACGATTTTTCTTTCCTCATTGTTGAAAAGAGGAAGGTTCCATGCACCAGGAATATGTGCATGTTCAAATTCAGCTTCGCTGCGCACATCTATAACAGGATGGTTCTTTGCTTGGGCAACAAATGTTTCAACAGAAATTTTTTCCAGGCCCATACGTATCACATCATCATTTGTTCATGCTGGTCAGGAACTCGAAGTTGTCTTTGGTTCCTTTTATTTGTTTCATCAACAGCGACATTGCTTCTTCGCTGTTCATATCAGCAATATGGTTTCTGATGATCCACATGCGTTGCAATACATCCTTATCCAGCAACAAGTCCTCTCTTCTGGTTGAAGAAGCAGTGAGATCGATTGCAGGGAAGATGCGTTTGTTCGCCAATCTTCTGTCCAGCGCCAATTCCATATTACCAGTACCCTTGAATTCTTCAAAGATGACCTCATCCATTTTGCTTCCTGTATCAATCAATGCAGTGGCAAGGATGGTGAGTGAACCACCGTTTTCAATTTTTCTCGCGGCACCGAAAAACTGTTTTGGCTTTTGCATTGCATTTGCTTCCACACCACCAGAGAGCACCTTGCCTGATGATGGAGCAACGGTATTGTGGGCGCGCGCAAGACGCGTGATGGAATCCAATAAAATCACCACATCGTGTCCGCATTCCACCAATCGTTTTGCTTTTTGCAAAGCCATGGCTGATACCTTCACGTGTTTTTCAGCAGGTTCATCAAATGTAGAAGCAAGTACTTCTGCCTTCACGCTTCTTTCCATATCTGTTACTTCCTCCGGACGCTCATCAATCAATACGACCATGAGATAACACTCTGGATGATTGGTGGCAATTGCATTTGCTACTTCTTTCAACAACATGGTCTTACCCACCTTGGGTTGTGCAACAATCAATCCTCTTTGTCCCTTGCCCAATGGAGTAAACAAATCCATCATTCTGGTTGAATAAATATCGGGCTTGGTATAGAGATTGAATTTTTCAAAGGGGAACAAAGGGGTCAAATAATCAAATGGAACCCTGTCGCGCACTTCCTCAGGCAGTCTTCCGTTTACGGTATCCACTTTCAACAGCGCAAAATATTTTTCGCCTTCTTTCGGAGGACGAACACTGCCGGTGATGGTATCGCCTGTTTTGATGCCAAACAATTTAATCTGAGAAGGGGATACATATACATCATCCGGTGAGGATAGATAATTATAATCACTGCTTCTTAAAAATCCATATCCATCGGGCATCATCTCCAATACACCCTCACCCTGAATGGCACCATCGAATTCAACGGTAAATGCGGGCTCCTTCTTGAGAAAGAGTTGTTTGGAAGCACTGTTGTCTTCTCCTGTTTGTCCTTCTTGTTGAGGGGCTTCTGTTGATTCGTTTTTTGTTTCCTCCTGCTCCACGTTTTCGGACTCTTCTTTTTTGAGGGATGGTCTTCCTCTTTTGATGGGTTTTTTCTCGGGACTGCTTACGGGGTCATTTTCAACAATGGCTTCCTCGGTTGTATTGCCCGTACTTGTTTTGACAATTCTCTTTTTCTTGGCACCTTTTTCGTCCTTGGCCTCAACCCCCTTCACAGCACTGTTGAGCACAGCCTGTTTGTCGAGTATCTTATATATCAGTTCCTGTTTTTCAAGTTTTTTGGCTCCGGTAATCTTGAGTTGTTCGGCGATGTCCAATAGTTCCGGAACAAGCATGTCATTCAGCTGTAAAATGTCGTACATATGTTTTATTTGATAATAGCCCTGATGGGATGATTGATGTGCGAAGGGTAAATTATGATGGAAAGAAAGTGGCTGGTGTAACTAAAAAGGCCTCTTTGCAGGTGCAATGTTACGGTTTTTTTATGATCTCAAAAAAAATTTAGGTCAGCCTGGACCCTCCATTTAGTACCTTTGCAAGCGTAAAATGGGCATATGTTCAATAAAAGAATCAAAATAAAGGAAATACTGCTGCAGCCACCCGGACAAACAGGACTTGTTGTGATGGGATGGGTGAGAACCTTCAGGAACAATCAATTCATTGCCCTGAATGATGGTTCCACCAATTTAAACCTGCAAGTGGTGTTGGAGCTGGGAAAGTTTGAGGAGGACCTCTTGAAGCGTATTACCACCAGTGCGGCACTCAAAATCACAGGAGAGTTGGTGGCTTCTCAAGGCAAGGGACAAGCGGTGGAACTGATTGCAACAGCGTTGGAGGTATTGGGCGATTCAGATGCATCAGCCTACCCCCTTCAACCCAAAAAACACAGTCTCGAGTTTCTGAGGGAAAGAGCACATTTAAGATTCAGGACCAATACGTTTGGAGCGGTCTTTCGTGTAAGACACTCATTGGCCTTCGCCAGTCATAAATTTTTTCACGAAAGAGGATTTCTCTATTTGCACACACCCATCGTCACTGCAAGCGATGCAGAAGGAGCAGGTGAGATGTTCCGCGTTACAACATTGCCGTTTGACAATCCTCCTCGAAACGAGAAGGGCGAGATTGACTTCAAAGAAGATTTTTTCGGCAGAAGCACACATCTGACCGTGAGCGGACAATTGGAGGGAGAGCTTGGTGCCACTGCATTTGGTGAGATTTATACTTTTGGTCCCACTTTCCGCGCAGAAAATTCCAACACCACCAGGCACTTAGCTGAGTTTTGGATGATTGAACCCGAGATGGCTTTTCATGATTTGGAAGACAACATGAATCTAGCTGAGGCTTTCATCAAGTACATCATTCAGTTTGCCATGGACAATAATATGGATGATCTGCAATTTTTAGATCAACGCCTCGCTGAAGAAGAAATACAACTTCCTGCAGACAAGAGGAGTCCCATGGGATTGATCGAAAAACTGAAGTTTGTTCTTGAAAACAATTTTGAACGCATTACATATACAGAAGCGATCGATATTTTATTGGATTCTCCTGCGTACAAAAAGAAGAAATTCCAATATGAGGTAAAGTGGGGAATCGACATGCAAAGTGAACATGAGCGTTATCTGGTGGAAAAACATTTTAAGAAACCGGTGATTGTTACCAACTATCCAAAAGACATCAAGGCATTTTACATGCGTCAGAACGACGACGGTAAAACCGTTGCTGCAATGGATATCCTTGCTCCCGGCATTGGTGAGATTGTTGGAGGTTCACAAAGAGAAGAGCGACTGGAAAAACTCACCCAACGCATGAAAGACATGCATGTTTCCGAAGAAGAACTCTGGTGGTACCTTGATACACGCAGGTTTGGGACTGTACCGCATGCAGGCTTCGGACTTGGATTCGAACGCATGGTGCTTTTCGTGACGGGCATGACCAATATCAGAGACGTCATCGCATTTCCCCGAACACCCAAGAGCGCTGAATTCTAAGCTACTGTTTCAGCCACTTCTTTTCTGATGCACATCAAAGGAATACTTGTATGGTGTATCAATTCCCGCGTGAAGCTTTTCTCAAAAAGACTTTCAATGAACCTGTGCTTTTTCGGGAGTGTGATGATCAGATCAAGATTGTTTTTTGTTGCAAATTCATTGATGCCCTCATCTACATCCTTGTTTTCAATGAAGTCGTAAGTTGGATTGAGTCCGGATAACATTGTATAAAGATTCAGGGTTTCTTCCGGCGTATAACTTGTAAAATGTTTTCTTTCAAAATCAACATTCAATACATGCAACTCTGCATGAAACATGTTCACAAGTGATTTGATGGGGGATACAGACACTGTATCAACGACATTTCTCAAATCCGTTGCCAGTCCCACTTTCCTGATCGGTTTGAAAGTAGCTCCCGGTGGAACAATGAAAACAGGGGTGCTGATTTTTCCAATCACCGAAAGGGAATTGCTTCCCAGGAAAAATCTTCCGGCACCGGTTACACCCCTTGTCCCCATTACAACTGCAAATGGATTCAAAATTTTGCACAATGCATCTACCTCTTCAGCAACATCTCCCAGTTTGCTTTCAGTATATATTTTTACTTTTCCTTCTGTTATTCTTTCGATCTGTGTTTTGATTTCAGCGAGTTTTTCTTCACTGATTTTTCTCAGTTCATCCACTGATATGGTTACCATCGGCACTTCAGGAAAGCTGATCGGCAACTGGTATACATTCAGCAGCATGAGGCTGCCTTCCATCGCAGTGGCGAGGTCCATTGCATATTTCAGGGCATTGTCTGCCAGCGGGGAAAAGTCGGTCGGTACAATGATGAGTTTCATGCGTATAGTTTTCTCAAACTTAGCAGTTGAGAAAATCAACACGCATGACGGCGCTCATAAAAATCAATGACCTTGGTTATTATTTGCCTTGAAAGCGTCTATGCGCTGTGAAACACTTTCACGTATATCGACATAAAAAAGATTGATGTCGCCTGCATGATAATTTTTACTCTTGTATAAAAAAGATCCTGGAAATTTCGGATGGGTAATCCTGAGCACATCGCCCTCCACCAAGGCATCCTGGGTATGCATATAGATCTTATTCATATTATACAGCACAGCTCCTTTATGTATTGATTTGTCTGCCCATTTCTCATCTGTTTTCCAGCTCATGGGATTTACAACTGCGATGCTGGTGTCCAATCGACTCACCCAATCGCCCATATAATCATATCTGTATGTTCGCCAGCTCACAAAGCATCCCGTCTGAGCAGGATCTGTGCAAACTGGAATCTGGCTGTAGATGTCTTTTTTGACCCTCATGCCAATGATATAGGCAGATACCAGCTGTTTCATCAGTGGTTTGCCGTCAAAAAATTCTTTCAGGAGTCTCGAGCTATGCGTTGTACCCTGGCTATGGGATGCAATGATGATGGGCCTTCCCTTGTTTTCTTTTTCCAGGTAATATTGGAAAGCTTTTTTTACATCTTCATAAGCCAGGTTGAAAGCCTTGTGCAGTTTAATGCTGTCCGGTTCCCCATACATTTTAATATGTGCCTGTCTGTATCTTGGCGCAAATACCCTGGCCCTCTCATTGAACGCTGAAGCCTGGTAAAGCATGGGAGAATAATCCGTTTTGTAATTGAGCGTGGGGTCATCAATATCTGCATTGGGCTTGCCTTCTGGCATTTCACCTGTGTAGGTGGTTGGGTGCACATAAAAAACATCCACCTCTTTTTCTTTTGGAGTTCCTCTTAGAAGTTTTGGAATCGTATCGGATGGATCCCATTTGTTTGGATGTGCTGCCCAAAAATTCAGATCGGCATAGTCTGGAACACCATCAGAAGTTTTAAATACTTTTTCACCCGTATAGCTGCTGATTTTGGGAGAGCAGGAAATAAAGAGCCATACCAAACAAAGCACAGCATATAAACTCTTGAAACGAATCATTTTGTTGAAATTAGAGATCAAAATTATGTTTGTTATTTTTACAATTCAATCTTTTATATGAACATACCAATCGTAGACCTCAGTTTATATACAAACGGCACAGATGCCCAAAAGGTTCGGTTTTCCCATCAGCTAGGAAAGGCATTTGAAGAAGTGGGATTCGTTGCTGTCAGAAACCACGGGATCGATCAGCAATTGATTGACCGCGTATATGCAGCGGTGAAATCCTTTTTTGAACTTCCTCCTGATGTTAAAAAGAAATATGAAATTGCGGGACTCGCAGGACAGAGGGGATATACCTCGTTTGGGAAGGAACACGCAAAGGGCAGCGATGCACCAGATTTGAAAGAGTTTTTTCAATACGGACAAACAGTACCCGCCAATGAAGCAGCACCCGAAGCGTATCCCCAGAATGTAATGGTAGATGAAATTGCTGATTTCAATCAATTGTTTTTGTCGACCTATCGTGCTTTTGAACAATCGGGATCTGCGCTGCTGAGCGCCATTGCATCTTATTTGGATTTGGGGGAAGATTATTTTTCTGAACATATCCATTTGGGCAACAGCATCCTGCGTGCTATTCATTATCCGCCCATTACATCAGCACCCAAATCAGCGATTCGTGCAGAGCAACATGAGGACATCAATCTGATAACACTCTTGGTAGGTGCTTCAGCAGAGGGCCTGGAAATCCTTTCCAAGCAAAATGAATGGTTGCCCATCCAGGCGGGAGATGGTGAGATAGTTGTGAATGTCGGTGATATGCTGCAACGCCTCACGAATGATCGCTTGAAAAGTACTACCCATCGTGTTGTTAATCCACCCAAAAGAAAATGGCATACATCCAGGTATTCACTGCCGTTCTTTCTTCATCCGAAAAGTCAGATGTCACTTGCCTGTTTGGATTCCTGCATCAGTGCTTCCAATCCTAAGCAATATGAGGATTATACTGCGGGACAATATTTGGATGAACGTTTGAGAGAAATTGGACTCAAAAAATAATCCTTGGCGCTGATTCGTCACATACCATTTCTGCGGGCTGTGTTCTTTCACAGCATTTCTGCATTTGGCGGTCCCCAAGGGCATTTTGGGATGATGATGAAAACATTTGTTGAGAAGCGCAAAGATGTTACCAGCAAAGAACTGCTCGATATCAATGCATTTTGTCAGTTGATGCCCGGCGCCACTTCCACCCAAACACTTACGTTGATTGGGTATAAGCGCGGAGGTATTCCACTGGCTGTACTAACGTTGTTGATTTGGATGCTGCCTGCCATTGTGATCATGTCGGGATTGTCTTTTATTGTCAATCATACATCATCGAATGGGCTCCCTATTTTTCGTTTTATACAGCCCATGGCATTGGGATTTTTAGCATTCGCATCTTTCAAAACACTGAAACTGGTAAAACAACCATCTTCCCGCATCATACTTTTTTTATGCGCCGTTGCTACTTATGTTTTTTTTAAAACACCTTGGATCTTTCCCATCATTTTAATAATTGGAGGGGCGGTTGGAGTTTTCTTTAATGAAAAAAATGAAGATCCCGTAAAATGGAAAGAGCGACCCATTAAATGGTTTCCGATGCTGCTATTTTCTTTGTTTTTTATATCTGCAGGATTTGTTTCTGAAACAGCGAGAAAGAATGATTGGACCTACCGCGCTCCATTCAACCTGTTTGAAAACATGTATCGTTTTGGAAGTTTTGTTTTTGGTGGTGCAGACGTTTTGATTCCTGTGATGTATGAGCAATACATTGTTCGTCCGGAGACCGAACGCATCAAATCCAATAACCAAAATGTAATCAAAATCAACCGAGAAGATTTTCTTACCGGTGCAGGTATGGTGCGTGCCATTCCGGGTCCCGCTTTTTCAATCTCCGCATATGTAGGCGGCATGTCGCTTCAAAACAAGGGGTGGAACTGGCAGTTGGCCGGATGCATCATAGCAAGCATTGGTATTTTTCTTCCCAGTTTTTTACTCTGTATTTTCTTTTATCCCATGTGGGAAAATCTGCACCGGTACAAAGCCATGGAAAAATTGATGCATGGCATCAACGCAGCAGTTGTCGGTATCATGTTGGCAAGTATTGTATTCTTGATCAATGATACAGTTGTGCCTGAGCTCAAGCAATCGCTCCAAGATATTTTATTGTTTTTCGCAGTAATGGTTACAACTTTTGTATCGCTGACCTTTACAAAAATTCAGGCACCCTATGTTGCCATTGCCTGTTTGCTTTTGGGATGGGCTGTTGGATGATTATCTGTAATAATTTCCTTTTTGAATTTCTTCGTTCACAACATCGGGCACCAAATACCTGATCGATTTTCCTTCTTTCAACATTCTTCTGATCAGCGATGAGGAAATATTCAATAGCGGTGCTTTCATGTCGATGATCATTGCATCATCCAAATCATCTCTCATTGGATAACCTTGTCGCTCGTATACATAGAGCGGAAAATCTTTCATGATCAGTTCTGCGTTTTTCCAGCGATCTAAATTTTGTAAACTGTCGGATCCCATGATGACTCCGAATTCATGCTCTGGATATTTTTCCTGCAGATAGGCAAGTGTATTGATGGTATAAGATGGTTTGGGCAAACCAAACTCGATGTCAACTGCTTTGATTTTTGTTTCTCCCTCCAATGCCTGTTGTACCAAAAACAATCTGTGGTATTCGTTGAGGAGACTATGGCTTTGTTTGAATGGATTCTGTGGAGAGACAATCAACCATACCTGATCGAGTTTTGCATACTGCAGAATATAGTTCGCAATGATCAGGTGCCCGTTGTGAATGGGGTTGAAGGTGCCAAAATAGAGTCCAATCTTCATAATAGTTTGATAATCAATTTATTATACAGATTCAATCAAAATAGAGGCTGCTTCATTTAGACGTAGACTGACCTGGTATCCTGCAACCATCACAGAAATTGGATCACCGAGCGGTGCGATTTGTTCTACCGTTACTTCTTCACCCTGTAAAAATCCCATTTCCATTAATTTCAAAATAAGCTCCTGGTCCTCCAATGATTGGATCACCGCTTTCTCTCCGACCTTTAATTCTGATAATTTTTTCAGCATATTGTGTGTGACGGGATGCAAAGCTACTTCGCTTCGGGGGATTTCTTGTACTTTTATTATTGGAATGTCGACAATTCAGTTTTTTTATCAAAAAAGCCTCCATTCTCTCCGAAACAGAGAAAATTTAAAGGAGTTTCTACAAAAAACAGCCCATTCCTACAAAAAACAGATCGGACAATTGAACATCATTTTTTGTTCTGACGCCTACCTTTTAAACATCAATCAGCAACATCTCTCACACGATTATTATACCGATATCATCACTTTTGACCTGTCTGAAAAAAAGAATATCCTGGATGCTGAAATTTACATCAGTGTTGACAGGGTTCGAGAGAATGCCAAAACCTTGGGCAATCCCTTCTATCAGGAACTTCACCGGGTGATTTTTCATGGACTCCTGCATTTAATGGGCTACAAGGACAAACAGGCATCGGATCAAAAAAAGATGCGCCAGGCAGAAGATGCGCTGCTTTCCAAGTATTTTGAATGATGTTCCACGTGAAACATATTGTTTTGTTGGTATTTCTGATCCCGTCTTTATTGATGGCGCAGGGGAATTTTACCCTGAATGATATTCCATTTGAACCCAAGATTTCAAGGGACCAGGCAGTGCAAGCCCATGTTGACAAAGAATTGTCCAAATCGGGACTCTCTGTGGGAGAAAAAGAGTTTTTTTACTGGGTGAATTATATGCGGGTGAATCCCTCAAGGTTTTATACCGACTGTGTGGTTCCTTTCCTCAAGCAGTTTCCAGAGGCCAATGGGAAAGAGGTGAAGAGCCTGGAAAAGGACCTGCATGCTTCTCCCAAATTAAATCTTCTTTCTTTTTCACTCGCCGCCTCTGATGCCGCCAAACTCCATTGTGCTGATCTCGCACTGAAACAAAATGGTATTGGGCACAACAGTTCTGATGGCAAGAACTTTTCTACAAGGATTCGCCTGGCTGGAATCACAAAGTGTGCGGCGGAGAATATATATACAGGTAAGAATGAACCACTGCTTTCTCTTATAATGTTGTTGCTTGACTTGGGACTAGAAGTCCCTGGACACCGGAAAAACCTACTGACGCCCTGGTTCGGTCAGATGGGGGTATCCATACAAACCCACCGTTCCATGAATCGGGTGGTATTGGTACAGATTTTTTCCTGCTCATGATGTTTCACGTGGAACGTTTCCTGTTAACAGTTAACTGTCAACTCAAAACCCCCAACCCGAAACTCAAAACCCGAAACCCAAAACTCTATTGTATTTTTGCACCATGTTTCCAAAGTATGATGTGATTGTTGTAGGAGCTGGACATGCAGGCTCAGAGGCGGCTGCCGCTGCAGCCAACATGGGTAGCAAGGTGCTGCTCGTGACCATGAACCTTCAGAACATTGCCCAGATGAGCTGCAATCCTGCCATGGGAGGTATTGCCAAGGGGCAGATTGTGAGGGAAATCGATGCGTTGGGGGGATATTCCGGGATTGTAACCGACCAAACCATGATCCAATTCAGGATGCTGAACAGGTCAAAGGGACCCGCAATGTGGAGTCCCAGGGCCCAAAGCGACCGCATGCTTTTTTCCCAGAGATGGAGGGAGATGTTGGAGGCTACACCCAATCTGGATTTTTACCAGGACATGGTGAAAGGGTTGATCGTTAAAAATGGGGTTGTCAAGGGGGTTGTAACAGGCATGGGAAATGAGATAGAAGCAAAGGCTGTCGTGCTTACAAACGGTACTTTTTTAAACGGCATTATTCATATCGGTGAGAAGAATTTTGGTGGTGGAAGAATGGCAGAGCGAGCCGCGACGGGCATTACAGAACAATTGGTGGAATTGGGTTTCGAGAGCGATCGACTGAAAACAGGTACCCCGCCGAGGATTGATGGAAGGAGTCTGGATTACGCTAAAATGGAGGAACAGAAGGGAGATGATGAAATCACCGGATTCTCTTACTTGAATTTTGATCGCATCAAGCCCGAACAACAAAGAAGTTGTTGGGTCGCCTATACGAATGAGCAGGTTCATGATACGCTGAAGACGGGTTTTGATAGGAGTCCCATGTTCGCCGGAAGAATTGAAGGAACGGGTCCCAGGTACTGTCCCAGCATTGAAGACAAGATCAACCGTTTTGCTGACAGGGAGAGACATCAGTTATTTGTAGAGCCAGAAGGCTGGAATACCGTCGAGATTTATTTGAATGGATTTTCAACCTCCTTGCCAGAAGATGTTCAGTATCAAGCACTTATAAAGATTCCTGGATTTGAAAACGTCAGGGTTTTCAGACCTGGGTATGCCATTGAATACGATTATTTTCCACCCCATCAGCTTCATTACTCATTGGAAACCAAGCACTTACGTGGACTGTTCTTTGCCGGACAAATCAATGGTACCACCGGTTATGAGGAGGCAGCCTGTCAGGGTCTGATGGCGGGCATCAATGCACACAATCATTCGAAAGACAAGGAGCCGCTCGTACTCAAGAGAAGCGAGGCCTATATCGGGGTCTTGATTGACGACTTGATTACGAAAGGAACAGAGGAGCCATATAGGATGTTTACTTCAAGAGCAGAGTACCGCACTTTGTTGCGCCAGGACAATGCTGATTTGAGGCTTACATCGATTGGATATGAATTGGGACTCGCAAGCGAGGAGCGAAATCAGATGGTGCAGAAGAAAAAAGAAAACATTGAATCCATTATCAAAAAATTCAATGAAGTTTCTGTGCAGCCTGAACAGATCAATTCTTTTTTTGAAAATCTTGGATCAACGCCGCTTTCACAAAAACAAAAATTGGCACAACTCGTTTTGCGTCCGGGTATTGGTGCAAAAGAAATGATTGATCACCACGATGGCTTAAGAAAAAATTTTTCTGATTACCACGAAATTGAAATTGAACAGGCAGAAATTCAGATGAAGTATGCCGTATATATTGAAAAGGAGAAAGAGATGGTGGAGCGCATGGGACAAATGGAGGATCTTGAAATCCCCGCCAGCTTTGACTTTTCACGCGTGCAGGCGATCAGCACAGAGGCAAGGGAGAAGTTGAAAAAAATTCAGCCGAGAACACTCGGACAAGCATCGCGCATTTCCGGCATCAATCCCAGTGATGTGCAAATACTCATGGTATACATGGGCAGGTAATTTGTTTTATATAATAATTTTACAGCATGACTTCTTTGAGTGCAAAACAATTGATGGATGTTTTTCCGATTTTCACTGCTGATCTGGCTGAATTCATTCATGAAAATGGTGAAAGCAAAATATTTAAACCAGGTGAAGTATTGATGAAGCCCGGACAGTTTTTCAAGTATGCCATGCTCATTGTAAACGGGAAAGTCAAGTTGTACAGAGAAGGTGAACAAGGGGAAGAGTTTTTCATGTATTTTTTGTAAAAAGGGGAAGCCTGTGCATTGAGTATGCTCTGTATGGCCAGAAGCCAATCCAGCACTGTGATGGCCGTTCCGGTTGAAGAAACAGAAGTGATCATGATTCCGATTCAGTTCATGGACAACCTGATGAAGTCCTATACATCATGGTATCATTTCGTCATTGAAACATATAGGTCCAGGTTCGAGGAACTGCTGACTGTTGTTGATCAAATCGCCTTCAAAAATATGGACGAAAGATTGGAGTGGTATTTGAAAAGACAAGCCGCAGCATTCGGCAATGAATTGAATTTAACGCATCAGCAAATTGCACACGATATCAACTCATCCCGCGAAGTGGTTTCCAGGCTTTTGAAAGAACTGGAAAAATTGGGGCGTATCAAAATGGAACGCAATACCATTCATTGGATAGCAGAGAAGAGCATTTGATTATTATCAGTATTATTGATACCTTAATCATTTAAAGCTTTTCTTTTCATGAAATATTTTCTTTTTCTTTTTTGTCTTCAGTTGGCTGCATTCACATCATCAGCACAAGTTAACAAGCACAGGGTAGTATGGGATTTGTCGAGTGCAGATACCACTGTACAGGGAGCAGTTTTTCGCCAGATCAACAATGCGCGTACTGAAATTCCAGACCTCGATATTGAAGTGGTGTTTCACGGACAAGCAGTCTTTGCCGTGATGAAAGATTCTACACAGTTTGCATCCCGCATAAAAATTGCCAAAGAAAAAGGTGTTACACTTGCCGTGTGCAACAACTCTTTGCGCAGATTGAAAATTGATCCTTCACAGGTGTCTCCCATGGCAACCGTTGTACCAAGTGCAGTTGCTGAATTGATTAAGAAGCAGACGGATGGATAGAGTTATTTGAAGGCCTCTCATTAAACTTGCGTGTTATGGGTATTAGGCTTACCCGCCGTGGCGGGTTTTTGGTTCTAGGTTTCGCGTTGTCATTGTTCAACTCTTTTTATTTATCCGCAAAAAAAAAACCAAATCCCAACATCATTTATATCTATGCAGATGATTTGGGTTATGGTGAATTGGGGGCCTATGGACAAACCAAGATCAACACCCCGCATATTGACCGCCTGGCAAAAGAGGGAATGCGATTCACCCAACATTACAGCAGCGCACCCGTTTGTGCTCCTTCCCGCTGTATGCTGATGACAGGGAAAAATCCCGGTCATTCCTATATCAGAGGTAATTATGAAATGGGTGGATTTGAGGATGCAACAGAACGCGGACAATTGCCATTGCATGAGGGTGCCTATACCATTGCAAAAATGCTGAAAGAGAGAAATTATGCAACGGGTATGATTGGCAAATGGGGAATGGGTGTTACCGGAACAACCGGCACACCATTGAATCATGGCTTTGATTATTATTATGGTTATTTGGATCAGAAGCAGGCACATAATTTTTATCCAACGCATTTATGGGAAAATGACCGATGGGATTCTCTGAACAATCCATTCATTTACGTCCATCGTCCACTTGATTCCACCACCGCTACTGATGCCGATTTCAATTACTACAAAGGCAAAGACTATGCCCCTCAAAAAATGACGGAGAAGGCGCTGGCTTTCATCGACAAAAACAAGTCAAGTTCTTTTTTTCTCTACCTGCCCTATACCATTCCGCATCTCTCCCTGCAATTGCCCGATGCGTATGTAACCAAGTACAGGGGAAAGTTTGATGAACGACCTTACTTCGGACAAAAAGGCTATGCTGCCAACAAGTATCCTTTATCAACGTATGCAGGCATGATCAGTTATCTCGATGATCAGGTGGGTATCATCATGCAAAAAATTCAATCATTGGGATTGGATGAAAATACCATCGTGATGTTTTCATCAGACAATGGCGCAACTTTTTCTGCTCCTGTCGATGTTGCTTTTTTCAACAGTGTGGGTGGATTGAGAGGAAAGAAAATGGATTTGTATGAAGGCGGCATCCGAGTTCCCTTCATTGCCCGGTGGCCCGGAAAAATCAAACCAGGCTCGGTATCCGATTTGATCAGTGTGCAATATGATATGCTTGCTACTTTTTCAACGATCACGGGAGAGCCGGTTCAAAACACCGATGGCATTTCTATCCTGCCCACATTGTTGGGGAAGGACCAAAAACAACAACATCCATATTTGTATTTTGAATATCCCGAGAACGGTGGACAAACAGCGGTCAGAATGGGACGCTGGAAGGGCGTTAGAAAAAACCTCATCAAGGACCCTAAGGCAGCATGGGAATTGTATGACCTGTCAGTTGATCCCCAGGAAAAAAACAATATTGCATCTCTCCATCAAGAGGTCATCGATCAATTCAATGTGATTGTTAAAAAAGAACACCAGCATCCTGTTGTCAATGATTGGGAAATCATTGACAGGGTCAAATGATCAGAGTGCACAGAGTCTCTCTGCTGCTGCGCTGAGGGTTTCTTCTTTTTTTGCAAAACAGAATCTCAATACTTTGTCATCGTATCCATCCTGATAAAACGCGGAAACCGGAATGGTGGCCACACCAATGGTTTTTGTGAGATGAACAGCCATCTCCATCGAGGACATGTCTGAAATATTTTCATAGGTGCCGCATACGAAATAGCTTCCTGAAGAATGATGCAGTTGGAAGCGGGATGATTTCATTTTTTCCAAAAAGACATCTCGTTTTTGTTGCATGAAAGGTCCCAGCGAAAGATATCTTTCTTTCTTGTTGAGATGTTCCGCCAACGCCACTTGCGTGGGTGTGAAACAACAAAACGCATCAAACTGATGGAGTCGCCTGAACTCATCTGTATACGCTTTCGGTGCAATGCAGTATCCCAGTTTCCAGCCGGTGCAGTTGTATACCTTCCCGAAAGAGAAACAGACAAAACTTCTGTTGTATAGTTCAGGATATTTCAAGACGCTGTTGTGTTGCTTTCCGTCAAACACCAGGTGTTCGTACACCTCATCGCTGATCAGAAAAATAGCTGTGTTGCTCAATATTTTCTGCAGCATCAGCATGTCATCATCTGATAAAATTGTTCCGGTGGGGTTGTGTGGACTATTGATGATGATGGCTTTTGTTTTTTTGTTGATGGCTGCTTCTAGTTTTTCCCAATCAATCGAGTAGTCAGGGAATTTCAATGGTACCCGAACCGGAATACCACCGTTTGACACAATATTGGGGATATAGCAATCATACGCAGGCTCAAGCACAATTACTTCATCGCCTGGTTGAAGGATGGTGGTGAAGGCAGTATAGATGGCATAGCTCCCGCCGGGTGTGATGGTGATTTCATCTGCAGGAGAAACATGGTTGCCATAAAGACTGAAAATTTTTTCTGCAATCGATTCCCTCAGCGGCATGTATCCTGCCATGGGAACATACTGGTTGTGACCCTGTAAAATTTTTTGAGCAGCGAGTGCAGCCAGCTCCTCATCCATTTCAAAATCAGGAAATCCCTGTCCAATGTTGATGGCCTTGTGTTCAGATGCCAACGTACTCATCACTGTAAAGATCGATGTGCCTGTATTCGGGAGTTTGGATTGAATGGGAATCATTCACTAAAGGTATTTATCTCCCTTGTTTCTTTTTACTTCCGCCACGTATTGTTTGATTTCCTGCTCTTTTTCTTTTTTGCAGATCATCAATACATCGTCAGTATCTACTACAATATAGTCATCCATTCCCTGCAGGAGAACCAACTTGTTGTTTGGAGCATGAATCATGCAGCGGGTTGCATCTATGACCATGACTTGATTTCCTGCTACTGCATTGCCCAAATAATCTTTCTCCATCTTGTCGTGCGCAGAATTCCATGTGCCCAGATCGCTCCATCCAAATGAGGAGGGGATGATGTAAACATTTTCTGCCTTCTCCATGATGCCGAAGTCAATCGATATATTCGAGCACTGCGGATAAATTTTTTCAATGGCTTCTTTTTCAGCTGCCGTATTGAATGAAGATTTTCCCGCTTCAAAGAGTTCTGCGATTTCAGGCAGGTGTTTTTCAAATGCAGTTACAATGCTGCCGATCTGCCAAACGAAGATGCCTGCATTCCAAAGAAATTCACCGCTCGACAAAAATGTTTTGGCCAGATCCAGATTGGGTTTTTCGGTGAAGGTTTTTACTTTGTATACATTGTCGCTTGCGGGTTGTTGTTCGAACTGAATATATCCATAGCCGGTGTTGGGATGGGTAGGTTTGATTCCCAGTGTGATCAATGCCTTGTGCTGAGATACAAAGCTCAATGCCTCCAAACAAACTTTTACAAATGCGGTTTCATCCAAAATCAGGTGATCAGCAGGAGCACAAATCAAAGCTCCTTTCTCATTCAGCTCTTTCAATTTATATGAAATGTACGCGACACAGGGAGCAGTATTTTTTCTGGAAGGCTCAGCAACAATATTGGCCATTTTCATCTCTGGAAGCTGCTCCTGTACGATGGGTACATACTCATCTGAAGTGACGATATAAATATTTTCCTCGGGAATGAATTTTTTGAAACGATCGTATGTTGATTGAATCAGCGTTCTTCCTGTATGGAGGATATCCAGAAATTGTTTTGGATATGAAGTCCTGCTTATGGGCCAAAAGCGACTTCCAATTCCTCCTGCCATGATGGCTACATAATGATGTTTGTTCTTCATGGTTGCTATTTAAACCAGTCCTTCTTTGATCAGATCATGCAAATGTATTACACCTGTGTATTCTTCCCCTGTTTTTACAATCAGCTGGGTAATGTTATTTTTCCTCATTCTGTCGAGCGCATCCACCGCCAAAGCATCCGGGGCAATGGACTTGGGTGCTTTGCTCATGATATCTTTTGCTTTTTTATGTTCGATGTCGATGTCTTTCTCCAGCATTCTTCTCAGGTCGCCATCTGTGATGACACCCACCAGTTTGGATGATTCATCTGTAACAGCAGTGAGTCCCAATCTTTTTTTCGTCATCTCCACGATTACTTCTTTGATATTGCTATCCGGACCAACTGCGGGTTTTTCATTCAGCTTGCTCAGATCCTGCACACGCAGGTACAACTTCTTTCCAAGTGTACCGCCGGGATGAAATTTTGCAAAATCATTTGCTGTGAATCCCTTTAGCTCCATGAGACTTACTGCCATCGCATCCCCCATGGCCATCTGAGCAGTGGTGCTCGCCGTGGGGGCCAGGTTGTTCGGACAAGCTTCCTGACTGACTGTTGTATTTATAATATGGTGTGAGGAGGTGGCCAATGCGGATTGCATGTTCCCCACCCTGCCGATCAGGGTGTTTCCAAGGTTTTTGATCAGGGTGATGAGCATTTTGATCTCCGGACTCTCACCGCTTTTGGATATGATCATGACTACATCATCATGTTGGATCATGCCCAGGTCACCATGAATCGCATCGGCAGCATGCATGAATATAGAGGGGGTTCCCGTGCTGTTCAGTGTTGCAACGATTTTTTGTCCCACGATGGCACTTTTCCCTATTCCGCTGATAACCAATCTTCCTTTCATGTCATTTAGTACATGAACGATGGTTTCAAATGCAGGATTGATAGAAGAAGAGAGTTCTGAAAGCGCCTGGGCTTCCAGTTCCAACGTGCGCCGAGCGATTTCCAGAACAGAAGAGGTTTTCATTCAGGTATATACCTTGGGAGCGCCGATTTGGTAAAGAACAAAATTACCATAATTATAAATGTTTTAGGTTGACCCAGGGTTGTTTTAGCATTGCTTTTAGGTAAATTCACTGCCCTTTCGTATATTATATTAGAAAGATGTCCCCAGTAAAGTCAAACAAAACGAGTCCAGCTAAATCTTCCACCAAAAAAACTGCGAAGAAATCAGGCATAGATCTTATCGGTCCCTTGCAGGATTATTTTGGATTTGAATCTTTTCGCGGAAACCAAGAACCCATCATTGAAAACCTGCTGTACGGGAACGACACCTTTGTGATCAAGCCCACCGGCGGCGGAAAAAGTCTTTGTTACCAATTACCTGCACTCATCAGTGATGGATGTGCTATTGTAGTTTCACCTTTGATTGCCCTGATGAAAAATCAGGTTGATCTGGTTAGAAGCTACAGCAGCAAAGACGATGTAGCACATTTTCTGAATTCAACATTGAATAAAAAAGAAATCAAGGAAGTGCACGACGATTTGAAGTCGGGCAAAACCAAGATGCTCTATGTTGCACCGGAGACCCTGACCAGACAGGAGAACCTGGACTTTTTCAGCGATCTGAACGTTTCTTTTTTTGCTGTGGATGAGGCACATTGTATTTCAGAGTGGGGACACGATTTCAGACCCGAATACCGCAGACTGAAAGAAATGATGGATCAAATCAGTCCCAAAGCACCCATCATTGCACTTACTGCAACGGCTACTCCCAAGGTGCAACAGGATATCGTGACCAATCTGGGATTGAGAAAACCGGATATTTTTATTTCATCTTTCAACCGACCCAACCTTGAATATGAAGTGAGACCCAAGGTGGCAAAGGACCAAACCATCAAGAGCATCGTAAAGTTCATACATGAGAACAGAGGGAAGAGCGGCATCATATATACACTCAACAGAAAAACAACCGAAGAGCTTGCTGAAATTTTAAAAGTGAATGGCATCAGTGCGGGGGCTTATCACGCTGGACTCGACAGCAAGTTGAGGGCGGAGCGGCAGGATATGTTTTTGAATGAGGACATGCAGGTGATTGTGGCTACGATTGCATTTGGGATGGGCATCGATAAACCAGACATCCGTTTCGTTATACATTATAATATTCCCAAGAGTCTTGAAAATTATTACCAGGAAACCGGAAGAGCGGGCAGGGATGGAATGGAAGGAAAGTGTATTCTATATTATTCACACAAAGATGTTTCAAAACTGGAACATTTTCTGCGAGACAAACAATTGAGCGAACGGGAAGTGGGATCTCAGTTGATTGATGAAATGGTGGCGTTTGTTGAAAGCGGACAGTGCAGAAGGAAGGTGCTGATGAAATATTTTGGTGAAGACTATACGATAGAAAATTGTGAGCGATGCGATAACTGCAATCACCCCAAAGAAAAAATCGAAGCAAAAACTGCTGCACACAATTTGCTGAAAGTGGTGAAAGCGCTTGATGAAAGATTTGCATCTGATTATGTGGTAAATATATTGATTGGAAGAATGATTCCGCAAATCAAAATGTACAGACACGATGAGTTAGATGTTTTTGCATCTGGGAATGATGAGCCAGAACATTTCTGGACCTCCCTCATTCGACAAATGCTTTTGGAGGGGATGCTTGAAAAAGATATTACCGAGCATGGTGTTTTAAAAATTGGCAAGAAGGGCACTGCATTTCTCAAGAAGCCGGCTTCCTTCAAAATGGTCATGAGCAATTTCTATGAGGATGCAAATGAGGATGATGAAGATGCGGTTGATGGTGCTGCTGCAACTGCAGCTGTGGACAGCAAGTTGTTTGAAATGCTGAAAGATCTTCGCAAGCAATTTGCGAAAGAGAAGAAACTCCCTCCCTTTGTAATCTTCCTTGAGTCCTCGCTGGAAGACATGGCAACGCAGTATCCCACCTCATTGGAGGAACTTGAAAAAATAAGTGGTGTCAGCAAGGGCAAGGCGATAAGATATGGTCAAAAATTTGTTGACCTTATATCGAAATATGTGGATGAAAATGACATCACGAAGCCGGATGATTTTGTGATGAGATCTGTTGTGAACAAAAGCGGTGAAAAGGTATTTATCATTCAACAAGTTGATAAAAAAGTTTCATTGGATGTCATTGCCAAAAACCGTGACATGAAAATGGAGCAACTGCTCGAAGCCATGGAGACCATTGTGGCAAGCGGAACAAAACTGAATTTGAATTATGCCATCGACCAGATGGTGGATGAGGATGATCAGGAAGAAATCATTGATTATTTCAAGAGCTGTGAAACCAGTAGTCTCGATGTTGCACGAGAAGAACTTGCTGATCTTGATCTGGAGTGGGACCAGTTAAAAATCATGCGCATCAAATTTCTCTGTGAGTTTGGTATCTGATCAGATCTCACCGATTTCACGCAAGTAATTCATCAGATCAATCGGATTTTTTGCCTGCAGTTTTCGAAGGATATTTTTTCTATGAGAGTTTACAGTGTGTAAACTGAGTTCCAATTGCTCCGCAATGTTTTCGCTGGAAATACCCTGGGTAACCATTTTGGCGATCTGCATTTCTCTTCCTGTCAGCAAATTCCTGTACTGTGCTCCTTTTGCTTTTAGATCTTCTTCAATGGAATCATAGAATCCGGTTTGTAAACTGACGATTTCGTTTAAGGCATTGATCAGGTCCTCTGCTCCCATTGATTTCAACAAATACCCCTGTGCACCCATCTCTTTTGCCCGGTTTCTGATTTGTGCATCTCTTCTCATCGTCAGGATGATTGTTATACAATCCAGGTTATCCTCTTTTATTTTCTTGAGCAGCTCGAAACCATTGGTCTCATTCAAATGGTAGTCAATGAAAACAATATCCGGTTTCAAGTCACCAATTTCTTTCATTGCCGTATCACAATCCGTTGCGTGTCCCACACAATGGTATTGGTTTTGCAAACTGATAAATGCTTCAATACTTTCGAGGAAAAGGTTGTGGTCGTCTACGATGTAAATAGAAAATGATTTCATTTCAATTACAAAGGTATTTGAATATAGTAAGAAGTTTTACCGGGCACGCTCTTTGTATCGATCGTTCCGTTCATGAATTTAACACGGCTATAGATATTATTGATACCATGTTTTTTCTTTACCTGCAACATATCGATGCCAATCCCATTGTCATTGAAGTTGATGTGCAGCATGCCCCTGTCTTTCAGGATGCTGATGTTGATGACAGTGCATTGGGCATGTTTGATGGAATTGGTGATCAGTTCTGAAATGATTCTGTAGAGTTTTATGCCGATTTGGGGTTCTATTTTAATGGGACTAGGATTGTAATGGATCTCGATTGAAGTTGCGTTTTCAATCACCGAGATGCGGTTGAAGAGGATGTCTGAGAAATCCTGGTGTTCAAATTCCGGCGGCACCAAATCATCCACAATGGCATGCAATTCATCAGAACATTTATCGATGATTTCAATGAACTGGTTCATTTCATTGTTGAGGGAAGGGTCATTTTTTTTGACTTTCAAAGTCTCCATTTTGATTTTCATTGCTGAGAGGAGTCCACCTACCTGATCATGGATGTTTTTCCCAATGGTCGTCCGCTCATACTCTTGTGCTTCAATGATTTTTTCAGACATCTCCACATCTCTGTTATGTAATTCCTCCAGCTGCATTTCAAACTTTCTTTTCTTGTTGGTCCTGTATTGCTGAATATTGGCTGAGGAGAACATGGCAATCAGAAAGAGTTGAGAAAAAATGGAAACGTATTGATCGGCATCCACCCACTGAACGATTTCCAATCCAAACAGTTTCAATGTTTCTTTTGTGAGAAAAAGAAAATAGATGGTGAATCCCAGGTTGTGGAAAATAAATTCTTTTTTGTTGTAGAATCGGATCAGGTACACCAGGAAGAAAGGAATACCTGCTGCAAGAAGCGGGGTACCTATGATTTGAAAAATATATTTGAGGGTGGCATTTTCATAAAGTTGTGGTGTGATCAGGATGATCGAAATCCGGATGATCAAAAAAACGATGAAGGCTTTGAACAATATCAGTGCACGTGGACCAATAAACTTTCTGTAGAAGGTGATAAAATAATAGACAAAGAATCCGATCGAGAGACTCGAAAGCGAGGTCCTGGAAATATGCTGCAGTCTCAAATCATTTGGCCAGAGTGTTTGAAACCAAATTCCATTGTTGTTGTATAACCAAAAGGTGGAGATCAAAATGAATCCGGCGAAAACATAATTGTGTTTTTCTTTCTTCATGATGCCCAAGAGGGTGAAGGCAACAGTGAAAATCAGCGAGAATGCAAAGACGCCTCCATAGAGCATCAGTTCCCAGCTTCTTACTATATCCAGTTCTTTGTGATTGTAGAGCTTCAAATTATAAATCAGGCTTTCGCCGGATTTGTCGAATGTCAGCAGCAGGGAATCAGAATATTTAGGCGTTTTTTGAATATGCAATACAAAATCCCAGAAGTGAAGCGAGCGCGAAGCGAAAGGAAAGTGATCACCTGTCTTGTACAGTGTATCTCCTTTTACAAAATCGGTGAGGTATATATAATTGATATTGGCATTGTTGATTTTCAGAAAATGTTTCTCTTTTGCCGAAACCTGTTCATCAATGATCAATCCAATGCTGACGGATCCCTTGGTGAATCCATGGTTTTGGTAATAGCCCTCTTCGGCAATCTTTTTCAGACTGATCCAGGGGATGGAATCTTGGGCAAAAGTCGATGCCATACAGAGCACGGCCATCAGCCAATATGATAGTTTCTTCCGCACAACCAAATATACAACCTTCGGCAACGTTGAATGATATCTTATAAGTCTACTAATTAAGTACACTAAATGATTCCTTTATATTTGTATTTCAATAGAACACATGAAATATTGTTTGAATGTCATGATAGGGCTGATGCTTTCAAAAGGATTGTTGGCACAATCAACTGAAAAAGCATTCAGGGAGGAAATCAAAGTGTGGGATGAAAAAAGGATGGAGTCGCTCAGATCTGCGACCGGATGGGTGAATCTAGCGGGACTCTTTTGGCTGACACCGGGCGAAAACAAGTTTGGTGTTGCAGCAGATCAACAGCTTCGTTTCAATGATCCGAGGTTTCCGCCGCATCTCGGCAGTTTTATCTTGAATGACAAAGAAGTCGTGTGGAAGACAGCTGCCGGCAATGAAGTTTTTAATAAGCAGGAAAAAGTGGATCAGGTTGTTCAATTCGACATCCAAAAAAATCAGGGCATATCATTGGCCTATCAGACGTTTCGGTGGACGATCATCAAGCGGGAGAATATGGTGGGAGTGAGATTTCGCGACTTGGATCATCCAAACCTGAAAACATTTCATCACATCGAACGCTACAAACCTTCTTTGAAATGGAAGATCGAAGCAAGTCTCGAAGAGAGTTTGTATGCAAGCGTCAGCATCACCAATGTACTCGGGCAAACATACCAGATGCCTTCGCCGGGAAAAATTGTTTTTGAAATTGAAAGAAAGAAGTACAAGCTCGATGCGGTTGATGAGGGAGGAGACGATTTGTTTATTTTGTTTGCAGATGATACCAATGCAGAACATACCTATGAATCCGGCAGGTTTTTATACATTCCCAAACCAGATGCCAACGGGAAAACTGTGATTGATTTCAACAAGTCCATCAATCCACCTTGTGCATTTTCGACGTTCGCAACTTGTCCCCTTCCTCCCAAACAAAATGTATTGCCCATTGCTGTTGCAGCAGGAGAGAAAAGAGTGCACCTCAAATAGGTTCTGCAGTAATTTGGTTATATTGATATCAAATTGCTGCTCATGAATTTTCTTGGTCCCATTGACTGGCTCTTCGTCATCGCCTACCTTGTCGTGATTGGAATTGTCTCCATCTGGAGCATCCGCAAAAGCAAAGAAACTACTTCAGATTATTTTCTTGCCAACAGAAATCTCGGATGGTTTGTCATCGGTGCATCTATTCTTGCATCCAATGTGGGTTCTGAGCATATCGTGGGACTCGCAGGCTCTGCAGCACAGTCAGGCACTGTATTGGGGCACTATGAATTGCACTCATATATTGTATTGATTCTCGGTTGGGTCTTCGTGCCATTTTATATCCGCAGCTCGGTTTATACCATGCCCGAGTTTTTAGAGAAGAGATTCAACCCACAATCACGCCGACTGCTTACCATCATTCAATTGATCAGTTATGTCATCGCAAAAGCTTCCGTCACCATCTTTGCCGGCGCACTGGTCTTCAATCAATTCATCGGCGTTGATTTCTGGACCGGAGCAATCATACTTGTTGTTGTAACAGGTGTATATACTGTATTGGGTGGATTGCATGCGGTGATGTATACAGAAGCCATACAAGCCATTGTATTGTTGTTGGGTTCGCTCGTGCTGATGATTTTTGGATTGAATGAAGTAGGCGGATGGAACAGTTTGATGCAGGCCATTCCTAAAGAGAAGCTGAACATGTTTTTACCATTGGACGATCCTGAATTTCCCTGGTTGGGAATTTTATTTGCATCGCCCATTGTGGGAGTTTGGTACTGGTGTACTGATCAACACATTGTGCAAAGATGCCTTGCTGCCAAAAATGAAAAAGAAGCAAGACGGGGAACCATCTTTGCTGCCTTTTTAAAACTCATGCCTTTTTTTATTTTCCTGATACCCGGTTTGATTGCCTATGCATTGCATGAGCAGGGAAAAATTCAGTTGGATGATACCAATGCCGCATTTCCAGTCATGGTCAAATCCATCATGCCTGTTGGATTGAGGGGAGTGCTTGCAGGCGGATTGCTAGCAGCATTGATGAGCTCACTCGCTTCTGTGTACAATGCCTGTTCAACATTGTATACCATCGATATCTATAAAAAATCACATCCTGATGCAAGCGAAAAAGAATTGGTAAAAGTGGGAAGGATTGCGACGGGCATCATTGTATTGATGGGCATGGCATGGATTCCACTCATGGGCAGGGTGAGCGATGGTTTGTACAATTATTTGCAGAGCGTGCAATCATATATGGCTCCTCCGATTTCAGCGGTGTTTTTGTTGGGTGTATTTTTCAAGAGACTCAATGCGCAGGGAGCGTACAGTTCTATGGTGATTGGTTTCATCGTTGGCATGTCTAAACTCGCTTTGCAATTGATGCAGGATCAACTTACACCAGGAAGTCTTTTTCATCAATTTGCCACCATGAACTTTTTATATTTCTGTATATACCTGTTCATCTTCAGCATCATTCTGTTTGTTGTTGTAAGTATGTTGACGCCTGCACCGACTGAAGAGAAGGTAAAGGGACTTACTTTATCCACAACTGTTGCAGCAGACAAGGCCAGCAGCAGAGCGAGTTGGAATGGAACAGATGTAGTGCTTTCGTTGATCGTGATAGCAATCATCATTTGCATCATGCTCTACTTCTCACCACTGGGAGTAGCAGGTTAATTCATTTTTGGGACAGGCGGCGGACCATCAGGCAGCATGGCCTTCCATACTTCGTTGCCTTTTCTTTTTTCAAATTCAGCGCGGATTTCTTTTCGCAACGATTCGTTTTCAAAGAGATCAACCATCGTGGTGCCGAGTGATTTTGCTGCGAACAGCATGCCTTTGTGTCCGATGCTCATTCCTCCACATGCAACCACCACCCATGAATGCCAGGGCGATTTGTATGGAGCTGTTGCAGCGTTCAGTGTGATTTCCGGAACGATGTAGCTGATGTCGCCTACATCTGTTGATCCGCCGCTGGGGTCTGCTTTGGTTTCTTCCAGCGGTTTGATGCTTCCATCAATGCCGAGTGATTCTGCACCGTAGGCTTTCATGATTTGATCTGCAAACTTTTTTTCTTCTTCTGTATAGGTAACGGGTCCCACGATCTGCATGTTCTTGTGCAATGTTTTTGCGCCTGTTTCATTGACAAGCAATTCATACAATCCGTTTTCCATTTCGAATGATACTTCAGTTCTTGTCATTTGTGCAGCTCCCTTTGCAACCTCTTTCATGCGTTCTTCTACTTCTGCCACGCCGCTTCTTTTGGAATCCCTGATCCAAATCCACACACTTGCTTCATCTGGAATCACATTCGGAACATTGCCCGCTTGTTTGTATACATAATGTATTCTCACACTTGGTTTCACATGCTCACGCATGAAATTCATTCCGATATTGAAGAGCTCTGCAGCATCCAATGCGCTTTTCCCATTCCATGGATCAGCAGCAGCATGCGCACTCTTGCCTTTGAACTTCACTGTATAGCTTACGATCGCCTGGGTGCTTTGCATGTTTGCCTTGTTCTCATAATCCGGATGCCAATCAAGGCAAACATCCAAATCATTGAATACACCTGCGCGCGCCATGTATACTTTTCCTGCCAGGTCCTCTTCAGCAGGCGTTCCATAAAATCGAACAGTGCCTTTGAGCTTTCCGGATGCAATCAATTCTTTTACAGCAACAGCAGCACCGAGACTTGCAGCGCCAAACATATTGTGTCCGCAGCCATGTCCTGCTGCTCCTGCATTCAAGGCCTCCTTGCTGGGAATGGCTTTCTGTGAGAGACCGGGTAACGCATCAAACTCACCCAAAATTCCAATGATCGGTTTACCCGATCCGTATTCTGCGATGAATGCTGTTGGGATGTCCGCTATATTGCGTGTGACCTTGAATCCTTTTTGTTCAGCATATGCAGAAAGCACTTTGGCTGACTGATGTTCTTTCATCGCGATTTCTGCGAATGACCAAACTTGATCGCTGAGGCTGATCAGTTCTTTTTCCTGTTTACCGATTGAGTTCAGCACAGCTTGTTTGTTCACAGGAACTGTTTTGTTTTCCTGTGCTGCAGAGATGGAAGCACAGCATATTGCAAAAAGGAGGATATATATTTTCATTTCTTGGTGATTTGTTCGTTTAGAAAATGAGAAAGCGATTCGATATGGTCTGTATTGATGAAATCAGCTTCGATGTCCATCAATGTTTTCCATACCTCTTTGGTATCTGGTGTTGCCCAAAAGCGAAAAGGTTTTTTGAGTTGATGTGACTTATCCACTGCCGCCTGCATTTTTTTCTTTTCTTCTTCTTTGATCGATCCCTCTCCTTTCCACAATGAAAACTTATAAAATGCTTCGCTGATCAATGCAACTTTTTTCAGTGATTGTTTATCATATGTTTCTGTCGGTTTTCCGTCGAATTGAATGAAACCTGGATAGTCATTGTACTGTTCCGGTTTGGGACGGTTGCCGCTGATGGCAATGATGATTTGTTTCTGTTGGATGATGGAAGGATATTGCTCCAGTTCTTGGATCAGTGCATCCAATGTGGAGAGCGCTTCTGTTTTTATATCGATCAGCAAGAACATTTTTTGCTGATCGAGGTAGATGTTTTTTTGTTTTTGCAGGATCTGCTGGATCGGTTCCAGGTAAAGCGCAGCAAGGGTTCTGGCGGGCTGGATATCTTTTGCATCGTGTGCAACATAGATCTTTCCTTCCTTCAGCCAGATATCTGCTTCGATGGAACCGAAGCGATGCGTATAGGCAAGTGAAAAGGGACTCGCCTGCTCATAATCATTATGTGAGTGTGCATTTGCGCTTGTATATTTTTTTTGTGCTGCCGCTGAGAGCAGTGAAAAGTAACAAACAAGTACAAGCAATTTTCTCATGTTTACCTTCTTTTCAAGGATGATGTATCGACGCGGCTGGGTGTTTCTGTTCCGGCAACGATCCCTCTCGAACTCAGTGCAATGGCTTTGATGATCTCGTTCATGTTTTTCAGATCGAGGGTGGAGATTTCATCGCTTGCTTTGTGGTAGTTGGGTTCATTGTCCATTTTTGATGTAGAGATGGTATGTGCCGGAACGCCCAGCATCGCAAGGGTTGCATTGTCTGAGCGGTAGAAGAGTTGCTGATCAGGATATGGATCGGGATGAAATACAAAGGAGGTCCCGCTGAGATTTTTTTGCAGAATCTCCCCCATGTTTGTTTTATCGAAACCTGTGATATAGGCTGAATTTTTACCCCACTTGCTTTCCGTACCGATCATTTCAATGTTGAACATTGCAATTACCTGTGCAGGATCAAATTGTTTTGAAAAATAGGTCGCACCGAATCCACCTACTTCTTCTGCGTTGAACGCAGCGAAGATCAGTGTTCTTTCGTTGTTGTTGAGTTTCTTGAAATATTTCGCCAGCATGATCATGGCGGTTGTTCCCGCTGCATCGTCGTTTGCGCCGTTGAAGATGCTGTCGTTGTTTTGCATGTTGCGGCTGCTGATGCCTATATGATCAAAATGTCCGGAGAAGATGACATATTCATTCGGTTTAGATTTCCCCGGGAGGATGCCAACCACATTGGAAAGCTTGACTTGTTCTCCTTCCTGCGCAAGATCGAAAGAGAAGATTGTGCGTTTGTTGGCGTTCATTTTTTTCACCATGGAGAAAGTCTGCAGATAGGTTTCAGCGTTGTTCCACTTTTGGAGTCCGATTTTTTCAAACTCCCCTGCAATGAAAGCAGCTGCTTTTTCATTTCCGGCGGTAACCGCTTTTCTACCCTGCATATCATCTGCAGCCAGAATCGTTTCGATTCTTTTGGTTTCTTTTAAACTGATTGCTTTGAGACTTTTTTGAGCAAAGCTGCTTGAGTTGAGGAGGGTGAATAGAACGAGGAAGAAGGGTTTCATTTTGGTTGTTGTCAGGGTTGTAAGTTATAAGTTGTTAGTTGTAAGTTATTCGTTATGGGTTGAAACAAAAACTAATTAATCTTAAATATATAATATTGGTCATGAAAACTATGACAACAACGACAACTCTGATAACAATGACAACTGTATTAAACAACCAACAACTTACAACTGTTAACCGTCAACTGCCTTTATCATCCCTCTGCAATTTTCCGCTCCGCAGTTGCATTCAAACGGCTCCATGGTTGCATCGAGAAAATACGCATAATCCAACGTGAGTTCTTCATTCGGTTGAATATCTCTTAAAGCGACCATGTTCAGTCCGGTCATCGCACAATTCGCATTGCAGCTGTGGTTTTGAGGCGACCATTCATGTGGTTCTTCATCCCAGATGGCATACTTATCACCACCCAGTGGGTAGGCATATTGCCGGAACCATTGTTTGTTGTGTTCATCCCAATGCTGGTCGACATGATTTTTTGAAACAATGCGCGTGGGACGCTCCTCGCCATGGTAAAGGGTCTCCCCTTTTTTGATCAGTCGTTTTGCGTAGATGCCGTATCCTGCTATCGAGTTGCCTCTGATTTCATGGGCTTTTTGTTTGCGCTGATGTCTCGCGATGCCCTCATCGATGATATGTTTGAGAAATCCAGCCTGACCAATGCCGTCGAATTTGAGAATATAATCGGCAGAGCCTTCGTATCCATCTGCATAGAAAACAGAGCAGGTGAAATTTACTTCCAGGAAATATATGTTGCCGTTTTTATCCACCCTGAAATCCATTCTCGCATATCCTTTGCCGCTGAATCCCCTGAAAATTTTTTCTACTGCTGTTCTCAATTCTTTTTCAAGTCTCGCATCGTTGCAGGGAATGTTTGCACCGGGGTGCAGTTCTGAAGTTTTGAGTGCATAGGTTTTGAATGCAAATCCTTTTGGAAAAATATATTCTACCGGTTTGAATGACCTGCATGTTTTTCCATCTGGATTGGCTGCTACCAATACAGTGAATTCTCTCCCGTCGATATATTCTTCTGCCAGCAGCACCGGATAGGTTTCTATGATGGATGATGCTTTGCTGATCAGTGCATCAGCATCATTCACCAGTGAACCTTTATCGATACCAAGACTGTCACCTGCTTTTGCAGGTTTGATGAAGAGTGGATAGCTGGCAGATGATGCTAATTGTTTCGCATCATCGAGCGATTTGATTTCATGGTATTGCGGGGTGGTGACTCCTTCGCAATAGGCGAGGTATTTCATCAGGGTTTTGGGTGGGTCGTAGAGTGTTGTCGTGGGACCCGTATAAGGCAGGTTGAGCAAGTCAAGTGTTTGGATCACGTCGATCGAAGGCACTTCCCACTCAAGGTATCCTTCGCATAGATTGACATAGATGTCGAAATTTTTTTTCGAGCAGTCCAGCAGTTGTTTGTAAACAGAAAGTTTATTGAGGGATATATATTCGAAATATGCATCCGGCATGAGATGAGACAATTGTCTCGGTGGATCATAATATTGATAATCTACAGAAGAGGTTGAATAATCGGGCTGCAACACACAAACCTTCAATCCCATTTTATTTTTTTTCTGGTGAATGCATCCTGCAACACCTCAAGTATCATTGATTTGAAACTTGTATTGTTTGCTTTTAAAATCGCACCGATGGATGTATAATCTTCGTCCTCGCTCAAACCGCATTGGGCATTGACTTCCAGCACAAACAATTTGCCGGTAAGGTCATCCATTCTGATGTCTACTCTTGTATATCCTGTACCCTTGACTGATTTGTAGGCGTCGAAACTTATTTTTTTGATTTGATCTGCAAGTGATTTTTCTACTTGTGTGTATTCATAAAAACTTTCATTCGAAGGCATAGGAGTTTCATCTTCATAGATTTCCCAGAGGCGATCGAAGGAAAGAAATTTTTCTTTTTCCGGCAAGGAGGAATGGAACACTCTTTCTACCGGTTCATATACTTTACATGTTGTTGGATATTTACTCGAGCCGGTGATCATGGTGGTGAATTCTCTTCCTTTGATGAATTCTTCCGCGATGATGCCATCAATTGAAAGATCCCATCCGCGGTATCCTTCAAACATTTTTTTCAACTGCTTTTTCATGGCAGTCTTGTTGCTCACTACATTCTTCACGCCTACTCCCATGCTGCCACCGGAAACTGCAGGTTTGAGAATAACTGTTCTGCCCACTGTTTCAAACATATCATCAACAGGATGTTTGGTAGATTGAATCATCTTCCATTTTGCAGTGGGGACCTTGAATTTATCAAAGGCCTTCTTCATCGGCACTTTCGACGTGGTGATGTCATAAAAATATGCTTCAGCACCAGTATAGATCTGGTTGGATGCTTCCAATTTTTTCAAAACAGAAATGCCCGGTGTTCCGTTCACTTCGTCACCATCGCAGAGATTCAGGAATACCGGAATGCGTTTTGATTTTTTTTGGATGATGGAATCTATGATGGATGAAAAATTTTTCATCGTCACCGGTTGCCATTTCCATGTTGCTTTCAGTTCATCAAAAATTTTTGTGTATTCTGCAATGCTTTGCGTGAAGTCGTAATAGTAGTTGATGTTGTTGTCTTCTGTTTCCAGGTGTGGGGCAAGGACGTAGATGTCGATTTTGTCGAATGAGATGTTGGAGGAAGGAGGGAAGAGGGAGGAGGGAGTAAGTCCTCTTTTTTTTGTAATGCTAACTGGTATCACAGGCTGTGGAACAGCTTGTGCATTGGGAGAATGAATGGGCATTCATAAAATTATATACATATTTATAATTATGAAATATTTACTTCATAATTATTTGACATTACCATTTGGGAATGAATCGTCCCACCTTCTTTTGGTATTCTTTGTAGAGGGGATATTTGTTTGCAGAGATTTCTTCTGAGAAATCGGAGCTTCCTTTGAAAAGGATCAACAGCAATACAGCACCTGCAATGCTCCAATTGATCCATTCACCTGTTGCATGGGCTCCGAGGAGGTAGAAAACAATCCAAATAGATTGTTCCGCTGCATAATTGGGGTGGCGGACTTTCGCCCATAATCCGGTTGATACAAATCCAGCTACATATGGTCCCAAATCCTCTCCAGCATTGATTTTCCTGTATTTCTCGGTTTGAAAATCATACTGTTGCTGATCTGCTTTGAATTCAATATAGACAAGCAGCACCATCAATCCGGCAAGCAGGTAGTCGATGCCGTTCAATTCACTTGCGGCGGGTGCAAGGGATGTAAGCACGGGAAGGGTAAACAGGAAGATCAGTGTATTTTGATAGAAGCAGATGAAGAACAGGTTGAAGAGCATCCAAATAATGGGATTTTTGAATCCGGATCTTTTGCGGAGGATTTCCCATCTGTAATCTTCTTCACCTTCCCAGAATTTCCACTTGTATGCTCCTCTTCTTGCGAAGTTATAGGTAAGACGAACGCCCCAGATGGTAGCCAGTGCTGACATCAGTACCATTCTCTCGTTCCATCCGCCTTTGTAGGTCATGTACCAGGTGTATACGATGGGCACGATGCTCCAAAGTTTATCCACTTGTGAATTGTTGCCCGTCAGCTGACCAACAATGAACGTGTATGCAATCACCGCCAAAACAATGTATGCGCATTCGATCAGGATATTGATTTGGTTTTCGTTTGGTGGAGTGCCAAGAAAGTATGCAGCTACAGGAATCAGCACGACAGTTGTGAGGAGAAAATTGATTGTCTTTTTCATATCTATTTTTTCTGTTGTCAGTTGACAGTTAACTGTTAACTGACAACTGACAACTGTTAACCGTTATCTGTTAGAAAGTTATGAAAAAGTTCAATAAATATAATACTCCGAATCCCAACAATACAATGCATGCAGTGATCATGGGGATCCTTTTAAATCCGGGCAGGACAAGCTTTTGGCGGATGAAGTGATATAAGAATCCTCCTGTTAGAATGGTTACAAACAGCCATACCACAAAAAGGGTAAAATCAAGCAGCAGTTCATAGGTGCCGGTAATAACCAGGATGGTTTGAAAGCAGAAGATGATCCAGAATGCTGCAACGGGAATTTGTTTTTTGTTTTTGATGGACAGAAAAGCGGGCAACATTTTTTGTTCTGCCGTGCTTTGCATGAGTCGTGATGATGAAATCAAAAATGCATTGACGCTGCTCGATGTTGAAATCAGGATCAGGATGGTAACCAATGCAGGTGCCCATCCACCCATTACTTTTTCCAATGCGGTAACTGCCACCATGTTGGAAGTGGCGATTTCGCGGGGGGTGAGTACAAACTGATAAGCAAAGGTTGTCAGCAAATAAAGTGCCATGCAGACAAGGAGTCCAGCTACAATGGCCTTTCCCACTGTTTTCACACCGCCTTTCACTTCGGGAGTAAGGTGACTCACCAGGTACCATCCGTCGAATGCATTCAATGCACCTGTTGATGCAGCGAAGAATGCACCCATGATTTTGATGGTATTCCAGTTGCTGATTTCACTCATGGAGAAATGTGCGATGTTTCCTTTGCCGGGGATCAGCAGAAATACAATCAGCAGTATAATCGAAACGACTTTTGTTCCTGTAAAAAGGATTTGAAACCGGTCGGCTATTTCCATGTTGAAAGTATTGATGATGGTGAGCATCAACAGCAATGCGATGGTTGTGATTTTTATACCTACTGCATCGAGCGGAAAAAAATAACCGAGGTATTCTGCGAATACAAATCCAACGACTACCGTTCCAAATGGATTTATCACCCAATTGGAACCGATGTTAAAAAGATAGCCTACCCATTTGGGGAAGATCATATTGTAGTAATCCAGCAGATCGCGTGCCTGCGGAAAGGCGGTCCCCATGCCCATTACAACGAGTCCCCCGATAATTGAAACAACTGCAGAAACAATCCATACCGCAAATAGCAGCATTGGTGAAGGCAGTGTTTTGATCATCAGTGAAGGCACCATGAAGATGCCGCTTCCGATGATGCTGCCGATCACAATGCCTAAACAGCTGAGGAAGGAAAGTTGATATGATGGAGAGGATTTCAGGGAGTTGTTGTTAATATCGGTTGACAGTTGTCGGTTGACGGTTAACTAACAACTGTCAACTGTTAACCGTCAACTGAAGTTTAGATATTTGTCTTTCTCATCTCCCCCACTGCATAATCTACTGCGCGGGCGGTGAGTGCCATGTAGGTGATGGATGGATTTTGGCATGCGGATGATGACATGCAGGATCCGTCGGTGATGAAAACATTTTTCACATCGTGCATTTGGTTCCATTTGTTGAGGACCGAAGTTTTTGGGTCGTTGCCCATTCTTGCTGTTCCCATTTCATGGATGCAGAATCCCGGTGCGGGCATGTTGTCGTAGGTCTTTACATTTTTGATACCAGCAGCTTCGAGCATTTCTGCGCCGCTGTTCATCATGTCTATGCGCATCTTGAGTTCATTTTCTTTGAACTCACAATCAATATCCAATGTTGGCAAACCGTATTTATCTTTTTTGTCCTTGTTCAGTGTTGCTTTGTTTTCATAATACGGAAGGTGTTCGCCCCATGAGCCCCATCCCATCGACCAGTTGCCCGGTTCGGTGACAGATTCTTTCAGTGCAACGCCGATTTGATCTGACCATTGCCTGTTTCTTGAAGCACCGCCTTGGTAACCGAATCCACGGAGATACCCTGCAGATGAGCCACCATCCAGGTTTCTAAAGCGTGGTACATAAATTCCATTCGGTCTTCTTCCATAGGTGTACTTGTCTTGGAATCCATCGAAATCACCATAGGCTCCCACGCCATAGTGATGATCCATTAAATTATGTCCCACTTGTCCTGATGAATTTCCCAATCCATTTGGGAATGCATCAGAGGTGGAGTTCAATAATATATGTGTGGTACCCAGTGTGGAGGCGTTTAGAAAAATAATTTTCGCAAAGTATTCTTCTGTCTTCATTGTTTCGCTGTCGAGGATGCGCACACCTTTTGCGCGTTTTGAATCTTTGTCGTAAATCACTTCCATCACAATGGAGTTGGGACGAAGCGTGAGAAAACCTGTTGCAGCCGCAGCGGGAATTGTTGCAGAGTTGGAGCTGAAGTATCCGCTGAAGGGACAACCCTCGTGACATTTGTTTCTGAACTGACAGGGTCCGCGGTTTCCAACTTTGGAAGTATGGTTGGCAGATCTGCCGATGATGACAGCTCTGTTCATTTTGTTTTTTAAATTCTCGGTGATCATTTGCTCCACGCAGTTGAGTTGCATGGGTGGAAGAAATTCTCCGTCGGGCAATTGGGAAAGATTTTCTTTTGATCCGCTGATGCCCACAAATTTTTCGACATAGCTGTACCAGGGTGCGATGTCTTTGTAGCGGATTGGCCAATCGGTTCCGTATCCATCTTTTGCATTGGCTTCGAAGTCGAGATCACTCCATCGATAACATTGGCGACCCCACATGATGGATCTTCCTCCCACGTGGTAGCCGCGGATCCAGTCAAACGGCTTGACCTGGTTGTATGGATTTTCGAGATCGTTCACGAAAAACTTGCCTGAAACCTCGTTGTAGGCATAGCATTTGCTTTGGATCGGGGAGTTTTCCCTGTCGGAATTGGCATTTTGTCCACGGTGGGGCAGCTCCCAAGGATCTTTTTCCGTATTAGTATAATCTTTAATATGTTCTACATTTCGGCCTCTTTCCAATAATAATGTATGGAGTCCTTTTTCGGTCAGCTCCTTGGCTGCCCATCCCCCGGAGATGCCCGAGCCGACTACAATAGCATCGAATGTGTTCATTATCAAGTAGTTATAAGTTTTAAGTTATTGGTTTTACGTTGGGAGTTGTTCTGTTAAGTTAGTGATTTAATCAATTGTATTCAACCTATAACCAACAACTTACAACTTAGAACCCGAGAAAATATCTCAACAGTTCATAATAAGTTCATGAAAAACTCAACAACCTCTCGATATGAAATGTTAATTTTGCACCGAAAATCAAATTACAATTAATATGAGAGCTAAAATTTTATCACTGTTGGCGTTTTTTACAGTGGTTGTTACACTCACCTATGGTCAGGTAACAAGTTCAAGCATCACAGGTAGTGTAAGGGGTGAGGACAACAAAGGTCTCGAAGGTGCAACTTTAGTTGCCGTGCACCAGCCATCTGGTACAAGGTATTCTACTGTAACCGGAAGAGATGGATTGTATACCATCCTGAGTGTGCGTGTAGGCGGACCTTATTTGGTAACTGTAACATACGCAGGTTATAAAAAATACGAAGAGCAAGATGTATATGCTTCTCTTGGTAATGCTGCAAACGTTGAAGTGGTAATGAAAAGTGATGCAGTGCAATTGCAGGGTGTAGTCATCAAAGGTGTACAGAATCCCATCATCAACTCCAAAGCAAATGGTGCTTCCATCACTTTGGGAAGACAGGTGATCAATGCAACGCCGACCATCGGACGTACAGTCAATGATATCGTGAAATACAATGCGTATGGAAACGGTCGTTCATTCGCTGCGCAGGATTCACGTTTCAATAACTTCACCATAGACGGTTCTGTATTCAACAACGGATTTGGTTTGGGTAGCCAGGCGCAGGCAGGTGGACGTACAGGTTCTACTGCGATTTCTCTGGATGCCTTGGAAGAAGTTCAGGTGAACATCACTCCATATGACATCAAGCAATCAGGTTTCGTAGGTGCAAGCCTGAATGCCGTAACACGTTCCGGTACAAACGAAATCACCGGTTCTGCTTTCCGTTTCTGGAGCAACAGAGATTTGGCAGGTAGCAAAGCCAACAGTGCGGTTGACAACGTTCCAAAAGTTCCATTCACTTCTGCAACCAATGGTTTCAGAATCGGTGGACCCATCATTAAAAACAAATTGTTCTTCTTTGTCAACGGTGAGTTTGTAAAAGGCGAAAGACCTGCATTGGATTGGGTTGCAAACAAAACTGGTGCAACTGGTAACGTATCTAGAACTACCGAAGCTGATTTGTTGGATCTGAAAGCTTTCATGTTGAGCAAGTTCAACTGGGACATGGGGGCGATCGACAACTACAACAACGTAGCTACTTCCAATAAAGTATTGGCACGTATTGACTACAACATCAACGACAAGCATAAATTGACTGTTCGTTACTCTCACCACAATTCACAGAGTGATGTGACCATCAGCAACTCCAATTCTGGAAACACAGCTGGTAACGGTAGCAGACAGAATCTTGCAAATGCCATTTCCGGACAAAATACTGGTTATATCATACAAGATAATACACGTTCTATCGTAGCAGAATTGAATTCAAACTTGAAAAAGAATGTTTCCAATCAGTTCCTGGTAACATTCAACAAGCAGATCGAAGACAGAAAGTACAGAACACAGATGTTCCCAACTGTTGATATTTTGAGAGACAACCAAACATATACTACGATTGGTTTCGATCCATTCACTCCAGATAACAAGTTGAACTATCAGACCTTCAATGTTACCAACAATACAACGTTGATCAAAGGCAAGCACAACATCACCATTGGTGCTGCATTTGAAGCATTCAAGTCGAACAACCTCTTCTTCTATGCATCCAACGGTGTATGGGTATTCAACAGCATTGCAGATTTCAAAACGGCTGCTGAAGCCTATTTGGCCAACAACAACCTGACTACTTCACCCGTTGCCATCAACCGTTTCAACTATCGTTATACATTGTTGCCTGAAGGACAAAAGCCTTGGCAGACATTCAAAAACAATATCCTCAGTGCTTATATTCAAGATGAATACAGAGCAAGCAAGAATTTCCGTATGAACTACGGTATCCGTTTCGATTACCTTGCTATTCCCAATACAGCATCTGATTATTCCAATGCATATGTAAGCAGTCTCACATTCTTCAAGCCAGACGGAAATCCATTGCAAATGGATATGGGGAGCATGCCTGGATCAAAACTCTATGTTTCACCACGTTTTGGTTTCAACTGGGATGTGAATGGAAACAAGAAGACGCAGATTCGTGGTGGAACAGGACTCTTCCTTTCAAGAATGCCTTATGTATTGCTGAGCAATCAATTGGGTAACAATGGTGTGAACATAGGATTGATGAATCTTACCGGAACAGCAGCAGCAGCATATCCATTCACATTGAATCCTTCCCGCTATACACCATCTTCAACCAATGTATCTGCATTGCGCGGTTATAACCTGAACTATGGTGAGCAGGATTTGAAATTCCCGATGAACTGGAAAACCAATATCGCTGTCGATCAGAAATTGTTTGGCGGTGTAATTGGAACATTGGAATTGATTTACAACAAAAACCTTTATGCACTTCACTACATCGATGCTAACTTGAAAGGTCCGTCTGGTACTTTCAGAGCTGGTGGTGACAGAAGAGATATTTTCCCTGCATTGGGATTGTCTGGTACTGCTGCAACCAATGCACGTTTCCATAATCCTGGAATTGGACAGGCGTTGGTATTGACCAACAACAACGTTGGACATTCATTCACATTCACTTCGAAGTTGGAAAAACCAATCACCAGAAACTGGGGTGGTATGATGGGTTATACTTATGGAAGAGCGTATGATCTTTCTTCTGTAGGCAGTACTGTGAATGCAAACACACCAACGATCTATGCACAGAACTATCTCAGAGCAGGTTTTTCTGACAATGACTTGCGTCACCGTATTGTTGGATTCATCAGCTACAAGATCAATTATGGTAAGAAATTTGGCGGTGGAACTACCTTGTCACTTGGTGGAGTTTCTGCCAGCGGCTTCAAGGTTTCATATTTGCATAGCACAGACATGAATGGTGATGGTCAATTCAATGATTTGATCTTTGTTCCAACCTCCAATATGACAACACTGTTCTCTACAAGAACTGTAGCAGGTAAAACATTTACTGCTGATCAACAGGCAGCTGCTTTTGAAACATATATTCAAAACCATCCTTACCTCAGCACCATCAGGGGTAAGTATGCTGAACGCAACGGCGGACAGTTTCCATGGTTGACTCGTTTTGATTTCAGTGCAGAGCAGGATTTCTTTGTAACAACAGGCAAGTCAGGCAAGATGAATACCATCCGTCTGAGATTGGATATCATCAATGCGAGCAACCTGATTAATAACAAATGGGGTGTGGGCAATGTAGCTACGACTACACAGCCGCTTGCATACACTGGACGTACTGCGAATGGACAACCGATCTTCCAGTTGGCAACACAGCTTGCTCCTGATGGGTCAACCATCCTGTTGAAAGATGCATTTCTGAAGTCGAAGGATTTGGGTGATGTATACCAGATTCAGTTTGGTATCCGCTATATTTTCAACAACTAATCAGTTCAATTGAAACATATGAAAGGCCACGATCCAATCGTGGCCTTTTTTTATATCCTGAATTTTCATTATCTTAATGAATTCCAATGTCAGATGTGATACCTCATTTAAAACAGCACATCATGATAACAGATCAGGTTATTTACAGAGACGGGCAATGGAATGGATTCGATGCATTGAAGCTTCCGGGTTCAGACTATCAGCTGCTCCTTGTATTTGCAGAGAAATCTTTATTGGCCGATAAATCCATTTATACAAAGCTGCGTGATCATTTCAGTCACGCAAAAATTGTTTCCTCCTCTACGGCAGGAGAAATCACCGGCAGCGAATCCATTGAAAATGCTGTTTTGGTGATTGCACTCAAAATGGAGCATACAGCTTTCAAGGTTGTTTATCAAAATATTACCGAGCGCAAGAGGGCCTATGATGCATTGAAGGCCAGTGAGCAGAAATACAGAACATTGTTTGAAAACCTGACCATGGGTATCATGGAGGTTGACAATGATGAGAAAGTTGTTTTCATGAACAAGACATTGGAACAGATTGTAGGGTATCGTTTTGAGGAGGTGAGAGGGAAAACTGCGTCTAGTATTTTTATGAAGGATGATGAGCAACCCAGGCATATGGAAGAGGTAACAGAAATGCGAAAGCAAGGAAGGGAATCGGTCTATGAAGTCATCCTTACCAGAAAAGATGGAACTGAGGCGCAGGTTGTGATCAGTGATGCACCCACTTTTGATATTGATGGATCCATCAAGGGATCGATTGGTATACATTGGGATGTGACCGAGATCAGAAAAACGCAGCAGGATTTATTGAATGAGCGGATCACGCGGGAGCAGCAGTTGTTGGAGACCAAGCTGCAGGCCGAGGAGGAGCAGCGCTCGCAGATTGGCCGTGATTTGCATGATGGGGTTGGGCAGATGTTGGCGTATATGCAACTGTATATTGGTTTATTGAAAACCAATCAGCAGTTTGGAGAGAAGGAGATTGCGGAGTTGGAGAAGACTGTTGACAAAACCCTGCAGCAGGTAAGAACCTTGTCGAGGTCATTGGCACCACCATCGATCCGAGATTTGGGATTGAAGGATGCCATTGTGGAGTTGGTGGAGAGTTATTCAATATTAGAGCGGCCGAAGTTTCATTTGAGGATTCAGCCCGGCAATACATTCAACGAGATGATCATGGAGCAGAAGATCATGGTGTACAGGGTATTGCAGGAGTTGATCAGCAATACGTTTAAATATGCAGATGCCGACAATGTGCGGATCAAGTTCAGTTTTGTGGAGTGTGATGTATTGTTTGAGTACGAGGATGATGGCAAGGGCTTTGACATCAGCAATGTGAAGAAGGGAGTAGGTTTGGAGAGCATACGTTCTCGTGTGGAGTTTTACAAAGGAACCGTTAAGTATGCCACATCGCCCGGAAAGGGAATGATTGCCGTGATCATGATGCCTGTAGGGGGTGACGTGAATTAGATGTCTGATATCAATTCTATTAATTGAATTTTAGTTACACCTGTATTTACAAATATATCATTCAAGATTGAATTCAGTGTTCCAATTTTTAATGATTCGTGGTTGGGTATAGTGTTATGATGTGAACCATCATTTTTTGATAGCCTTATATGACTCCCTTTTTGTCTTGTTGGGGAGTATCCCAATTGAGACAAAATTTTAATCAGATCTTTAGCACGAATTTTTCTTGGGGTCTTCAAGCAGCTATTACTTCTTCCTTGATGATTTGCAATCTGATATTTCTTTTTTCATTGTCATCAAAATGGCAATGAACAGCTTCAATGATTGCATTTCTAAGGTCTTCCATCGTTTCAGCCTGTGTATGGATAGACTGCTCCTTGCAATAAGCAGTGAGTCCACCATCAGGCGATTCGGTTACGATGAAAAGAAGTTCTTGCATAATATGAAGGTACATCATGATTGATATTTCATTAAAGTAAGCATATCGAAATTTGATTTTTTATGGTAAATCACCCTGTAGAGTGGAGTGTTTGACATTTGAGGCAGAGATTGTATATTTGCAATCCGATTTTGGTGCGGTAGCTCAGTTGGTAGAGCAAAGGACTGAAAATCCTTGTGTCGGCGGTTCGATCCCGCCCCACACCACTTCAAAAAACGATAAACCCTTGTAAATTAAATACTTACAAGGGTTTTCTTTTTAGGGTGCACAGAAAGGTGCACAGTTTTCCATGGTCTTTGAAATCTTCACGTTTGACTTATCCATGATATAAGATAAGTGAGGAGAGGGAGAAAGTAAAGGGGGTATTTCAAATTTTAATCTGTTATTGATAGGGTACTTATACGGCCCCAAAAAAACTGAAAAAATATCCGATATTGTCTCAAATTTTAAACCCATTTTGTCCAAGAATTAAGGGGTCGATACATTCCTACATCTCAAAAGTTAACTTTTTAAGTTTTAGGTCTTTTGAATTTTTAGATAACCAAGCTATGAACTATAAAGTATTCTCACTTGCAGTCTCTCTACTTCTACTCACATCGCTATCAGCACAAAGGCTTAAAAACAGCAGTGGCTCAACGATTGGATATATTGAAAGCGGTAGGGTAAAAAATAGTAGTGGATCTACAATTGGCTATATCGAGGATGGAAGAGTAAGAAATAGCAGTGGCTCTACCATCGGATACTTTGATTTGAATCGAATTCGTAATAGTAGCGGATCTACAATTGGCTACTTTGAAGATAATCGAGTTAAAAGCGCAAGTGGCTCTACAATAGGCTACGTAGAGGATGGAAGGGTGAAATCCTCTTCGGGATCTACGATTGGTTATTTCGAAGGAGTTCGGCGTATTGAGGCGGTACTTTACTTTTTCTTCTTTTTCTATTAATTACATAAAGCCCACACCCACTTATAGTTAGCGGTTATCAGCTACTGGCGACAATTTGGCGACATTTTCTACCTGTGTAGATTGTATACTCTAAAAATCATCAGGTTAACCTCAAGGGTTCGATTCGGGGATACTCTATAAATCTACTTCAATTTTGCCTCCAGCTTTGAAAGCCTTATCTCCAAATCTACTTGCTTCTGCTTCAAAGATTCAATCTCAATTTGCTGCGCTTGAATAACCTTTAACGATAATGCATGTAATGCCTGATAATTTACTGACTTTGTTTTCATATCATCTGTAGCAGTAGAAACCATTTCAGGAAAAACATTCTCAACCTCTTGTGCAATAAGACCATATTGAATTTTGGTATCACCAGACTTCCCTTTATCCCAAAAATAGGAAACTGGTCTAAGCATTAAATATTTACCTATAATAGTATCACCAATATTTTCTATTGAATTCTTTAGCCTTTTATCTGAACGCTGTGATAAAGCAGAATAATAAATTCCCGAACAACTTATATCATAAGTTGCTAAAGCACCACCCCATCCCTGAGGCCAATCGTTAGCGTATGAACCCCCGCTACTTGGTATGATAACTCTAGATTGTCCCGTTTCGTTAATAATAACAGCATTTTTAGACGGGGTTCCAGTATTAAAATCCCAATCGGTATTAATTATTAATTGATCAGTGGGATTATTCATACCAATGCTATACCCAGCATAACTAGTCGCATCAAAACTAAGATATGGCTTTCCACCAGTTGAACTATTAGTTCGAATTGAAACAATTGAATTGGCAGTTGATGATGAGCTATTGCTATTATAAACATGAATACTAGGAACATTGTTATCACCAGGAATACCACTTCCTATATTATTACTATTTTCTATATGCAATGCTGTTGATGGAGATGTAGTACCAATGCCAATTTTTCCCCCATTAGTAATTCTCATTGCCTCTGTTGCGCCATCGTTTCCAACTTGAAATATATGATCAGCACCAGAGGCCCCAACACCTGAAGTTGTTTTATAAGTGAGTGTTTGTGTGGTACCAGATCCCCCAGTAATAGTGGGCGATACAATGCTAGTAGCAGTGGCAGCACCCAATGTTGGAGTCGTCAAAGTAGGCGAAGTTGATAAAACTACGTTACCCGTTCCTGTAGATGTGGTTACCCCCGTTCCTCCATTGGCAACTGCAACTGTTCCAGTAACATTGGATGAAGTACCAGTCGTATTCTGATTAAGTGTTGGTATATCAGCTCCAACTAATGCACGAAAAGTGGGAGCCGCTGCTGAGCCTGATGCGGGGCCTGCAAAAACTGTTCTAGCCCCTGCTGCAGTCGTAGCTCCTGTTCCACCATTGGCAACTGCAACTGTTCCAGTAACATTGGATGAAGTACCAGTCGTATTCTGATTAAGTGTTGGTATATCAGCTGCAACTAATGCACGAAAAGTGGGAGCCGCTGCTGGGCTTGATGCGGGGCCTGCAAAAACCAGATTTGCATTTTGGTTAGCCAAACTTGCACTGAGTGTGCCGGAAGAAGTAACAGGAGATCCTGAAACAGATAAAATGTTAGGAAGGCTTAATCCTACCGAAGTAACCGTTCCACTAGTGCTGGATGTTCCCGCACCAATGGCAGCGCGAAAATCCGAAGCGGATAAAGCGGAAATGGTGTTATCTGCATTCAATCTGGGAAAAGAAGTTGCTGATGTGTTTGTAAGGGTAAAGAAATTGCTACCAACCGTTGTAGCGCCTAAATTAGTTCTTGCTGTAGCGGCATCGTTAGCACCCGTACCTCCATTAGCAACAGCAACTGTACCCGTAACATTGGATTTT
>Ga0194127_10000040_pt1 | contig 172002 bp, 177 predicted proteins | sample TA2KigC100mmetaG_FD_148624 | JGI IMG/M metagenome (GOLD analysis project Ga0194127, IMG submission 148624) | Freshwater microbial communities from Lake Tanganyika, Tanzania - TA2015036 Kigoma Deep Cast 100m | ecosystem: Environmental > Aquatic > Freshwater > Lake | place: Tanzania: Lake...
CTTATAAATTTGGCGGAGTACATCAACATACTCCTGAGATTGAACAAACGCTTGCAGAGCTTGGTTCAAAAGAAGTGAAAATTTCATTTACCCCAATTTTGGCGCCCATGCCAAGAGGAATACTTGCGACTGTCACTGCCAAAACAACTGTTTCGGAAGATGAGATTCGTAAAAGCTATGTAAAAATGTATCAAGATGAACCATTCGTTCACTTACTTTCAAAGGGTCAACTTCCTGAGACTTCTTCACTTACTGGTTCCAATTCAGTTCAGATGCAAGTAGCTGTTGACACCCATACTTCTAGATTAATCGTCTCTGTTGCCATTGATAATTTAGGAAAAGGGGCGGCAGGACAAGCTATTCAAAACGCTAATTTAATTTCAGGACTTGTCGAGACAACTGGACTATCAGCATTGGGCATAGGGCAATGACTCTAAAGAGTGAATATAGCCAGAGCCTTCCCAAGGGCTTTAGGGGATCTGGAGTTAGTGCCGGGCTTAAAAGCTCTGGGGCTAAAGATATAGCTCTCATTGTTAATGATGGACCTGATAATTTCGCAAGTGCAGTCTTTACTACCAATCAAGTTGTAGCAGCTCCTGTTATCTGGAGCCGGCAAGTTCTAAAAGATAACCAAGTCTCCGCAGTCTTACTAAATAGTGGTGGAGCAAATGCCGCCACTGGCCCTGATGGCTTTGCTGATACCCATAAATCAGCAGAAGAGGTAGCTAGTTTGCTATCGATTTCATCCTCTGATGTCGCTATCTGTTCCACTGGATTAATTGGCGTAAGACTTGATATGGAGAAATTACTTGCAGGAGTCAAAATCGCCCACTCTGCTTTGAGCAGTAATTCAACCGAAGATCTCGCAAGAGCAATTATGACTACTGATTCAAAACCAAAGATCGCTACCTATGAGAGCTCAGGTGTTAGTTTTACCGGAATAGCCAAGGGAGCCGGAATGCTTGCGCCATCACTTGCCACCATGCTTTCGGTAGTAATGACTGATGCAAAAGTGGATAAGGCAGTGGCCGATGAGATTTTCGCCAAAGTTTGTGAGAAGACTTTTAATCGAATTGATTCAGATGGGTGCACATCAACTAATGACACAGTTCTCTTTCTTTCATCTGCTGCTTCAGGAGTTGAGATATTAGATGAGCAGCTTGAGCGTGCGCTATTTGCCGTTGCTGCAAGTCTTTCAAAGCAGCTAATTGCTGATGCTGAAGGACACTCAAAGATCATTTCAATCACCACAATAAATGCTAAGAGTGAGAGAGATGCCGTCGAGGTGGGTAGAGCATGTGCAAGGAATAACCTTCTTAAGTGCGCACTTGGCGGAGAAGATCCTAATTGGGGTCGAGTTTTAGCAGCGATTGGAACAACCAATGCGGTAATTGATCCACTCAATATTGATGTTGATCTAAATGGAGTAAAGGTTTGTAAGTCAAGCTCGCCAGGGGAGGATAGAGCTAAGGTAGATATGACTGGGGAATTGCTAGAGATTCTGATTGATTTAAAGGTAGGCAGCTCCTCGGCAACTATCTGGACCAATGACTTAACTGCTTCATATGTTCACGAGAATTCGGCTTACTCAACATGATCGTTATTAAATTTGGTGGTCATGCCATGGGGGAGCACTCCAGAAAATGGGCGAGCGAGATTGCTAGCCGCTTTGAATTAGGGGAGAGATTTGTAATCGTCCATGGCGGTGGACCGCAGATAGATAAGGAGCTTGCAAGACGCGGTATTGAAAAATCAAGCGTCAACGGCTTTCGCATTACAACTCCTGAAATTATGGAGGTTGTTGAATTTGTCCTAACCGGAAGTGTGCTGCGCTCGGTCGTTAGAGATTTAATCGCTGCTGGATTTCCTGCAGTTGGAATCACAGGAAGTGATAACCAATTACTAGAAGTTGAATTAAGGGATGAGGCTAAGTTTGGCCTGGTTGGAAAGATTAAAAAAGTGAATCCAAAGATCATTAATGATTTACTAGATATGGGATATTTACCTGTCATATCTCCAGTTGCCAATGACAGTTCAACTAGGGCCCTTAATGTAAATGCAGATATCGCAGCAGGGGCTATTGCAGGCTCACTTCGAGCAAATGAGGCTCTTTTTCTTACCGATGTCCCTGGCATCTATAGCGCATGGCCAGATCGCTCTTCATTGATAACAGAGATCACTATCTCTGATTTGAAGAAGATCTCATTTGAAGGTGGAATGGTTCCAAAGGTTGAAGCGGTAATCAACGCGATTGAATCTGGAGCATCATCTGCAAGGGTTATTGATGGCACATCACTTCCAGCATTTATTGATGCCTTAAGCGGCGATGGTGGAACGTTGGTAAAGCCATGAAGAAAGGTAATAAAGAATCACTGAAAAAATGGAACTCTGTAATGCAGAGCAATTATGGAACCCCCAGCATCTCTCTTTCAAAAGGTAAAGGTATTGAAGTCTGGGATTTAGATGGGGTCAAATACCTAGACTTCCTGGGAGGTATTGCAACAAATCTTCTGGGCCATAACCATCCAGCCATAGTGGCCGCTGTCTCAAAGCAGATTAGGCAATTAAGCCATGTTAGTAACTTCTATGCACATCCTGTGGCGCTAGAGCTTGCTGGGAAACTTCAGAAAATGACGTCAGATAGGAGCGCAAGAGTTTTCTTCTGCAATTCAGGAGCTGAGGCAAATGAAGCAGCTATAAAAATTGCTCGTCTTCATCGCGGCAAAAGAATAGTTGCCGCAACTGGGGCATTTCACGGAAGAACCATGGGAGCACTTTCGCTAACTGGACAGAGTTCTAAGAGGGATGCTTTCAAGCCATTGCTTCCTGGAGTTAAGCATGTGAAATATGGCGATATCAAAGCTTTAAAAAGGGTAGTTAATAAGAGAACTTCCATGGTAATTCTTGAGCCCATTATGGGCGAGGCCGGGGTAGTAACTCCTCCAAGTGGCTACTTAAAGGCAGCGAGGCAGATCTGTGATGAAAATGGCGCTCTGCTTGCAATAGATGCAGTGCAGACCGGTATGGGTCGCTGCGGAAGTTGGTTTGGATATGAAGATGAGGGAATAAAGCCAGATCTAATCACAATTGCAAAAGGCTTAGGGGGCGGACTTCCATTGGCAGCAATGATCACGTTAGGCAAAGCATCTGAACTTTTTAAAGCTGGATCACATGGCAGCACCTTTGGAGGAAATCCTGTTGCTGCTGCTGCAGCGATTGCAGTTATTGATGAGATTGAGAAGAAGAATTATCTGGCGCTAAATACTGTAAAGGGAGCGCTAATACGAAACTTGATCTCGCCAATCATTGGAGTGGAACAAGTTCGAGGCAAAGGCTTACTAATAGGTATTTGTATAAAGGAGAATAAAGCTAAGAAGATTGCAGCCGATATGCAATCTAGAGGGTTTCTAGTAAATGCTGCCAGCGCTGATGTAATTAGAATTGCTCCAGCTTACGTAGTAAGCGAAAAGCAGATCATGTCTTTTGTCACTGCTTTTAATTCAAGTTGTGAGGAGATTTATCGTGGCTAAACGTGGAACTCTCTCCTCTAATGCAAGACGGGCGCTTGTAGTCAATTTTGTTAACCAAGGCCTTGTTCATTCGCAAGGCGATTTAGTGGAGCTTTTGGCTGATGAAGGTATTGAAGTAACGCAGGCAACTGCAAGTCGAGACCTCGATGATGTTGGAGCGGTTAGAGGTAAAGATGCCTCTGGGGTAATGCGCTATCAATTTCTCGATTCAAGCGTGGAACCTTTGGCTAGAATGGCCCGAGTCTCTGATCAACTTTTATTGAGTATCACCGCTAGCGGAAATATCGTTGTTATAAAGACTCCACCAGGGGGAGCGCAACTACTTGCTAGCGCCCTTGATCGCGCTTCGGAGAGCTCAGAGCTTTCAAATGCAATAGGAACTATCGCAGGAGATGACACAGTTTTAGTTATTTCACGAAACGCAAGCGGAGGAAAGCTTCTCGCTGCCGAGCTTCGTGATTACATTGCTTCTGAGTTTTCAAGTAACGCTCGGAAAACGAGCAAGTCAAAGAAGGCGAGAAGGTAATGGCGCTTTGGGGCGGCAGGTTCTCAAAAGAGGCTGGAGAGGCGATGTTTGCACTCTCAAGGAGCGTCCACTTTGATTGGCGCCTTGCTTCCTATGACTTAAGAAGTTCGCTAGCTCACCTTAATTCTTTAGAGGCAAGTGCCATAATCGATAAAGCCCTAGCGGCCAAAATAAGAAGTGCAATCAAAGAGCTACAAAGTGAAGTAGCAAGTGGCAAATTTGCTCCGATTGCTAGCGATGAAGATGTCCATTCAGCACTTGAGCGAGGACTTATAGAAAAACTTGGCGCAGAAGGTGGAGCAATAAGAGCTGGTCGATCACGAAATGATCAAGTAGCTACCGATTTTCGACTCTACTTAATTGATCACATGATTGAAATTGCACTAGAGACTCTAAAACTTAGTAGCGCTATCACCGATCTAGCAGGTGAATATGCAGGCGATGTTTCACCTGGCTTTACCCATCTTCAACATGCTCAACCAGTTTCATTTGGTCATGAGTTAGCTAAGCATGCTCACAGTCTAAGTAGGGATGTTTCAAGAATCTCAGATTGGCTGACCAGGAGTAATCTCTCACCCCTTGGCGCAGGCGCGCTAGCCGGATCATCACTTCCACTGAATCCTGAATCAAGTGCTAAGGAGCTTGGATTTAGCGGAGCAATAGCAAATAGCATTGATGCAGTTAGCGATAGAGATTTTGTCGCAGAGGCTCTCTTTGTTATTTCGTTAATCGGTATTCATCTCTCAAGAATCGGTGAGGAGTGGAGCCTTTATGCAAGTAGTGAATTTGCTTGGGTTGAATTAGATGATGCTTATGCAACAGGCTCTTCGATTATGCCGCAGAAGAAAAATCCCGATGCAGCAGAACTTGCGAGAGGAAAAGCTGGGCGATTTATTGGATCACTAACTGGATTATTAACCGTTCTAAAAGGTTTGCCCTTTGCCTATAACCGCGACTTGCAAGAGGATAAAGAGCTGACATTTGATGCAGTAGAGAATCTCCTGCTATTGCTTCCCGCAATTACTGGGATGGTTGCAACTAGTAAATTTGATAGAGAGAAGATGAGAGCAGCAGCGCCCCTTGGTTTTTCCCTTGCTACTGAGATTGCCGACTTTCTAGTTCTTAAGGGAGTGGCTTTTCCTATCGCCCACGATGCCGCAGGTAAAGCGGTTAGAAGATGTGAAGAGCTTTCAATTGAACTTGATCAATTAAATGATTTAGATCTTAAGAGTATTCATCCGCTCTTAAGTGGCGAGGTTCGAAGCCGTCTTAATCTTGATGCAGCCTTGGCTGCTAGAGCTAGCGCAAGTGGAACCGCCCCTGAGAGCGTTAAGAAACAGATTGCTAATTTACGAGTGAAAATTTCTGCTGACGCTAGCGAATTTGCCGGCGAGCGGAAGAGATTTTCAGGCATGATGGACCAATGAGCAAAGCGCTACTAGATGATTTAACTTGGCGCGGCTCTATCGCTCAGAGTACAGATAGAGCTGAGTTAGAGAAGTATCTATCTAACCCTGGAGCAAGTCTTTATCTTGGATTTGATCCAACTGCTCCAAGTCTTCACATTGGAAATTTAGTTGCTCTAACGCTGCTTCGCAGGTTTCAATTAGCTGGTTATAAACCGATAGCACTTGTTGGGGGAGCCACAGGTTTAGTAGGAGATCCAAGTGGGCGAAGCGCTGAGCGAAGCCTAAATGAAGCTGATTTAGTTGCTGATTGGGTTGAGCGAATCAGAAAGCAATTAGAGGGCTTTCTTGATTTCACTGGCAAGAACGCGGCGATTATGGCAAATAATTTTGATTGGACGGCGCCTGTTTCAGCAATTGAATTCCTAAGAGATATTGGAAAACACTTTAGTGTCAATCAGATGCTAGCTAAGGATTCAGTGGCCTCTCGCCTTGAATCAGGTGGCATTTCCTATACTGAATTTTCTTATCAAGTGATGCAGGCCTTTGATTATCTGGAACTTTTTAGAAGACATAACTGCGCACTACAAATTGGTGGCAGCGATCAGTGGGGAAATATTGTTGCAGGCGTTGATCTAATTCGTCGCGTGGAAGCAAAGAGCGCGCACGCCCTAACAATCCCTCTTCTTGCAAAAGCTGATGGAACAAAGTTTGGCAAAACTGCAGAGGGAGCAATTTGGCTAGATCCCACTATGACCTCGGCCTATGCGCTCTTTCAATTTTTCTTAAATTCTGATGATAGAGATGTTGAACAATTGTTAAAGACATTTTCATTTAAGTCTCGCGGGGAGCTCGAGGCGCTCTTTGAATCTCTCAAAACAAATCCTGGGGCAAGAGAGGCCCATCGAGAACTTGCCAGAGAGGTAACAACGCTTCTTCATGGCGCTGATCAAGCAAGAAAGGTAGAAGCTGCAGCGAAAGCTCTATTTGGTCAGGGCGAGATAAGAGATCTCGACATTGAAACTTTAAAGTCGGCGCTAGCAGAGCTTCCAAAGGCAAGAATTAAAAAGGGAGCAGAGATTCCTTCCTGGGTAGATCTAATTGCTAGCTCTGGAGTGGTGGAATCTAAGTCTGCTGCGCGAAGAGTTATCAAAGAGGGCGGGGCATATTTAAATAATGAGAAAATTACTGGCGAGGATTTCGCTCCAAAGAGTTCTGATCTGCTTCATGGTCAATTTCTCTTGCTCCGTAAAGGAAAACGCGATCTGGTTGCGGTAGAAATCACCGATTAGAGGACTTGCACCCCTTAAAAAAGAGCGTTATCCTTGGCTTCCTCGCTACGAAATCGGACTTCAACACCAGGCCGAGTAGTCGAGCAAGAACTTCCCTAGAAGCTAAAACCCTTATTTATCAAGGTTTTTTGGCCTCTGCGCCCCATTTTTTGGGTTTTGCAGGGGGTGATTTGACCCTAAGTGATTAAAGGCCTAAGTTTCTCCTTCTGCCCTGTAAAAGGGGCGGATTGGTTGTGCCCTGCCAACGGCTGTAAGGCCCGGAATCGGTGCGCACCCGTACCTTGAGAACTCAACAGCGTGCCAAAAGTCAATGCCAATTACCTCGATGAGGTATGGCTTTATTGCCATGCCCGTCGAATCCTTTGTAAATAAATCAATTGGTCAAAGACAATAAATAAACGACAGTTTGTTATGTCTTTCGCCGGAATCAACGTCTCGTTGAATCAAAATTCAATGGAGAGTTTGATCCTGGCTCAGGACGAACGCTGGCGGCGTGCTTTATACATGCAAGTCGAACGATGAAGTTCCTTCGGGAATGGATTAGTGGCGAACGGGTGAGGAACACGTGAGAAACCTGCCTTTCATTCTGGGATAACACCGGGAAACCGGTGCTAACACCGGATACTCCATCTTGGCGGCATCGCCGAGCTGGGAAAAAATTTTGATGAAAGATGGTCTCGCGGCCTATCAGCTAGTTGGTGAGGTAAAGGCTCACCAAGGCGACGACGGGTAGCCGGCCTGAGAGGGCGACCGGCCACACTGGGACTGAGACACGGCCCAGACTCCTACGGGAGGCAGCAGTAGGGAATATTGGGCAATGGGCGCAAGCCTGACCCAGCGACGCCGCGTGAGGGATGAAGGTCTTCGGATTGTAAACCTCTTTCAGTAGGGAAGAAGCGAAAGTGACGGTACCTAAAGAAGAAGCACCGGCTAACTATGTGCCAGCAGCCGCGGTAATACATAGGGTGCAAGCGTTGTCCGGAATTATTGGGCGTAAAGAGCTCGTAGGTCGTTTGTCGCGTCGATTGTGAAAATCTGAGGCTCAACCTCAGACCTGCAGTCGATACGGGCAAACTAGAGTGTGGTAGGGGAGACTGGAATTCCTGGTGTAGCGGTGGAATGCGCAGATATCAGGAGGAACACCAATGGCGAAGGCAGGTCTCTGGGCCATAACTGACACTGAGGAGCGAAAGTGCGGGGAGCGAACAGGATTAGATACCCTGGTAGTCCGCACCGTAAACGGTGGGCACTAGTTGTGGGAACCTTCCACGGTTTCCGCGACGCAGCAAACGCATTAAGTGCCCCGCCTGGGGAGTACGATCGCAAGATTAAAACTCAAAGGAATTGACGGGGCCCCGCACAAGCAGCGGAGCATGCGGCTCAATTCGACGCAACGCGAAGAACCTTACCAAGGCTTGACATATAGCGAAAAGTGGCAGAGATGTCATGTCCGCAAGGGCGCTATACAGGTGGTGCATGGTTGTCGTCAGCTCGTGTCGTGAGATGTTGGGTTAAGTCCCGCAACGAGCGCAACCCTCGTTCTGTGTTACCAGCATTTAGTTGGGGACTCACAGGAGACTGCCGGGGTCAACTCGGAGGAAGGTGGGGATGACGTCAAATCATCATGCCCCTTATGTCTTGGGCTGCACGCATGCTACAATGGCCGGTACAAAGTGCTGCGAGATCGTAAGATTGAGCGAATCACATAAAGCCGGTCTCAGTTCGGATTGAGGTCTGCAACTCGACCTCATGAAGTCGGAGTTGCTAGTAATCGTAGATCAGCAACGCTACGGTGAATACGTTCCCGGGGCTTGTACACACCGCCCGTCACGTCACGAAAGTCGGTAACACCCAAAGTTAGTGGCCCAACCGCAAGGGGGGAGCTACCTAAGGTGGGATCGGTGATTGGGACGAAGTCGTAACAAGGTAGCCGTACCGGAAGGTGCGGCTGGATCACCTCCTTTCTAAGGAGCGAAAGCTCAAAATAATCAAGTGGAGCATTGACTAAATTCGTCGCGCGAGTAATCGCGCAAACGAGGCACGCTGTTGGGTCCTGAGGGGACGGGAGACCGTTTCTTCAAGTGGACTTGAAAAGAGGTTGTAAGGCCTCTAATCGAGTACCGCCCGTAGCTTGAGAACTACACAGTGGACGCGAGCATCTTTGTGGTCAAAATTATTAAGTGCAGATGGCGAATGCCTTGGCACCAGAAACCGATGAAGGACGTATGAGGCTGCGATAAGCCTCGGGGAGCTGCCAACAGAGCTGTGATCCGAGGATTTCCGAATGAGGAAACTCAGCGCGAGTAATGTCGCGTTATTTCTCCCAGAACACATATGGGAGATAAAGGGAACGTGGGGAAGTGAAACATCTCAGTACCCACAGGAAGAGAAAACAAACGTGATTCCGTTAGTAGTGGCGAGCGAAAGCGGATCAGGCTAAACCATTAATGTGCCAAGCCGGCAGGTTTTGCATTAATGGTGTCGAGGGATCGACTCGAATTAACTGCCGTTAATTCAACAAGTCAGAAATTAATGAAGTAGGTGAACGACGTGGGAAAGTCGGGCGTAGAAGGTGAGACCCCTGTAACCGAAACTTCATTAACTTGTAGTTGATATCCCAAGTAATACCGGACTCGTGAAATCCGGTATGAATCTGGCGGGACCACCCGCTAAGCCTAAATATTCTCTGGTGACCGATAGTGAACAAGTACCGTGAGGGAAAGGTGAAAAGAACCCCGCAAGGGGAGTGAAATAGAATCTGAAACCGTCTGCATACAAGCCGTTGGAGCTACCTTGAGTAGTGACAGCGTGCCTTTTGAAGAATGAGTCTACGAGTTAGTGTCATGTGGCGAGGTTAACCCGTCGAGGGGAAGCCGTAGCGAAAGCGAGTCTGAATAGGGCGCCATAGTCGCATGATCTAAACCCGAAGCGAGGTGATCTAGCCATGGTCAGGTTGAAGCGTGGGTAAGACTGCGTGGAGGACCGAACCCACAAACGTTGAAAAGTTTGGGGATGAACTGTGGTTAGGGGTGAAAGGCCAATCAAACTTCGTGATAGCTGGTTCTCTCCGAAATGCATTTAGGTGCAGCGTTACGTGTTTCTTACTGGAGGTAGAGCTACTGGATGGCCGAGGGGACCTACAAGTTTACCAACGTCAGCCAAACTCCGAATGCCAGTAAGTGAGAACGTAGCAGTGAGACAGTGGGGGATAAGCTTCATTGTCGAGAGGGAAACAACCCAGAACAGCAACTAAGGTCCCAAAGCGTGTGCTAAGTGGAAAAGGATGTGAAGTCGCATAGACAACCAGGATGTTGGCTTAGAAGCAGCCACCATTAAAAGAGTGCGTAATAGCTCACTGGTCAAGTGATTTCGCGCCGACAATGTAACGGGGCTCAAGCACGCCACCGACGTTCTGTCATTCACACATCATCCAGGTCGCAAGATCCAGGAGTGTGGATGGGTAGGAGAGCGTCGTGCAACTAGTGAAGCGGTGGAGGAATCCAACCGTGGAAGTTGCACGAGTGAGAATGTAGACATGAGTAGCGAAAGATGGGTGAGAAACCCGTCCGCCGAATGACCAAGGGTTCCTGGGCCAGGCTAATCCGCCCAGGGTAAGTCGGGACCTAAGACGAGGCCGTCAGGCGTAGTCGATGGACAACTGGTTGATATTCCAGTACCCGCTAAGAGCGCCCAGAACGAGCCTGCTAATGCTAAGTGCCTGAAGTCTTCTTGGGGTAAAACCTAAAGGGGGCGGAGCGCGCGACCCAAGGCAGTAGTAGTTCAGCAATGGTGTGACACAGGAAGGTAGTTCAACCCAGGCGATGGTTGTCCTGGGGTAAGAGTGTAGGAAGTAGCGTAGGTAAATCCGCGCTACACATTTCTGAGACTTGATGCCGAGCCGTATGGCGAAGTGAACAATCCTATGCTGTCAAGAAAAACATCTAGCGAGCTCAACAGCGGCCCGTACCCGAAACCGACACAGGTGGTCAGGTAGAGAATACCAAGGCGATCGAGAGAATCGTGGTGAAGGAACTCGGCAAATTACCCCCGTAACTTCGGGATAAGGGGGGCCAAATTACGTGTAGGGATTTACTCCCGAAGCGTGAGTTGGCCGCAGAGACTAGGCTCAAGCGACTGTTTACCAAAAACACAGGTCCGTGCAAATTCGTAAGAAGACGTATACGGACTGACGCCTGCCCGGTGCTGGAAGGTTAAGGGGACTGGTTAGCCGCAAGGCGAAGCTGAGAACTTAAGCCCCAGTAAACGGCGGTGGTAACTATAACCATCCTAAGGTAGCGAAATTCCTTGTCGGGTAAGTTCCGACCTGCACGAATGGCGTAACGACTTGAGCACTGTCTCCACCATGAACTCGGCGAAATTGCATTACGAGTAAAGATGCTCGTTACGCGCAGCAGGACGGAAAGACCCCGGGACCTTTACTATATCTTGATATTGGCACTCGGAACGGTTTGTGTAGCATAGGTGGGAGACTTTGAAGCGGCACGCCAGTGTTCGTGGAGTCATCGTTGAAATACCACTCTAATCGTTTTGAGTTTCTAACCTCGGTCCATAATCTGGATCAGGGACAGTGTCTGGTGGGTAGTTTGACTGGGGCGGTCGCCTCCCAAAAAGTAACGGAGGCGCTCAAAGGTTCCCTCAATCTGGTTGGTAATCAGATGTCGAGTGTAAGTGCACAAGGGAGCTTAACTGTGAGACAGACATGTCGAGCAGGTGCGAAAGCAGGAACTAGTGATCCGGCGGTGGCTTGTGGAAGCGCCGTCGCTCAACGGATAAAAGGTACCCCGGGGATAACAGGCTGATTTTGCCCAAGAGTCCATATCGACGGCAAAGTTTGGCACCTCGATGTCGGCTCGTCTCATCCTGGGGCTGGAGTAGGTCCCAAGGGTTGGGCTGTTCGCCCATTAAAGAGGCACGCGAGCTGGGTTCAGAACGTCGTGAGACAGTTCGGTCCCTATCCGCTGTGTGCGTAGGAAACTTGAGAAGAGCTGTCTTTAGTACGAGAGGACCGAGACGGACGAATCTCTAGTGTGTGGGTTGTTTCGCCAGAAGCACGGCCCATTAGCTACATTCGGAAGAGATAACCGCTGAAAGCATCTAAGCGGGAAGCTCGCTTCAAGATTAGGTTTCCCATTGGTTTACCAAGTAAGGCCCCCAAGAGACTATTGGGTTGATAGGCCGGAAGTGGAAGAGGCGCAAGCCTTGGAGCTGACCGGTACTAATAGGCCGAGGATTTAACTACAAAGTTGCTACGCGTCCACTGTGTGGTTCCCGAGATACGGTCGGGAACCAAATCAAAGATCGAAAGATATTTGATGGTTTTGATTGACATCTCAATAGCGTTTCGGCGGTCATAGCGAGAGGGAAACACCCGGTCCCATTCCGAACCCGGAAGTTAAGCCTCTCAGCGTCGATGGTACTGCACGGGTCACCTTGTGGGAGAGTAGAACGCCGCCGGACTTATATTAGAAACGAGGGGTTGCAGTTTACTGCGGCCCCTTTTTTCTTTTCATCTCTAACATAGACTTCAAGATATTGGTTAAGGAGGAGCTAATGGTTGAAAGACCTGCACGTCCTTCCTATCACAAGAGCTCTGATCGCAGGCCTTCTTCCAGAAAACCTAGCGATAGAAAACCTAGCGATAGAAAACCAAGCGATCGCAGAGGTTCTGATAGAAGCGGTCCAAGGCTTGCAAGAGGCGGTGTTGGTCGCGAGAGAAATGATTTACGAGATGAAAACAGAAGAGTAAGAAAATTTGCAGAACCTGATATTCCAATAGAAGTAACTGGAAAAGAGTTAGAGAAGAGAGATGCATTTGCACTCGGCACACTCGCTGCTGAAAACGGAGAAGTTGTTGCAAAGCATTTAGTCTGCATAAATCTATTTCTTGAGAGTAATCCAGAGCGAGCATTCTGGCATGGCCAGGCAGCAGTATTTAGAGCGGGAAGAGTTGCAATTGTTAGAGAGCGGGCTGGAATTGCTGCGCTGAATTTTGAGAAATATGAAGTTGCTCAGAAAGAGTTAAGAGCGGCGATAAGAATTTCAGGCTCTCAATCTGCCCTGCCATATCTAGCCCAAGCAGAGCTTGCCCTGGGAAATCCCCGAAAAACCCTTGAAATTGCCGGCTCTATCGATCCCAAATTACTAAGCCAAGGCGAGCGAGTCGAGCTGCGTATTGCCGCTGCCGGGGCAAGAAGCGCTCTTGGTCAAAGTGAGGCAGCTGTTGTGACGCTAACCTGTCCTGAGCTAACACTTAGCGATGCCAGCTTTGCTGCCAAACTTCAAGGCGCATATATCCAGGCCTTAATTGCAGCCGGGCGCGCAGGTGAGGCTGAAGAATTTAGAGTTAAGTATCAAAAGAATGAACCCTCTGAAGAATCAAAGGGCTAAGAGCTAGCCAATTGGCTATCTTTCTCCTATGGCAAATGATCTCTTATCAGCACTTCGCACCTATCTCACCAAGCTCTCATCAGGTGAGAAGAGTCCGCAGGAGGTAGCTGCAGCCTTGAATCAATGGGCGAAGGAAAGTGGCGAGGCGATTAAAACTCGCGTTGAAGAAGAGGTAAAGACAAGTGTTAAGAAGATGGGTTTTGCAAAACAAGACGATTTAGATCGACTCGCAAGGGAAGTTGAATTACTAAAAACAAGGCTTGTTACAACTCCTAGGACTTCAAAGCCAGCAAAGAAGAAATCTCCAGTAAAAAAGAGCGCTGCTAAGAAGAGTGCGAGTAAGAAAAAATGAGTGAAAATATTGAAAATCTCGAGCAGATCTCAGCTATAAAGAAGAGAATTAATGAGATTGCCTTTGCTCCCTTGTCCGAACATGGCGCGCTATTTGATCAAGTTAACCAAGATTTATCAGCAGCGCTAACTCATGTTGAAGGTATCTCTAGCCAGAGTCAAGCTTAAGAAGTTCTAACTACCTTATCTATTTAGATCAGCTAGAAAAATGAGAACCCGCCTAGATGCTGAGTTAGTTAGACGAGGCCTTGCAAGATCTAGAGAAGATGCAGTTGATTTAATTGAGGCAAGATCAGTTCTAGTTCGAGGAATCCCGGCATCAAAGCCAGCTACGCAGGTCGATCCAGAGACCTCAATAACACTTGCAGGCAAGAGAGATGATTATGTTTCAAGAGGCGGTTATAAATTAGCCGGAGCACTTGAGGCCTTCAAGGAGATAAGAGTTAGCGGAGTTACTGCTCTTGATGCTGGAGCATCAACTGGTGGGTTTACTGATGTCTTACTAAAGAGGGGGGCAGCAAAGGTCATCGCTGTTGATGTCGGATATGGACAACTTGCTTGGGAGCTTCGCAATGATGCAAGAGTTGAGATACATGATCGCACCAATGTGCGCACTCTAAGTAGCGAGATCATCAAAGAGAGCGTTGATTTAGTGGTCGCTGATCTCTCCTTTATTTCACTAGCCCTGGTTATCCCCGCCCTGCTTTCAGTGAGCAAGAGCGAAGCAGATTTTCTTCTTATGGTTAAGCCTCAATTCGAAGTTGGACGAGAGCGATTGGGAGCAGGGGGAGTTGTACGAGATCCAGAGCTAAGAAAAGCTGCAGTTAGCGATATTGCAAGGAGCGCCTTTGATGCAGGTTTGGGTACCGTTGGAGTAGTGGCCAGCTGCCTTCCGGGACCTTCTGGAAATGTTGAATATTTTCTCTGGCTTAAATCTGGAGCAGAGATGATTTCAGATAAAGAGTTAGATCAGGCGATAGCGAAAGGACCGCAGTAGATGATAAAGCGTGAAGTTCTACTTGTCCTACATCCAACTCGCCCTGAAGCAAAAGAGCTTGCGGGATCTATTGTTAAGACTCTTCGCTCTGAAGGCTTTGCCTTTATCTCAAGTGCAGATACTGGAGTATCTGGCGTCACTCAAGTTGGAAGCGAGCAAGTAAGGCAGCGATATGGCGAGATTGAACTCGTTTTAGTTCTTGGCGGCGATGGAACTATTTTGCGTGGAGCAGAACAGATACATGGATCAAATATCCCAGTGCTAGGAATCAATCTAGGACATGTTGGTTTTCTTGCAGAGATTGGAAAACCAAGTCAAGAAAAGATTATCTCGGCCATTAGAGATAAGAAATATAAGACTGAAAAGCGTATGACGCTGGCATATCAAGTATTTAGAGCCGATGAGTTAGTTACTAAAGGGTGGGCGCTTAATGAAGTAACAGTTGAGCGAAGCACTGAGGCAATGATTGAGCTTTTTGTTCAAGTTGATCACAGACCTCTTTCAAGATGGGGCTGCGACGCAGTTATCTGTGCAACGCCAACAGGATCAACTGCTTATGCCTTTAGCGCAGGCGGTCCAGTTGTTTGGCCAGAGGTTGAAGCCCTAGTTCTTCTGCCACTTGCAGCTCACGCCCTCTTCTCAGACCCAATGGTTATTGGCGCAGATTCAGAAATTGCCATCGATGTTGAAAGTGATGAGGGCGTTCTATCCGCAGATGGTCTTCGCAAGTTTGCCTTGAAAGAAAAGGATCGCGTCGTACTAACCTCGGATAAAAGCTATATAAACCTAGCCCATATCGACGCAGCGCCATTTACTGATCGCCTTGTTGCCAAATTTAAATTACCGGTTGATGGCTGGCGCGGTGAGTAAAAAGGGCGAGCGTAAAGGCTCACTCTTAGAAGAAATCAATATCCGCTCACTTGGGCTAATTGATAGCGCAACGATTGAGTTTAAAGAAGGCTTTAATGTAATTACCGGTGAAACTGGAGCTGGTAAAACAATGCTTCTAAATGCCCTGGCACTGATCCTGGGACAGAAGGCCGATGCTGATTACATTAGGCAGGGTCAAGATAGAGCAGTGGTAAGTGGTCGTTTTAGATTGCCAGAGAAAATTAGTGAAGAGTTAAGCGCGCTAATTGATGAGCATGAACCTGAAATTGAAGAATCAGCAATCCTTCTTTCAAGACAGCTGGGCAGAGATGGAAAATCAAAAGCTCAACTATCAGGCTCTGCTACAACGGCTAGCACTCTAATTTCTTTTGCAGATCAACTAATCGAAATTCATGGCCAGCATACAAATTTAGTACTAACAAAAGCAAATAAGCAGCGAGAGATTCTAGATATATTTGCTGGTCAAGAACTTTCTACAGCTCTCCTTGCTTATCAAGAGGCGCTGAAGAACTATCAGGTGCTGCGCAAAGAGATAGCGGAGCTAAAGAAAGCTCTAGGTGATAGAGATAGCGAGATTAAATCACTCGAAGAGCTCGTAGGTGATTTTGCCAAATTAAAGCCACAAAGCTCTGAGCTATCCCAGCTGGAGGCTCAAATTTCAAAGCTAGAAAGTGTTGAAGATTTAAGGATTGCCTCACTTGGTGCCCAACAAGCGCTCTCAGATGAAGAAGCGGGAGCTTTAAATTCATTGCATAGCGCTAAGAAATCTCTAACTGGTGCCAAAGGTCGAGATGCTCAATTAGACCAAATTGCAGATGCCATCTCAGAGAAACTCTTTGATTTAATTGATGCAGCCTCAGATCTTGATCGGTATTTAGATTCACTCTCGGCGGATCCTCAAGCGCTGGAGTTGGCTCAAGACCGTAGAGCTGCTTTGAGCTCTTTTGCCAAAAAGTATGGCAACTCAAGTGATAAGAATGAGGCGCTAGCTGAAGCTGTTGTGAAAGCAGAGGGAGCAAAGAATCGCATTAGGGATTTGAGTGGGGGAGATGATCGCTTAGCCGAAATGGGCAGAGAGCTGGAAGGGTTGCGCGCAAAGCTGCTAGATGAAGCAAAAACTTTGAGCGCCCTTAGAGCACAATCGGCAAAAAAGCTCTCCTCATCTGTCACTAAAGAGTTAGTGGAACTTGCTATGGCTAAAGCGCTTTTTGAAGTAAAAATGGAAAGTAGAGATGGAAGTAGCGATGAGCATTTTTCACTCTTTGGGCTAGATGAAGTCTTTATGTTCTTTACCGCTCATAGCGGCGGAGAATTGCTTCCAGTATCAAAGGCTGCAAGTGGTGGAGAACTATCTCGTTTGATGTTGGCACTTGAAGTTGTGCTAGCTGGCTCTTATCCACTTGGCACATATGTCTTTGATGAAGTTGATGCTGGTGTTGGCGGTAGAGCAGCTCTTGAAGTGGGAAAGAGGCTTAGAAAGCTTGCTATGAATTCACAAGTTATTGTGGTTACCCATCTGCCTCAGGTTGCGCTCTGGGCCGATAATCACATCTTGGTTGAGAAAGATAGCAACGGTCTTCTGTCATCTACTTCAATCAAATCCCTAAGTGATCAAGAGCGCGAGATTGAGATAGCTCGAATGCTCTCTGGCATTGAAGAATCCGAACACGCCCAAGATCACGCTCGGGAGCTGCTCAATTTACGCTTGAGCGATGTTGGCTGATAAGTTTGCCCTCCATGACCGCCTCTCATGTGACCAAGCATCTCTTTGTCACCGGCGGAGTCGCCTCAAGTCTTGGTAAAGGTCTTACCGCATCTAGTTTAGGACGCCTGCTTGTAGCCCGCGGCATTAGAGTCACAATGCAAAAGCTTGATCCCTACATCAATGTGGATCCAGGGACAATGAATCCTTTCCAGCATGGCGAAGTATTTGTTACCGATGATGGAGCAGAGACAGATTTAGATATCGGCCATTATGAGAGATTCCTTGATACCAATCTTCATGGGTCAGCCAATGTCACAACTGGTCAGATTTACCAAAGAGTTATTGCAAGAGAGCGCCATGGCGAATATCTAGGTGAAACGGTGCAAGTTATTCCTCATATCACCAATGAGATTAAAGAGCGCATTCGAGCAATGGCAGCTCCCGATATCGATCTAGTCATCACTGAAGTTGGTGGAACTGTTGGCGATATTGAGTCTCTGCCATTTTTGGAGGCAGCAAGACAGATCCGGCAAGAAGTTGGTAGAGATAACGTCTTTTATCTTCATGTCTCACTGGTTCCATATATTGGTCCATCAGGCGAGTTAAAGACAAAACCCACGCAGCACTCAGTCCAAGCTCTCCGCTCTATTGGAATATCTCCAGATGGCATTGTTCTTCGCTCAGATCGAGCAATCCCGCAAGGTGTTAAGAAGAAGATTTCACTGATGTGCGATGTTGATCTAGAAGCCGTAGTTGCAGCAGTTGATGCTCCCTCAATTTATGACATCCCTAAAGTGCTCCATAGCGAGGGGCTTGATTCCTATATTGTCAGAAGGCTTGATCTAAAGGCCCATGGAGTTAAGTGGGGGCAATGGGATTCACTACTTGAGCGAGTGCATAACCCCGCCAAAAGCGTAAAGGTTGCTCTAGTTGGAAAGTACGTTGATCTTCCAGATGCTTATCTCTCGGTCACTGAAGCGCTAAGAGCTGGGGGCTTTGCTAATAACGCTAGGGTTGAAATTAAATGGGTTGCAAGTGATGAATGCGCAACAGAAGCTGGAGCAAAAGCAAACTTAAGCGAGGTAGATGCAATCTGTGTTCCGGGCGGCTTTGGAGTCAGAGGCATTGAAGGAAAGCTCGGAGCTCTTAAGTATGTACGAGAAAACAAGATTCCAGCGCTAGGTCTTTGTTTAGGTTTGCAATGCATGGTCATTGAGATAGCTAGAAATATCCTCGGTTTAAAGCGGGCTAACTCTGCTGAATTTGATCCTGATACTGATGCTCCAGTTATTGCAACTATGGCAAGTCAGGTAAAGATCGTAAATGGTGAAGCTGATATGGGCGGAACGATGCGTCTTGGACTCTATAAAGCAATTTTTGCCAAAGGCTCAATTGTTGAGAGCTGTTATCAAGCCCCTGAAATATCTGAGCGTCATAGACATCGCTATGAGGTCAATAATTCCTATCGCAAAGAGCTAAGTGGGGCAGGGTTAGTTTTTAGCGGAACATCGCCAGATGAGAATTTAGTTGAATTTGTTGAGCTTCCAAGAGAGGTCCATCCATTTTATGTTGGAACTCAGGCTCACCCAGAATTTAGATCAAGGCCGACTAGAGCCCATCCACTCTTTGCTGGCTTAATTAAGGCCGCGCTAGAACGTGGATGATAGATCTTCGATTGAAATATTCCTCAATCACTGCGCAATAGAGCGAGGGCTGGCTAAGAATTCTCTTTCATCTTATAGAAGAGATTTAGAGAAGTTTCTTAACTATCTAAATAAAAGCCAGAAGACACTTACTAGTATCAATCCAAGTGATGTAGCTGCCTTTCTTCACACTCTAAGAGAGGCAAATCTAAACGAATCAAGTATCGCTAGAAATGCTGTTGCCTTGAGAAGTCTCTTTGCATTTCTAGCTAAAGAAAGTGGCGTTGAAAGTATTGCTAAAGAGATTCTTGTGCCAAGGAGTGCTAAGAGATTACCTAAAGCCTTAAGTATTGATCAGATTGCAAGACTGATTAATAGCTGCGCCGATGACTTATCGGGAATTAGAGATAGGGCGATATTGGAGCTGCTCTATGCAACGGGGGCAAGAGTTAGCGAGATTATTGCTTTGAATCGATCAGATATTTCTCAAAATAGCCAAGAGGGCGTTGAGGCAATAACTATTCGAGTCCGTGGCAAAGGGGGAAAGGAGCGTTTAGTTCCGGTTGGAAGTTATGCCAGATTGGCTTTGGATCAGTATCTAACCAGATCCCGTCCAGTCTTTGCTAAGAATCTTAAGGAAGAAGCTCTCTTTCTTAATGAAAAAAGAGGAACTCGCCTTTCGCGTCAGAGCGCCTGGCAGATTGTTATTGATGCCGCAAAGAGATCGGGGCTAGATGAGGCGATTTCTCCGCATGGATTTAGGCATTCTTTTGCCACCCATCTACTTGATGGGGGAGCAGATATAAGAGTGGTGCAAGAACTTTTGGGACATGCCTCGGTAACAACAACCCAGATCTATACCTTGGTAACAATCGATAAATTGCGTGAGAGCTATGCAAGCGCTCACCCAAGATCAAAGTAGAGCTATCTGCCTCTAAGTCTTCTAGCGATAATTGATTGATCGCCCTTTGCCTCTAAATCTGCAATAACAATTGCAAGAGATTCACGGACGATTCGACCTCTATCAACTGCAAGGCCAAGATCTCCTCTCAAGTGAAGTCTTGCTTGCTCTAAATCAAAGAGCTCTTCAGGAGATAGATAAACCGTAATTTTCTCATCATGTTTTTCTCGTCCTGATGGTCCTTTATCCAAACCAGTTGCGCGACGTCTTGGAGTCTGTCTAACGCCAGTTGACTTTGGAGCTGCTTTTGCAACGCTGGCGGTTGTTGGCCGGTTGGTGTGAGCAACTTCAACTTCTTCAACGCTTTGATCTGGAACAGCGCTAAGAGTTGTCTTTCTAAATAACTCATCTGCTCCCGGCAGACTAATACGTCTTGTCATCGAACCCCTCCGTTGGCAATTATTTCTCTTGCAAGTCTGCGATAAGAAGCAGCTCCAACTGAGGAGCTGGCATAGGAAGTTATGGGCTCGCCAGCAACAGTTGTCTCTGGGAATCTAACGGTTCTAGCAATTGTGGTATCAAATACTTTAGTTGGGAAGGCTTCACTGATTCGTTCTAAAACCTCGCGACTATGAACAGTCTTTCTATCAAACATCGTTGGCAAGATTCCGAGAAGCTCGATATCTGGATTGGTATTGGCCTTTACTTTCTTGATTATGTCATCAAGGAGAGCCACACCTCTAAGCGCAAAATACTCACATTCCAGGGGCACTAGAACCCAGTGCGATGCGGTTAGGGCATTTACGGTTAGAAGGCCAAGTGATGGCTGGCAATCAATGAGAATAACATCGTAGAAATCAGTGACAGTAGAAAGAACTCGCTTTAGAATCTTTTCGCGAGCAATTACATTTACCAAGCCACCTTCGGCGCCAGATAGATCCTCATGAGCTGGGATCATATCCATGCCAGGAACGCTGGTTTTTAAAAGGAAATCAGATACCTGCGTTGATTCATCCATAAGCAGGTTATAGACAGAACCTTCGATATCTCTGGTTGAAACATTAAGCCCAATCGAAAGTGAGTGCTGTGGATCAAAATCAATTAATAGAACTCGTCTTCCAAGCTCTGCAAAAGCAGCGCCGAGATTAATCGTTGTTGTGGTTTTGCCAACGCCACCTTTTTGATTAACAACTGAAATTATCTTTGCATTGCCATGTTCTGTTAATGGCGCTGGATAAGGGAAATCCCTATCAGGCTTTCCCAATACTGAAGATGATGTAACAATTTCAGAATCAGCTTTTGAAAATGTCGATTTAGCGTTCAAGCGAGATATCTCTGAAGCACTTTTTGCCATGACCAGACTTTAACCACCGCTTATGGAGATATTGGCTGCGACACGCATAGACTTGCCAGACTATGGATGAAGTTTCTGCGCAACCCTCAAGTAATACTTTAGCCTCCCCTGCGCAAAGTATTAGTGAGGGAAGAGTTGCTGGCTTCTCGGTTCACTTAGAAAACTTCGATGGACCTTTTGATTTATTGCTACAGCTCATTTCAAGACATCGAATGGATATCACCGATGTCGCTATTGCCACAGTTACAGATGAATTTATTAGCTATATTCGCGAATTAGAAAAAACTGAAGCTGGCTGGAAATTAGATCATGCTAGTGAATTCGTAGTTGTTGCCGCTACTTTATTGGACCTTAAAGCAGCTCGATTATTGCCATCTGGCCAGATTGATGATGAAGAAGATCTCGCACTTCTTGAAGCTCGCGATCTGCTCTTTGCTCGCCTCTTGCAGTATCGCGCCTTCAAAGAGATTGCATCGATCCTCTCCGAACGAATTCTTGAACAGGAAAAGACCTTTGCCCGCTCAGTCTCACTTGATCCAGTTTTCGCAGCTCTACTACCTGAGGTTTTAATAGGCGTTACTCCAGAGAGATTTGCAGCTATCGCAAACCGCGTTCTCACTCCCAAAACCGCGCCAACCCTCTCTGTGGAGCACCTCCATCTGCCGCTAGTTAGTGTGGCCGCTGAGGCCCTCGGGGTTGTATCAGCTTTGAGAAGGCATAAAACAATGAGTTTTAGGGCCTTGGTAAGTGATGCAGCAAATACCTTAGTTGTGGTTGCTAGATTTCTAGCTCTGCTTGAACTCTTTAAAGAGGGTTCAGTGAGATTTGAGCAGGTGGTTGCTCTAGGCGAACTACAGATCACCTGGGTTGGCAGCGTTGAAGGTGAAATTAGAGTTAGTGATGAGTTTGATCGCCCAGCTCTAGTTGAATCAGGCGAAGACGGGGTAGAAGAAGGGGGCGAAAATGTCTAATCGCGAACTGGAACGTTCAATTGAAGCTATCTTGATGGTTGTCGAAGAACCCGTCTCAGAAGTAGTCCTTGCCCAGATAATCGAAGCGCCAACTGAGCAGATTCTTGAATCGCTCAATGCCCTTGCAGCCTCCTATGAGGAGCAGGCCAGGGGCTTCACTCTCAAGCAGATCTCTGGCGGGTGGCGTTTTTATAGCCATCCTGACTTGGCGCCATTAGTTGAAAAATTCGTTTTGGATGGCCAGCAAGCAAAACTCTCACAGGCAGCTCTGGAAACACTTGCTGTGATTGCATATCGCCAACCAATTTCAAGGGCTCGAGTCTCTGCAATCCGCGGGGTTAATGTGGAAGCTGTTATGAAGACTCTTGTGACTAGAGGTTTAGTGGAGGAGTGCGGAATTGAGCATGAGAGTGGAGCGATTCTCTATCGAACTACCCACTACTTCCTAGAAAGAATTGGACTCAATAGCGTTGAAGATCTTCCAGCTTTAGCGCCCTTCTTGCCTAGTATAGATGGCCTAGATGAGGTAATTGCTTCTCTTACTGAGTGAGTAGGATGGCCGCTATGGCCGAACTAGTAAGACTTCAAAAGTTTATGGCCGACTGTGGCGTAGCTAGCCGTAGAGCCTGCGAAGAACTCATCGAGCAGGGCCGGGTTAAGGTTGATGGCAAGGTAATTCGCACTCAAGGACTGAAAATAGACCCGATAAAGACTAAAGTTGAAGTTGATAATGAAACGATTACAGCAGTAGAGACCAAAACTTATCTCGCGTTCCATAAACCTATAGGTGTTTTGTCCACCATGTCAGACCCAGAAGGTCGCCCCTGTCTCAGTGACTATTTTCTTGACTGGCAGGAACGGCTATTTCATGTAGGGCGCTTAGATAAGGAGAGTGAAGGATTGATCATTGTTACCAATGACGGCCAATGGGCCCATGAAGCCACACATCCATCTTTTGAAGTAAAGAAGACCTATCTCGTTGCCACCGAGGAAGCTCTGCCAAGGGCAGCACTCGATCTTCTCTCTAGGGGGGTTGAATTGGATGATGGTTTAGCTCGCCCTTTGGCAGTCAACCGTTTCGGTGGTTTTATCGAACTCGTCATCCATGAGGGAAGAAATCACGTGGTTAGAAGAATCTTTGATGAGATTGGATTTCCAGTAACTCGCTTGATCAGAACAGCCTTTGGTTCGATAAAGCTGGGGGAGCTACCTAGTGGCAAATGGCGAGCGCTAAATGAAGTCGAAGTCATAAATCTATAAACGGTTTAATTGTTTAATAGTTATATGTTTTTATTAATATTAGTAAATACCGCTTTATTGATATAACGTTTTTTTGCATGGATATGAATAGTTAATATATCGACTTTTCTAGCCTTACGCCTTCTCATAAAAGTCGATATATAGCTTTTACTACCGAACCCCTAGTCTGCGGGTAATTGTCGACAATTCTTCGCGAAATCGCTGAAATAGAGATAACTATAAGTCGATAAAACACTATGACGGCTTCCCACGGGAGAGAGGGCAAGACGGGTAAAATCTGAAAGTGTTCGTGCGAGCAATACGAGGAGCTATTCAGATAGACCGTGATGATCCGGTCTTGATGCAAGAAGCTGTCGTGGAACTAGTTTCAAAAGTTCTCGAGGCCAATAAGCTCAATACTACCGATCTGATCTCTATGCTTTTTACCTGCACCCCAGATCTGGTTAGCGACTTTCCGGCTGCTTCAGCCAGAGCCATGGGCCTTGAAAAAGTCCCTTTAATCTGCGCGGTCGAAATGGCTGTGCCAACAAGCCTTCCAAGAACTATTCGTTTGATGCTCCACTGCCACACAGAGCTGAACCAGGATCAAATTTCACATATTTACCTTCGCGGCGCGGTCACTCTTCGCAAAGATATAGCTCAGTAATGAATGCGCAGGCTTCTCCTCAGATTCAATCAGTAAGGATCGTAGGTGCTGGCTTAATTGGTACCTCAATCGCGCTAGCTCTAGCGCATCAAGGGGTCTTTGTATCCATAGATGATGCCGATCAGAAAGCTTTGGCTCTTGCCAAAGATCTCCTGGCGCCGTATCTAAAGGCAGAAGGGGAAGAGAGAAGGGAGTTCGATCTAGTTATCATCGCAACTCCGCCAGCATCTACTGTATCTGCGCTAAAAGCCGAATTTGCTGCAAACTCTAAATCAATATTTATAGATGTTAGCAGTGTTAAAACTAACCTTATACAAGAGATAGAAGTATTACCGGTGCTTGCAGAGCAATTTGTTGGAACTCATCCAATGGCTGGTCGCGAAGTTTCAGGAGCATCTTCAGCTCAAGCAGATCTTTTCAATGGTAGGGCGTGGATCATTACTCCAACTGCCAAGACTTCTGCCCGCGCCATTGTAATGGCAAAAGAGCTAATTCAGGCTCTTGGGGCAAGTAGCTATGAAATGAGCGCTAAAGAGCACGATCATTTAATGGCCAGAATCTCACACCTTCCTCAAATCGCATCCACGCTAATAGCAAGTGAAATTCAAGATATAGGCGCAGGTCTTGAGCTCTCAGGGCAGGGCCTTAGAGATATGACCAGAATTGCTGGAAGTGATGGGGCGCTTTGGAGTGAGATACTTTTAGAAAATAAAGATGAAGTTTTAAGCACTCTCGATCAATTTATTTCCAAAGCTCTCACACTTAAAGGCGCAATTTCTGAATCTAAACAAGAAGAGATTAAGACTCTCTTTCTCAAGGGAAATTCAGGACGAGCAAAAGTTTCTGGCAAACATGGCGCTAAACCAAGAAATTATCTCCACCTATTAGTAGTCATCAAAGATGAACCAGGAGCTCTTAGTCAATTATTTACTGAATGCGCTCATATCAAAGCCAATATTGAAGATTTATCGATTGAGCATTCACCCGGTCAAGAAAGTGGTTTAATCACACTAGCCTTCTCTCCTGAAGATGGCGAGCGAGTTGAAGCTCACCTCAAGAATCAAGATTGGAAGGTTCATCGCCGATGACAGTAGTAGTTGCGATGGATGGTCCAAGTGGATCTGGAAAATCATCCACTGCAAAAGCTATCGCTAAGCGAGCTGGTTGGCTATATTTAGACACGGGCGCGCTTTATCGCGCTGCTACATGGCTTGCAATTGAGAATGCTATTGATAGCGCAGATAAATTATTAATTGCTCTTAAAAGTTCTCCAATTCTCTTTAAAACTGACCCAAGCAATCCGATCACGCTTTGCGGGGGAGTAGATGTATCTGAGGCGATAAGAAGTGCGGAAGTTACCTCAGCTGTTTCAAGGGTCAGTAGTTGGCCGGAGCTAAGAAAAGAATTAGTAGCGTTGCAGAGAGTTATTATTGAGAGCGCTAAGAATGGAATCGTTGTTGAAGGCAGAGATATAGGAACTGTTGTCGCACCTACTGCAAGCTTAAAGATATGGCTACAAGCTGATATTAACGCTAGAGCAATAAGGCGTGATTTAGAGGATAAATCAAGGGGTTTAGAGACTAGCTCCCCAGATAGCGTTGCTGCATCTTTATCAAATAGGGATCAAGTTGATAGCACCCGCGCAGTATCTCCACTTAGAAAGGCAGAGGATGCCATCATCGTTGATTCAACGAATCTAACTCTTGATGAAACTGTTGCCTATATCTGGAATATTCTAAAGAGCAGAAGACTTATTGGCCTTCCAAGAGTTGTGATAGTTGGAAGGCCAAATGTTGGTAAATCCACTCTAGTTAATCGAATTATCGGCTCTCGTGAGGCGATTATTGAAGATACCCCAGGTGTAACAAGAGATCGAGTTAGCTATGAGGCAGAGTGGAATGGCAAGACCTTTATGGTCATCGATACCGGAGGATGGGAGCCAACTTCTGAAGGTATTGCGCTAAAAATCTCAGATGCTGCGGAGTCTGCCATCTCAGATGCTGATCTAGTTCTCTTTGTAGTTGATGCTCAAGTTGGTCAGCAATCAGATGATGACGCTCTGATATCCGTGCTTCGCAAATCAAAGAAACCTGTGATGTTGATTGCCAATAAAGTTGATTCTGAGAAAGATGAACTTGATGCCCATTCTTTATGGAATCTAGGTTTAGGTGAGCCTCACTTCATCTCAGCGGCACATGGCAGAGGAAGCGGAGACCTACTAGATCTTATAGTTTCACAGCTGCCAGAAGTTGGAGCAAGCCGAATTGATGATGGATATCGAAGGATCGCAATTGTTGGAAGGCCAAACGTTGGTAAGAGCAGCCTTCTAAATTCCTTTGCTGGCTCTACTCGCTCACTAGTTGATGACGCAGAAGGAACGACAAGAGATCCAGTAGATGAGCTAATTGATTTAGGCGATAAGACCTGGCGCTTTATTGATACAGCAGGCATTAGAAGAAGGGCTCATCAAGCCTCAGGCTCTGAGTATTACGCTGCCCTTCGAACTGAGAGAGCCATTGAAAATGCTGAGGTGGTCATCATGATTATCGATGCCGCAACGCCTATTACTGAGCAGGATTTAAGAATCATTACTATGGTTGAAGATTCAGGAAAAGCTTTAGTCATTGGATTAAATAAGTGGGATCTAGTTGATGAAGATCGGCGAGTAGTTTTAGATAAAGAAACTGAGCGAAATTTTGACCAAGTGGAGTGGGCCGAGCGGGTCAATATTTCAGCAAAGACAGGTTGGCATAAAGATAAATTGCTTCCTGCTATTCAAAGATCTCTTGAAAGCTGGGAGGCAAGAGTTCCAACCGGAAGGCTTAATTCTTTCTTAGGGCAACTAGTAGGCAGCACCCCACCACCTCTAAGAGGCGGGAAACAACCAAAAATTCTTTTTGCGACTCAGGCTGGAATTGCGCCGCCTACCTTCGTTATCTTTGCGACAGAATTTCTTGAAGCCTCTTATCGTCGATTTATTGAAAGACGCCTACGTGAAGAATTTGGGTTTTCAGGCTCACCAATTAGAGTCTCTGTTCGCATAAGAGAGCGTTAAGAAGCAAATTAAGTAGAATCTGTCTAAGTTTCTGCGGGACGTAGCGCAGCTTGGTAGCGCACATGGCTGGGGGTCATGTGGTCGGAGGTTCAAATCCTCTCGTCCCGACGTGTTTACCATTCCAAATCTATTAACGATGGCCCGCGCCTTGGGCATCCCGGTTTTTCTCTATTTGGTTCTAGTGCGAGAAGAGATGGGCCTTGCGATTCTCACCCTAGTTATTGCTGGAGCTACTGATTATTTTGATGGAAAGCTTGCTCGGGCCTGGAACCAAGAATCTCGACTAGGCGAGTTAATGGATCCAGCTGTTGATCGCCTCTACATAATCTCGGTTCTTATAGCAATGTTTGCAACCCAAGTGGTTCCCCTATGGGTATTAGCTTTGATTGCCGGTAGAGATATTCTGCTGGGTCTTCTTCTAATAGTGATGAAATCAAAGGCCATACCGCCTTTTAAGGTTACCTATTTAGGAAAGGCAGCAACTTTTAACTTGCTCTATGCCCTTCCCTTACTGCTACTTACCGATTCCACTTCAGGGTCGATCTCTGATGCCGCTTATATCTTTGGATGGGGCTTTGCAGGATGGGGAATTGGGTTATACCTATTAACTGGTTTAAGTTACGCTCGCTCAGGTATTAAGAGCTTAAAGAGGGGATAGTTGTGACAAACATTCCAGATCTGTTGAGATATACCAAAGAGCATGAGTGGGTTAGCGAAGTTTCAACTAATCGCTACCGGGTTGGAATTACTGATTATGCTCAATTAGCACTCGGCGACATTGTCTATATTCAATTGCCAAAACTCGGCGATGAAATCGGTGCTGGCAAGGTCTGCGGCGAAGTGGAATCAACTAAGAGCGTCTCTGAGATCTATGCCCCATTAACTGGAAAAGTTATATTAATTAATGACTCATTAGATAGCGCCCCAGAGGTTTTGAATAAGGAGCCTTATGGTGCGGGATGGATCTTTGAAGTTGAGATTTCAACTCCCAGTGAGCTAGAAAGCTTGCTCTCAGCAGGGGATTACGCCTCACTCACCGCTTGACTCAACCCTTATCTCGCGCCTAGTGTCAGCCTCAAGATAACGGTGAGGCTCTCTTGAGCCTTAGCCTTTGGTTGAGAGTAAGGAGGCGCTGTGGAGCAAGAAGATAACCAGCGCGACCTAACTCGAACTATCAATATGGGCTCGCTAAGACCAGTTTCAGATCAGCTCTCGCTACTGCTTGATAAAACCAGCCAAGAAGAGCGAGATGTAATCAACGCACTTGACGAGGGTTCTGCCATGTTAATTTCATTAAGCGGTCCGGGAAAAGGCGCTCGTTTTTTAATTAATTCAGATCGAACTGTGATTGGTCGAGCAGTTGATTGCGATATTTTCTTAGATGATGTAACAGTATCTAGAAAACATGCTGAAGTTATTAGAAATGGCAAAAGCTATAGCTTTAAAGATAGCGGAAGTTTAAATGGAACTTACCTTGATGGAAAGATAAGTGATCAGGGCGAGCTACATGATGGTTCAGAGTTACATATTGGAAAATATCGTTTGCATTTCTTTATCGGCGGAAGGGTTAGAGGATGAGTGTTCCAGCTAGAGCATACTTAAGTATTGGTGAGGTATTAGGAAAGTTGCGTTCAGATTTTCCAGATGTGACTATCTCAAAGATTCGCTTTCTAGAATCAGAGGGGCTCATTGAGCCGCAGCGGACTCCCTCTGGATATCGAAAGTTCACATCAGTTGATCTAGAGCGTCTTCGCTATGTTCTTCTTGCTCAGCGTGATCAATATCTGCCGCTTAAGGTAATCAAAGATAATCTTGATGCCCTTGACAGAGGCCTTGAACCAGCAGCTAGCGTTAATGGCGCTCCAATAGCCCGACTATCAAGTGTAGATAGCGCCCTATCTGCCTCTGCCTTCATTGAGCAGAGCGAGATGAAACTCTCCAGAGATGAGCTCATTTCAAATTCAGGAATTAGTGAGGAGCAATTGGTAGAGCTTGAAGGATATGGTCTTATCGAGCTAAAAGGTCGTCACTATGATGGCGATGCGCTAACTGTTGCAAAGGTTGTTGCTGAAATCTCTGGCTTCGGTATTGAAGGAAGGCATCTAAGAGCCTTTAAAACCGCTGCTGATCGAGAAGTTGGATTGGTTGAGCAAGTAATCACCCCACTTCTTCGTCAAAAGAATCCTGATTCAAAAGCAAGAGCGCAAGAAGTTTCAAGAGAGATAGCATCTCTATCTGTGAGACTTCACGCAGCGCTAGTTCGCTCTGGTTTGAATCGCGCAAGATGAATTTTCACGCCCTTGATGTAATCGGGGTGAGAGTTGAGATGCCCTCTAATCAACCAATTGTTCTTTTGAAAGAAATTGGTGGCGAGAGATATTTACCTATTTGGATTGGCGCCGTTGAGGCAACCGCTATCGCTTTTGCGCAGCAAGAAGTAACACCGCCTAGGCCGCTGACTCATGATCTTATGAAGGATCTTCTAGCCTCGCTGCAAGTTTCTATCGATTCCATCCATTTAACTGAGCTGAGAGATGGAATCTTCTACTCGCTTATCAATCTGCAAGGAGGAATCAGCGTCTCATCTAGACCCAGTGATGCTATTGCACTCGCTTTGCGAACTGGTTCTCCCATTCTTGCAAGCGAGGCTCTTCTTAGTGATGCTGGCATCGAGATTCCCGATCAATCAGATGATGAAGTTGAAAAGTTTAAGGAGTTTCTAGATCAGATTAATCCAGAGGATTTTCTGGGATAGGAGAAGAGATGTTGGCAAGGCGCCTGGCTTTAACTCTTCGTATGGGCGCGATAGTTTTTGCCCTCTCAGCTCTAGCTCTTGTTGCCGCTCCGCAATCATTTCTTCAGTTTCTTAAAATAGAGATAGGCCCAGTTGGCTATAGCGATGAATTAGTCTGGGCGATGAGAATGATTGGCGTCTGTCTTCTCATAGCCTCAGTGATGATGCCTTTAGTTGCCGCCTTTGCTCCAGAGCGGGCGCTACGACAAGTTGGAGTTTTGATGGTTGGTATATGCACCCTTTTAACCCTGCTTACGTTCCTTACGCCCGCCCCATGGGGGATAGGCAAGGTGGCCTACTCCCTTGTGGGCGCTCTCTTTACTCTGGCCTATATCTATGGATTGAGAGGAAGAAGGCGAAACCATTAACCTCAACTTTAGGTTTGGAGAGTGTCGGTCATTGATTCCAAGCATCGCTAGCCTTACCGTTACTTCCTTACCCGCAGAACTTCCCTGATTGAATCGCGAGGCGCGCAAATGGAAGAGGATCAATTGAGTTCTCTAGAACTTGGTTATCGCGGCGCATCTGCCTGCTCAGCAGCCGGAATCTCATACCGACAACTTGATTACTGGGCAAGAACTGGTTTGGTTGAACCAACTGTGAGGGGAGCAAGCGGTTCTGGAAGTTCAAGGCTCTATGGGTTTAAAGACATCTTGGTTCTAAAAATTGTTAAGCGCCTTCTTGATACTGGCGTATCGCTGCAAAACATTAGAAGCGCTGTTACCCATCTTCGCGAACGCGGGGTAGAGGATCTAGCAAGAATTACTCTAATGAGCGATGGAGCCTCAATCTATGAGTGCACTAGCTCTGAGGAGATCTTCGATCTGCTTCAAGGAGGCCAAGGAGTATTTGGTATCGCCATTGGCAAAGTTTGGAATGAAGTTGAAGGCTCGCTCTCTCACCTTCAAGCAGAGAATTTAAGCGATGGAGCGATATCTACCCGAACTGATTCAGATGAGCTGGCTGCAAGACGTAAACTTAGAGGGGCGTAAGTAAAGCCCAGCCTCTATCCTTTCCGCCATGGCGCGAGCGGAATTTTCAGATCGGCATATAGGTCCATCAGGTGATGAGATCTCAACCATGCTCCTTGAGCTTGGCTATAGCGATTTAGAATCTTTTACGCAGGCTGTTCTCCCAGATTCAATCAAGTTAACTGCTAAGTTCGGCCCGCTACTTCCAAAACCAATATCAGAGGTGGAAGTAATTGCGGAGTTAAGAAAGTTAGCTTTAGAAAATCGAAAGATGGAATCTTTAATCGGCCTCGGATATTACGCAAGCATTACTCCGCCAGTAGTGCTTAGAAATGTTTTGGAAAATCCAGCTTGGTATACCGCGTATACCCCTTATCAACCAGAGATAAGCCAGGGAAGACTTGAAGCTCTCTTTACATTCCAAACAATGGTTAGCGATCTAACGGGCCTGCCAATCTGTAACGCCTCAATGCTTGATGAACCAACAGCTGCAGCAGAGGCAATGACACTGGCAAGGCGAAGCAGCAAACTTGGCGACGAAGCACGATTTGTAATTGATTCAAGGGTTCATCCGCAGACTCAAGCAGTGGTGATGACAAGGGCTAAGCCGTTAAAGATAAATTGTGAAGTTCTTGATTTAAGTAGTGGTGTTGATTTGAGTAATTGCTTTGGAGTCCTTCTCCAATATCCAGATACTTTCGGTTCATTAAATGATTTCTCTGATGCAATTGCAAAGGCACATAGCCGTGGGGCGTTAGTAATTATGGCAAGTGATCTACTTGCGCTTACATTAATTAAATCTCCGGGGGAGTGGGGAGCAGATATCGCAGTTGGTTCTGCTCAGAGATTTGGCGTTCCTATGGGATTTGGTGGACCGCATGCAGGTTTTCTTGCAGTAAGAGAGGGTCTTGAAAGATCCCTTCCAGGAAGGCTTGTTGGACAGAGTATTGATAGCCATGGAAATCCAGCCCTGCGTCTAGCTCTTCAGACTAGAGAGCAACATATTAGGCGCGATAAGGCAACAAGCAATATCTGCACTGCTCAAGTTCTTCTAGCTGTCATTTCTGCCTTTTATGGAGCATGGCACGGACCAGAAGGTTTAAAGGAAATTGCAGTAAGAACGCATCAACTTGCAAGAAAGCTTGCCGGCTCTCTGAAAGAGAGCGGCTTTGAACTTTATAGCCCGAATTTCTTTGACACAGTTTCATTTCTTGCAAGTAATAGCGATGCCCTAATTGATGCTGCGCTAAAAGCTGGAATTAATGTTAGAAAGATCAGCGGGGGAGTAAGTGTTGCCTTTGATGAGGTAAGCACTAGTGCAACTGTTGAGAAATTGATTCGTGCTTGGGGTTTGAAGCAAAGTAGCTCTGAACCATATGGCGCGATCGCATCGCTTCGAGCAACTTCCTATATGCAACATCCAGTTTTCAATTCTTATCACTCAGAAACAGCGATGCTTCGCTACATCAGGACTCTCTCAGATCGAGATCTAGCACTTGATAGAACGATGATTCCGCTTGGTTCTTGCACAATGAAATTAAATGCCACAACCGAGATGGAGGCTATTACCTGGCCTGAATTTGCAGATCTTCATCCCTTTGCGCCAAGTAATCAGTCGCTCGGAACAAGAAAAATCATCTCTGAGCTCTCTAAGTGGCTTATTGATATCACCGGATATGACGCAGTATCACTTCAGCCAAATGCCGGCTCTCAAGGAGAGTTTGCAGGACTTCTTGCGATTAGAAATTATCTCGATTCAATAGGTCAGAGTCAGCGCGATATCTGCTTGATTCCATCAAGTGCCCATGGAACAAATGCGGCAAGCGCTGTTATGGCAGGAATGAGAGTTGTTGTAATCGCCTGCGATGAAGCTGGAAATGTTTCACTTGACGATCTCAAGGCCAAAATTGCCGAATATGGCGAGCAATTGGCAGCTTTAATGGTCACTTATCCATCGACCCATGGAGTCTTTGAATCAGAGATAAGCCAAATCTGCGCTCTAATCCATGATGCAGGTGGCCAGGTTTATGTTGATGGTGCTAATTTGAATGCTTTAGTAGGACTTGCTCAACCTGGAAAATTTGGAGCTGATGTCTCACATCTTAATCTTCATAAAACATTCTGCATTCCACATGGCGGGGGAGGTCCTGGTGTTGGTCCGGTAATTACTAAGAAACATCTTGGGCCTTTCTTACCAAATCATCCACTTGACTCATCAGCAGGACCGTTAACCGGACTAGGGCCAATTAGCGGCGCTCCTTTTGGATCAGCGTTAATTCTGCCTATCTCTTGGGCGTATATAAGGATGATGGGGGCAGAGGGTCTAACAAAAGCAACGCAGGTAGCAATCCTTTCTGCAAATTACATCGCAAAGAAACTAGCTCCTGATTACCCAACTTTATACACCGGAAAGAATGACTTAATTGCTCATGAATGCATTATTGACATCAGAGAAATTACCAAGCGAAGTGGTGTAAGCGTTGATGATATTGCTAAGCGTTTGATGGATTATGGGTTCCACGCACCAACGATGAGTTTCCCAGTTCCAGGCACGCTAATGATCGAACCAACAGAATCTGAAGATATAACCGAAATAGATCGCTTCATTGCCGCCCTAGGATCTATTGCCAAGGAGATTAAGGCAATTGAATCGGGGGAGATTTCGATAGATGATTCGCCGCTACGAAACGCTCCGCATACCGTTGAAGCTTTGGTGAGTGATACTTGGGATAGGCCATATAGCCGTCAGGATGCTGCGCTACCCATGGGCAGTGAGGTTGGGATGGGGAGACGAGGAAAGTATTGGCCAACGGTTGGAAGGGTTGATGGAGCACACGGGGATAGGAATTTAGTTTGTGCCTGCCAGCCGATTGAGAGCTTGGCAATAAACTAGATTAGTTTACATAATGTAGATTATCGGCTAAAACCCGAGAGTGAACGCCTCTCTCCAAATACGCTCAAAAGCCATAAAACACCCAAAACACCCGTCCAAAGAAGGCTTCCCCTGATCGTTGTTGCTCGATCTTTAAAGGTTTCAATTTCCATTTGCAAAGCGATTGGTTTGAACTGTTCGGCGATATCCAAAACTTCTCCATTTTGATCAATATGAGCGGTGTATCCAGTGGTGCTAACAACTGCAAATTGCCGTGATAGTTCTGCAGCTCTTGCTCTAGTTATTTGAAGTTGCTGAGCTGCTTGATAACTATCGCCAAAGGTGGCGTTATTGGTCTGAGCAACGAGAAATTCTGCCCCATCTGCACCAGCTTGAGTGTGATCATCATCTAGGACTTCAAAGCAGATAAAAGATTGGAACTCTATGCCATCTATTTTGTGCTTTACCCAATTATCTCCCGGGATGAAATCACGAACTTGCTTTGCTAGGGGTGTAATCGACTCAGAGATTGACCTGAGCGGAATATATTCTCCAAAAGGAGCTAAATCTTGCTTTATGTATCGTGAGAGCAATTGTCCATCTGCGTCAAATAAAAGGCTGGAGTTAAGAGGCCCAGAGCTTCTTTGTTCTACAGCGCCAATTAGCAGGGGCTTTTGTATCTCACTTAGCAACTTACCTATCCCCTGACGGGCTTTCAAATTGGTTATCGGGTCGACATCTGAGGCGTTCTCAGGCCAGATGATTACATCGGCGCCGTTTCGTTTCGGTGTTGCATCTATATGATTATTGAGAACTGCAAGCGCTCTTTGATTAAACTCCAAACCTAATTGTTGCACCGATCCTTGCACGGCTATAACTTTAATTTTCTTTTCTGATGAGGTATTGATATTCAAATTAAAAAAACTCAAAATAATTACAGGAATAAAGGCGAGTGAAAATATTGGTTTAACAACAATAATCGCCGCAAGTGATATCGCAAAGAAGCTGATTCCTACTACTCCAATAAAAGGATAGAGAAATTGCAGCGAATCAACTTGGGTAAATCCGATACGACCCCATCCAAACCCTCCAAATGGCGCTTTCATTCTCAATAACTCAATTAAGGCGAAAGAAGAGGCGAAAGCAATTGCGCCATAAGCACTTTTTCGAATCGGCGCTAGAGCAATAAGGGCAAAAATCAGGCTCTCCCCCAGAACCAATATCAACCAGGGTAGAGCTCCTACGTAGATAGAGCTCCAATGCAGAAGTGGCGCAAAGAAGGCTCCCCCAGCTAGAAGCGCGATTCGAAATCTTGCGCCTAGCCTCTCCTCGGCCAGGAGAAGAAAAAGTAATCCAGCTCCAAGAAATGCTGCTGGCCAAAATTCGACGGGTGGAAAAGCGGCAAAAAGTAGTAAGCCAGAAATTAGGGCAAGGGCGAGTTTTCTCATTCTTTATGACCAATTAAGAGCAGATAGAAGACGATCAACGCTTGCTCCAAGTCCATAATCGCTCTTCATAGTTTCAAGGTATTTAGCGTTCTTTGGAGAACTTGGAATACTCAAATTAATCTCTGGAAGGTTCACATCTCTTGCACATCGCACGAGACGATCTGCCACAGCGGCATAATCAAGGTCTGCGAGTAATTTCTTGCGATGATTTGGAGAGAGTTTAGGATCTTCGGACTTAGCAGCCTTAATTAGATCAGCCATACTGGAATAGTTCTTTGCAATTTCAGCAGCTCCCTTTTCACCAATGCCTCTAATGCCTGGTAACCCATCAGAGGCATCTCCCCTGATCATTGCAAAGAGAGCGTATCTCTCACCTGGTATTACATACTTCTTCTCTATCCATGAGTGATTTACCAGATCATGATTACTAATTCCTTTAGCAAGGTAGGCGACTTTTACATCGCGCTCTTCATCAACTAATTGAAATAAGTCTCGATCGCCAGTTGCAATGCGAATCGGACCGCTCTCCCTGGTTGCAAATGTTGCGATGACATCATCTGCTTCATAATCATCCATTCCAACGATTGCTATCCCTGCAGCTTCAAAGAAATCAAGGATTAGAGGTACTTGCGGAGTTAAGAGATCTGGCTCCTCTTCACCTTCGCCATCATCATCTAAGCGATTGAGTTTATAACCGGGATAGAGCTCCACTCTCCAAGACGGTCTCCAATCGCCATCTAGGCAGAGAGCTAAACGATTTGGCTTGTACTGATTAATCAGCCTTGCGCTCATATCGATAAAACCTTTTACTGCATTTATTGGCTCTCCTTGAGGCGAGAGCAAGGTATCTGGCATTCCGTAATAGGCGCGATACCAAAGTGATGCGCTATCAATTAAAAGTAGGCTCATGCCACCACCGCGGAGTAGGCGATAACTCCCCTATCGATTTTCTTCACTGCTTCTCTAACCGTTGGAGCCATCTGTGGATTGGCATTTAGTAATTGTCCAAGTAGGTCAATTATCTGACGGATTGCTCTAACAAAGTCTCCCACAGTTATTTCAGTCTCTCTCAAAATAGTTTGAAGGCTATGGCCATTAGCCCAACGATATGCGCTCCATGCTAGATCAAAATTCGGCTCCCGCTGTGGCGTAATTCCATAATCTTCTTCGAGCTTTACGATATTTAGCCAAACTTTCATCACCATTGGAATTGAGACATCAAGGGTCTTTGGAAGTCTTGGACTCCTACTACGCTCGCCTCTTCCGTCATAGACCAGCGCTGATAGCAACCCAACAAGATCTGCAGGAGAGTATTGGTTAAGCAAGTCAGAGCTAATTAGCTCGGATAACAGCAGATCACTTTCTGCATATATCTTGGTAAGTACTCCTCCCTTAGGAGTTAATTGATCATCTCTTAAATAGTTGAGTTCTTTTAGCACCTCACTTACGCGATCAAAAGTTCGAGGAATTACGTTAGTTCTGCCCTCCATGCGCGCTTTAAGTCCCGCTGACTCCTTTTCAAGCCTCGCTGCTTTTTCAAAACCACGGGCATTACTCTCGCGATTCGGACAGCTATGACATGGATGGTGTTTGAGAAATCTTCGATGTTCGCTTATCTGCTCTTCGATATTTTCATGGTGTTTTCTCCGGCTACCACCAGTAATTCTTCTAGATGAGAATTGAGCCTCCATCTCTTTAATTGCAAAGCGCGCCTTCATATACTCACCCATATCGCCAAGATCGCTCTGAGATCCTTCAATTAGAGCTTTGATTGCAACTTCATTTTTCGCAATCTGTCTAGCTAAACCAACAACAGCTTTATCTGCTTGAAACTGGGCGAAGGAGAAACCAAGTGACTTTCTTGCTCGCTCATGGCCGAATCTTGAAATCAAATTAGCGCTCATGTTATAGGTTGGAGAAAAAGATGAACGAAGCGGATAGGTTCTTGTGCTTGCAAGTCCTGCCGCAATAGAGCTATCCATCTGTTCATTCCAAAGAATTAGAGCATTGCCTTCAATATCTATTCCTCGCCTGCCAGCTCTTCCAGTTAGTTGGGTGTACTCCCCTGGTGAAACATTGACATGGCTTTCACCATTCCACTTTACGAGTTTTTCTAAAACCACACTTCTTGCTGGCATATTGATTCCAAGAGCCAGGGTTTCAGTTGCGAAAACGATCTTTAGAAGACCTCGCTGAAAGAGCTCCTCAATAGTTTCCTTAAACATCGGAAGTAGCCCTGCGTGATGAGCAGCAATACCTCGCTCTAGAGCTTGGGCCCACTCGTGAAAACCAAGAACTCCAAAATCCTCCGAAGGTAGTTCATGAGTTTTTAGAGCAATGACTCGCCTTATCTCCTCTTTCTCAAGCGAATTGGTTAGCGATAACCCCTCGCGAATACACGATGCTACAGCGCCATCACATCCAGCCCGAGAGAAGATGAAGAATATTGCCGGAAGAAAACCGCGCTCTGAAAGCTTTTCAACCACTTCTGGTCTCGTAAGAGATTTAATAGAGCTAAATTTGCTCTCTTTCCAACTCTTGCTCCCGCCAGGCACCTTCTTAATCGAATTCTTCTCAATTCGCAGGATCTCCGGATTCACCCGACCTTCATCGACAAAGAGATCAAGAATTCGATTTCCGATCAAGATGTGCTGATAGAGCGGAACGGGCCTGATCTCACTAAGCACTACTTCTGTTTCGCCGCGCACGGTCTTTAGCCAATCTCCAAATTCCTCGGCATTTGAAACAGTAGCTGATAGTGAAACTATCTGTATTCGCTCTGGAAGATGAATCAGGATCTCCTCCCAGACCGCCCCTCGAAACTTATCTGCTAGATAATGAACTTCATCCATAACGACATAGCCAAGATCATCTACTGCATCTGATCCGGCATAGATCATGTTTCGCAAAACTTCAGTGGTCATAACGACGATGCGAGCCTCACTATTAATGGATGAATCGCCAGTAAGAAGACCCACTTCAGAATCTCCATAAAGTTTTACCAAGTCCTGATATTTCTGATTTGATAGCGCTTTAATTGGCGTGGTGTAGAAGCAACGATTGCCATTCTTTTCTGCCAGAAACGTCGCAAACTCTCCAACAATTGTCTTTCCAGCTCCTGTGGGCGCTGCAACTAATACGCTCTTGCCATCCTCTAGATGATGGCAGCCTAGGCTTTGAAACTCATCAAAACCAAAGTCGTAGTTAGACATAAATTCAGTTGTGAGAGGGTGCGAACTTCGTTTCTTTGCAGCGGCATATCTTTCCGCAGGAGATAGAGTGCTCACATGCGCCACGTTAGTAGGCCGCGCTCTATTACGCGCGCTTTAACTGGAAGTGGCCCAACTCGCTCTCCATCGGCATAGGCCACGGCATCAGAATCAATTTCAACGCTTCGACCCCGCGAAATTTTCACTGCGGGGTGTGTGGTGTGCTTTCCGGAGAAAACCTTTGGAAAAACTTTTAGAAATTCAAATTTAGATACTGGGCTGAGAATTAGAATGTCAAATAGTCCGTCATCGATTTTTGCATTAGGGGTGACCTTCATCCCTCCCCCATAACAGATTCCATTAGAAACAGCTATAAGCATTGCTTGACTTTCGAAAGAGAATCCATCGATACTGAATCTATAGCTTTTCGGTTTAAAGGTTGATAAAACCAATAGTATTGAAATATTGTATTTAGCTCTTCCCTTAATTCTCTTCATAGCATTAGCTCGTTCATTAACCATTGAATCAAAGCCTGTGCTAAGGACATCTACGAAATACTTTTTTCCTACCTGTCCAACATCGATTAATGAAGGTCGGCTTGAGAGGTAATGCTTGATTAATTGTTCAGGGTTCTTTAGTTTTAGATCGAGCGTTCTGGCGAAATCATTTCCAGTTCCAGCCGGTATTAGGGCAATCCCAAGACCACTGCCCACTAACTCTTGTACTGCGAGGTTAACGGTTCCATCGCCACCAATGAGGAATAGGCCTTCGAATTTCTGGCTTCCACCTAATTTACTCTTTAGATTCACCTGGGACTGTTGAGCGCTATCGGCTGAGACATCTATATATTCAATACCGAAAGCATTCAATTCTTGTTTTACGAGTTTTCCGACTTTATTCCCGCGTCCATTTCCTGATTTGGGATTTATCAGCAGGAGCCACATTAGAAAAGATCAATCTATTCAGGAAGAGGTTCATCAATTGGTGATGCTTGATCAATGTCTCCTGCTTGATTATCGCCAATTTGCTTAGATTTTTTATCTCGCTTTTTATCAACTAGGAGCGCAATTCCTCCAGCTCCAAAATAGAAGACAATGAGGGGCAGAGCAAGAGCGGCCATGGAGAGTGGATCTGCAGTTGGCGAGAAAGCAGCAACAAAAACGGTGATGACAAATATTGCAAAGCGCCAAGGCTTAAGTATTGCCTTTCCAGAAAGGACCCCAATTAAATTGAGCGAGACTAGAAAAACCGGGAGCTCAAATGCAAGCCCAAAAATTAGAATGATTCGAAGCACGAAACTCAAGTAATCATCGAATCGAACTAGGTTATTTAAGCTATCTGGGGTGAAACCAAAGAGAACTCTGATAGCAATAGGAAGGATGTAATAGGCAAGAGCAGCGCCTAGTGTAAAGAAAGGGGTAGCTGCGATGATGAAAAGAACAGATTTGCGCCTTTCTTTCCTATGTAAAGCAGGGGCAATAAAAGCCCAGAGCTGATAGAGCCAGAATGGCGCAGAGATAATGACGCCAGTTAAGAATGCAACTTTGACTTGAAGATTTAGTGGACCTAATACGCCGCTGATAAAAAGAGAACCGCAGTTGTTTGAACCACTACTTTGAGCCAGCTTCAAGTCACATACTGGTTCAGCCAGGGTGGTAATGATCTGGTTGTAATAAACAAAGCCGAGAACGGAGAATATTAAAATGAAAAAAGCGGCCCGGATGATTCTCTTGCGTAGTTCACGCAAATGATCCAATAGAGGCATCGTGCCGCGTTCTCTGGCTGCCATATCGCTCCGTTTACCTAAAGAGTATTAATCTCTCCCCTACTAGAAGTAGGCACACGTTGAGATCTTGATTTCAACTTAGGATTTAGCTGAAGTATCGCCTTCTTCGCTCTTCTTCTCATCCTTATTTAATTCTTTTACCTCACTCTTGAAAATTCTAAGTGAGCGACCAAGAGAGCGTGCTGAATCTGGTAGACGCTTTGCGCCAAAGAGTATGACAACGACCAGAATTACTAAGAGCCACATTTGTGGATTACGACCGAACATGAGATCAACCTTTCCAGCAATCAGGCCCACTATTACGTAAGGCTTAGAGCCATACGCTACCACGCGCAAAATCACCCTGTCTTGCTACCCCTTGTAGGCCAGAAGCGCTCTATGAGCCCGCTCTGCAATCTCGGCTCTTAGTTCAAGAGGTTTAGCCAGTTCAAGTGAATCAGCGCCAGCTAGAACGGATCGAACTATCCACTCTGGCTGAAAGATATCGATTTGATAACAAGAATTTGAAAGCTCCTTAAGCGATGATGCATTTTCTCTTAAGAAACTAGCAGCTTCGCCTTTGATAATTACCTCAGCACTTGACCCGCGAGAATCCTCAAGCCGCTCTAAGTCTGTGCGCGTACTCCTCTCTTTGGTTGAAACCTCTGAGATTTGCGCAAGATTAAATGTTCTAAGTGCTTTTGCGCTGTGGCAGTAAGCACTCACTAGCGTTCTCGTATCTTCCGCGATAATCGAAATCGGGGTGATGCTTCTTCTAGATGATGAATCTTTTGTCACGTTGTTATAAGTTATCTCTAAATCAAATTCATGCTTTATCGCGCCTTCAATTGCCTCTAGCGTTGCTCTTTCTTTATCAAGTGTGAAGGTAATAGCTGAGGCTGGGATAGAGCTACTGAAAGCCTTTGCGATCTTCTCTCGCAGGGCAATGATTTTTGGATAGGCTGCTGCAGTTTTCGGTGTGCTCTCTTCCAGAGCAGCTAGCGCAATTCTTGCTATCAAAGCCTCAGACTCATTCAGATTTCTTGGAGCTGCTAGGTTTTGAGGATCTCTTATCACAACGCTCTCTTCATCAAATGAGATATCAATGAGTTCCAATGGCGTATATCCTGGAAGTCCGCATAGAAAGAGAAGGTTTAAATCCTTTAGCACCTCATCGCGGCTGATAGAGAACTCTTTGGCCAGCTCAGTAATGGAAATTCCTGGATGAGCAACAATGTATGGAACGAGATCCAGCAAGCGAATTGCACGAAGTGCAGCATTTTCAACCATGAGATTTCGCTACTTTCTCTAGTGACGCAACAACTAAAGACCTTAATCCCTCTGGTTGCTCAATAATTAAACTATCGCAATACCAGAGCGCCTCTTGGAGGGCAGCAGCACTTGACTCGCTTCGGTAGGAGATCTCATCCCACTCTTCATCAAAGTTTTTCATTTCAAGGGCCTTTGCTCGAAGGGCTTCCGCTTGGGCTTTTTTAACCTTCGCTCTAATCTCGATACCTTCGGCGTTATGCATGATCAAATAATCTTTAATGTTGAAATCCGATGGTATTTCATACATATCGCGCTTCTTTGAGATATCTATCTTGGAGCCGATTCGCGAGAAGTTAAATGTGCGGATATCGCTTCGATCCAAATCTTCCCCAACCAAATACCACTCCCCCTTCCAAGCACTTAATCCCAAGGGATTCACACGGCGGTCTTCTGATTTAGCAGCCCCTGCCTTGCGATAGGAGAAGGCAATTTCTGATCTATTGGCAAGGGCCTTGGTTACATCAAGGAGCCCTTCAGCTGAAAAATTCAATGTACGAAGTGAATTGATTTCAAGTGCAGGATCAAGAAGGGCGGTCGAATTAACTCTTCTTACAGCGCCAAGTGCAATATCTTCCAAACTACTATCTAGCCAAAGGCCAAGTGCGGTAGAGAGAATCCCAATCTCCGCTGGAGTAAATGATTTGATCGGCATTTGATAAGTTTCAGGTTTAATTCGATAACCCGGCTCATCTTCAAAGAGCGGGTCTGCAGAGGCAACTTCAATCGCAATTCCAAGGGCTCTTAAATCATCCTTATCGCGTTCAAACATTCGCTCTCTAGTTTCTTGAGTTCCGCTATAGCCAGCAACTTTTCTAAAGACTTCACTCTTTTGCATATAGCGTGAGGTAGCGAGCAAAGCCATCGTAAGATTGACTAAACGCTCGGTTTTAGCACTCGACATAGAGATGAGATTAGCGCGCTCGGTGCTAATTGGTAGGCTTGGACCATGAAACCAAGCCGAATAATCGTAATTCTCTCAAGTCTTACCCTTCTAATTTCTCTTACTGCCTGCACCACAGATGGCGGGGCTCCATCAGATGGACCAAGGGGTCAAGGCAATCAATCAACAGGAGGAAACTTGTCTAATCAGTATGTAGAGGTAAGTGCTGAAGCTGGCGTAGCTCCCACAATCTCCTCACCTAACGGTACTCCTCCAACAACTCTTGTTACAGAAGATGTAATTGTCGGCTCAGGAAAAGTTGCCGGCGCAGATTCGACTCTGACAGTTCATTACACCCTTATGGCTTGGTCAACAGGGGAAATCGTCGAATCTTCCTGGAGCGGGGAGCCTGCGCAATTTCCATTGAGTGGAGTAATTCTTGGTTGGCAACAAGGCATTCCTGGAATGGCAGTTGGCGGAAGACGTCTTCTAGTTATCCCGCCGGATCTAGGTTATGGAGCAGCTGGTGGCGGACCAATTGCGCCAAATGAAACACTGATCTTCGTTGTTGACTTAATTGATGTTGCTTAAGCCTCATCAACTAAATCGCTAGCTGACTTACTAGGTCTACGCTTTCTTCTAATTGGCGCATTTCCCGCTGCCAATTTTCTAGTAAAGAGTAAAAAGCCGGTGTGAGCATTCATGGAGTGCATCGGTCTAACAGCCAGGCCTTCATGATGCCAAGACCTAAGAAGAGTTTCAAAACTCTCTGGCTCTGAGAAATCACCGCGGGCCTTTAGCGCCTCTGCTGTCTTTGAAAGCTGAGTAGTTGTTGCCACATAGCAACAAAGCACTCCTCCTGGAATTAAAGCTTGAAACGCGCTCTCTAAACAATCCCAAGGAGCAAGCATGTCAAAGATAACTCGATCGAATTGCCCTGAAAATTGCGCTTCTTCAACCCTGCCGTGAATAAGTTTCCAAGCATTAGGTAGCTCTCCAAAGTAATTCTTAACATTGCTCTTAGCATTTTCCAGAAACTCATCTCTGGCCTCGTAGGAAGTTAGTTGCCCGTTCTGGCCAATCGCTCTAAGAAGTGAGATTGATAAAGCGCCACTTCCAGCGCCAGCTTCCAAAACCTTTGCTCCCGGAAAAATATCGGCATATCCAACGATGACCGCTGAATCCTTTGGATAGATAATCGTTGCACCTCTTGGCATTGAGAGCAGATAGTCATTGAGAAGCGGACGCATAGCCTGATACTGAGTTCCACTACTACTAAGAAGAGTTGTTCCCTCACTTACTCCGATGATGGAGTCGTGATTAATCCAACCTTTATGAGAGTGCCATTGACCACCTTTTGAAAGATAGAGGGAGTACATCTTTCCCTTGCTATCGGTCAATTGAACCCGGTCGCCCTCTTTGAACGGTCCTGAACCTATAACTTGCATTTACTCATCAATTCTTTACTAGTAGTGGTTGAAAGAGTTCAACTATCCCTGATAGCTCTAAATCAATCAAGTTTTCAACGTGGCAAACTTTCTCATCCATCGGAAGTGGTCCTGAGTGAGTGACGCCTAACAGATAAGCTCCCGATGCAATTGCGGCCGTCGCTCCAGTTATTGAATCCTCGATTATCAAACAATCTTCGATAGGCACGCCGATTCTATTGGCAGCTAATTGATAACCCTGTGGATCCGGTTTAGATTTTTCAACATCATTATCTGAGATTGTGGTTCTGAAATAGTGCTTTCCGATACTTGCCAAAGCGCCTTCCATAATCGCTCTATTAGATGCTGTAACAAGTGCCATTGGAATCTTTGCTTTATTCATCTGCTCAATCAAAGCTTTAGCACCTGGCGCAAAAGCTACTTTTTGCTTTAATCTCTCTGCCATCGATTCAAGAAGGATCTTTGTAAGCGCATATTCGCCAAACTCCTCACGTCTTTTCTCCGGCAACTTGGAGCGCATATAGGCATCTACACGTGCCATTGGTCCACCTATGCAGTAGAGCGCATCTTCATCATTCCAAGTTGCTCCAAGAGATTCCATAATCCTTCGCTCTTCACCAATCCAAATTGGTTCACTATCTATTAGAGTTCCATCCATATCCCATAAGACTGCTTTAAAAGGAAACTCGTTAATTGGCATTGAAGTACTTTGCCTCTGGATGATGAACGATTATCGCCGAGGTGCTCTGTTCAGGATGTAATTGAAATTCCTCGGATAGCTCAACGCCAATTCGCTCTGGCTCTAATAATTCACAGAGTTGAACTTGTGCGCCAAGATCTGGACAAGCTGGATAACCAAAACTATATCTAGAGCCGCGATAGCCTTGATCGAGAATCTCAGAGAGCTCCCTACTATCATCACTAGCAAAACCAAGTTCAGATCTAATACGTGCATGCCAGTGTTCAGCAAGTGCCTCTGTTAGTTGAACACTTAGCCCATGGAGTTCTAGATACTCTCGATATTCATGGGCTTCAAAGAGCTTTGCAGTTGCCTGGCTAACAGATTGCCCCATGGTGACAACATGGAAAGCAACAACATCAATCTGCCCTGATTCTTTGCTCTTGAAGAAATCACTTAAGCAGAGCCTTCTATCTCTCCTTTGACGGGGGAAAGTGAATCGAAGCCTCTCACTATCTTTCTTCTCCCCCTCATGATTCAAGATAACTAAATCATTACCCTCGCTATAGCAAGGAAAATATCCATATACGACGGCTGCATTGATCCATCCTTGAGAGACTGCATCATTTAGCAGAGAGCGAAGCCTTGGTCTTCCCTGATTTTCGACCATCTCTTCATATTTTCCGCGCTCGGATTTAAGACCCCATTGGCCAACATAAAGTGCTCGCTCATCAAGCATTGAACTGTAATCAGCCAAAGCGATTCCTTTGACCACCCGAGAGCCAAAGAATGGCACTTTAGGCACTTGGTTATCAGATGCCACATCACTTCTTGTTGTATCAGTTGTAAGCGGCGCATCAATTGATGTGACTCTAGTTCGTCGCTCCTTGAGAGGTGGAAGCGAAACTCCTTCAACACCTTTCTTAACTCCCATCATGGTGTCCATTAGCGAGAGGCCCTCAAAGGCATCTCTTGCATATCGAACCGTACCTGGGAATGCCTCTGCTAGATCTTTTTCAACAAAGGTTCTAGTAAGAGCAGCTCCACCAAGAATTACCGGCCACTTCTCTGCCAGACCTCTTCTTTCAAGCTCTTCTAGATTCTCCTTCATTATTACCGTAGACTTAACTAAAAGGCCGCTCATGCCAATAACATCGATTGAAGATTGCTGAGCCGCATCGATTATCTGATTGATAGTCTGCTTAATTCCAATATTTACCACGCGATAACCATTATTGGTCAAGATGATGTCTACCAAATTCTTCCCAATGTCATGGACATCGCCTTTTACGGTGGCAAGAAGAATAGATCCGCGATCACTTGCATCGCTCTTCTCCATGTGAGGCTCGAGCAAGGCAACTGCGCTCTTCATGACTTCAGCAGATTGAAGGACAAAGGGAAGCTGCATCTCGCCTCTTCCAAAGAGCTCTCCCACCTCTTTCATTCCGTCAAGGAGATAATCGTTAATAATTGCAAGTGGGGCGATGCCGCCAAGGCGCGCTTGATCAAGATCTGCATCAAGTCCAGCTTTCTCGCCATCGATAATTCTTCTTACTAGACGTTGCTCTACCGGAAGAGCTGCAAGTTCGGCAGCTCTTGATTGACGAGTTGAGGCGACCTCAACACCGGCAAAGAGCTCTAGAAGCTTTGATAGAGGGTCATAGACGCAGTCATCGCCTTCAAATTTTCGCTTGTCATAGATCAGATCAAACGCCACTTCTCTTTGTTCCTCAGGGATTCGAGAGATAGGAGAGATCTTTGACGGGTGCACAATTGCGCTATCAAGACCAGCCTTAACAGCTTCTGCAAGAAATACTGAGTTTAGAACGATGCGGGCGGCTGGATTTAGCCCAAAGGAAACATTACTAATTCCAAGTGTGGTCTGAACCTGCGGGAACTCTTTCTTTAGTTGCGCAATAGCATTAATAGTTTCAAGGCCGTCTTTACGGGTCTCCTCTTGTCCGGTAGCAATGGGAAAAGTTAAGCAATCTATGATGATATCGGAGGTTTTAATCCCCCACTTTTCATTAAGATCCTTTATCAAACGACGAGCAACTCGCAATTTCCATTCTGCGCTTCGTGCTTGACCTTCCTCATCAATTGTTAGAGCGATAAGAGCTGCACCATGTTCTTTTGCGATAGGCATAATTCTTGCAAATCTAGAATCAGGACCATCTCCATCTTCATAGTTGACCGAGTTGATTACACATCGCCCGCCAAGAGATTCAAGACCAGCCTTAATTACTGCTGGCTCTGTCGAATCTAGGACAATGGGAAGCGTCGTTGCTGTTGCAAATCTTGAGGCGAGCTCGCGCATATCTTTAACGCCATCTCTGCCGACATAATCGACCGAGAGATCAAGCATATGAGCACCTTCTCTAACCTGATCTTTGGCGATATCGACGCACTTCTGCCAATCTTCTGCAAGAAGAGCATCTCTAAAGGCCCTTGAACCATTGGCATTTGTTCGTTCGCCAATTGCGAGATAGGTGTTCTGCTGTCGAAATGGCACAAATTGATAGAGCGATGATGCGCCGGCTTCGTCGGTAAAAGCTCTCTCTTTCAATGCAGTTCCATGCACTTTTCTTACTACCGCTGCAAGGTGCTCAGGAGTAGTTCCGCAGCAACCTCCGATAAGGCCAACAGAGTAATCTTTAACAAATTGATCCAGTGAGATAGCTAGTTCATCTGGGCCAAGAGGGTAATAAGCGCCACCATCTTTCAAGATGGGAAGGCCTGCATTAGGCATAACAGAAATGCCAATCGGGCTGCACTTACTTAAAGTTCTTAAATGCTCGCTCATCTCAGCAGGTCCCGTTGCGCAATTCATTCCAATTAAGTCAACACCTAAAGATTGGAGAGAAGATAGAGCGGCAGATATCTCAGATCCAAGGAGCATGGTTCCAGTTGTTTCAACAGTGACTTGAGCAATAATTAAAATGTCTTTATCGCAATCATCAACGGCTGCTCTAGCGCCATTAACGGCAGCTTTTGCCTGGAGAAGATCTTGAGTCGTTTCAATTAGTAGCGCATCTGATCCTCCATTAATAAGACCCCGAGATGCTTCTTGATATGCAGCACGAAGATCTTCATATGTGGCGTGTCCAAGAGTTGGAAGTTTTGTTCCAGGGCCAAGGGATCCTAGAACCCATCTAGGTTCACCGCTTGAAATGGTGAATTCATCTGCAACGCCTCTAGCGATACGAGCGCCTGCTTCGGCTAACTCATAGATTCTCTCTGGAATGTCATATTCACCTAAATTAGCCAGATTGGCGCCAAAAGTATTTGTCTCAACTGCATCTACTCCTGCACTAAAATATTGCCTGTGAATATCTGCGATTAACTCTGGACGGGTAATGTTTAAAACCTCATTACAGCCCTCAAGTCCTTGAAAATCATCAAGAGAGGGGTTAGCGCTCTGGATCATGGTTCCCATGGCGCCATCTGCGATTACCACCCTTTTCCCAAGGGCAAGACGGAGCGAACTAGCCTCTTTTATTTTCGATGCGCTCACATAAGTGAGTTTATCGTAGGCTCTGCATATGCATCTCAGTGAAAGCTCCTTTAACCTAAGAAGCCCCATTCTTATCGCTGCTTTTGAAGGCTGGAATGATGCTGCTGAGTCTGCAACATCTGCAATAGCCCATCTTTTGACCATTTGGTCACATCAACAAATCGCTGTTGTAGATAGCGAGGAGTATTACGACTTTCAGGTCAATCGACCACATATAAAAATCGATGAGAGCAATATTAGAGAGATTATCTGGCCCGGAACTATTGTCTATGCGGTTAGTTCGCCAACTCTCGCTAATGACTTCTTGATTATTAGAGGCGTAGAGCCTTCAATGCGCTGGAAGAGTTTTATTGCAGATCTATTAGATCTTGCAGATGATTATGAAGTCTCAATGATTATCTCCATTGGCGCGCTCCTTGCAGATACTCCGCACTCGCGTCCATTTAATGTCGCGATAAGCGGGGCGCACCCAGAAGTCTCGGAACGTTTTGGCCTAGAGATTTCAAAGTATGAGGGTCCAACTGGAATTATCGGGGTTCTTCAAGATGGCGCTTATAGAAGAGAGATTGATGCAATATCTCTCTGGGCTGCAGTTCCACATTACGTTGCCACTCCCCCTTGTCCAAAGGCGGCGCTAGCACTTATTAATGCTTTGGAGGATTTTCTTGAAGTTTCCCTTCCTCAAGGTGACCTCCCAGAGAGAGCAAAACTCTGGGAAGCACAAGTAGATCAAATGGCAGCAGATGATGCAGAGGTTGGCGATTATGTAAGACAACTTGAGAGTTCAAAAGATTCAGCAGAGCTACCGGAAATTTCTGGCGAGAGTATCGCTAGAGAGGTTGAGCGATTCCTGCGAAGGAATCCTGGAATTTAAAGAGTAATTCCAAGGTAGGTATCAAGGGCCCTTGAAATCTCACCAGGGCTTCCTCCAACTTGGCCTGCTTCAGTTCTTGCACACCAATTACTTAGAGCTACAAAAACCCTCGGCGTATCTAAATCATCTGCCAGAGCGTTTACAATTTCTTGAACCACTTCAAAAGTCGGAGCAACTTCTTGCCTTGATATAGTGCTAAGCAATCTATCTAGTAGCTCATCTGCGCTCTCTAATAGCTCTTTGCTCCACATTCGATCACTTGAGTATTTATCTGCAAACAAAGCAAGACGGATCAAGGCTGGAGAAACACCATCTTGGCGAAGCGTGGATACGAAAACTAAATTACCTTTGCTCTTACTCATCTTCTCGCCATCTAGGCCGATCATTCCTGCGTGGCTATAGCAGCTTGCAAACTCAATTCCCGTGAGAGCCTTTGCTTGAAGGGCTGTCATGTAATGATGAGGGAAGACTAAATCTGAACCTCCAGCTTGCAAAGTTATTGAAGTTGGATTCGTTTCTGGAAGATTCTTTAACGCAATAGCAGTGCACTCAATATGCCAACCGGGTCTTCCTTCTCCAAATGGAGCACTCCAGTAGGGATCATCTCCTTTTCTAGCTTTCCAGAGCAGTGGATCTAGCGCATGCCTCTTACCAACTCGCTCCGGATCGCCCCCTCGCTCTTTAAAGATAACTAGCGCTTTCTCAAGTGGCAGTGGTAGATCTTGGATCGCTCCATCGACTTGCTGCGAATCTAGATAGATATCTCCTTTAAGTTCGTAGGTTTTGCCGGTGGCAATCATCTGCTCAACGAGCGAAATGATTTCATCCATTGATTCGATAACGCCGCGATATGCATTTGGTGGCACTACGGCAAGTGCTGTCATATCCTCACGGAAGAGATCGATTTGAGATGCGGCGAGCTCTTGCCAATCTTGGCTATCTCGCGCAGCTCGTTCTAGAAGTGGATCATCGATATCGGTTATATTTTGAACAAATGAAACTTTCTTTCCGCTTGCTTTCAAATATCTATAAACAAGATCAAAGGCCAGATAAGTGGCCGCGTGGCCCATATGAGTTGCATCGTAAGGAGTAATCCCACAAACGTAGATCGAGTTTTGCTCCCCTGTGATCTCCACCTTTTTGCCTTTGTAAGAATCAAAGAGCGCAAGGGTTGGATGATTAATGCCAGCTAAAGCAGGCGGCATATAGACATCTGGCCAAGAGAGCATCGCCCTAGCCTACAAATCTCTGCAGGTCTATATCCACGATTAAACCGGAGGCCACGGGACCGCGGGCCATTGCTCCGACGGATAAGGAAACCCCTCTGAAATCAGCATATCGATTCTCTCAAGAAGAGAGTCGATTTCATCTTGAGTGATTAGCTCTCCAAGAGAGGAACCAATATCGCCTTTAATACGAAGCTTTAGCGACTCAAGCTTGCTTACTTCATTCTTAGCTAGTTCTTGGCCAGCGTATTGCCATAACACCGTTCTTAATTTGAACTCTTCATGAAAGGTTAAGCCATGATCACAGCCGAGAATCTCGGAATCGGAAATGGGGAGAATATGTCCAAACTTTCTATCTGTATTATTAATAACAACATCAAAGAGGGCAAGATTTCTTATTGCAGGCGTTGACTGCTGACCAATTGCTATCAAATCAAGATCTGGATCCAAATCGATCCACTGCTGAACGGCGCCTGGGCCAAAAGGTCCATCTCGCATAACGGTTACAGGGACGCAATTAAATTGACCTGCCTCGCTTATTAAATGCGAGGCCACCTCTCTTGAAGCAAGGTTGCCATCCGCAAAATCCCATAGCGCTCTCTCGCCAGCAATTGGTTTATAGACAACAGCGAAACTAGATTGATCACCCGTTAAGACTCTCCCGAGAAGTGTGGCATTTGATGCATCCACCAATCGCCCTTCAACTATCAATTCTCCTGAAAGAAGCTCTTCTCTACTAAGCATTTAATTCATTCTGGGGCAGATGTGACCATCAGGATTTATTGGAGCTCCACAGAACATGCAAGGTGGTCGTCCAGCTTTGATTACACTGGATGCCCGATCTATGAAACTACGGGCCTGTGATGGGGTAATGCGAATTCTTAGAATCGCTGGTGCTCCCTCAGTTTCATCGCTTGCTAGCTCATCAAAGATAACTTCTTCGCCTTGATCCCCAGCAATTGCCTGTCCTTCGAATCTAATCATTTGAGAATCTATCTGCCAGGTTAGAGCCATAACACCTAGAGTGAATTCAGAATCTATTGGCATATCAAGTGCTTCGATATCTTTCGGGGCTGCTCCCTCTCTGCTTTTTACCTCTCGAAGCATCTCTTTGAAGCGATCAGTAAGTGCTTGAGCTTGCGCCTTTTCAAGGGCAAATGAGAAAACTTGCCCAGCCTTCTTTACTTGAATATAGAACTCACGCTCTCCGGGCTGGCCAACAGTGCCTAGAATGAATCGATCAACTTCATCTAGGTTATAGATTCGTCTAAGCGACATCTTTTGAACCACCCAAAGTATTGCGATCACTTCTCTTTTTCTTCTTACTTGACTTGATGGAAACAATCTTCTGATTGAAAGTGAGCAACATTCGACTCTTTGGGCCCCAAGAAAGTGTTGTTAAGGAACATGGATCAACTGCAAACTTTTGAAAATTGTCTAAAGGGCAACCTACAGTCAGACTTGCCGCAATCTTAATGACATCTCCATGGGTGATAAGCAAGATTGTTTCCTTGGGGTATTTTCGAGACAAATCTTTGAGTAGGGATTCAATCCTTCTTTCGAGCTCTACAAAGCTCTCCCCTTGCGGAAATCTGAATGCAGATGGCTTTGTCTGTATAACTTTCCAATCTTTCATCCGACTCAATTTAGAAAGCTTTTTTCCGCTCCACGAACCGTAATTCATTTCAATTAATCGTTTATCAATAGATATCCGTTTTTTTTTGGATTTTGCGATAACCTCAACTGTTTCAAGACAGCGCTGCATCGGGCTTGAAGTTATTCGATCAATCTTGATATTTTCAAAAGAGAGGGTAAGTTTCTTGACCTGAGCAGTTCCATCTTTAGATAGCCCGATTCCCTCTAACTGCCCTGCAAGTATTCCTGCATTGTTTGCTACTGAATGGGCATGACGAAGAAGAAGGAAAGTTGTCATAGCCTTAAGATTATCTCTTTAAAGCTTCCACTTCTTTTCGAAGTATCTTTGCTAAGGTCGATACATGGAGTTGCGCCAGTTAGGTCGTAGTGGGGTAAGGGTCTCTCGCCTTGGCCTAGGAACGATGACCTGGGGTCGGGATACCGATGAGCATGAAGCGGCAGAGCAACTCCGTTTCTACTTAGATGCTGGCGGAAATTTCATTGATACCGCAGCTGTTTATGGCAATGGTGATGCTGAGCGAGTTTTAGGCGGATTTCTAGGGATTATGGTCCCAAGGGATCAGATCATCATCGCAACCAAGGCTGGGATATCTTTTAAGAGTGGCGAAAGAGTTGTAGATAACTCAAGAACTTCACTTATTGCTGATCTTGATCGATCTCTATCGCATTTGAGAACCGATTATGTTGATCTCTGGCAGATTCACACCTGGGATGAAAAGACGCCGCTAGAAGAAGTATTAAGCGCTCTTGATTACGCGGTGAGTACTGGAAGAGCTAGGCATGTAGGAATCTCTAATTTCGCTGGGTGGCAATTAGCAAGAGCTGTGACGCTTCAGAATCCAATCTTTGGCAAAGCTCCGATTATCAGCACTCAGAATGAGTACTCATTACTCAATAGAAAAATTGAAAGAGAGATTTTGCCAGCATCCAGAGAGCTCGGCGTTGGAGTCCTCGCCTGGTCTCCCCTAGGTCGCGGAGTATTAACTGGTAAATACCGGTCGGGACTTCCCTCTGATTCCAGAGGAGCCTCGCCACACTTCTCATCCTTCATTGAGCCATATTTAGATCAGGGCTCGAGAAAGATAGTTGAAGCGGTAATGGTTGCATCCGATGGCCTTGGATTATCACCGCTTGAGGTTTCACTTGCCTGGGTAAGAGATTGTCCTGGAGTTACCTCGGCAATTATTGGAGCAAGAACCGGAGCGCAGCTACGCGGAGCCCTAAGCGCCGAGTCGGTGACTCTGCCAGTTCCAGTTCGCGAAGCACTTGATGAGATAAGTGCTATCTAGGCATTAACGAGGAAGTGAAAGAGAGTTCTTGCGCCAAATTGCAGTGAATCTATCGGCACTCTCTCATCAATTCCATGAAATAACCCCGTGAAATCTAGATCTGGCGGCAGCTTAAGCGGACTAAAGCCATAACCAACAATTCCAAGTTTTGCTAAAGCTTTATTATCAGTTCCACCACTTAATAGATATGGAATTGGAATTCCATCTGGATCTTCTGACTTAATCGCTGCAATCATGGCATCTACAAGTGGTCCGCCAAATTCAACCTCTAGCGGGATATCAGAGACAAGGCTTTCAACCTTAACATGCTCGCCCACTAAGGATTTAACAGTATCGAGAAGCTCTTTTTCAAAGCCTGGCAACGTTCTGCCATCAACGACTGCGCTTGCACTCTGCGGAATCACATTGGCTTTGTAGCCGGCCTCAAGCATCGTGGGATTTGTGGTGTTACAAAGCGTTGCGCCAATCATCTTGCCCATCGGGCCAACTTCATCAATTAGCGGCTGCAGATTACTTCTATCATATGGCTTTCCAGAAAGCTCTGAGATCTTCTGAAAGAAGAGATCACTGGTTTTAGTAATTCTCTGTGGCCAGGTGTAGTTACCAATCTTTGCTATCGCCTCGGTTAGGCGGGTTACAGCATTTGCATTGTTAACCATCGAGCCATGACCCGCAACGCCCTCTGCAGTAATCTTCATCCATTCAATTCCCTTTTGAGAAGCTTCGATTGCGTAAACACGCTTACCCGAGAGAAGAGTTAAAGAGAAACCTCCAACCTCAGAAATCGTTTCGCTACATCCTGCAAATACCTCTGGGTGGTTCTCAGCCATCCACCTTGATCCATATATGCCGCCAGCTTCTTCGTCGCCAAAGAAGACAATCACGATGGTGCGCTCTGGTTGATACTTGTATCTAGCCCAAAGTCTTATAACTGCAAGAATCATGGCATCCATATTCTTCATATCAACCGCGCCGCGTCCCCAGATGCATCCATCTTTGATTGCGCCAGAGAATGGATCTACCGACCAATCAGCTGCATTTGCTGGAACCACATCAAGATGACCATTTACGACAAGACCAGGTCTTGATTTATCTTTGCCTTCAATTCTTGCAACTACTGAGCAGCGATTAGGAGCGCTTTCGTAAATCTTGCTCTCAATTCCAACTTCTTTCATCTTGGCAGCCACATATTCAGCAGCAGCTTTCTCATCGCCTTTGCCTTCGCCAAAATTGACGCTTGGAATCTGAATCAATTCCTGGCAAAGCTTTACTACATCTTCTTCTAGTTCTATCCGCTGGGCATCAGTTAGTTTCATGGGCTAAAGTATGCCCGCATTGTCCGGGTGGCGGAATTGGCAGACGCGCTAGCTTGAGGTGTTAGTTCCCGCAAGGGATTAGGGGTTCAAGTCCCCTCTCGGACACGTTTTAAAGATACGCTCCCGCCGTGGCTCAAAGCAATCTAACCCCGCTGGAGCGGGCTCTATCACTCATCGCCGATGTCCCTGATTATCCAAAACCAGGGATTCTCTTCAAAGACATAACCCCTTTACTTGCCGATGGAATTGGCTTTGGAGTGGTCATTGATGAATTTGCCAGATCTATTCGCTCGCTCGATAAGAAAGTAGATGCGATAGTAGGAATTGAGAGTCGTGGTTTTATTCTTGGTGGGGCTATTGCTAAAGCTTTAGAGATCGGTTTTGTCACGGTAAGAAAACCGGGCAAGTTACCAAGAGATGTCTATCGAAAAGAGTACGCACTGGAATATGGCTTTGATGCGCTAGAGCTTCATAAAGATCTTCTTGATCCCTCAGATAATGTGATAATCGTTGATGATGTTTTAGCAACCGGCGGCACAGCTCTTGCCTGTCATGATCTAGTTGAAATAACTGGCGCTAAAGTAGTTGCGCATCTGTTTATGCTCGAAATTGAATTTCTGCAAGGACGCAAAATGATTAGCGATACCCATAGCGAGGTTGGAATTATCTCGCTTCTTAAGGCATAGGTATTGGGGGCGATCAAATGGCCGAGTTAATTTATTACTGCGGAACCATGGATAGCGGAAAATCAACGCTAGCTCTTCAGACCGCTCACAACCATCAAAGCCGCGGCAGAGCTGGCTTGCTCTTTACGAATCGCGATCGAGCAGGAAGTGGCAAGATTTCATCCCGCCTTGGGCTTACTTCAGAGGCGCTCGAAGTTTCACTTGAGATGGATCTCCATAAGTTTGTAGTTGATCAGCTATCAACGGGAAGGCGAATTGATTATGTGATCTGCGATGAGGCCCAGTTCTACGCACCTGAACAGGTTGAACAATTAGCCCGAATTGCAGATGGCCTTGGAATCGAAGTTTATGCCTTTGGAATCCTTACAGATTTTCGCACCAAGCTATTCCCTGGCTCTGCCAGGTTAATCGAGCTAGCTGACCGCGTTCAAACCCTTCAAGTTGAAGCCCTCTGTTGGTGTGGTAGGCGCGCAACTCATAATGCTAGAACTATTGGCGGGGTTATGGTTACGGAAGGCGAGCAGGTGGTTGTGGGCGATACAAATGCCGCCAACGAAGTGGCTTATGAGGTTTTATGTCGTCGCCACCATATGAGAAAAGTGACTGCTAGAAATTCAGGGGCAGCTCATCAATCAAGTGATCCACTCCCATTTCATTAATCTAAATCGTTTTAGCTAACAGGGCAAAGAGCGGTGCAAGAGCTAAAGCTGGCAAGAGGTTGCCGATTGCTATCTGCTTGATATTAAGAAGTTTCAAAGCGATTCCTAGAAGTAAAACGCCGCCAGTAGCTGTCATAGCGCTGACTTGATACGGCTCAAGAATTGCTCCAAGTGCAAAACCAACCCCGGTCCAAGCAAATTGATAAATACCAACAGGCAAGGCTGATAAAGCTACTCCCCAACCAAGGGCTGCTGCAAAGGCAATAGATGTGAAAAAGTCGAGAATACTTTTCAACGTTAGTTGCTCAATACCTGTAGACATTCCATCACTAATGCTTCCTAAAATTGCGAGTGGACCTATTACAAAGAGAAGCGAAGCGCTGACAAAACCCTCAACAAAAGGCGATTTTCCATCTCTATCAAATCGCGCTCTTAATTTGATTCCCATTGCTTCGAGATGATCTTCAATCTTTAGCAGAGAACCAAGTAATCCACCCACAAGAAGTGAGGCAAGTACAACTAGAAGTGGTGAGCCATCTGGCAGATATCTATTGAAATCTTCATCCCAAAGAGCTTTGATTGCCCCGGCCGCAGCAATTAAAGTGATAGCGCCAAGCACATCCATAACAAGATTTCGGGTCTTTTCACCCATCTTATTTCCAAGCAAAACACCAAGCGCAGCTCCAGCAATGATTGCGACTATATTGATCAGCGTTCCGACTCCGACGAACATGAAGATAAGTCTAGAGTATCAATGGTGTAGCGTTAGAAAGTGAAGAGATTTATAGATGCGCTAAGGCCTCATAAAACCATTCCAATAACCCCTTGGAGCGCTTCCCATCGCTGGGATCTCTCTATATCTAGAGTTTCAATTCTCACTCTTGGTCTTTTTATTTTTGGAATCGGCGATAGCTTAATAATTATTTCAGAGCTCGGTAATGCACCTTGGTCGGTTCTTGCTCAGGGAGTTGCAACAAGAAGTAATATCACAATAGGCAGTGCAACGTTTCTAATTAGTTGCCTTGTTCTCTTGCTTTGGATTCCATTAAAAGAGAAACCCGGCTTTGGAACGCTTGCAAATATTGTTGTTATCGCTATTGGAATTGATGTTGGAATTGCTTTTATTGGGACTCCTGATTTATTTATCATTCAACTTCTCTATGTATTTATTGGTATTGGACTAATTGGCATTGGATCAGCTCTTTACATCACCTGCGCCCTTGGTCCAGGTCCCCGCGATGGTTGGATGACTTCCCTGCATAGAAGGACGGGAATTCCAGTCGGGCGGGTTAGAACAGCGATTGAGGTTTCAGTTCTCCTTGCTGGGTGGACTTTAGGCGGCCGAATCGGGCCTGGAACGGCGCTATTTGCCCTGCTCATCGGATATGCGGTTGCTGCAGGTTTTGGTGTCGTTTCCCGACTTACCAAGGGGTAACTAATAGATTTAAGCCGCTCCCCTCGGCTTGTGGACTGAATCCACACGGTGTCGCAACCACCACCGTTAAAAAATTAGCGACATCCCTTCATCCGGATGAAAAGGAAGAGCATGCTCGATTCATACTTCAAAATCTCACAACGGGGCTCCTCAGTAGCCCAGGAAGTCCGCGGCGGTGTAGTCACCTTCTTTACGATGGCCTATATCGTTGCTCTCAATCCACTAATCATCGGTCTTGCAAAAGACGGCGATGGAAAATTCCTTGGTGGCGGAGATGTTCCAAACTTAGCGCTCGTTGCAGCAGCAACGGCGTTAATTGCTGGAGTCATGTCAATTCTGATGGGAGTTGTTGCTAACTTCCCTCTTGCAATTGCAACTGGCCTCGGCTTAAACACCTTCGTAGCTGTTGGTATTGCCTCCAAGATGACCTGGGCAGATGCCATGGGTCTGGTAGTTCTTGAAGGAATTATCATCACCGTTCTCGTTCTTACTGGCTTTAGAACTGCGGTATTTCGCGCAGTTCCAACTCAGCTAAAGATCGCGATCTCTGTAGGTATCGGTCTATTTATCGCCCTTATTGGTCTAGTCGATGCCGGATTCGTCCGTCGCACTGGCTCAGGACCTGTTCCAGTAACACTTGGAAATAATGGTGAATTAGTTGGCTGGCCTGTAATCGTCTTTGCTTTTGGTCTCTTCCTAACTATCGGCTTGATGGTTAGAAAGGTCAAAGCTGCTCTTCTACTTGGAATTATTGTTTCAACTGGGCTTGCAATCGCTCTTGAGAGCGCCTTTAAGATTGGGCCACTCTTTGATGGCGCTACTGGCAATGTAAATCCAAAAGGATGGAATCTAAACGTTCCTGCTCTGCCAGAGGCCGTTGTTGCAACTCCAGACTTTGGTTTGCTTGGTTCATTTAACCTCTTTGGTTCATTTGATCGAGTTCCACTAATCACAGCTCTTCTCTTGGTCTTCACTCTTCTCCTAGCTGACTTCTTTGACACTATGGGAACGATGACTGCTATCGGACAAGAGGCTGGATTAAACGATAAGGATGGAACTCCTCCAAATGCAGATCGCATCCTTCTTGTTGACTCACTAGCAGCTGTTGCAGGTGGCGCTGGTGCGGTTTCTTCAAATACTTCTTATATCGAATCAGCATCAGGTGTTGGTGAGGGCGCTAGAACGGGACTTGCTTCAGTAGTAACTGGAGTTCTCTTCCTTCTAACTACCTTCCTAGCTCCATTAGTTGCAATCATTCCTTATGAAGCAGCTACTCCAGCTCTGATCATCGTAGGTTTCTTGATGATGACTCAGATTAAATCAATTGATTGGGAAGATTACGGAATTGCAATTCCAGCCTTCTTAACCATCATTTTGATGCCATTTACCTACAACATCTCAGTAGGTATTGGAGCCGGATTTGTTTCATATGTAGTAATTCGATACTTGCAAGGCAGACGTAAGGATGTCCATCCTCTACTTCTACTCACAGCGGGTCTATTTATGATCTACTTCCTAAATAACCCAATAAACGCTTGGGTAGCTTAGAGAAATAGTTGGAGTTAAAGGTCTGGCCCGGTTAATCCCGGGCCAGATTTATTTCACCAGATAATTACTGTTTTTCCTTTGTTTTCAAGAAGCTGATTCACTCTCGAAAAGGGCTTAGATCCAAGAAATCCTCGATGAGCTGAAAGTGGGCTTGGATGAACCCCTTCGACTAAGCAATCTTCCTTGAAGAGATGGGCCAATTCTCTAGCGCTAGATCCCCATAGCAGACCAACTGCTCCCAGGTTTGCGCAGTGGGCAACAATTTTCTCTGTGATTTCTTGCCAGCCTAGCTTTGAATGTGAACCGCTCTCACCTGCGGTAACAGTAAGGACTCGATTTAGCAGCATTACTCCTTGACCTGCCCATTTAGTCAGATCGCCATCGGCCGTTGTTGTTGAACCAATATCGGTCATGATTTCTTTTTGAATATTTAAGAGCGATCCTGGAAGACCAGTCTTTCTTGCAGGAACAGCGAAAGAGAGGCCAATCGCATCTGAAATATTTGGATATGGATCTTGCCCAACGATAATTACCTTCACTTGTTCAGGCTTAAGCTCGAGTGCGCGGAATAAATACTTTTTGTCTGGCAGTATCCGCTCGCCTTGGTCAGCTCGCTTTTGTAGCTTTGCGCCAAGCTCATCGATTTGCGAGTTATAGTCTTGGAGGAGTTCCTTCCAATGATCTGGAACTAAAGAAGAAAGCATTAATCTTTTGCCACAGCAAAATAACGCAAACCATTAAAGGATAATGAAACCCTGACGCCAAAAACCTCTTCGATATTCGCCTCAGTAAGAGTTTGAGATATCGCTCCGGCATAGAGCGCCTGACCCTCTTTAAGTAAGAGCGCGTGCGTGGTGCCTGCCGGTATCTCCTCAATATGATGAGTGACAATAACCGTTGCTGGGGCGCGCTCCTCGCTGGTGTATGAGGTGATGCGAGAGAGAATATCTTCACGGCCTCCAAGATCTAATCCAGCAGCTGGTTCATCAAGTAATAGAAGTTCAGGGTCTGCCATAAGCGCTCTTGAAATTTGAACTCGTTTCTTCTCACCTTCACTTAGAGTAGAAAGAGTCCTATCTCCTAACTCTCGCACTCCAAAGATATTTAGAAGCGCTTTAGCTCTTGATTCATCCCAAAGATCATAATCTTCCTGCCACCTACCAGCGATTCCATAAGCTGCAGTTAATACAACGTCTATTACTTTCTCATCTCCTGGAAGAAAGTCCATCATTGCGCTAGAAGTAAATCCAATTCGTGGTCTTAACTCAAAGACATCAGTTGATCCCATCTTCTCGCCAAGAATCTCCACACTGCCTTTGCTTGGGTGTATTAAGGCAGCAAGTAATTGCAGAAGTGTTGTCTTGCCCGCTCCATTTGGGCCAAGGATGACCCATCTCTCTTGCGAATTAATCTGCCAAGAAATGGGTCCTAAAATGCGCTTACTGGATCTAAGAACTTCCACGTCAACGCAGCGCAATAAGGGTTCCATAGGGCGACAAGATACCTCGTTGCTATTGAGTATTCGCTAAACTTCGGCAGTGAAAGCAAGGGCAATTATTCTCATAAGCGGTGCGGCGAGCCAGGTCCCCAATCAATTGGTCGATGAAACCTTAAAACCCTTCGCTCTAAGAATTCTGGATCGACAAGAGATACTTATGGCCGGTCACATGATTTTGGCTCTTGAAATGGAGCTAGATCTCGCTCACCTAGATGCTGTTGAATCAGATTTGATTAAGGCTCTTGAAAAATTCGATGTTGCATGTGAATTACTATGAAATACAGATTGATACTCTTTGATGTTGACTCGACTTTAATCAAGGAGGAGGTCATTGATCTTCTTGCTACTAAGTCTGGTCATGGAAAAGAGGTTGCACGAATCACGGCAAGTGCCATGCGGGGGGAAATCGAGTTTAATCAGGCTTTATCAGAGCGAATCTCATTACTTGAGGGACTGCCAGAATCGGTTTTTGATGAAGTTTTAGATCAGATCTCATTTTCTGATGGTTTTAATGACTTGTATACATACCTACGCGAAAACAATTTTCTCATAGGTGCAATCTCTGGCGGATTTCATAATGTTTTGGATAAGTTATTTGCTTCGATAGAACTCGATTTCTTAAGGGCCAACGTTTTAGAGGTACTTGAAGGAAAACTGACAGGCAGACTCTTATCTGATCCAGTAGATAGAGTGGCTAAGGGCCGAGCGCTCAAGGAGTTTGCTACTGCGCATAATGTTGCTTTGGAAAATACTGTTGCGGTAGGAGATGGAGCAAATGATATTGAAATGATTGAATTGGCTGGCCTTGGTGTTAGTTACATGGGCAAAGAGGTGCTCAGGGCCGAAGCTGATTTGCATCTTGAGCACCCCGGATTAGATGCTCTAATTGAACACCTGAGATAACGCGCTAGAGCCGGCAGGAATGAATGTCGGTAACTAGGATTCCTCGAGCTCCAATGGCCCAGAGTTGATCCATGACAGCATTAATTTCATGGCGCTTCACCATCGCTCTGACCGCTACCCACGCCTCTTTTTGAAGTGGTGAAATAGTTGGAGACTCTAATCCAGGCGTTAGTTTGCAAGCTTTATCAAGATTAATTCTCTCCACATCATAATCAACAAGGACATATTGCCTGGCAATAACGACTCCTTCAATTCTGCGAATCAATACTTCGATTGCACTTGATCGCTGCAAACTTTGTCGTTGAATCAAAATAGCTTCACTATTCATTATCGGTTCGCCAAAGGTGAACAATCCTGCGCTCTTCAAAGTGCCGCCAGTTGAGACAACATCAGCTATTACATCTGCTAAACCAAGGCGAATAGCACTCTCGACTGCTCCATCTAGGGAGATAACGGTCGCCTTGATATTCTCCTGAGCTAAGAAGTTCTTAACTAGACTTGGATAAGCAGTTGCAATTCTCAAGCCAGAAAGGGATGGAATTGGTTGATTGGCTGCGAAATGAAAGGAGCTTCTTCCAAAATCTAAGGCCATTACTTCAACGGCTGAACTTCCTGAATCTTTAAGAAGATCGCGTCCAGTAATGCCAATCTCCAGCTCGCCACTTCCGACATAAGTTGCTATATCTCTTGGGCGTAAATAGTAAAATTCAACTTTATTATCAGGATCAATCAATACCAAATCTCGGACATCACTGCGCTGCCGATAACCTGCTTCCTTCAATATCTGGCTCGCAGATTCAGATAGCGAGCCTTTGTTGGGTAGGGCAACTTTAAGAAACAAATTATCTGACCCCATCATCACAACTCTCTATAAATATCTTCGAGAGAGAGACCGCGAGCAATCATTAGTACTTGAAGATGATAAAGAATTTGACTTATCTCAACTGCCAAGGCTTGAGCAGATTCGTGTTCAGCCGCTAACCACACCTCTCCGGCTTCTTCCAATACCTTTTTACAGATAGCATGAATACCATTCTCCAAGAGTAAAACAGTGTTACTACCACTCGGTCTCTTGGTTGAAATTTCTTGCAATTCAGCCCAGAGAGACTCGAAGGTTTTTGGTGACGAAGATTGAGAAATCACCCGCTAAGGTTACCCAATATTCTTCTTCTCATGCCTGATGATTTATCCCTAGCAATTATTTGCGAGCCCACGGAGTTTCTCGACCGTAGCGCCAGGATCTCCTGATTTATATACTACTGAGCCTGCTACAAAAGTATCTGCGCCGGCCCGGCGTGCAGTTTCAATAGTTGATAGCGAGATGCCGCCATCGATTTGAAGCCAAACATCATTTAGTTTGCGCTGCTCTAGATAGCGACGAGCTTTCTCAACTTTAGGCATCATTGAGGCCATAAAAGACTGACCACCAAAGCCTGGCTCAACTGTCATCACAACGATCATATCTATTGCTGGGAGAAGTTCTTCAACTACTTCGATTGGCGTATCAGGTTTGATTGCAAGGCCAGCTCTCTTACCAAGGCTTCTGATGTTTTTGAGAGTTTGCAGCGGATCTTGGCAGGCTTCAAAATGGACCGTCATACTTACGGCATTTTTTGAGGAATATTGACTTACCTTCTCATCTACTTCTGCCACCATGAGATGCACATCTATTGGAAGCGCAGAAAAATCAATTATTTCCCGAGTTCGCTCAGGTGAAAAAGTAAAATTAGGAACGAAAACATTATCCATTACATCTAGATGGATCAGATCTGCCGTTGAAGCCACCTTCTCAATTTCCCCTGGGAGGTCATCAGAATTGGCATTTAGAATGCTAGGACAAATTCTTATCATCCAACACTCTCCTTACTTCTTAAAAGCGAAAGGAACATAGCATCAGTGCCATCGCGATGTGGCCATAATTGTAAATCACCATCAATATCAGCCCGTTGATCTCTCACGGGAATTCTTGTGAAATTGCTATGCTGTTTAAGAAAAGATCTAATCTGGAACTTAGTCTCAGCTTGGTGGGATGAGCAAGTGACATAGGCAATGATGCCACCGGGTGAAAGCAAGCGCGTCGCAGACTCTAAAAGTTCACTTTGTAACTGAGTGAGATTCTTTAGATCTTGAAGATTTCGTCTCCATCTCACCTCTGGCCTTCTTCTAAGTGCTCCAATGCCAGTGCAAGGCGCATCAAGCAGTATTCGATCAAACTTTCCAAGCTCATCTGGCATGATTCGGCCATCGCAGACATTAACTTCGCCATGGTGCATCACTTGAGAGACTAATTTTGCTCGTTCATTTGAAATCTCGTTCGCAAGTAGCGATCCCCCGTCACGCTTCAATAACGCTGATAGATATGCAGCTTTCCCGCCCGGCCCTGCACACAAATCTAGCCATCGAAGATTCGGTTTAAATTGATCAAAAAACCTCTCAACAACAAGCTGGGAACCTAGATCTTGGACTCCAGCGCGTCTCTCTCTAATGGCTGCGATGTCTCCAGGATTTCCATCAAATGTCGCAGCTACAGAACTTGATGCTATTGCAAGCGCTCCGGCTTCAAGAAGTTCTCCTTGAGTAGCCAAACCTGGCCAAGCAATAAGTGTTGGTTTCGCAGGGTTATTGTTTGCTTGAAGAAGGCTAATTACGTCACTTGAGTTCTTTAAAGAATCAAAATATGAGCTTACGATCCATTCAGGGTGGGAGTATTCAAGTGCCAATCTTGCGCATTCCTGATTTGGTTTGGATAGTTGCTCAAAATCGAGTGAGTCCATTTTGCGCAAGATTGCATTTACAAATGAGGCTGTAGACTTTCCAACTACCTTCTTTGCTAGCTCGACACTCTCATAAATCGCAGCATGACTCGGAACTCTCATCTGTTTTAATTGATGCGTACCAAGTCTTAGCACAATCAGAGCTTTTGGATCTATTTGTTCCAAAGATCTATCACTGGCCGATGATATAAAGTGATCGTGCCTGCCCTGCATCCGAAGAGTGCCATAAACCAATTCTGTGGCGAAGGCGCGATCCTTATCGTCAAGTGATGATTCAGTGAGGGCTTTTGGAAGAATGAGATTGCTGTATGCGCCTTGGAGCCCTACCTCTGCAAGCACTTCAAATGCTAAGAGACGTGGGTCATCAATTCTTCTGGGTTTATTACTCATTCAAAAGCAGAAGGCAGCGTAATTCTTGCCCCTCTCAACCAATCACTACTACTCATCTCACGCTTATTTTCGGGTTTCACGCGGATAATCTCAAGAGAACCAGAACTAGTTCCAACGCGTAGAGGATTGAGAGAAACAATCTCACCGGCTACTCCATCCGTCTCGGATACTCTGGCTTCGATGATTTCAATGCGTGTGCCATTAAATGATGTGTAAGCACCAGGCCAGGGTTGAAAGGCCCTGATCTGCCTATTAAGTATTTTCGAATCTCGATTCCAATCAATCCTGCCTTCACTCTTTAAAATCTTCGGTGCAAGCGTTACCCCATCAGATTCTTGCGTTGTAGCGGGTTCTCCTGCTGCAATCATTATTAGGGCCTGATTTACTGGATGAATGCATAGAGATGACAGATCTTTCAAAACTTCATCACTTCTAGATCTATCATTCAATGGATAACTCAAAGTGGAATAAATCGGCCCGGTATCAAGGCCTTGTTCTAGTTTGAAAACCGTAATACCACTCTGCTCATCGCCGGCCGCTATGGCTCTCTGCACCGGCGCTGCTCCGCGCCATCTTGGAAGAAGCGAAAAATGAACATTGAGCCATCCATGCTTGGGCATCTGAAGCTCACTTGTTTTAATTAATCGACCATAAGCGAGTGTGATAACGAGCTCCGCTTGAGTTTTTTGGAGAATATCTGCAAGCTCTTCATTCGTACTTGGCTTATAGCAAGCAACACCAATCTCCTGGCAATAAGAAGCAAAGTCATTGCTACTTACTGACTGACCCCGCCCACTTGCACGATCGGGGGATGAGATGCCACCAAGGAGTTGATGATCTGAATTCTTTATATGGTTAAGAAGTTCCTTTGCAAGGGGTGAAGATGATGCAACAAGAATCTTCATTCATTACCCATTAATCAAAGACTCTTGCCGAAAGTGGAATGTGGTGAGAGACGTATTTCAGGTGCAGAACCTGCCTCACTTGCAGCCAGGAACCATTCAGCCTGTCTAATCTCCTTCATCGCCTCTTTGCGGAGTTCTGGTGGTAGTCGATCAATGAATAAAACTCCATTTAGATGGTCTGTTTCATGTTGCAGCGCCCTTGCTAGAAGCTCAGTTCCCTCAACGATGAGTGGCTCGCCATACATATCAAAACCCTTTGCAACCGCTCGCATTGCTCTTGGCGTTTGGTAGGAAAGTTCGGGGAAAGAGAGACAACCCTCATCCCCTTCCTGAATCTCATCGCCAAGATCTAGAGTTGGGTTTACTAGATGGCCAAAAACATCATCAACATGCCAGACGAAAACTCTTAACGGGACACCTATTTGCGGGGCTGCTAACCCAGCTCCTGGAGCATCAATCATTGTCTCTGTTAAGTCTTTTACTAAGCGTTGCAATTCCTTATCAAAATCGATCACTTCAGTTGCCGGAGTCTTTAAGACCGGATCGCCAAAAAATCTGATTGGTTGGATTGCCATGGCCTAATTCTAACTTACTGAGCTAAGAATTAGATCTTGTATGGATCTACGCGAATGGAGAAGAGATCTTGCCCTGATGCTGAGCGATACTTCTGCAAAGCTTTTAATGAAACCAAAAGAGCATTAGCCCCTTGGTGAGATATCTTGAGGTGAATTGTTCGATTATCAGCAGATGTCAGAATCTCCAAATTATCGAATTGCTCCAAAAGCTTTCTTCTAAGACCAGAAATCGATCGCTCCTCACCGGTGACCTGAATTATTCGCACCGAAGGAGGAAGTGAAACTGCTTCTCTTTCGCTACTTTCAGCCCGAATCGCTCGCATTACATTATCGCTGATCAACGCTTGGGAAAGAGGGTGGGAAGAGGGTAGAGAAAGATAAATAAATCCCGAGGAGCGCACTTTCGCTGCCAATTTAAACCATCTAAAGCGAAGGTCCTCCTCTGCGCGTATAAAAGCTCTATTAAGAAGCGCTTCGCCATTGAGAAGCACTGCTCCGGCATAACCAGAACTGACCTCTGGTTCAACGCCAAAAGTTGATACCACAATTGCTGGAGAGCCATCGAGACTTGCGATTGCCTTATCGCCTGTTGATGTGAAGATTGCAACTCTTGGAAAAGCTTTTCCAAGCTCTTCAACGATCTTCTCTGCTCCACCTTTGACGATGCGCACTTGATCTGCCTGACAGATCTGACAGCGCCATTGATCGCTTTGAAAATCACATATTGAGCAAGAGTATTTATCTCTCTTGCCAATGATCAATCTTCCGCCACACTTACAGAGAGCTAGATTTCGACATCTCTGACAGGAGAAAGTATTTGCATAGCCTTTATCTGTCACGCCAACTAGGACTGGTCCAATCTTGAGCGCTTCTCGAATTGTTTCATGAAAGGAATTTGGTTCTGTGGCAATGCTTGCTCTGTGACCGCCAAGAAATTTCCGCTCGGTAATGCTTGAGATCCATCCGATTTCAACTAATCGCGCTAACTCGAGAGAAATCGAGTGCGAAACGAAACTAATGCTTGCATGCTCATACTCTGATCTTAGAAGAGCCATATCTCTCACGTTCCAGTAGGGCGCCTTCTGTTCTTGAAAGTGCTCTACCGATTCATCAGCAATCACTATCTCATCAATTTGAGACATAGGAGCAAGAATGGCGCTTCTAGTCCCTATAACTATTGCAGGCTTTGCTGAAGCCGCTAACTCGAAATTCTTCCTTCTCTGAGAAGAGGTGAGATGTGAACCAATCTCTATGACGTCTTGCTTGATCTCCCTCAGGGCTTTGACAACCTTTTCTATTTCTTTCTGTGTTGGAAGAATTAAGAGCAGATGCAAACCCTTGCGCTCTTTAACAATTTTCACCACTCGAGATTGAATTGATTCTGAGCGATTCAAGAGAAAAAGACGCCTTGTTGGCTTTGAGCCACTTGTTTGCTTAATCAGAGGGCTACCCACCGAGGGACTTATCGCCTTTGTAAAGGTTGGTAGTACTGCAGCAAGAATTGATGCTTGATTCGCGATATAGCGCTCTGAAACTTTCTTAGTAAATTCTAGAAAACCCGGAGTGAGACGAACTGATGTCAACAGGCTATCAACTGGCTTAAGTGCTGCTTGACTCCTGTTTTTGATTGAAAGTACAACTCCGTTTTTCAAATCATTTTTAAATGGAACCCTCACAAGGGAACCGACGTCAACTAGTTCCTTTAGTTCCTCTGAAAGAAAGTAGGAGAAAGGTTGTTCTAAATGAAACACTCCTGTATCTACGAGAACTTCAACTTGCAAACTTTCCAAACTTTGTCGCGTTCTTATTGCAGGTTTCCCTTTTTGGCGACGCAGGGTGAGTGGCTTATCCGTGGCCACGGCAAACCTTAACCCTTAACAGCTGCAGCTAGCGCGCTTGCTTTATCAGTCTTCTCCCAAGTGAATTCAGCTAACTCACGGCCAAAGTGTCCGTATGCGCTAGTTTTTGAATATATTGGGCGAAGAAGATTCAGATCTCTAATAATCGCAGCTGGTCTTAAATCAAAAACTTTGAGAAGTGCATCTGATATTTGTTGAACTGGAATTTTCTCGGTTCCAAATGTTTCGACAAATAGGCCCACCGGTTGTGCTTTTCCAATGGCATAGGCAACCTGCACTTCGCAGCGATCAGCAAGACCAGCGGCAACTACATTCTTTGCCACCCAGCGCATTGCATAAGCAGCTGAGCGATCAACCTTTGAAGGATCTTTTCCGCTAAAAGCTCCCCCGCCATGGCGAGCCATACCACCGTAGGTGTCAACAATAATCTTTCGCCCAGTTAGTCCGGCATCACCCATTGGTCCCCCGATAACAAAGCGTCCAGTTGGATTTATAAGGATTCGAACATCACTTGCTGGGAGATCAAAGGAGGCTAAAACTGGATCAATAACAAACTTCTTAATCTCAGGAGCCATCTTCCTCTCAATATCTATTTCGGGTGCATGTTGAGACGAAATCACAACTGTATCAAGAGCAACTGGCCTATCTCCGTCATATTCGATGGTGACCTGAGTTTTTCCATCAGGGCGTAAATAGCCAAGTTGACCACTCTTTCTCTCACTAGAGAGACGCTCAGCCAGTCTATGAGCCATCGCAATAGGCAGAGGCATAAGCTCTTTGGTATCTCGAGTGGCATACCCAAACATCAAGCCCTGATCGCCGGCTCCTTGTAAATCTAGTGGATCCTTTGAAGCAGCGACTCTTTCTTCAAAGGCATGATCAACGCCCACTGCAATATCTGGTGATTGTTGCCCAATAGAGATCGATACTCCGCAGCTATTTCCATCAAAGCCTTTTTCAGAGCTGTCATAGCCAATATTGAGTACTGTTTCACGAACAAGCCCCATCACATCGGCATAACCGTCAGTAGTAACTTCTCCGGCAACATGGACTTGTCCTGTTGTGATTAAAGTTTCACAGGCCACTCTACTTTTTGGATCTTGAGAAAGAAGTGAGTCAAGAACAGCATCTGAAATAGCATCTGCAATTTTATCGGGATGGCCCTCTGTGACTGATTCTGATGTAAAGAGACGCTTAGCCATTCATTTTCCCCAATTTCTTTGCCATATGAATAACTATGCTCTTTGCTACCTCGTACTTACTAACGCCATTGAAATCAATAGAATCGACACCGAGTCCAATGAGCGTTCCGCTGGTTTGGTCCTGACCAAAAATTGCGCCACCAGAGACATCGTTAACATAGAGAAGATCAGCGCCCTTGCTTATCAGCTTCTCTCCACCAGCTTTAATTAAGTCTTTTGCTGTTTCTGCAGCAAATCCAACAACTACTTGATTACTTCTCTTACTCTGAGCCACCTTACTTAAAATATCTGGATTAGAAGTGAGATTAATTGAGTCAAAATCAACCTTTTTGATCTTCGTTGAAGAACTAGATACTGGTCTAGCATCGGCAACCGCTGCCGCCATCACCAGGGCATCAGTGCTACTAAATTCACTGTCCACGGCTGACATCATCTCTAGCGCGGTATTAACCTTGATGATTTTAACTCCATCTAATTCAAATGGATCGGTGTGGCCTGCAATGACAGTTACCTCAGCACCGCTTCTAAGCGCTTCATAGGCAATAGCGAGACCTTGTCTCCCACTTGATTTGTTTCCAATAAATCTAACTGGATCAATTTCTTCTCTAGTACCGCCGGCTGTTACTAGGACTCTTTTGCCTTCAAGCAATAGCTCTGTCTTGGCAAGGCTTAGAACTTGTGAGACTATCTTTGAACTCTCTGGAAATCTTCCAACTCCAAAATCTTTACCTGATAGGCGCCCAACTTCTGGATACATCACATAAAAACCACGGGAGCGAAGCGTTTCAATATTTTGAACTGTTGCGCTATTGAGCCACATATTTGGATGCATCGCAGGAACTATTAGTTTCGGTGCATCTGATGCTAAGACTGTTGTTGTTAGTAAATCATCCGCTCGTCCCTGGGCAAGCTTTGCAATAGTGTCAGCAGTTGCTGGAGCAATTACGATTAGATCTGCGCTATCAGCGGCTGCTAGGTGTGAAACTTCCGCGGGATTTTCCCAAACCGTACTTAAAGCAGGTTGTCCTGAGAGGGCTTCCCAAGTTGCTCGACCTACAAAGTTAAGACTTGATTGGGTTGGAATAACTCGAACAAGAAAACCAGCATCTTGCAGGCGGCGAAGGAGATCACAAGCTTTATAAGCAGCTATTCCGCCAGATACTCCAAGAACTATCTGACGACCTTTGGGGAAGATTATCTTTTCGCCACTCATGGCTCTTCTTAACTCTGTGGTTCTAAATTCTCAATTGTTAAAAGGCCCTCATTGATCTCGCGCATAGCAATTGATAGAGGCTTTTCATGTACGTGGGTTTCAACAAGTGGGCCAACATATTCAAGCAGACCTTCACCAAGTTGTGAGTAGTAAGCATTGATCTGACGCGCCCTCTTAGCTGCATATAGAACTAGTGAATACTTAGTACCGCTCTTATCCAATAATTCATCGATCGGTGGATTGGTGATGCCATCTAATGTCGCCACAGCTACTCCCCTTTAAAAGGTTTTTCTTAAGGTTAACTTGCAATACGTCTATGAAGTGGCCAAGGATAGCAGTGCTTCCAGCACATCCTCGACTCGATGATTTACCAGGATATGCTCAAATTCCTTCGCTGCTGCCATCTCGCTACGAGCAAGATCTAGGCGGGCTGCAATCCTCTCAGGTGAGTCGGTGCCTCTATTAACGATACGCGCTTCAAGTTCTTGGAAAGAGGGCGGCTGGAGGAAGACCAAAGTTGCCTCTGGCATAGCCGCCTTTACTTGACGAGCTCCTTTAATTTCAATCTCGAGCAAAACATTCTTTCCCTCTGATAGCGCTTGATCAATAGGGGCTTTAATACTTCCATACCTAGCTCCAGCAAACTCTGCCCACTCAAGAAGTAGATTCTTAGATATCAATTCATCAAAGCTTTTATTGTCTATAAAATGATAGGAGCGTCCATCAACTTCCCCAGGTCTTGGTTTTCTTGTAGTGGCTGAAACAGAGAAGAAGAAATTCGGATTATCAATTAGCTTTGAAACGATCGTGCTTTTGCCAACACCGCCGGGCCCGGAGAGAACAATCAATTTGCCACGTTTACTCATTATTTGGCCTTCATTAATTCAAGAAGTTTTTCATATTGACTTCGCCCAACGCCACCTACTCGTCGAGTTGGCGAGATTCCAGCTTTTTCAAGAATATTTTTGGCCCGAACTTCGCCCACCCCAGGAAGAGATTCAATTAACTCTCGAACTCGCATCTTCTTGATTGATTCATCTTGCGCACTGAAAGCATCCTTCCAACTTTTCTTACCAACTTTGATCTCTTCCTTGAAAGCGGCGCGAGTTCGCCTTGCTGCAACAGCCGCTTTAAGCGCATCACGTCGCTCTTGTGTGGTTAAGTTTGGAGGAGCGCCCATGGCTTAATTAAACCAAGTTATCTAAGCGAATCCGTAATCGCCTCTGCTGCTTGCTTTGGATCAGAGGCCTTTGTAATAGGACGCCCTATGACAACAAAATCTGCGCCCGCCTCTATCGCACGCTTTGAGGTCATAACCCGCTCTTGATCATCACGCTCTGCGCCAGATGGTCTTACTCCTGGTGTAATTAAAGTTACCTTATCTCCCAAATGCTTTCTAAGAAGCGAGACTTCCTGCGGGGAGGAGACTATGGCTCTGGCTCCTGAGTTAACTGCGTTTTTTGCAAGGTTAAGAGTCAAATTCTCGATGTTCTCATTTAACCCCATAGCAATCATCTGCTCTTTACCTAGTGAGGTTAGAATCGTTACCGCAGTAATTTCAACCTTTGGCAGGCTTGAGCTAGCTGCGCTAATCATCTTTGAGCCACCAGAGGCGTGAACAGTTAGAAACTTTGGATTTAAATCTGCAACTGATCTACATGCGCCAGCTACAGTATTAGGAATATCGTGAAGCTTTAGATCAAGAAATATTTCGATACCGCTAAATCTACTTTGAATTTCTTTGACGCCGCTTTTACCATGAGCAAGATAAAACTCTAAACCTAATTTGTAGATAGCGATATGCTCCTTGGTTAAATTGATCATCTCAACCGTACTTGCCATATCATTAAAATCTAAAGCAAGGATTACCTGGCTACTATTTTTCATGAGCTACACCTACAGCAGCTGCAACAGAGTTGAATTTGCGTTCTTTCAGTAGATCTATCAGCTCACTTTTAACTGTCATTACTGCTGTTGGGTCTCCGAAATTTGCTGTTCCGACTGAAACTGCCGAAGCACCCGCCATTATCAATTCGAGAGCATCTCGACCTGATGCAACCCCGCCCATTCCTAAGATTGGAGTATTTTTAAAGGCAGCATGTACTTGATAGATGGCTCTAACTGCTACAGGCCTAATTGCTGGTCCCGATAACCCTCCCGTTTTGCCAGCTAACTTGGGACGCATGGCATCAATATCAATTGCCATTCCAAGCAAAGTGTTTATGAGCGCTAACCCATCTGCGCCTGCGCTTATTACCTCTCCTGCGATAGAGACAATGTCTGTGACATCTGGTGAGAGCTTTACAATGATGGGAAGTTCTCCACCTACATTTCTTCTAACTGATTCAACTACTGACTTTGAAGCTATTGGGTCGCAGGCAAAAACCATCCCTCGATTCTCCACATTTGGGCAGGAGATATTGACTTCAATGCCGCTAATCCCAGCCACTGCCCTTAATTTTCGAGCAAGTGATGCATACTCCTCAATCGTCTCTCCAGAGATTGAAACTATGACGCGAGCGTTCTTTGAAATTAGCCAAGGGATATCTTCGGCAAGGAATTGGTCAATACCAGGTCCTTGTAATCCAATTGAATTAAGCATCCCACTTGGGGTTTCAGCCATCCGAGGAGTAGCTCGTCCTGACCGGGGCTTTACTGAAATTGATTTGGTAACAACCGCGCCTAGCTCATCTAAATCAAAAAACTGAGAAAGCTCCTTGCCTGAACCAGCGCAACCACTTGCTGTGAAGATTGGTGATGGAAAGAACTTACCGCCAAATTTGCAGCGGGGATCAAATGCTTGAAACTGGCTATCCATTAAAGCCCCATGTTCCTTGCGGAACTTTGCGCGAGCTATCCCAAACTACCTTTGAGCCATCCATAACTGGGCCATCGATACAAGATCTAGTCATCTTTATTACCCCAGTTGAATCCTTGACTGGAAGGACGCAGGTCATACAGATTCCAATTCCGCATGCCATCGCCTCTTCAACCGCGCATTGGTGCAGCAGCCCAGCTTGAGTTGTAATTTCATCAATTGCAGCAAGCATTCCCATCGGACCGCAAGAATAAATAATTTCACTTCCATGTTTTTCAATTAATCCTGGAAGCACATGGGTGACTCGACCTTTAATTCCCGCTCCACCATCTTCGGTTGTAATAGTTAGTGAATTAACGCTGCGCTTTCCTTCAAGAGGAGCATAAATCTTGCCAGCAGTTGATGCGCCAAGAACCATATCAACCCGGCATCCACGTTCTTTGAGAACTTCCGCGAGGCCAAAGAGCGGAGCAGAGCCATATCCCCCTCCAACTAAGAGAGTTGATGCAGGCTCTGTTGGAATGCCAAAGCTAGTGCCAAGTGGCCCAACAATATTTACCACATCGTGAATCTCAAGACTTGTGAGCCAACGACTGCCCTGGCCATGTGGGGCGACAACTAACTCAATAGTTCCGCCGTATTGACCACGATCACTCGCGCGATAGATTGCAAAAGCCCTGCGAAGAATCATTGAAGAGCCAGTCCCACCGACGGAGATAGCGACGAAATTACCAGGGCGACAATGAGCTGCCATATCCCCAGCTGCAAAGACCATATGATGATAAGCGCCCACCTTTTTATTGGAAATGATTTCAGCGCTGCGCTGTTCTGCTCGCGTATTTATAGAACTCATGAAGCGTGCCAATCTTGAATTGATCTAGCATTGAGTTTTCCTCGTCTAAGTTCCCTTATTCCCTCAACTGCCGCTTTCAGCCCAGGCAGGGTTGTTATGCATGAGACTCCCCTAGCAACTGCTGCAGTTCTAATTTTTCGCCCATCTCGTGCAGCTCCACGTCCAAAAGGTGTGTTGATCACAAGGGCAATCTTGCCTTGATTAATTAGATCTACCGCCGAAATTGCTCGCTGATTTCCATCTTTCTCGCTATGTTTTGCAACGAGCTGCGTTGAGATACCATGCTTTCCGAGGAAATTATGAGTTCCAAGGGTTGCATAGAGCTCAAAATTTAACTCCGATAACCCCTTAACTGCTGAAACTGCCTCGCTCTTATCTTTATCCGAGAGCGAGATGAAGATTGCGCCACTTTGCGGCAGAGCTCCAAACGCTGCTATCTGAGATTTTGCAAATGCGGCTCCAAAAGTTGGAGCAATTCCCATCACTTCACCCGTCGACTTCATTTCTGGACCTAAAACAGTATCTACGCCTTCGCCATCTACTCTTCGGAACCTATTAAAGGGAAGCACTGCCTCCTTAACGCTAATGCCACTTGCAACACCATCACCAATTTCCGGAAGCCTCCCACTCTTTCGTAGCTCTGATATCTTGATTCCAGTTGCTATCAGTGCTGCCACTTTTGCTACCTGTCTGCCCGTTGCTTTACTGACAAATGGAACAGTTCTAGATGCCCTGGGATTGGCCTCTAAGACATAAAGCTTTGATTCCGAGATTGCGTATTGAATATTGATTAGTCCTAAGACTCCAATACCAGAGGCAAGTTTTTTAGTTGCTTCGCGAATCTCGGCTATCAATTCCTTAGCTATAGATTGAGCTGGAATCACGCAGGCTGAGTCACCAGAGTGAACACCCGCCTCCTCAACATGCTCCATAATTCCTGCCAGGTAGAGTTCATTTCCGTCGTAGAGCGCATCAACATCTATCTCGATTGCATCATCTAAAAACTTATCAATTAAAACGGGATGTTCAGGGTTTATCTGAGCCGCTATGGTAATGAATTCCTCTAATGATGTATCATCATAAACAATTTGCATTCCTCGCCCGCCAAGAACAAATGAAGGGCGAACTAGTACTGGATAACCAACTTCGCTTGCCACCTTTAAAGCATCTGAATATGAAAAACCTGTGCCAAATTTAGGCGCTCTCAGTGCGTTCTCTTCTAGCACTTTTCCAAAAGCGCCACGATCTTCGGCTAGGTGAATTGCCTCCGGCGTTGTTCCAAGAATTGGCACCCCTGCCCTTTTTAGTTCTGCTGCAATTCCAAGTGGAGTCTGCCCGCCTAATTGCACAATAACTCCGGCAATCGGGCCTGCAGCAAGTTCTGCGCGGTAAACCTCAAGGACATCTTCAACAGTTAATGGTTCGAAGTAAAGGCGATCCGCGGTGTCATAATCGGTAGAAACTGTCTCTGGATTGCAATTAATCATTATGGTCTCATAGCCCTCCTCTGATAAAGCAAAGCATGCATGAACGCATGAGTAATCAAATTCAATACCTTGACCGATTCGATTCGGTCCGCTTCCCAGAATCAAAATTGCAGGTTTACTTCGGGGTTTTACTTCGCTTTCTAAATCATAAGATGAGTAGTGATAGGGAGTAAAGGCTTCAAACTCACCAGCGCAGGTATCAACTGTTTTATAAACCGGAAACACACCTAGTCTCTCTCGCACTTTCAATATCTCTGAAGCGTTAGTGCCTCGAAGCTGGGCTATTTGTTGATCTGAAAAACCCATCCCTTTGGCACTGCTTAAAAGCTCTAGAGATAGATCACCTGCGGCTTTAATCTCTGAGGCTTTACTGTTTATCTCGGCGATTTGAGAAAGAAACCAAGGATCAATTGCGCACCTTGCAAAGACTTCTTCGATTGATGCCCCGAGCGCTAGCGCTCTTTGAACTTGAAGCAACCTATCCTGTGTCGGTATGGAAATTTTCTCCATCAATTCTTCAAGGCGCTCTGAAATGTCCCAAGAGAAAGATGAGCCCTTCTTCTCCAAGCTTCGCATTGCTTTTTGAAGCGCTTCAGGAAAAGAGCGACCAAAGGCCATAGCTTCTCCAACGCTCTTCATCGTCGTTGTCAGACGTGTATCAGCTTCAGGGAATTTTTCAAAAGCAAAGCGAGGAATTTTCACCACGATGTAATCAAGAGTCGGCTCAAATGAAGCTGGCGTTTTTTTGGTTATGTCATTTGGGATCTCATTAAGTGAATAGCCAATAGCAAGCTTGGTAGCTATTTTGGCGATCGGGAAACCAGTTGCCTTTGAGGCAAGTGCGCTGCTTCTTGAAACCCTTGGGTTCATTTCAATCACAACTACCCGACCATTGGCTGGATTTATCGCGAACTGAATATTGCATCCACCGGTGGCCACGCCAACCTCGCGAATAATTGCAATGCTCAAATCTCGTAGATTTTGGAACTCCACATCGGTAAGAGTAAGAGCTGGAGCAACAGTTATTGAATCTCCTGTGTGCACTCCCATTGGATCAACATTTTCAATGCTGCAAACAATAACAACATTGTCATGATTATCACGCATAACTTCTAATTCATACTCTTTCCAGCCGATAATTGACTCTTCGAGTAGAACTTCATTAACAGGGCTAAAACGCAAACCAGCGCCAGCAATCAACTCTAATTCATCTTTACTAAAAGCGATTCCGCTTCCAAGTCCCCCCATGGTGAAGGAAGGTCTAACCACAACTGGGAAATTAAGTTCACTGGCAGCTTTAAAACATTCATCCATATTGTGACAGATAATTGACTTAGCAGATTCTCCGCCAATTTTGGCAACGATTGCCCTAAATTCTTCTCGATTCTCACCGCGTCTAATGGCTGCCACATCTGCGCCAATCAATTTTGTCTGATATTTTTCCAAAATCCCATTCTCATGAAGCGTTATGGCGGCATTTAGCGCAGTTTGTCCGCCAAGAGTTGCCAAGATCGCATCTGGCCGTTCCTTAGCAATAACTTGCTCAAGAAAATCCAAAGTAATTGGCTCGATATAGGTGGCATCGGCAAACTCTGGATCGGTCATAATTGTTGCAGGATTCGAATTCACCAGAATAACTCTGATGCCTTCTGCCTTTAGAACGCGACAAGCTTGAGTTCCAGAATAATCAAATTCACATGCCTGACCAATAACAATAGGGCCGCTTCCGATTACCAAAACACTTTTAATCGATTTATCTAGAGGCATGCTTACCTAACATTTCGAAAAACTGATCAAAGAGATAATTGGCATCGTGAGGACCTGCAGCAGCCTCTGGGTGATATTGAACCGAGAAGGCTGGCTTATCGAGAAGCTTAAGTCCTTCAACGACTGAATCATTGAGGCTGATGTGAGTCACCTTTCCAGGGCCATAGACGGTTGAAAAGATTCCATCTAGAGGTGCTTCAACGGCAAAACCATGATTCTGAGCAGTGATCTCCACTTTATTACTTTCAACATTTAACACTGGTTGATTAATCCCGCGGTGGCCAAATCGAAGCTTATAGGTATCAAAACCTAACGCTCGTCCAAGAATTTGATGTCCAAAACAGATGCCAAAAATGGGAAGTGATGCATCAAGGGCAGAGCGGACCAGCGCCACTATTGAATTCATCGTTGCTGGATCGCCGGGACCGTTTGAAAGAAATAGCCCATCAAAACCACCAGCCTTAATATCTTCAAACGTTATCGTTGCTGGCATTAAATGCACTTCGATTCCGCGCGCAGCCATATTTCGAGGAGTTGCCGATTTGATTCCCAGATCTATCGCTGCAACTTTAAATTTTCTCTCTCCAATTGCCGGGATAATCGCAACTTTATCCACAGTAACCTCTTCGGCAAGAAATGCTCCAACCATCTCCGGGGCACTTCTTACCTTAACAACCATCTCTTCTCGCGACAGTTCACTGCCTGAGAAGATCCCAACTCTCATCGCGCCTCGTTCACGCAAATGAAGAGTTAAAGCTCTTGTATCAATTCCTTGAATCCCCACTACTCCATTTGAAATTAAGTCATCTTCTAAACTTCGCTCTGAGCGCCAATTGGAAACTCTTGGCGAAGGATTTCTCACCACAAATCCACTCACCCAAATTCTTCTTGATTCTTCATCTTGGGTATTCATCCCAGTATTGCCAATATGTGGGGCGGTCATGATCACTACCTGGCGGTGATAACTCGGATCAGTCAGTGTTTCTTGATATCCCGTCATTCCAGTTGAGAAGACAGCCTCACCAAAGGTTTCGCCCTTGCAAGCCCAAGACTCTCCTTCAAAGATACGGCCATCATCTAGAACTAGATAAGCCGCCATTTACTCTGAGTTCCTTTCATAAACCAGCGCGCCATTATGGAATGTCTGAGTAATAACCCCCGGCAAGACCATGCCATCAAAGGGTGTGTTTTTGCTCTTAGAAGCAAGCTTTAGTCGTTCTACTTTCCATTTTGAATCAAGATCAACGAGTGTGAAATTAGCTGCTGCGCCCAGCGAGATTGACCCATGGCCTTGGTAACGCCCTATCTGCGCAGGAATCTTTGACATACGATCTACCAATTGAGCAAGTGTTAGAAGCTTCGTCTCAACCATTGCCAGGTACGCAATTGAGAAAGCTGTCTCAAGACCAACCATTCCAAATGCTGCAGCGTTCCATTCGCAATCTTTTGATTCGTGAGGATGAGGGGCATGATCTGTCGCAATTATGTCAATTGTTCCATCTGCAAGTCCATCACGGAGTGCTTGTACATCATCTTTAGTTCTTAGCGGAGGATTTACTTTATAGACCGGGTCATAGCTCTCTGCTAAATCATCGGTTAAAAGAAGATGATGTGGGGTCACTTCAGCAGTAACTTTGATTCCACGTTTTTTTGCTGTTCTTATAATCTCAACTCCACCTGCAGTTGTGACGTGACAGATATGGAGACGAGAATCAACATGCTCTGCAAGGAGAACATCCCGGGCAATGATCGCTTCTTCGGCAACGGCAGGCCAGCCTTTTAAACCAAGGCGCGCTGAAATCTCACCTTCATTCATCTGTGAATCCTGCGTAAGCCTTGGATCTTGTGCGTGCTGAGCAATAATTCCATCAAAGGTCTTTACATATTCAAGAGCTCTTCGCATCACCAGTGCGTCCCAGACGCAATTTCCGTCATCGCTAAAGATTCGCACCCCCGCCTCTGATTGATTCATGGCAGATAGTTCGGCAAGCTGCGTTCCATCTTGACCAATAGTGACCGCTCCGATTGGATAAACATCACAAATTCCATGGTGTTTGCCTAAACGATAAACCTGCTCAACAACTCCAGCTGTATCAGCAACTGGCAGAGTGTTAGGCATTGCCGATATTGCTGTAAATCCTCCGGTTGCCGCTGCCATTGAACCGGTCAAAACAGTCTCGGCATCTTCCCTACCTGGCTCTCGCAGGTGAGTGTGAAGATCCACAAAACCTGGCAAGATTGTTAAACCCTTGGCATCAATTTCTTTCGCGCTACTTGATAGGTCACCATCGTTGAGGAATACGCCATCAGAAACGAAGTAATTTCCTAGCTTCCCACTTGAATCTTTAGCTCCTTTTATCCGATAAGAATTCATAAACTCTCCCCACTATTAGCAAGCTCTTTAAAGGTTGCTCCTCCTAGAAGGAGATAGAGAGCTGCCATTCGAACGCTAACTCCATTAGCAACTTGTTCCACGATAACCGAGCGGTGCGAATCAGCGGATTCAGCGGAGATCTCAAGGCCTCTATTCATCGGACCAGGATGCATAACTATTGCCTTATCTTTCATCTGCCTCATCCGCTCTGAATTAAGACCATAACCTCTGGCATATTCCCTCTCGGTGGCAAAATAAAGGTCGTTCATTCGCTCCTTCTGAACTCGAAGCGCCATTACTACATCAAGGGATTTAATCTGATCATCGAGTGAATAACTAACTCCAACCTGCCAGTCAGAGACACCAACAGGAATTAGAGTTGGCGGAGCAATTAAAACTACTTCTGCGCCAAGTTTCTTAAGAAGGAGAATATTACTTCTAGCAACTCTTGAATGGAGGATATCTCCAATAATTCCCACCTTCACTCCTGATAAATCGCCTTGATTCGACTTTAGATGACGACGGATAGTGAATGCATCAAGAAGAGCTTGGGTTGGATGTTCATGTGTTCCATCGCCAGCATTAATTACCACTCCCTTCATCCACTCTTGCTTAGCTAACTGATGAGCAGCACCTGATGCGCCATGGCGAATAACGACTGCATCTGCCCCCATAGCTTGAAGAGTTAGAGCAGTATCTTTAAGGCTTTCGCCTTTGCTAACACTTGATCCCTTAGCGGCAAAGTTGATTACATCTGCTGATAGGCGCTTAGCTGCTGCTTCAAATGAAATTCTAGTTCTAGTGGAGTCTTCAAAGAAAAGGTTTACCACAGTTCTTCCTCGAAGAGTTGGAAATTTCTTCACCGCCCCTTCAGAGAGTCGGGCAAGTTCAGATGCAGTATCAAGAATCTCTATTGCTTCATCCTTAGTTAAATCTGATATTGAAAGTAAATGTTTCATTTGGTTCTGCCTTCAATGATTACCTCATCAAGTGGGTCAATTTCACTTAAATGCACTCGGACCGATTCTTCCTTTGCTGTCGGAATATTCTTTCCAACAAAATCTGCCCTTATTGGTAGCTCTCTATGGCCACGATCGATAAGAACGGCAAGTTGAACGCTCTTTGGTCGACCCAGTTCATTTAAGGAATCAAGAGCAGCGCGAATCGTTCTACCTGAGTAGAAGACATCATCTATAAGGACAACATCTTTTCCATCAATGCTTCCACCTGGGATGCTGGTTGGAAGAAGAGTTCTTGGGGCTTTTAAACGTAGATCATCTCGATACATTGTTATATCGAGTGTGCCACTTTCTAATTCAGTCTTTTCAATTTCAGAGATAGCGCTTGCAATACGTCTACTTAAATATGCTCCTCTGGTTGGAATGCCAAGGAGAAGAAGATTTTCTGGACCATGATTTTTTTCTAGAATTTCATGAGAAATGCGCCGTAGCGCGCGGGAGATTTCACCGCCATTTAAAATAACACTCATTATCACTCCTTCGCCGCCTCACAGGACGGATCGTTAAAGGTTGGCGAATACTAGCATGAGCGCTAAAAGCCCCTGAAATCTGTGGAAAAACGAGAGGGGCTCTCTAGCTATTGGCCTATTTTGACCCAATGACAACTCCGTTAGAGATATCGAAAAGACTTAGACAAATCAGAAAGCAGCAGAACTTAACTCTCAAACAAGTAGAAATACGCTCAAGGGGTAAATGGAAAGCAGTTGTAATCGGCTCCTATGAGCGGGGTACCAGGTCGCTAAGTATTTCAAAAGCAAAATCCCTCTGCGAATTTTACGGAGTTCCCCTCTCTGCTCTCTTTCAAAATGAAGGCATTCAGCAGGTGCCGCCTTCCGAAGGTGCTCTGCGAATTGATCTCAGAAACTTAAGAAGCAGACTTGCAGAGGATGATGCATTGATTGGCCAGCTCCACAATCTCTTATCTTTTATTGCTAGGAGACGTGATGATTGGAATGGAGAAATCATGAGTATTCGCCTGCAAGATAATGAGGTTCTAGGACTATTGGTTCAAAAAGAGTCAAGCGAGCTAAGAAAAGCTCTAGAAATAAGAGATTTGCTCTTTAAAGCACAAGGTCGGGCTTAATCTCCAACACTTTGCTCAATACTCCGTTTATATACTTACTTGAATCCTCGGTGGAAAAGTTTGTTGCAAGCTCCAGAGCCTCGCTGATAGCAACTGCTTCAGGAACTGACTTAGACCAAAGTAGCTCGAAGATAGAAAGACGTAGGATGTTTCTATCAAGAACTGGCATCCGGTCCATGTCCCAACCTTGAGCATAAGTTGCAATTAGCTCATCAATCTTCCGTTTATTCAACTCAATTCCATCAATTAATTCTTTTGTAAATTCTCTAGCCTCATACTCCATCTCAGTGACTCTTTTTAAGAGTAAATCAGCAGCGCTACTTTTTCTGATATCACTTTCATAGAGCAAATCTAGTGCGGCTTTTCTGGCCTTAGAGCGGCTGCTCACTTAATTTGCGCGCCCGAGATAATCACCGTTGCGGGTATCAACCAAGACAACTTCATCTTGCTTAATAAATAGTGGAACTTGAATCGTTATTCCGGTTTCAAGAGTGGCTGGTTTAGAGCCTGCAGATGAGCGATCTCCCTGTAAGCCTGGTTCAGTGTAGGTAATCTTCAATGGAACATTTGCTGGGAGTTCAACATAGAGCGGATTTCCTTCGTGTACTGCAACTATCGCCTCAGTGTTTTCAAGCATGTAATTTGCAGCATCTCCAACTGTCTCAGCAGAGATGGTCATCTGGTCGTAGGTGCTGGAATCCATGAAGACAAAACCGGCCTGATCCTTATAGAGAAATTGCATGTCTCGCTTTTCAAGAATGGCTACATCCACTTTAACTCCGGCATTAAATGTCTTCTCAACTACTTTTCCTGAAATAACATTCTTAAGCTTAGTTCGAACGAATGCTGGACCCTTGCCTGGTTTAACATGCTGAAATTCAACAACGCTCCAGAGCTGACCCTCTATATCCAGGGTCATTCCATTCTTAAGATCATTAGTGGTAGCCATAGCGGCGAAGATTACCTTTTATATCTCTATTTAACTAATTTACTCAAGGCTGCAAAGGCCAGGCGATATGAATCAAGACCAAAGCCAGCGATGCTGCCTTGGACAACTCCAGAAATTACCGAGGTGTGACGAAACTCTTCTCGAGATAACGGATTGCTTAAGTGAACTTCAATGCAAGGTGCTTTAAGCATCACTACTGCGTCACGAATCGCAAAAGAATAGTGTGTAAAAGCCGCCGGATTAAAGATTACTGGAGTTCTGCTATCAGCAGCTGCATGAAGCCATCCAATTAACTCTGACTCATCATTACTCTGTTTTATTTCAACTTCAAAATTAAACTCTTTAGCTCCTTGACGGCAAATCTGCTCGATATCAGAGTAGGAAATATCACCATAATAGGATTTTTCACGAAGATCTAGTCGAGAAAGATTAGGTCCATTGAGCACTATTACTTTTGCCATGCCCATTTACTCTCCAATACTTTCTAGGAAACTCTTCTCTAGCTGCTGATCTGTAATACCTTCAGCTCTTGTTGGAATTCCCAAAGCGCTCAAAGTGACAAAGCGAATTCTACCCCCACGCACCTTCTTGTCATTGCGCATAATCTCAAGCAGTTCTGGCCATGACTCTTTTGGGTATTTGGCATTAAGTCCTAGGGTATCTAGAGCCTGATTCTGCCAATCAAGATCTTTGGCGGAAAGCCCAGAGAATTCAAACGATAGTTGAGCCGCAAATCGCAGTCCTAGAGCTATCGCTTCACCATGACGAAGAGAGTATTTCGAATGTTTCTCAATTGCATGGCCCAAAGTGTGGCCATAATTCAAAATCTCGCGAAGGCTTGATTCCCTAAAGTCATCACTGACAACTTTTGCTTTAACTGCGATAGATCTATAAATGAGCTCGGTTAAATTCTTTTTCCAATTTTCGTCTATTAAACCAAGTATCTCGGTATCATCAATAAAGCCACATTTAGCAACTTCTGCCATTCCTGCCTTGAGATCACGCTCGGAAAGCGACTTAAGGAAAGTCTGATCAATCAAAACAGCACTTGGTGAGTGAAAGGCCCCAATAAGATTCTTTCCTGCATCAAGATTTAACCCGGTTTTTCCTCCAATAGCTGCATCAACCATTCCCGCAAGTGAAGTAGGGATGGCGATCCAATCAACACCGCGTAGATATGAAGCGGCTACAAAACCCGCTAAATCAGTGGTCGCTCCTCCCCCCACACCAACAATTAGACAGTTTCTATCAAATTTCGCAGCAGCGACTTTTTCAATCACCTGGTTGAAAGACTGAATACTTTTCTGTTTCTCTCCATCCTCCACCTCAATCATGAGATATTGCGAAGGAAAAGCGGCCCCAAAGCTGTCTGCTATAGATTTAGGAGCAATAAGCACTACGTCTCGGTTTTGGGATAGCGAAGACAGATCTCTCCAAACATCCTCTGTGAAGCTAATCTCATAGCGTTTTTCCGAATTAACAATTATTGGTTTCATAGCGCCAACTCTTTTACTATCTCTTCAACAACCTCAACAGGCTTCTTGTTATCAGTTGAAACTCTTGCCTTGGCAAGTGCCTCATAGGTCGAACGGCGCTTTTCCATCAAAGCAATCCACTGCTGTCTGGGATTTCCAAGAAGTAAAGGACGATCGCGATTGAATCCAACTCTTGGTGCTGCATTAGAGATTGAAACATCTAGAAAAACAACATTTGCCATTGGCAATAACCGCTTGAAGACTTCAAGATCCATAACCGAGCCCCCGCCGAGTGCGATCACTCCATCTTGGTTCTCAATCAAATCTATTACTGCAGCTCTCTCCATTTCCCGGAATGCTGGTTCCCCATTAGTTATGAAGATCTCAGGAATACTCTTTCCACTTTTCTCTTCCACTACTTTGTCGCTATCAAGAAAGTTCAATGAAAGTTTCTTAGCAAGAGCCTTACCGACTGAGGTCTTTCCAGCTCCTGGTGGTCCGATGAGAATAATCGGTGGCACGCCTTATTTCACCTTCATAGAAGAAAGAAAGCTTTCTAGGTTTCTTTTGCTCTCACCAAGAGAATCTCCACCGAATTTTTCAAGCATCGCTTCAGATAAAACCAGAGCCACCATAGCCTCAGCAACAATGCCTGCGGCTGGAACAGCGCATACATCTGATCTTTGATTTATCGCTTTAGCTGCTTGGCCGTTTGTGATATCGATTGTATCTAGAGCCTTAGGAACCGTTGAAATAGGTTTCATTGCTGCGCGAACCCTTAAAACTTCTCCAGTACTCATTCCGCCCTCAGTGCCGCCGGATCTAGAAGTTCTACGACGTATATTTCCTTCGCTGTCTCTCTCTATTTCGTCATGGGCGCTACTGCCACGTTTTCTTGCTGTAGTAAATCCATCACCAAGTTCTACGCCCTTAATTGCTTGAATACCCATCAGAGCTCCCGCAAGACGAGAGTCAAGTCTTCTATCCCAGTGAACATGGGAACCAAGTCCTGGCGGTAGGCCGTAAACTAAAACTTCTACTACCCCACCTAAAGTGTCGCCATTTTTATGAGCATCATTGATTTCTTCAACCATTTTGGCGCTAACATCTTTGAATCCACACCGAACTTCATCGCTATCTATTTTTTCGCGATCTTTTGGCTTAGGGAGCAAGTAATCATCGGCAACACTGACTGCTCCAATTGATACAACATGACTAAAAACCTCTATGCCGCCAACCTGCTTAAGAAATCTCCGTGCAACAGCGCCGAGTGCTACTCGAGCCGCTGTTTCTCTTGCTGAAGCTCGTTCCAGAACTGGTCTTGCATCATCAAAGTCATATTTTTGAATACCAACTAAATCAGCATGTCCGGGCCTTGGTCTTGTGAGTGGAGCATTTCTTCCCAATGATTCAATCTCTGATTCATCTACAGGATCTGCACTCATAACTTTTTCCCACTTGGGCCACTCTGAGTTTGCTATTTGAATCGCAATCGGGCCGCCTTGGGTTAATCCATGACGGACTCCTCCAAGTATTGTCACTCTATCTGCCTCGAAGTTCTGTCTTGCTCCCCTGCCAAAACCAAGTCTGCGTCTGCGAAGATCCTCGTCAATATCTGCTGTTGTGACTGAAACAGATGCGGGCATTCCCTCCAAGATTCCAACCAAAGCTGGTCCATGGGATTCTCCAGCTGTTAACCATCTCATTGCTCAATTATCGCAGATTAATCCGCAAATCTGCGCCCTATTTTTCATGCGCGCTCAACTAGTAATTACATAGCAAAGGAGCCCGAAGAAGAGATAAGGAGCAAAAGCAACACGTATTTCCTCAAGCCGCTCCTGTTTTAGAATATGAGGAATTAATGAAAATGAGCAGGAGACCCAACTGATGGTGTTACACCAGATCAACTCATATACGCCTCCTTCAAAAGCGAAAACGTAACAACCGATCAGAAGCGAGAGTCGAATATCACCACGACCGATAGCCTGCGGCGATGCCAGTCTTAAGAGCAGATACAGGCACAAATTTAATAATGAGAGTAATAGTGCATGAAATATTGAGTTATAAATAATTGGAATAAGCGTCAGTAAGGCTAAATGTGTAGTTCTTTTCGATATCAAATGACTTCTATAATCTCTCCAGGAAATTGCTATCCCAAAGAAGGCCAGGTGTATGAAGAGCACACGAAAACTTTAATTCTAAAGAAAAAAACTAGACAGCCTTATCCACAATCTGGGCTATCGCGCACTATCTAATTTTAGAAGAAGTTCGTTATATAACCAGGTTTTATCAAAATCGACTTGAGTCATAAGCGATATCTGATAGACAGCCTGAGCCGCAAGTAATTGTAGACCTGAAACCAATACGCCCTTAGCGTCCAATTGTTGTTTAGTTAGCCCTGGCGGCCATGGCGAATAGGTCGCATCTAGAAGTATTTTTGGAGAGCGAAATTCTTTAATGATCGATAGAACTTGGTCTGAAGGAATGGTGTTGATAACTAAATCATTCTTCCAAGCTCGAGCACATTTATCCCAATCGTATATTTCAATTTGAGAACTCATAGCTGCTGCACTAAGCGAGGCATCTCTACTTGCGCTTCTTCTATAGATCTCTATCTTGACATCTCTATCACTAAGTGATGCGATGGCCGCTCTCGCCGTCCCTCCTGCTCCAAGTATCGATACCGTTGAGAATGACAGGTCTTTGAGTAGGAATTCAAATCCATCAACATCAGTTGAGGATACTTTCCAGCTTTGCCCATCCTTGTAGATGGTATTTGCTGAATCGATCGCTTTTGCTCGGGCCTCGACTTGAAGATCTGGCGTTGATAATTGAGCCAGTTCTTCTTTTAGCGGCATGGTTAGGGAAAAGCCCAAGACTTCACTGTTTGCCAGCTCCCTTGTTAAAAATTCACTCAGTTCTCCACTTTTAACCTCTATGGCTTCATAAATTGCAGGGTATTCAAGAAGCGAATAGGCATGATTATGAATCAAAGGAGATAAAGAGTGCGAAATGGGAGATCCGAGAACTGCTGCGCGTTTCTTCATTCGAATAACCCGGCTTTTAAGTTTCTCTTATATTCACTTTTCCAACCAAGGAACTGGTCATAAGAGTTAGTAAATCGAGTATCGAAAGGCTTTACTGTTACAAAGTAAAGCCAGTTTCCTGCTTCAGGGTTTAAAGCTGCCTCAATTGCTGCCTTGGTTGGACTTCCTATCGGCCCAGGCGGCAAACCTGGATATATAAATGTGTTGTAGCGATTCTTAACCTTTATGTCGTTCAGTGATACCCGTATTTCTCCGCGACGACCCAAGGCATAGTGCACTGTTGAGTCAAACTGCAACGGCATGCGCTTTTCTAATCGATTGTAAATAACCCGAGAAACTTTACCAAAAACATCTGGCGTTCCCTCGGTTTGCACAAGAGATGCGATCACCATCACCTCAAAAGGTGTGAGCTCTCTTTCGTTTTTCCAGTTGAGATCCTTGGTGGCGGAGCTAAACCTTTTAAGCATAGCCGAGACTATTTCATCTGCACCTACACTCTTGTTGAAAGAATACTGAGCAGGATAGAGAAAGCCCTCGATATTTTTAGTGTTAAAGATCTCAGGCGGAGAGAACGCCTTTATGCTCTTTTCAAGTTTTGCTCTTGAAATTCCGAAATTGATAATGCTCTCTGATATCTCAGATAAACGTTGTCCATCTTTGATAACTATTAGATTTGGAATACGAGATGGATCTAAGAGCTGCTCCAAAGCAGTTTTTGCGGGAATTCGAGTTTCAATTCGATGTTCGCCAGGTGCTATGCGCTGTGATCTAGGATCGGCAACCGCCACTCTGAAGAATGCGGTTGAAGATTTAACAACAGATAGCAATTCAAGTTTTTTACCAATTTCAGATCCACTTTCGCCAGGTAAAACCTCCACAATAACTTCTTCGCCAGCAGAACCTGCCTCAAAATCAGGAGCGCTCTGAGGAGCCGAATTAAGTTCACGGAGTGAGAGAGTGAAAAGCAGAAGGAAAATCCCCGCAGTTGCTAACCGTAGTAGTGGACTACTCTCAAGTGATTGCTTTATAGAAGCTGCCCTAAACTTCATGGCCAGCAGCTTTCCCACTTAAGCGTTCAACTTCCAGAGCAAATTCCAAAATTTTCACAGCGGCCAATTGATCAATGCTCTCCCTACTGCTTTTAAGGCCAGCATTCTTTAACTCGCCAACAGCAGAGCTTGTCGTTAGTCGTTCATCTAGAAGTCGAATTTGAACTTCTTGCGGTAGACGCTGCTTAAGTAGACCCGCAAATACTCTCGCCTTCTCACTTGATGCGCTCTCTTTTCCGGAGAGATGAAGTGGAAGGCCGATGTAGACCAACATCGCATTGCTCCCCTCAACAATATCTTTTATTGCGGAATAGACATTATCTGCTGATTCACTATTGTCGAGAGTAACAACCGGGGATGCAATCAATCGAGAGTTATCAGATTTTGCAATTCCAATTCGCCTCTCACCGTAATCAATAGCAAGCCTTGCGCCTTGGATCATCACAAAAGCTAGATACTCGAGAGCGCGGCCTTGATGGCCTTCAAAGCTTGATCTGTCTTGCCAAAATCACTTCCGCCACCTTGAGCAAAATCATCTTTTCCGCCGCCGCCACCACCAAGTATTCCGGAGGCTATTTTTACCAAGGCTCCAGCTTTTGCACCTGCGCTGCGAGCACTTTCATCAACTGCAACTACTAGCGTTACTTTTTCATCACCACTACTAAGAAGTGCAACAACTGCCCCCTTGAGGCGATTTCTTAGATCTAGTGCAACTGTTCTCAAATCATCCCCTGAAAGTCCTTTACCCATATCAGCGGTAATTAGTTTAAATTGACCGATAGCTTCAGCGTTTTTTACTAGCGTGGCTGAATCACTTAAGGCCTTGGCTGTTCTGACAGCGCCAATCTCTTTTTCGGCTTCTTTTAATCGCGCAAGAAGAGAGGAGATTCTCTCTGGAAGCTCTTCAGGACGCGTCGCCTTAATGATTTCAAGAAGAGAGTTAATCAAGATGTGTTCACGACTCAAGAAAGAGTAGGCATCGGCTCCTACTAGAGCCTCTACGCGTCTTACCCCTGCTCCAATTGATGACTCACCAAGAAGTTTTACTATTCCAAGCTCTCCACTTCTTGAAACATGAGTTCCGCCGCATAGCTCTTTAGCCCAATCGCCAACGCTAATTACCCGAACTCGCTCGCCGTACTTTTCTCCAAAGAGCGCCATTGCGCCAATTTTCTTTGCCTCTGCTTGCGACATCTCTTCAGCGCTGACCAGCAAGTTCTCTAGAAGAAGAGAATTTACTCGAGCCTCAACATCGTTAAGGACTCCTTCTGAAACTGCGCCGCTAGATGGGAAATCAAAACGAAAACGACCAGGCGCATTCTCTGAGCCAGCTTGAGTAGCTGTCTCTCCCAGAATTTCTCGAAATGCCTTATGAACCATATGAGTTGCAGTGTGAGCTCTTGAAATCGCTTTGCGACGATCGCTATCGATTTTGGCCAGAACAGATTCACCAATTTCCAATTGGCCAGAAAGTACTCGACCGCGATGGATAAATACACCTGGAATTGGCGCCTGAACATCTTCAACTTCAATGACAGAGCCATCACTTGTTGTGATCACTCCAGAATCGGCGAGCTGTCCGCCACCTTCTGCATAAAACGGTGTTCTATCAAGCAGGATTTCGACATCATCACCGACTGATGCACTCTTAACGCCTGCACCATCAAGGAGGAAGCCAAGAATTTTTGCTTCGCTCTCTTGGTTCTCATATCCGACAAATTCTAACTTTCCAGCGCTCTCAGCTATTTTGCGATACTCCGTGACATCGGTATGCCCACTCTTCTTTGATTTAGCATCCGCTTTAGCTCTCTCGCGTTGTTGTTTCATCAATCTCGTGAAGCCTTCAGCATCTATACCTAAGCCTTCTTCATTTGCCATTTCTAGAGTTAAATCAAAAGGAAATCCATAGGTATCATGAAGTTGAAATACATCCTCGCCAGAGAGAACCTTTGTGCCACTTTTCTTCAAGGAAGCACTTCTCTGGTCAAAAATTAAAGTTCCACTCTTTAAGGTCTGCAGGAAACTCTCTTCTTCAGCTTCGGCCACCTTTAATATTCGACCGCTATCGCTCTGCAATTCTGGGTATTGCGGGCCCATCGCTTCAATAGAGGCTTTAACAAGTTCACTCATATTGCGATCATCGGCGCCTAGCAACTTCATATTCCTAGTTGTGCGGCGCATCATTCTTCTCAGGACATATCCACGACCTTCATTGCCTGGAGTAACTCCATCGCCAATGAGCATTGTTGCCGTTCTTGCATGATCAGCAATTACACGAAGTGATACATCACTTGATGTGGCTTTGCCATATGTAACTCCGCTTAGATCACTGGCGCGCTTAAGAATGTATTGAGTTGTATCTATCTCGTAGATATTTTCAACGCCCTGCAATAAAGCAGCAGTACGTTCAAGGCCTAAGCCAGTATCGATATTTTTAGCTGGAAGTTCACCAAGAATTGGGAAACTCTCTTTTCCTCCTCCTTCTCCTCTTATGTTTTGCATAAAAACCAGATTCCAGATCTCTAGATAGCGATCCTCATCAGCGATTGGACCACCCTCTTTGCCGTAGGTCGCTCCACGATCGAAATAAATTTCAGAGCAAGGCCCGCAAGGACCAGGCACGCCCATTGACCAGAAATTATCTGCCATCCCACGTCTTTGGATCCGCTCTTTAGGGATTCCAATCTTCTTATGCCAAATGTCTGCTGCTTCATCATCATCTAGATAAACCGTGACCCACAATTTATCTTCGGCAAATCCATATCCACCATCACTTATCGATTTAGTTAATAGCTCCCAAGCAAGAGTGATGGCTCCCTGCTTGAAGTAATCACCAAAGGAAAAATTGCCACACATTTGGAAAAAAGATGCATGGCGCGTGGTTTTTCCAACCTCTTCAATATCCAGAGTTCTGACACACTTCTGCACCGACGTAGCACGCTTATATGGCGGAGTTATCTCTCCTAGAAAGAATGGTTTAAAGGGAACCATTCCAGCATTTACTAAAAGCAGATTGGGATCATCTGCAATCAGTGAAGCTGAAGGAACAACAGTATGTTTAATGCCTTGGCTATTAGCTGACTCAAAGAAATTTAGCCAGCGAGAACGAATTTCTGCTGAATTCACGAGGAGTTAGAACTCCTCGTCGTCAACATACCTGCTGTTTTTAGCCTTCTTACTCTTCTTCCCTTTTTTCTTTTTACGAAGTTGGGCAGCCGTTAACACAGCACCTGCTGCCTTCATCGCCATTTGATTCTTATCAAGAAAACCTGAAGCGCTCTCTGAGACTTTAGAGCTGAACTCCTCCATCGTCTTAGTCACTTTATTGATGCTCTGCAGCGGTCCATTAACAAGCTCTACAGTAGTTGTGACTTCACTGAGCAGGGGCGCGGTCTCCTTAGCAATATCTCGAACTGCCCCACCAACCTCGTCGATAGCTCTTCCGAGTCGAATGACGGCGTAGGCGATAGCGATACCAATGATTAATAGAGCGCTAGCTGCGATTATTGCTGCCATCTCACCTGCGGACATAGCGTTAGCCTACTAAAGATTTCTCGCCCTATTCTGGCTTGAAATCCACTCCACTCTCTCGTCTTTGCGCGGTAGTTATCGGAGTTGGAGCGCCAGTTAGTGGATCTGCCCCGCTTGCCGTCTTTGGAAAGGCAATAACTTCGCGAATTGACTCAGCGCCAGCAAGTAGCGCACATAGTCGATCTAGGCCAAGAGCAATTCCGCCGTGCGGCGGAGGACCGTAGTTGAAGGCTTCAAGTAGGAAGCCAAATTTAGATTCAGCCTCTTGTTTAGTTAACCCAATAACATCAAATACAGCTTGTTGAATCTCTCGCTTATGGATACGGATGGAACCGCCACCAATTTCATTTCCATTCAAAACGATGTCATAGGCATAAGCAAGGGCTGATTTGGGGTCATCTTTAAAGCTCTTCTCATACTCTGGCTTTGGTCCAGTAAACGGGTGATGAACCGCGGTCCATCCCCCAGACTCAGTTGCTTCAAACATCGGTGCATCAACAACCCAGAGAAACTTCCATTGATTTTCTGCAATCAGATTACATCTCTGACCTATTTCTAAACGAACTGCTCCAAGGAGTTGAAGTGATGAAGAGAGATCACCTGCAGCAAAGAAAATAGCATCGCCTTTTTTCGCACCAACAAAGGAGGCTATCTCCTTGCTTTCCTTCTCCGAAAGATTCTTAGCAACCGGGCCACCTAGGCTGCCATCTTCGCCAACGAGAATATATGCCAAGCCTTTAGCGCCTCTAGCCTTGGCCCAATCTTGCCACGCATCTAACTCCCGCCTTGGTGATGCAGCTCCTTCTGGCATGACAACAGCGCCAACAAACTCTGCTTGGAATACCCTAAAGCTTGTCTCTTTAAAGAAATCAGTTACATCAACTAACTCATTTTCAAAACGTAAATCAGGTTTATCTGAGCCAAACCTTCTAAGCGCTTCGTGATAAGTCATGTGAGCAATTGGTAGAGAAATATCGATATCTAAAGTTCTCTGAAATACTTCCTTCAATATCTTTTCCGCAATAGCAATAACATCACTTTGATCAACAAAAGACATCTCAATATCTAATTGAGTAAACTCTGGTTGTCTATCCGCTCTAAAATCCTCATCTCTGAAGCAGCGTGCAATCTGGTAATACCGCTCCATTCCAGCAACCATTAAAAGTTGTTTAAAGAGCTGAGGTGATTGCGGAAGGGCATACCAAGACCCGGGCTGCAAACGAACAGGAACCAAGAAATCTCTTGCACCCTCTGGAGTTGAGCGAGTTAGATTTGGAGTTTCAATATCTAAAAAGCCTTCGTTATCCATTACAGATCTTATGATTGAGGTGACTTTTGAGCGCAGGCGCAGCGCGCTACTTGGCCCCTCACGCCTCAAATCCAGATAGCGATATTTAAGCCTTACCTCTTCGCTGACGTTTACTATTTCGCCACTATCGACAGGAAATGGCAGCGCAGCTGCTTCGCTTAACACCTCAAGGCTCTCGCAATTCACTTCTATTTCGCCTGTAGGCAGTGCTAAATTTTCATTTCCACTTGGACGTTTAGTAACGACTCCATCGATTAAAACGCACCATTCAGCTCTAAGAGCAGCAGCCACCTTCTCATCAGAGATAACTACTTGCACACTTCCCGAGTAGTCGCGCAGGTCAATAAATGCCACACCGCCATGATCGCGACGCCTTGCGACCCAGCCAGCAAGTTTTACGCGGCTGCCAATATCACTTGATCGAAGGGTTCCAGCGCTATGGGAGCGAAGCAATTAAAAACCTACTCTCTATTCCTGTTACAGCCCAGATGACTTCTCGGCCAATGTCTTAGCAAGAGAGGTAAGCCTAACCGAAGTCTGCTCTCCATTGCTCATCTGTTTTAGCTCAACTGACCCTGATTGCAATTCGCTATCGCCAAGAACTATTGCAAAGCGCGCTCCAGATTTATCAGCTGCTTTCATCGCGCCTTTCAGAGAGCGATCTCCAAAGTTCTGCTCTACAACAAAGCCTTCTTTTCTAAGTGAATCAACGAGAGTAAAGCACTTGGAGCGAGCCTCATCGCCTAGAGCAATCACATATAGGTCGATGTATTTCAATTCTCCAGGGAGCAGTTGTCCACTCTTTGCCTCTGCTTCAAGGGCTAGAAGGATTCGATCAATTCCTAATCCAAAACCAATTCCTGAAAGCTTTGATCCCCCAAGAAGCTCCATAAGACCGTCATAGCGTCCGCCCCCGCCAATACCAGATTGCGCGCCAAGACCACTGTGAACAAACTCAAAGGTTGTGCCGGTGTAGTAATCAAGGCCTCTAACCATTCTTGGATTTACTACATAACTAATTTCCAAAGAATCAAGAGCTGCTTTCACCTCTTCGAAGCTCTCTCTACTTTCGCTATTCAAATAATCAAGAAGTAGTGGCGCATTACTCATGGATGCTCTAATTTCTTCACGTTTATCATCAAAGAGTCGCAGCGGATTCTTAAGAGCTCTTGTGCGCGTTTCTTCATCGAGATTTAGCCCAGCAATAAATGTGTCTAGATCTTTTCTATGTGCTGCCCTACTCTCACTATCGCCAAGGGAGGTTATCTGGAGTTCAAAACCTCTAAGTCCAAGTTTTCTATAGCCTTGATAGGCAATCGAGATTACCTCTGCATCAAGATATGGATCATTGCTTCCAATAGCCTCAATTCCAAATTGATAGAACTGGCGATAGCGACCAGCTTGAGGTCTCTCAGCTCTAAAAAAGGGCCCTTGATAGAAGAGTTTCACTGGCAGGCTGCCACGATCTAACCCATGTTCAATAACAGCTCTTATCACTCCCGCTGTTCCCTCGGGGCGAAGAGTTAGTGAGCGACCGCCACGATCTTCAAAGGTATACATCTCTTTTGTCACCACATCTGTTGAGGCGCCAACTCCTCGAGTAAATAACTCGGTATCTTCAAAAATTGGTAGCTCAATTAACTCATATCCGGCAGCAAGTGCTGGAACTTTTAGTGTTTGAATAATCCGATCGTAGACATTTGATTTTGGCGGCAGATACTCAGAGACGCCCTTAGGGGCTGCAAACTTTTGACTCATGCCAATCTCCCTTGAGTTGCCGCTATCAGGTATTGATTGCTCTTCAATTCCTCTTCCATCCTGCTCTCATCGCCATGTCCGGTAAGAACTCGAAGATGAGGTGGCAGGGTCGCTATTTTCTCACGAAGAGTTATCTCCATGTCGCTCATTGAGCCACGTGGCAGATCTGTTCTGCCAATACCTCCTTTAAAGAGCACATCTCCACTGATTAATAGCTCATCATCGACTATGGCCAGAGTAGAACCTGGGGTATGTCCTGGCGCATGTCTAAAGGAGAAATTCATTCCCCCAAGTTTTGACTCACTATCAGAATCTATGGACCAGGTTCGCTCTGGTTCTTGAAAATTAATTCCCTCCCCCGAAAGCTTTCCGAGTTCACTCAAGAGAGCTTGGGACTGCGGTCCCATTGCGCGTTCTGGATTACTTAGTAGGTCCCTATCAGCTTGATGAATATAGGTATCACTTTCAATGAAGTCTTTAGCAAGCGAGTAGAGAGAAAATGTGTGATCAAGATGGCCATGGGTAATAAAAATTGCTCCCACTACGAGATTGTGTTCCTCAAGCTTTGCTTTTATTTCTTTCATAAGATTTGGAATGGAAATTCCGGGATCAATAACGACGCAGTGTGAATTTTTTGCTGGAGCTATGATCCAACAATTTGTAGCGTAGTAAGGCGCAACTACTCGATCCACTAAGAGGCTCACCTGGGCATTCTTCCAACCCCGGCGCCCACTTCCGCTCAAAGGAGCCCTATATGAGCGACTTTTTTACAGATTCGCCCTAGGGCGGTAGCGTTTGGCCCTTACCAACCGCTGAACCCATAACGCCAGAGTGAAAAACTCCAGGCGCGCAACGTTCGAGAAAGTAGGACCTAATGGATGCTCTAGATAATCAAGTTCTACCTAACTCAGCTGCTGCAGCGCTAATCGGTGATCCTTCAAAATTTGGTCGCGTTGATGAAAATGGAATGGTTTATGTTCGAACCAACGATGGCGAAAAAGTAGTTGGGTCATATCCTGGAAAATCTGCTGAAGAGGCACTTGCCTACTTCGTCCGTAAATTTGAACTTGTCGCATCCGAAGTTGCTCTTCTTGCCGCAAGAATCATCAGCGGCGCTATGGTTCCTCAAGATGCAAATGAGGCGGTTAAGAAGTTAAGGAATCAAATTGAACATCTAAATGGCGTTGGAAACCTTGAAGCGCTAAGAAGCTCACTCGAGCAAATTCCACCGCTAATTGATGAACACCGTCCCGCATACGAAGCGAAAAAGGCAGCAGAGGCAGAGGCAAAAGCTGAAAAGCGCGCAGCAACTATCGCCGCAAAAGAAGCTCTAGTTGTCGAAGCGGAAGGCTTAATTGATTCAACCAGTTGGAAAGCTACTGGCGAGCGCCTTAAAGTCTTACTAGATGAGTGGAAGAAAGCTCCTCGCCTTGATAAAAAAACAGATTCAGAGTTATGGAAGCGCTTCTCATCTGCGCGCAATAAGTTTGATAAACGTCGCAGAGTTCATTTTGCAGGCCTTAGCGCTCAACAGAGCCAAGTTAAGGATGCTAAAGAAAAGATTGTTGTTGAGGCCGAATCTCTCGCAGCATCTACTGATTGGGTAGCAACTGCCAGACGCTATAAAACTCTGATGGATCAATGGAAGGCAAGCGGTCGAGGAAAAAAGAGTGATGATGACAAGCTCTGGACCAGATTTAAAGCTGCCCAAGACACTTTCTTCACGACAAAGAATGCTGATCTGGAAAAACGCGGCGAATCAATGGCTGCAAACCTTGAAAAGCGCGAAGCAATTGTTGCTGAAATAGAAGCACTTCTTCCAATTACAAATCTTGATGATGTTAAACGCAAATTCCGCGATCTTCGCCAGAAGCTCTCCAAAATTGGCATGATCGATCGCAAGAAACGATCCGTTTTGGATAAACGCGTTGATAGCGTGGAGATGACTATTAAAGAGGCCGAGCAAGAGCAGTGGCGTCGTAGCGACCCAACTGCAATTGCAAGAGCTAACGATGTCGTTACTCAGTTAACAAATGCCGTTGCCGAATATGAAGCCAAAGCTGCTAAAGCTCAAGCTAATGGAGACTCTAAGAAGGCTGCTGATTTACTTGAGGCTGCCGCTGCCAGACGTATGTGGCTTAGCGAAGCCCAAAAAGGTCTGGCTGACTTTCAATCTTAATTGTTGGTAATTCGATAAACATCGTATACACCTTCAATTTTCTTCACCGAAGCCAAGACCGCCTCAAGGTGTGAGGCATCTGCCATCTCAAAGGTAAAGCGCGAGAAAGCTACTTGATCTTTAGTGGTATTCACGGCCGCATGAACGATATTAATCTCTTGATCTGATAGAGCGCGGGTAATGTCAGAGAGCAACCTTGCGCGGTCTAGCGCCTCAATCTGAATATTAACTAAGAAGACAGACTTTGCTCCCTCATCCCATTTGACCGCAGTGATGCGATCGCCTTGATGAAATTTCAAATCCGCGACATTTACGCAATCACTTCTATGAACCGATACGCCATTGCCTCGAGTAATGAATCCAGTTATGGCATCACCTGGCACTGGGGTGCAGCATCTTGCTAGTTTCACCAAGACATCATCGACGCCTTCAACGATAATGCCAGAGGCGCTTCTTCTATTAATGCGACTTGGCGATGCAGTAATTATATTTTCATCTAATGGGCTGTCATATGTTTCAGCTAAGCCAAGTGATGATTCAAGTCTTTCAATTACATGATTTGCTGAGATATGGCCATCTCCAACAGCGGCATACAGCGCCTCTATATCTGGGTAATTAAGATCGTGAGCTAATTGAAGCAAACTATGTCCGCCAAGAATCTTTTGAAGCGGTAGCCCTGCTTTTCGCATCTGCCTAGCAATTGATTCTCTTCCTGCATCGATTGCTTCCTCACGTCGCTCCTTAGAAAACCAAGCCTTAATCTTGGAGCGAGCTCTAGATGACTTAACAAAATTGAGCCAATCTCGACTAGGCGACGCTGTTTCAGCTTTATTTGTTAAGACTTCAACGACATCTCCATTTACTAAAGGCATCTCAAGGGATACCAACTTGCCATTAACTTTTGCTCCTATGCATCGATTTCCAACATCGGTATGAACTGCGTAGGCAAAGTCCACCGCTGTTGCACCTAGTGGAAGCGCGATAACGCTTCCTTTTGGCGTAAAGACAAACGTTTCAGGAGTTCTAAGATCAAATCGGAGAGCATCGAGAAACTCTGTTACATCAGAGGTCTCCTGCTGCCATTCATGAAGCTGCTTTAACCAGAGCATATCTGGCGAATCTGATGATCTTGAGGAGCCAGATAATTTGTATTTCCAGTGGGCCGCAATTCCATACTCTGCCCTTGAGTGCATATCGTGAGTTCTGATCTGAATTTCAACAGCTTTTCCATTAGGCCCAATTACAGTGGTGTGAAGTGATTGATAGAGATTGAACTTAGGCATTGCTATGTAATCTTTAAATCTTCCAGGAACCGGGCTCCATCTTGCATGAATCGCTCCAAGAACAGCGTAGCAATCTCGAACATCATCAACTAGCACTCTTATTCCAACTAGATCATAAATATCACTAAATTCTCGTCCTCTGATAACCATCTTTTGATAAACGCTATAGAGGTGTTTATGTCGCCCGGTTACCTTTGCAGCAATGGATTCCGATGCTAAGTCTTGCTCCACCAAGGCAATAACCTCATTAGTTAGCTTTGCCCGAGAGGGGTTTCGCTCTTGGACTAAGCGTTCAATCTCTTCAAATTTCTTAGGCTCAATATATTTAAAGGAGAGATCTTCTAACTCCCACTTAACTGCGTTCATTCCCAAGCGATGGGCTAGCGGAGCATAGATATCAAGAGTTTCCCTTGCCTTTCGCTCTGCTGATTCTGGCTCAACATATTGCCAGGTCCTAGCGTTATGAAGACGGTCAGCCAATTTAATAACTAAAACTCGAATATCTTTTGCCATAGCAACGACCATTTTGCGAACTGTCTCAGCCTCCGCGGTTGGACCATAGGTCAGTCGATCTAGCTTTGTAACGCCATCAACAAGTGAGGCAACCTCAGGACCAAAATCTTTACGAAGTGATTCTTGAGAATAACTCGTATCCTCTACTGTGTCATGAAGAAGAGCTGCTGCGATGCTATTTACATCAAGACCAAAGTCAAGAAGGATCTCAGCTACTGCAACCGGATGAGTAATATATGGATCACCGCTTTTTCTTAACTGACCTTTATGAGCCCGCTCTGCAACTTCAAAGGCGCGTTCTACAACCGAAGTGTCGCTACCTTCTTGGCTCTCCCTGAGGCGATTAACAACCGGGGTAATTAGGGCGTTCATGGGGATAGGTTACTTCTCCCCTATTTGTTGCGCTTCTTCTTTCCTTTTCGGTTGGAAAGTAGTGGGCTTGCTGTACTTCCGCCCCTTGCAGCAACACGAACACTTAGCGCCTTCATTGCTGGCTCACGCTCACGAAGAGAGGCCAACACTGGAGGCGCAATGAAAATAGATGAATAAGTTCCAGCAATAAGACCAATAAAGAGAGCGAGCGCTAGATCCTTAAGAGTTCCAGCGCCTAGAAGGCCTGCTCCGACAAAGAGAATTGCTGCAACTGGAAGGAGTGCAATCAGTGAGGTATTTAGAGAACGGACAAAGGTCTGATTAACCGCAAGATTTGTTGCATCAGAGTAGGTGGATTTTCCCGTGCTAGTAATGCCCTTTGTGTTTTCTCGAATTTTATCGAAGACCACCACGGTGTCATAAAGCGAGTAACCCAGAATTGTTAAAAAGCCAATTACAGTCGCCGGCGTCACCTCAAAACCGATGAGAGCATAGAGGCCAACGGTGATAAAAATATCGTGAATCAGCGCCACAACAGCTGCTACCGCCATCTTTGGCTCGAAGGTAAGAGCCAGATAAATCATGATACAAATTAAGAATGCGATAAGTCCCTGTAGCGCCTTCTTTGAGATTTCCTCGCCCCATGAAGGGCCAACATTTTGTGTGTCGATTGAATCGACAGATACCCCAAATTCAGCTGCCAAGGCATCTTGAATTGCATTTGACTGAGCAGCATCTAACACACCGGTTTGAATACGAATTTTTTCTTCACCGAGAGTTTGAACAATTGCATTATCGCTATAGCCAGCAGCAGATACTGCCTCTCTTGCTTGCTCAACGGTTCCAGTTGAAGTTGAAACAACAAAGGCTGATCCGCCCTCAAATTCAATTCCAAAACGCAAACCCTGAGCCCCTAGTGCAAAAACTGAGAGCGCAATGAATAAAGCGCTAACCGCATACCATTTCTTTCGTGCACGGATGACATTCATTGATGTCTCTCCGCGATAGAGTCTTCCACCCAGACCAGTTAATTTCATGGTTTACGCTCCCTTGCTCTCTAGAGTTGGGGTTACCACTCCAATGCTGCGTGGCGAAACACCAGAGTACCTACCTCCAGCTTGGAAGTACTTATTCTTTGCAAGTAGCGTTACAAGCGGCTTGGTGAATAAGAAGATCACTACCAAGTCAACAAGAGTTGTTAGCCCAAGAGTGAATGCAAAACCACGAACGCTTCCAACCGAGACGATATAGAGAATTACCGCTGAAATAATTGATACTAGGTCTGCAACAATGATTGTTCGACGTGCTCTTTGCCACCCGGTCTCGGCAGCAACGCGTAGTGGTTTGCCTTCTCGCATTTCATCTCTAATACGTTCAAAGTAGACAATAAACGAGTCAGCCGTGATTCCAATCGCCACAATTGCTCCAGCAACAGCTGCAAGAGTTAAGGTAAATCCAATCCACTCACCTAAGAGCAGGAAGAGAATTACCAGTTGAGCGGCAGCAATAACTAAAGATCCAACGACAACAAAACCTAGAGCACGGTAATAAAATATTGAATAAATCATCACTAGAAGTAATCCAAGGCCACCAGCGATAAGACCCGCCTGCAACTGATCATTTCCAAGTGTTGGCGAGATTTGCTGAACTTCTCCGCGGTCAAAGGCAAGAGGCAGTGAGCCATACTTCAAAACATTGGCAAGATCCTGCGCTTCGAGTTGGCTAAAGCTTCCAGTAATCTGCGCGCTGCCACCCAAGATTGCTTCATTGATTCTCGGAGCAGAGACAACAACGCCATCAAGAACGATTGCTACTTGATTCTGAGGCTCGGCAAGATTAACAACGCTCTGAGTTAGTTCGCCAAACTTACGGGAACCATCTCCAGTGAAATCAAGTGAGACAAACCAACCGCTTGCGCTCTGTTGATCAATTGCAGCCGTTGCGCCTTTAATATCGCTTCCAACTACTTGAGCTGGAGCAAGAATATATCTTGCAACGCCACCTCTATCGCAGGTGATCATTACAGAATTAGCATCATCTCCCCCGCTACCAAGAGTTGACTCTGGTTTGGTGCAATCAAGTGCTTGAAATGCTGCAACTTGTTCTGGGCTAAGAGTTGATCCCTCTAACAAAGTGGCATCGTCAGGAGTTGGAATTGATCCTGCAACTAGCAATACCTGTCTAAATCTAAGTTCTGCAGTTTGACCAACAAGGTCCACAACTCGTCTCCCAGTCTCACCTGGAACTGAGATAACAATCTGTCTGCTATTGCCGGTTCCCTCTGCAGTTACCTCGGCTTCAACCACGCCAAGTGAGTTAACGCGCTGACGGATAATTGAGACAGCTTGATCAATTGATTCACTAGTAATCTCGCCGTTCTGCCCGCCTTGAAGTCTTGGCTGCAAGGTCACACTTGTTCCGCCTCTTAGATCTAGACCTAAGTTGATTGAGGTAGCCCCGATTGCAAAGGCAACGCCGTAGAGGATAAGAGTGGTTAAAACTGTAAGAGTTAAGGTTCTAGCTGGGCGAGGTTTCTTGACCTCGCCAGAGTTACGTTGTGAATTTCCGTAAGACATGGGGCGAAAGTCTAGGGCTCAAGCTCCTCACTGTCGAAAAGCCCCATCGCCACCTCAGGAGCTTTCTTGCCTAGATGGCGCCAAGCTGCTGGTGTAGCCGTTCTTCCGCGCGGCGATCTTGCGATAAATCCTGAGCGGACCAGAAACGGTTCAGCGACAGATTCAACAGTCTCTCGCTCCTCACCAACGGCCATCGCAAGAGTGCCAAGACCGACAGGCCCGCCATTGAACTGTTCTATCAATACTCTAAGAATTGCTTTATCTAATCTATCAAGACCAATCTCATCCACTTCATACATTTTTAAAGCAGAGTTAGTTATCTCAAGATTGATACTTCCATCTCCGTGAACTTGGGCGTAATCCCTAACTCTACGAAGCAGCCTATTTGCAATACGCGGCGTTCCACGAGAGCGCTTTCCTAACTCTGCTATTGAATCCTTACTAATATCAACATTTAAAAGCGATGAGCTTCGAGCAACGATATCTGCAATATCTGATTCATCATAGAAATCTAGATGAGCAGTAAAGCCGAAGCGATCTCTTAGCGGTCCTGGCAGAAGTCCTGCTCTAGTTGTTGCTCCAACTAAAGTAAAATGTGGCAGCGTTAATGGAATGGCAGTTGCCCCTGGTCCTTTGCCAACCACAACATCAACTCTGAAATCCTCCATCGCCATATAGAGCATCTCTTCTGCTGGCCTTGCCATTCTATGGATTTCATCCAGGAATAAAACTTCTCCTTCGACAAGGGATGAAAGTATTGAAGCTAGATCGCCAGCATGGGTAATCGCAGGCCCGCTGGTAATTCTTATTGGTGAATCCATCTCACTTGCCACAATCATTGCAAGAGTAGTTTTACCAAGACCCGGAGGACCTGAGAAGAGAATGTGATCGGCTGGTGCGCCGCGCTCCCTAGCTGCTCGAAGCAGCAGATCGACTTGATCCTTTACACGTTTTTGACCTACAAAATCTCTTAGTGTTTCTGGCCTTAAGGCCTGTTCTGCGCTTATCTCCTCGGGTGTGAGTGAGCTGCTCATTACTTCATCACTCATGAGTTATCTCTTCTGTCGCGATTGCGCCAGCGCTAGCTTTAGCATCTCGGGAGTATCTTCACTTGTCGGAGTTCTTCCAAAGCTTTCCAGTACTTTATCCAGCGCACTTTCTGCCTCTTTTTGAGAATAACCAAGTCCAGTTAGTGCGCCAATTACTTGGGTTCGCCATGGACCGCTTAGAGCAGATTTAGACTTGTAGCTTGCGCCAAACTTCTCTTTTAGCTCTAGAAGAATTCTTGAAGCAACTTTCTTCCCAATTCCAGGAACTCGCTCTAGCGCTTCATTATCTTGCGAAGCAATTATATTTCGCAGCGCATCTGGGCCATAAACCGCAAGCAGAGCGCTAGCAACTTTTGGTCCTATTCCGGTAACAGATTGCAGCTCTTCAAAGAGGCTCTTTGCGCTCTGAGATAAGAATCCATAAAGACTCCAGGAATCCTCTCTTACAACTAACGATGTATGAAGCGAGAGCTCGCCTCCTACTTTTGATTCTGATGCGATATCTGGAGCAACAATAACTTCATAACCAATTCCATTAACAAGAAGGGTGATTCGGTTAAGTCGAATCTCAAAAATAGTGCCAGTCATGAAGGCAATCATTTATTTCTTCGCCTTTCTTGATCTTGGCTCTGATTTTAAACGCTTTAAACGGCTTTTTTCTTTAGCTGTGGCAGTTGCCAATTTTTTTGCACCAGCTCCTCGCCAATGATTGCAGATAGCAAGGGCTAACGCATCGGTGGTATCTACAGGTTTCGGCGCTTCTTTCAATTTTAAGATTCTAACTACCATGGCAGCTACCTGCCTCTTATCTGCTCGTCCAGAACCAGAGACAGCTGCTTTGACTTCACTTGGGGTGTGCATCGCAATTGGAACCCCTGCCTTTGCTGCAAGAAGTAGTGCCACTCCAGCTGCTTGCCCTGTAGCCATTGCGGTTCGCACATTGAGCTTTGAAAAGACTCGCTCCACTGCTATTGCATCTGGTTTATATCGATTGATCCAGATTTCAAGCTCAGCACTTAGATGCATCAAGCGCTCCTCAAGTGGCGCATCAACGCCAGTTTGAATTACCCCGCAAGCAACTAACTTGAGATCCTTCACTCCAACTTTTTCGACTACTCCAATGCCACAGCGCGTCAGACCGGGATCAACACCAAGAACGCGCATGGCTCAAGCCTATTAGCCAGTCAAGAAAGTGTTATGACAGGCTCGCCATTACCTCATCTGAAACATCAAAGTTTCCATAGACATTCTGCACATCATCGCACTCCTCTATGGCCTCAATTAACTCAAAGAGGGCTCTGGCATCATCTGCGCTAATTGGAATAGAAATAGATGGAAGGAAGGAAACATCAGCTGATTCATAATCGATATTTGAATTTTGCAGAGCCTGTCTAACTGGAACCAAATCTGTTGCAGCGCTAATAAGTTCAAAGCTCTCGCCTAAATCATTAACCTCCGATAAACCATGCTCCAAAGCCGAATCCAAGATTATTTCTTCGCTTATAGATTTATCGCCCTGTTTTTTCTTAACAATTACAACGCCTTTTCTCTCAAACATATAGGAAACTGAACCAGGATCGGCCATACTGCCGCCATTTCTAGTGATAGCGACTCGAACCTCTGATGCCGCTCTATTTCTATTATCTGATAAGCATTCGATAAGAATTGCTACCCCGCCAGGACCATAACCTTCATAAATTATGTTCTCCCATTGGGCTTGTGATTGACCTTCGCCAACTGCTCTCTTTAGAGCTCGTTCGATGTTATCGCTTGGAACTGAATTCTTCTTAGCCTTAGTTATTGCGTCATACAAAGTGGGATTACCATCTGGATCTGCTCCACCATTTCTTGCAGATACTTCAATTGCCTTTATGTATTTAGCAAATGCCCTTGACCGCTTAGAATCTATCAAAGCTTTCTTGCGTTTGATTGTGGCCCATTTGGAATGACCTGACATTTTCTAGATCCCTGCCTTTGAGCTTTCTTTACAGAGCTGGTCTACAAAGAATCGATGGATGCGATTATCACCAGTTAACTCGGGATGAAATGAGGTAGCTAGTAAGTGTCTCTGTCTAATAGCGACAGGATGACCGTTAAAACTTGCTAGAACTTCTACTTGAGTTCCAACAGATTCAACCCAAGGAGCTCTGATAAAAACTGCGCGAAAAGCAGCGCCGCTAATGCCTGCAAAAGTTAGATCAGTTTCAAAGGAATCTACCTGTCGGCCAAATGCATTTCTACGAACTTGGGCATCAATGCCACCAAAGCCCTCTTGATCAGCTCCACCATCAAGTATTTGATCGGCAATTAAAATCATTCCAGCACATGATCCGTAGGTTGGCATTCCCGATGCGATACGAGATTTAATCAGATCAAAGACTCCAAATGCTTTTGCAAGTTTGGCAATTGTCGTTGACTCTCCCCCTGGAATTACTAGGGCATCTACCGACTCTATTTCTTGCTTACTTCTAACCCCGCTTGCAATAACGCCACAATCTCCAAGTGAGGCAATATGCTCTGCTACATCACCTTGGAGCGCTAAGACTCCAATCTTCACTTTCCTACCAGCCTCGCTCAGCTAAACGATGTGGCGCTGGGATGTCTGCAACGTTAATTCCAACCATCGCTTCACCGAGACCTTTTGATTGCTCAGCTAGAACTTTTGCATCATCATAGAAAGTTACTGATTTAACAATGGCAGCTGCTCTTCTTGCCGGATCGCCTGATTTAAATATTCCTGAGCCAACAAAGACCCCATCGGCACCAAGTTGCATCATCATGGCAGCATCAGCAGGAGTAGCAATTCCACCTGCGGTAAAGAGAACTACTGGAAGCTTTCCAGTTGTAGCAACTTCTTTTACCAAATCATAAGGAGCTTGAAGCTCCTTTGCTGCAACATATAGTTCATCCTCGCGCATTGAACTTAATCTACGAATCTCATCTGAGATGGCGCGCATATGAGTGGTGGCATTTGAAACATCGCCCGTTCCTGCCTCACCTTTAGAACGAATCATCGCTGCGCCTTCATTGATTCTTCTTAAGGCTTCACCGAGATTAGTTGCGCCACAGACGAAAGGAATTGTGAAGTTCCATTTATCAATATGGTGGGTGTAATCAGCAGGAGTTAAAACCTCTGATTCATCGATGTAATCAACGCCAAGTGATTGCAAAATTTGAGCCTCAACGAAATGTCCGATACGAGCTTTAGCCATAACCGGAATTGATACGCTCTTTTGGATCTCTGTAATCATCTCTGGATCTGACATACGAGCCACGCCGCCTTGAGCTCTAATATCTGCAGGAACTCGCTCCAGTGCCATAACAGCAACGGCTCCAGCATCTTCTGCGATCCGCGCCTGTTCAGCATTAACGACATCCATAATAACCCCGCCCTTGAGCATCTCTGCCATGCCGCGTTTAACCCGCGATGTTCCGGTCTGGGTTGAATTCTCTTTTGTCATAGGCGAGATTCTACTTTGATTAGGCCATCTGGCGAATCGGACTAGGACTTGGCTGGCTTCGGCAGATAGGTGAACTTGGGCTCAGTATCGGTTAAAAAGAACCAGATCTGTCCCGGCGCAAAATATGCAGGGCTGCCATCATCAAGGCTCCAAGTAGTTGGCTCACTGATGCTCGCTCGATTCCATCGAGCTTTAACAACTCTTTGGTTTCGAAGTAGGTATCCATGCCCACTTCCAATTACCTCACTCTTTGGCGTTACTCCGCCAAATTTATCGCCGTATTCTGATGGCGAGATTTTCACCATTTGAATAACCATCATTGGTGAACCTAGTTGCACGCCAGATGATGCCATGTTTTCTCGACCATTATGTTTTAGAAGAAATTTCCTTTCGATCGCGCTCCAATAAGCCTCATATCTTGCATTTGGCCAATCAATCTCGGCAGAAATTATTTTCTTAGCGCCTTTTGTCCTAGGGCCATGTTGCCATCCAGGTTTCTTTGCCAATTCTACATCTGCCGCTTTTTCGAGAAGTAGATTTGGTTTAACCATCATGGAATAAGGAGAGCGACGAGCTAGATCATTAAAGTAGATTGAGGGTGGATTTCGTTCAGCGCTTAGATTTACTAAATTTGCTTCCGCAATAACCGGGCGCATCTTGCTCTGCGCGCCACTATAGAGATATCCAACTCTGCCATATTCGCCAAGGATTGATAGATCACTGATTCGGGCAGATCTAATAGGTCCTAAGGCTTCTGGATAATTTGATGAGTAAATTCCCATTAGCCTTGTTAAACCTGCTTCAACTTGAGTTATATAGACAACATCAGCTGACTCCACCCCCTGCTGCGGGTGGGCATCATTTGTGTCATCGAACTTAACTGCGAAAACTTTTCCACTGCTTCCAGGAAGATTTGTGTAGAGATTTCTCTCAATCTCTACCTTCTCTTCTGCAAATGGAAGTGATGCGCAGGCTGAAAGAAACAGAGCCAGAAAAAGAATTGAGAGTATTTTCCTCATCTCTGCACTTCAACTAGTGAATCATCTTCGAAGGCATATTTGACTGGAAGTGGAGCTTTTCCAGCAAGACGGAAGACTCGATAGATCAGCTTTGATCGACGCGCTCTTGCAGCAGAGACACCTTCAAGATGAAGGGAGATGCCAACCTTTAGCCGCTCTGTGAGTTGATCAAGCTCTTCAAATAAATCTGGGTGTTTCTCAACTAACCAGCTCTCATCTCTAAGTAATAACAAAGCGCCAGTCAATGCGCTCTCTGCCTCACTTCGCACTGATATATCAGCATTCCTTGCATGATGGGCTGCCTCGGTGAGGAGTAAGTTTGCAGCGGGATCTGTCTCAGGAAAATGGGTTAACTCAAGAGCAAGTGAAGCTCTTCGCTGCAAAATAGCATCAAGATTTGCCCACGAAGTTTCCACTCTCTGGTGAAGGCGATCAAGTCTTGTTGCGCTAAAGGTGAGATACCAGATGGCAAATAGAACAAAGAGAGGAATGACAAATACTGGAAACTCCATTACTCCTCCTCGCCTCTAGTAAAGAGTCTGCTCCATGGCCGTGCCTCAGACAAAAGCGTCACCCTCTCATCTTCGCCTCTAGCATGAAGATAAACATTCATAATCTCATCGCCAACCTGATTCCAATCAAATCTAGCTGCATGATCAAGGCCTGACTGTGAATATCTTTGCGCCAAATCATTATCTTTAAGTAGTCGGATTAACTTATCTGCAAGATCAGAAGAATTTTCATTTTCAAAAAGCAGACCATATTTACCATCTTCCAGAAGCTGACTAAATGCTGGAATGTCGCTTGCCACAATCGGAACGCCAGATGCCATAGCTTCGGTGAGAATTATTCCAAAGGATTCTCCGCCAGTATTTGGGGCAACATAGACGCTAATTGATTTAAGAAGAGAGGCTTTGGCCTGATCATCAATTCTGCCAAGAAATGTGATTCGAGAACGAAGAGCTGGGTTAACACTCTCCATGGCTTCAACACCTTCGCCCGGGCCTGCGATCAGCAAGCGCACTTCTGGAAGTGCAAGCGCGATTCTAGGAAAGGCTTCAAGGAGAACATTTAGTCCCTTTCGCGGTTCTGAGAATCTGCCAATAAACCCAATGGTTAAATCTCGTCTCCAGGTTGGGTTTGCTTCCGCTTTCTCAAAGAACTCTTTGCTTATCCCATTTGGAATTACTACAGCATCAGTATCTAGATGAATCCGCAGCGTTTCTCGCGCAATTTCACTAACAGCAATTCTGGCTCTTAACTTCTCAATCACAGGTTCTAGAAATGGCGCAATGGCAAAGGTGACTTTCTGACGCGGGGCTGCGGCATGAAATGTTCCAACAAGCGGGCCTTCAGCAATGGAGCAGGCAAGAAGAGATAGGGATGGAATTGCAGGTTCGTGAAGATGTAGAACATCAAAATCTCCACCTGCCACCCATTGCCTAACTCTTGATGCAGCAACTGGACCAAAGAGAACTCTTGCAACTGCGCCGTTATAAGGAATCGCAACAGGCCTTCCAGCGCTGACTACAAAGTCTTCAACTATTGAACTCTCATCACTTGCCGGAGCGAGGACAGAGATCTGATGTCCCTGGTCAAGATAATGATAAGCAAGATCTCTTATGTGAGCTTGCACTCCACCTGGAACATCCCAGGCATAAGGCGAAATTAATCCGATTTTCATGCTCGCTCCACGAAATCGCTATCAATAAAGACGCGCTGTTGCATATGCCAGGAAGTTGGATTTGCTCTTATCGCATCCTCGAATCTATTTGCCATTACTTGAGTTACGCGAGCAATCTCTGCCTTTCGCTCTGCGCTTTTATCAACCTTTATGGGCGGAGCACAATCTATAACTAGCCCTTCCTGACTAAAGGAGACAAAGACAGTGACTAAATCTGCTCCAGTTTCTAAAGCTAGAATTGCTGGACCAGCTGGCATTCTTGCTCTGGCTCCAAAGAAATTAACATCGATTCCTGACTTACTTAAATCTCTATCCGCAACTAAGGCAACCAATTCTCCCTGATAGAGAAATGAGCGAAGCTCGCCCATAACTCCAGCATCCAGATCCAGAATTCGAAGACCGATTGATTCACGGTGTTTTAGAAACCTTCTAAAGAGACGATCTGGCTTTAGATGCTCAGCAACGCTGATGACTTTTAGGCCGCGGACAGAGAAGTAGGCTCCAGCATGATCCCAATTACCAGCATGAGGAACTGCGACTATAACTCCGCGCTTACTAGCCACAGGCTCGAAGAGAAAATTATCGTTTATACACCTTACGCCTTTTAGAATCTTATCTTCGTCCCAATCTGAAATTCTGAAGGTATCGCACCAATATCTCATCCCAGATTGAAGTCCCAGTTGAACTAACTCTTCTAATTCAGACTTGCTCGCATTTGGTCTTACTTGTGAGTAGTTGCGGCGCAACCTTTGCACTCTCTTGCCATTTCTTCTGTTTGAAAGTTTGGCAAGAGAGAAAAAAAGTGAGTAAGCGCTTTTCTCGGGCAAAGTTCTAACCAATCGCCAGAGGGCGCTATAAAGGAAATAGGTTAACCAATCCTTGATCATCACTTCTTCCTAGCTGCGCGCTACAACTAATAAGCGCTGCGCTATGGTAATTATCCCTAAGATATTTATAAGTAGTAATCCCGCCACCAAAGAGAAGCCAACGCCAAGGCCATAGAGGCCAGTTGCCGTCAAAATAATAATTAAGCGCTCGGCCCGCTCTGCGATTCCAACGCTGCAAGCAATCCCAAGTGATTCTGCCTTCGCTCTGATGTAGGGAATTAGCGCTCCGGTAAACAGTGCAAATAGTGCCAGCAGAGCTAAATTCTTATCACCATCTGAAATGGCATAAGCAATAATTCCAGCATAGATCGCAGCATCAGTTGCGCGATCTAGAGTTGAATCAATTAAGGCGCCCCACTTAGTTGTTCCCCTCTCAGATAGCCTGGCCATCGTTCCATCGAAGAGATCACTTAGGGCAAAGAGTGAAACAAAGATAGTTCCAAGGAAAAAATCTCCATAAGAAAAAAAATATAAAGCGCTAACAGAGCTGCCTAAGGCTCCAATAAAAGTCAGCCAGTTAGCAGTTATTCCAATCTTTAGTAAGAACCTACAGCTAGGGGTAATAAAGGCTGTGACTGGCGCTTTAAATCGATTCTGAATCATTGAGTACATCGTAGGCTTTAGCCATGGACAAACCCAATATCTCGCCTGAGAAAAGTAGCGCCATGCAGATTCTGCTAGCAGCAGATGCTTCCGCTGAGCCAGAAGCCCTTGCCCCCCTACTCTCGAGTGATATTAAGGTTGTAAATATTGACCCCAAAGAGACGAGCGTGGAGACAGCTCAGAAAATATCTGAAGGAGCTAGCGCAATAGCCCTCTTAGTGAGTGCTAAAAGCGGAATCTCCAAAGGGATGATTGATCTCTGGAACTATGCAATGGATAGACAATTTCCAAGGATGGTAATCGTAAATAAACTAAGTATGAGTGAGACAGACTTTGACGACATCGTTCTTATAGTCAATCGCGTTCTTGAACAAGGAGTAACGCCATATTTAGTCTTGCATGATGAAGTCGGAGAGCCGACTGGTTTAATTTCACTAGAGAGCAGAGAAGTGCACGACTATTCAGCTACTACCCCAAATAGATATATGGCAGATAGCGAGCTTCAAACCCTGGTCGAGGAGTTTGCCTCTGAATATGCAGATCAACTATCAGCTTTTGAATCTGACTCTTTTGCTCACGGACTCTTGGTTCCAATACTTCCGGTGATGGAATCCAAGTTAATTGGAATTGCTGAAATTAAGCAGTATCTAGCTCAAATCAATTAGAGCTACCAAGCAGCTGAGAGCTCATCTCTAGTCTGGCTAAGTAATTTTGGAAGTACTTTAGTTTTTCCAATTATTGGCATGAAATTAGCGTCACCAAACCAGCGGGGAACAATATGTTGATGGATGTGATCAGCGATTCCAGCGCCAGATAAAGCGCCTTGATTTAAGCCAATATTAAATCCGCCGCAATTTGAAACTTGGCGAAGAACTTTCATGGCATGAGAAGTAAATTCTTGCATCTCATTGCGTTCGCTATCGCTTAGCTCTGTTAAATCAGCGACATGGCGATTACTGCAGATAAGCATGTGGCCTGCGTTATAAGGATAGAGATTTAATACGGCATAGACCTCTTTACCTCTTGCCACAATCAGAGCCTTCTCATCGCTCATCTTTAAAATTTCACAAAAAGGGCAGGCCACATCATTATCGGCTTTCGGCCTATTTTCTCCAGCTAGATATGCCATGCGATGAGGGGCCCAAAGGCGCTCCCAGCGATCAGGCATGCCTGCTCCCCCGCTTGATTCAAAAGCCATGAAGAACTAAACCTGCTTTCGATTACTTATCGCCGATTGAATTTCAGCAATTGCATCAGAGAGGGCAATTCCGTTTTTCTGTTCCCCATTTCGATAGCGGAAGGAAACCGCTCCAGAGTTAACATCCTCTTCACCAGCAATCATCATGAATGGAATCTTCTCATTCTGCGCATTTCTAATCTTTTTCTGCATTCGATCATCTGATGCATCAATTTCAGCTCTAATTCCAAGTTTCTTCAGATCTGAAACAATCTTTTCCAGATAGGAATTAAAGGCCTCTGCTACCGGAATTGCCCTGACTTGAATTGGCGCAAGCCAGGGAGGAAAAGCCCCTGCGTAATGCTCGGTTAATACTCCAAAGAAACGCTCGATTGAACCAAATAGTGCTCTATGAATCATTACTGGTCGAGCGCGCGATCCATCTGATGCGGTGTAGCCAAGATCAAAACGCTCGGGAAGTTGGAAATCCACTTGAATCGTCGACATCTGCCAAGTTCTACCGATGGCATCTTTTGCTTGAACCGAAATCTTTGGACCATAAAAGGCTGCACCGCCAGGATCTTGGACTAACTCTAAATTCTGCTTTGCAGCAGCGCTAGCCAGAGCTGCAGTTGCATCTTGCCAATCACTTTCCTGGCCAATTGATTTCTCAGGGTTTCTAGTTGAGAGCTCTAGATAGAAATCACTTAAACCATAATCACGCAAAAGATTTAATACAAATGTTAAGAGGCTATCTAGCTCATCAACCATCTGCTCTTTACTGCAGTAGATGTGGGCATCATCTTGAGTAAAGCCCCGCGCTCTTGTTATTCCATGAACCACGCCAGATTTTTCATATCTATATACGGTTCCGAATTCAAATAAACGTAGTGGTAGATCGCGATAAGACTTAGCACTGGACTGATATATCAAGTTATGGAATGGGCAGTTCATCGGCTTCATGTAATACTGCTGGCCAGCTCTTTTAATAGTTCCATCGCTATGGAGTTCTTCATCCATAATCATTGGCGGATACATTCCATCGGCATACCATTGAAGATGGCCCGACTTTTCAAAGAGCGCAGCTTTAGTTAAGTGTGGTGAGTAGACAAACTCATATCCCTCTTCTTCATGGCGCTTTCTAGAGTAATCCTCCATCGCCATTCGAATAGCTCCACCTTTGGGATGAAAGATTGCAAGACCAGAGCCAATCTCCTCAGGAAATGAGAAGAGATCTAACTCTGCTCCTAGTTTTCTATGATCGCGCTTCTCTGCCTCAGCTAGAAGATGTAGGTAGCCATCGAGTGATTCCTGCGATGGCCAAGCGGTGCCATAGATTCGCTGCAGCATCGGATTTTTTTCTGAGCCGCGCCAATACGCTCCAGCACTTCTCATTAATTTATAGGTAGCGATGTACTTAGTTGAAGGCAAGTGCGGCCCTCTACAGAGATCACTCCAGAGCGGCTTTCCATCTCTTCCTAAATTGTCATAGATCGTAAGTTCGCCTTGGCCGACTTCAACCCCAGCGCCATCAGCAGCATCCGATGATTTCAATTTAATCAGCTCGCATTTATACGGCTCACTAGATAACTCACTTAGGGCCTCTGAGTCAGTAACTACTCTTCGTTTAAACCTCTGGCCATCCTTAACAATCTTCTTCATCGCAGATTCAAGTTTGATTAGATCATCTGGAGTAAAGGGGTTCTTTGGATCAAAGTCATAATAGAAACCATCTTTAATCGGAGGGCCGATACCTAATTTAGTTTCGGGGAAAACATCCTGCACCGCTTGCGCTAGAACGTGCGCTGTGGAGTGGCGCAAAACATTCAGTCCTTCATCTGTGCTAATTGCTATCGATTCAATTACATCACCTTGCGATATATCGCTCCAGAGATCTTTTAGCTCTCCATTTATTTTACAGACAACAATTGCATCTACTCCAGGCTTCATTCTCTCTGGATAAATCTGCTCCAGGGCTTGGGTGACCTTGAGCCCTGCTTCTACTTTTTTGGAGACGCCATCAACACTTATTTCAATTTCACTTGGCGACATGACATCAGGCTACCAAAGCCTGGGCCTCTATCGCCTTAAGAGATCGGTTATTAGCTGTAATAAATTGCAAGTGCGAGCAGAGATGCCAGGGTTAGAAGTGCAGCGATGAGGTATTTAACCCAGAGTGGGATTCCAATCTTCTCTGAAAAATTCTCCGCAATATCTTTAGTCTGCTTTATTGCCCTTGATGCCCAAGCAAACTCTGTTGCCAAAATACCAAGACCAGCAAGAAGAACAAGAAGTCCAGGCCCTGGCGCAAAGAGAAGAGCTGAACCAATTACCGTTACTAATCCACCAATGATTCCAATGAAAACGCGCCATAACAGAGAGCCATAGGGCGTGGATTTAATCTGGCGTCTTACATTCACTGCTCTAGATTACCCAATATCCAGCTATGAAAAGCTGAGGTAAGTTCATTAATCATCTTAGAGTTGGAATAGAGATGACCTTCAAATGCCTGAACCCCGACTATCTCCCTGACGCTTGATGTTGAGACTAGGTATCTAAATACTGCGCATCTATGCTTTAAGTAGACTACATTTTCCATAAGACTTGGGCAGAAGGCTCTAGGTGCGATAGATTTCGCCTCCTATTTGGCTTAGGTCATTAGATGCGGACGTAGCGCAGTTGGTAGCGCGGAACCTTGCCAAGGTTCAGGTCGCGGGTTCGACCCCCGTCGTCCGCTCTCTTAATTTGAATGTGAAATTAGCGCAATAGTTTTGGTGGAGTGGCCGAGAGGCGAGGCTCGGGACTGCAAATCCCGCTACACGGGTTCAAATCCCGTCTCCACCTCCATAATTAGAAAACTATACCTTTACATAAAATGTATAGTTCGCACTTCGGACGATTAGCGCAGCGGTAGCGCACTTCCTTGACATGGAAGGGGTCACTGGTTCGATCCCAGTATCGTCCACATATAGATAGATGTAGAACGTGTATGACGGAAATTCCGTCACTAGGTGTGAAGGAGCTATTTTCGCTCAGCGAGCCATTTCTTCCGTTCGCGTTCAGGAAGTTTCTCAATCGAGTACCTAAGCATGGTGCGGGGCATTATGTGTGAATGTTGTGTGAGAAACTTTCTTAACAACATGACATCTTTTTTGCCTAACTCGCGAAGCATCCAGCCCACTGCCTTATGAATCAAATCCTCGTCATCGGCAAGCAATGCCTTAGAAATAATGATTGTTGGCTCCAAATTACCATCGCGAATTAAAGCAAAGGTAAGCATGATTGAAACCCGTCTTTGCCACAGAGACTTCGACTTAGATAACTTGATCAACAGCGGCATCGGGTCTTCAACTTCAGACAAATAAACACCCATCCAAGGAGCTGATACATCAACAATGTCCCAGTTATTCACACGTTCGGCTCGAACCTGCTTTAAATAGAAATCAAAGATTCTCTTGCGCTCCTGGGTTTTTTTGGCTGCTTTAAACTGCAAGTTAATAATGATTGCGGCACACAGTCGTGCTTCATGAAATGGCGATTTGAAGAGTTTCTCAATCTCCTGAAGCTCTAGATTTTTGTGTCTCTTTGCAACGGATCTAGTTTCTGGAACCGATCCGCCGAGAAACAAATCACCTTCACCATATTCACCTGGCGCAGTCTTGTAAAAACGAGCAAGGTCGTTAACTCTCTTACTTCTGGAAAAACGCTTTAAATCTTCTAGTGCAACTTTGGCGCTCATTAGTAAATCAAAACTCTGATGTCAAAGACTTGGTTAAGAGTGCTATCAACGCTGTGAAAGCGAGAATTGATGCAAGCACTGGATAGGTATCGTTCAGACCGAATCGTTCACGATCGAGCTGCGCCTCGGGCATACCCCAAACTATCTCTCTCAGACCCCCAAATGAAGCGCATCCGGGGCATGGTGCGTTTCTCAAGAGTTGCCACTCGTTACCCAGACTCCTCCTTCTGCTCCCCAGGAATGTTGAACCCAGATCTGACATCGTGGGATCCAAATGCCAAAAATGTCTACCCAATGGTCTAATATCTGAACCAAGTAGGAATTTCATCTATATGGATATCCAAATCGAACATATCCACGAGTCGATCCCAGTATCGTCCACTGAAAGCTCTAATTAGTTTGTTCTAATGACCTGAATCCTTGAAGATGCAAAAGGAATTTCCTTCGGGGTCCTTTAAGATCCGCCACTCAAATCCACTGCTGGTACGCGAGGTCTTTACGTGACTGCCGCCAAGGCTCTTAACCAAATCTTGCGTTTCATTTAGGTCATCCACCGCTACATCAATATGAATCTCCTGAGGGTAGGAAGACTTTCTTGATACTCGCTGAAAACCTATTTTGAAATTCTCACCCGGTCTTGGAAACAGCCAGATATGTTCAGTTGAAGCATTGTGAGGATGTGCCTCAACCCCCAATACTTTGCCCCAAAAATTAACAAGCACCTCAGGGTTTTCGCTATTGAACATAACGGTAGTCACCTTTGCCTTGCCCAAAGCTTTTCTCCAATCTCTCAAAGTGCCTGTTGCGAAAATCTACCCTTTAACTACTCATCGCAACAAGAAAGACGCCCCACAGGCAAACTCGCTTTCTTCCAACGTTTTTTAGCCACAGATCCTATTCTTGTCTTATGGGCGCAAATAATCAGATGCCCTGTGATTTCTGCCAGCGCCCCTATGACCCAATTGCAACTAGATGGCTCTGCCCTCATTGCCATATGAAAACTAATTGCTGCGATGGCGCTCCCTGTCCGATGCCTGATGTGGCAGAGATATCAATGAGTAGCAATGGAAGAAATGAACTTGCAGGTTCTTAAGCTGTAATTACGCCTGTTGATAGAAAGATTAGCAAGAGAGTTCCGAGCAATACACGGTAGATAACAAAAGGCATAAAACTCTTACTTTGTACGTATTTCATTAGCCAAGAGATAACTAAGTATCCGATAACAAAAGCTGTGAGAGTTGCTACAAAAGTCTCTCCAGGAGAAAAAATATTTAATGGCCTTGACAGTGAGTTGACGAGTTCAAACGTGCCGCTTCCTAGCACCGCAGGTATCGCAAGCAGGAACGAGTAGCGTAGAGCTGCATCTCTTTTATACCCCAATGCTCTTCCCATAGCGATTGTTGCTCCGGAGCGAGAGACTCCTGGAATTAGAGCGAGTGATTGCGCAATTCCATAGCCCACACCATCTTTTGCTCCTAAGGCATCAAGGCTCTTTACTCGCTTGCCATAATGATCTATCACGCCAAGTAGTAGGCCAAAGATAATTAAGGTGGCTGCAATTAGATAGAGTGAGCGAAAATTCTGGCGAATGTACTCCTGGCCGAAATACCCAAGGAAAAATATGGGAAGTGATCCAAGAAGAATTAGCCCTGAGAGTCGGGCATCGCTTTTCTCTTCGCCAACTAATTCACCTCTTCTAATCATCCATTTAAGAGATGCAGAAATCAGCCTTGCGATGTCAGCTCTAAAATAAATCAGAACTGCTATCTCTGTTCCAATCTGCATTATTGCTGTGAAAGTTGCCCCAGGATCCTGCGCTGAGGGCAGGAACTCACCGAGGATGCGGATATGGGCGCTTGATGAAATAGGAAGAAATTCTGTTAAACCCTGAACAATTCCTAGAAATATTGCCTCAAGCATTACTTAGTAGCCCTCTACGTTTTAATAGCGGTTCAATTACTGCATCTCTACCTCTGAAATTTCTAAACATCTCAAGAGAATCAATAGAGCCGCCTTGGCTCATAAGCTTGCTTCTAAGGTGATCGCCATTCCTTCGAGTTAAACCACCATTTTCCTTAAACCACTCGCCAGTATCGGCGTCAAAAACTTCGGCCCAGATATAGCCGTAATAACCAGCAGAGTATCCCCCAGCAAAAATATGCGAGAAGTAAGTTGAGCGATACCTTGTTGGAACACAGTCATAGGCAAGGCCGTAGCTCTCTATCGCCTCTGCTTCAAATTTCTCAACATCGCCTATAACTTCATCTGATGAAAGTGAGTGCCAAGCAAGATCAAGTATTGCTGCAGCCATGTAGCTAGTTGTGGCATGGCCTTCATTGAAAGTCGATGACTCTTCAAGTTTATCTATCCAGCTCTGCGGCAGGCGCTCACCGCTTTGATAATGGCGGGCATAATTATCAACAATTTGGGGATCAAGGATCCACATCTCATTAACCTGTGATGGAAACTCCACAAAGTCACGCTGCACCGCTGTTCCTGAAAACCTGGGATATTTCACATTAGAGAGAAGTCCATGGATAGCATGGCCAAATTCATGAAAGAGGGTGGTTGTCTCATCGAGAGTTAGAAGGGTTGCCTCACCTTTTGGCGGTTTTGGAATATTTAGATTATTTACTACCACTGGGAGTTGATTAAGTAGGTGGCTCTGCTTAACTAAAGAGTTCATCCAAGCGCCACCACGCTTGGAATCTCTGGTGTAGAAGTCAGCGATATAGAGGCCGATCTTTGAGCCATCTTCGTTAAAGACTTCAAAGGCCCGCGCCTCAGGATGATAAGTGAGTAGATCTGGGCGCTCTTTAAAGCTCATTCCATAGAGTTTGCCAGCAGCGTAAAAGACGCCTTTAAACAAAACGCTCTCGAGTTCAAAGTATGGCTTCATCAAGGAAGTATCAAGGTTGTACTTCTCTGCTCTAACCTTTTCGGTGTAGTAATCCCAATCCCAACTCTCTAGTTTTTTAATGCCATCTAGCTTGGCTAACCGTTCAAGATCTCTACCCTCGGCTTTAGCATTTGTAAGAGCAGCCGGCGCAATCTTTTTGAGCATGTCATGGACTTTATCTGGAGAGCCAGCCGTCTGCTCAGATAACGAATAGTGAGCATGACTTCTCTTTCCAAAAATTTCAGCTCGCTTCGCCCTTAATTTGACCATCTTTAAGAGTACTTGCCTAGTGTCAAAGTCGTTTCCACGAAGACCTTTACTGAGCGAGGCCTCCATAATTTTTTTTCTAAGCTGGCGATTCTTTAGCGAGCGCAGTAGAGGATGGCCAGTGAAATTAACAGCGCCAATCATGTATTTATCTTGAATACCACGTGATTCAGCTGCTGCCTTGCACGCCTTTACTTGATTCTCCGAAAGGCCATCTAGAGCCTTAATATCATCAACAAAGACCGCTAAATCATTGGTTTCACTCAATACTTTTTTACTAAATTCTGTCTGAAGAGTTGATAGCTCCTCATTAATTCTCTTTATTTCTTCACGCTGGGAATTTGAAAGTCCCGCGCCCGCATGGAGAAAATCCCGGTGATATCTCTTTAATAGCCAAGTATCCTCACTATTTAGATCAAGACCGGAATTCACAAGTTTAGTAATTCGAGCAAAGAGCTTTTGATTTAACTTGATTTTATCGGAATGAGCTGCAAGTTTTGGAGCTATCTCTGCCTCTATTTTATCTATCGCCTCATTGGTATCACTCGAAGATTTATTGTAAAAAACTGCAGCGACTCTACTTAAAATCCCGCCACTTGCCTCAAGGGCTACTAAGGTATTTTCAAAGGTCACTTCAGCTTGGTCAGTAATCTTTTCAACCTCTGCTAGCTGTTCATCCATTCCGGCATAGAAAGCTGGCAGATAATCCTCTTCTGAGATTTCTGCAAATGGCGGCAATTCATAATCAAGCTTTGACTTAGTTAGGAATGGATTTTGGCTCATTTGCTTCTTTCTTGGATAAATAGACGAGTATTTTCGAAAATAGTATCTGCATCATAATCAAGAGTTGCAACGTGGTAGCTGTTTAGAAGTTCAATTCTCTGCTTATCACTTGAACCAATCTCATTAAGAATTATTTCAGTGTTGGAGACATCAAGGGTGTGATCATCAACGCTATGAAAAAGTAACACTGGCGTTTTAACTCTAGGTAGGCGCTTTCTAGCTAGTTTTAGATATTTATATAGTTGAGCTACGCCCTTGATAGGCAGGGCGTCATAACCCCACTCAGTTACGCCAGGTTTCTTAATATCATCTCCAACCGAGGCACGCGATTTTTGTACCTTAGAGATAATCGAAACAAATTTGATCTGCAGGCCTGGGATATGAATCATTGGATTTACCAGAACTATTCCATCAACTTTATCTTGGTGATCTGCCGCGACATAGAGACTGTTTCCGCCACCCATTGATAAGCCAACTATGAATACTTTCCTGCAAGTTTTATTTAACTCGACAAGCTCCTGCTCAACTTTTTGGGCCCAACTAGACCAGTGCACTTTATTTAGATCCTGCCATCTACTTGCATGTCCGGGGATTACGGGAACTGAGACTTGATATCCCTTTTCGTTGAGAAAATGCGCGAAAGGTCGCATCGATGCTGGCGATCCAGTAAAGCCATGGACTAGAAGAACTCCAATATCAGCATTTGAACCAGAGCCCTTGGCCCGATAGTCAGATAACCAACCTTGGGGCGCTCCTTCAATGGCCATATGCGCACCCTAAAGTTAATCAGGCTAAATGTCATTAATCCCATCTATCTTTGCTCCATGAAATCTGAGCAGGAGAGCCAATTTACTTCAGCTTTCCAGCCAAGTTTTGATGAGATCTCACCGAGCCTTTATGAAACCACTTTTGTAGTCGTTGATCTGGAGACTACCGGTGGCTCTCATAACAGCGCCGCAATTACTGAAATTGGCGCAGTGAAAGTTAGGGCGGGTGAAATAGTTGGCGAATTTCAGACTCTGGTAAACCCAGAAAGTCCTATTCCGCCTTTTATTACAGTTCTTACCGGAATTACCGATGCAATGGTTATTGCAGCACCAAAATTAGGCGAAGCAATTTTCTCATTCTTGGAATTTGTTGGCTCAAGTAGAGATAGCGTTTTGGTGGCTCATAACGCTCCCTTTGATATTGGCTTTCTAAAGGCAGCATGTGCAAAGCTTGAAATTTCTTGGCCTTCTTATCAAGTGTTAGATACAGCAAAGATTGCCAGATATGTAGTGACAAGGGATGAAGCTCCGAATTGCAAACTTTCCACTCTCTCAACTTTTTTTGGGGCAACAACTAATCCAGATCACCGTGCGCTCTCTGATGCTCGGGCAACCGTTGATGTCTTTCATGGCATCCTTGATCGACTTGGAAGCTATGGCGTGAAAACTTTAGAAGAGTTGAAGTCCTTCAGCGCTCGTGTTACTAGCGCCCAGAGAAGTAAGAAATATTTAGCTGAAGGCCTTCCAAGTACGCCTGGGGTTTATATCTTTCGAGATGAAGCAGGGATTCCGCTTTACATAGGAACAACACGAAATTTAAGAAATAGAGTTCGCTCATATTTCACCGTAGCTGAGACTCGAAAAAGAATTCACGACATGATCTCACTTGCCCACTCTCTTGATGTCATTCAAACAGCCACGATTATCGAAGCAGAGGTAAGAGAGCTAAGGCTGATAAGTGAGAAGCAGCCTCGCTTTAATCGCCGTTCTAAATTTCAAGCAAAGTCTTTATGGATCAAGCTGACTAATGAGGCTTTCCCAAGGTTAGTTGCCATAAGAGGGGCAAAGGGACTCGATGATGAGAGCGGTTGGGCAGGACCCTTTAATGGCCGAGATGAATCAGCGCGAGCAATAGAGGCGCTCTATGAAGTAACTCAGATAAGACAGTGCAAACCAAGAATTACTTTATCTTCCATGAAAAGCGCTAGTCCCTGTGCTTTATTCGATATGAAACGTTGCGGAGCTCCCTGTATTGGCCAGGAATCAATTGATTCATACTCCTCACATGTAACAGCGATTCATCAGAGCTTGCATATCGACTCTCGCCCCATACTTAACTCGCTTAATGAGCGGATGAGAGAACTAGCAAATCAAGAGCGTTTTGAAGAAGCTGCAGAGGTGCGAAATCGTTTAGGAGCGCTTATTAGGGGAAGTGCTAGAGCGCAGAGCATTAGAAGTTTAACTAGAGTCAAAGAGTTAATCACAGCGATTGCTACCTCTATTGATACTTGGGAATTTGTTGTTATTCGCCATGGCAAACTAGCAGGCAGCGCTAGTGCAAACAGTGATAATTACAAGGAGGTTGTTGAATCCTTAAAATTAACGGCTGAGGTAGTGATCGATAATGGCGAGATATTGCCCGCCAGTCATCATGAAGAAGTAGAGGTTCTGCTTCGTTATTTGAATCAAGAGGGAATTCGAATTGTTGAAATCGATGGCATCTGGGCCCTTCCAACTTTTGGCTCAGCAGCAGCAAGATCAGAGATTGAAAAGGTTAGAGCTCAAGTTGGCGCAAATAGCTATAAGGAAGATTTTGCTAATTCGGTAGATAGGTTTGCCCAGCGCTCAACTAATTGAGCAGCTGCTCCGGAATCAACGGCTTGTTTTGCCAAGGTATATCCATTAGCAAATTGCTGGGTAATACCTAGGTGAAAATCTGCCTTAAATGCTGCGATTGCAGCTGCCGCATTAAGTAAAACTGCTTGGCGATAAGGACCGCCTTTGCCAGCAAAGATAGCTCTTGTGATATCCGCATTCTCGCTCGGTGTACCGCCTCTTAACTCATCAAGGCCGATTCGTTCCAGGCCCAGCTCGCTTGGATCAAAAATCTCCTTGCTTATCTCGCCCTTGATGATCTGATAAACCGTACTGGTCGTGCTTAGTGAAATTTCATCTAAACCATCATCGCCCCTAAAGATAAAACCCTCGCAGCCGCGCTCGGCGAGAACTGTTGCAACAAGCTCTAATAACTCAGCTCTAGCAACGCCAATAGCCACCGCCTTTGGCTTTGCAGGATTGGCAAGCGGGCCAAGAATGTTAAAAACTGTGGGCGTCGCTAGTTCTTTCCTTGCAATGGCTGCATTCTTCATTGCAGGGTGGAAAACCGGGGCAAATGCAAACCCAATTCCAATTTTTCTTACACACTCCTCGACCTGCTTAGCCCTGAGTGAGATATCAATTCCAAGAGCCTCTAGTAGATCTGCCGCTCCACTCTTCGAACTTGCTGCGCGGTTGCCATGCTTAATTGTTCTTGCACCTGCAGCAGTTGTAATGATGGCAGCAGTTGTTGAGATATTGATAGTAGATGCGCCATCTCCCCCAGTTCCCACAATGTCGACAGCGCGATCAGGGATATCGATTGCAACACCTCTTTGATACATCACAGCAACGAGGGCTCTAACTTCACTTGGCCTTTCGCCTTTAGCCTTTAGCAGGATGAGAAAATTCTTTATTTCATCATTATTTGCAAGACCATCAAGAATTTGAGCCATTGCCCAGGTAATCTGCAGGTCAGATAAATCTTGCTTAGCTGTTAATTTCTCAACTATCTCATCCCAAGAAACGAGTTCCATAATCGCTCTAGCTCTTACTTAAGAGGCAACTGGATTTTTAGCAAGAATTTCTGCAACATTTTTTGCAAGAGTAAAGGGATCAATCGGATGAGTAATGACTCCCTCTGCTCTAGACCAACCAGCAAGCCAGGCATCAGAACTTCGTGCCACTAAGACGATAACTACGCCGCAATTAAAGACTTCATCCTTTAATTGTTTTGCAACTCCCAGCCCGCCTTCAGGGACTGCCTCGCCATCTAGAATGAAGAGGTCAAAATTCGCACCAGAATCGACAGCTATTCGCAGCGCCTTAGCGGTAGCAAATTCTAAAATCTTATGGACGCCTAAATCTGCAGAAATTTGCTTACCCAGAGCAGTGATAACGCTAGATCGCACGCTTGAATCATCTGAGTAAAGCGCGATTTTTAGGGTTTTCTGGCTGGTCTCCATAGTTAAGGTAATTCTAGGGGTTTACTGACTTATCCCTTCGCTCAATCCGAGCCAATATCCCGTGATGCGTTTCACCGCTATACCTATCTTTTTACCCCTTTGAGGAGAGGGTATTGCCCTCATTTCAGGAATAATCATCCCTATGAGCAGCGCGGTCTCCACACCACCTAGATTGAATCGCCCAAATATCGTTGCGGTGGGAACCATCGTCTGGCTTTCAAGTGAGTTGATGTTCTTCGCCGCTCTCTTTGCCATGTATTTCACAACAAGAGCTGTACAAGGCCCTGTTATCTGGGGTCAGGGCGTGGAGATGTTGAATATTCCATTCTCCGCCCTTAACACCACTGTATTAGTTCTCTCCTCGGTTACCTGCCAATTCGGCGTCTTTGCAGCTGAGCGTTTTCAAAATGCACGTACTGGTTCTCTTCTCCAATTTTCGAAATGGGGAATGCGAGAGTGGTTTGCTCTCACATTTGTTATGGGCGCATTTTTTATTGGCGGTCAAGTATATGAATATGCAGAACTGGTTCACGAAGGCTTAACTATTTCATCTGCTGCTTATGGTTCAGTGTTTTACTTAGCAACGGGATTCCATGGTCTTCACGTAACAGGTGGTCTGATTGCATTTTTAATAGTAATGATTCGAGTCTCAAAGGCGCGTCGCTTTGGCCACTCGCAGGCAACGACAGCAATAGTTGTCTCTTACTACTGGCACTTCGTTGATATTGTTTGGATTGCTCTCTTTTCAGCAATTTATCTGGTGGCATAGATGAGATTTATTTCAAAGTATCGCCGCCATAGATTTGCAGGCCCCCTTCTTCTACTTGGCGCTTTGCTCTTTGCCGGACTTACCTATAGCGCTGCGCAAGCTGTAACAGAGCAGGCCACGCTCTCTCAATCTGACAAGGCCACATTAATTGCAGAGGGTATGGAAATATTTGCTCGTGGTTGCTCTTCTTGTCATGGCTTAAATGCAGAAGGCGCTGGAGTTGGCCCATCACTAATTGGCGTTGGAGCTGCCTCTGTTGATTTTCAAGTGGCAACAGGTCGTATGCCAGTTGCTGACATGAGTCAGCAGATTGCTAGAAAGAAGCCGGTTTATAACGATCAAGAGGTGGCAGCTCTTGCTGCTTATGTCGCATCGCTAGCCCCTGGCCCGGCTGCTGTCACCAATGAAGAGCTTGCTTGGGAGCGCGATGGAAACATGGCAGAAGGCGGCGAGCTATTTAGAAATAACTGCGCAATGTGTCATAACTTAGCTGGACAAGGTGGCGCGCTCACCCAAGGAAAATATGCTCCAACGGTTATGGGAGTTGAAGTCAAACATATATATGAAGCGATGATTACTGGCCCTCAAGCTATGCCTGTTTTCTCTGAAACTATTTTGACCCCGCAGGAAAAACTATCAGTCATCAAATGGATCAAACATGCTGAGACTGAACCACAACTTGGCGGCGCAGCACTTGGTCGAGTTGGCCCAGTCACTGAAGGTCTAGTTGCTTGGGTTTTAGGTCTTGGTCTATTAATTGGCGTGGCAGTATGGCTAACGGCAAAGGCTCGGTAGTTAGATGAGTAAAGAGCTAGCCCCACTTTCAGACCCAGGACTTCCAGAGCACATCCATCGCAAAGCAGATGTTGATGTTAGAGCTGCTAAAAAAGCAGAGCGACAAGTTGGAATTTTATTTCTCTTCTCAGTTTTAGGAACTTTGCTCTTTGTATACGCTTACTTAGGAATTGATGAGGATGCTTTTATTTTTGTTCCCGTACTAGGAAGCACAAATGCCCATCAACTATTTTTAGGCCTTGGCCTTGCAATGGCGCTCTTCTTCATTGGCATGGCGGCAGTGCATTGGGCAAAGACTCTTATGCCAGATCACGAGGTAATTGATTACCGCAAAGAGCAACGCTCCAAAGATGAAGATCGCGAGGACTTTGTTTCAACGGTTAAAGATCGCGCAAATGAGGCAGGACTTGGTCGCCGCCCCTTTATTAAGCGAACGATGCTGCTCTCACTTGGTCTAGTTGGCATCTCTCCTGTTCTGCTACTTGGAGACCTTGGACCACTTCCAGGAAATGATCAGAAAGAGACTAATTGGAAATCTGGCACCAGGCTTGTCACAGATCCAGGAGATCGCCCGATTCGCCCCTCAGATCTTGAAGTTGGCGGCGTTGCTCAAGTTCAACCTGAACTACCTGCCGGCAAAGTTCGCCACTTAGATGACATCGCAAAGGATTCGGTTCTTTTGATCCGTATCCGCCCTGAAGAATTTAACTTGGATGCTGAGCGCCTCTCCTGGACTTATGAAGGAATCATCGCTTTTTCAAAGATCTGCTCACATATGGGATGTGCGGTAGCTCTCTATGAACAGACCACAAAGCATCTACTCTGCCCATGCCATCAATCAACCTTTGATGTGACAAGAGCTGCAAAAGTTATCTTTGGACCATCTGCCAGACCCCTGCCACAATTAGCCATCACAGTTGATAGCCAAGGCTATCTAGTGGCAAAGCAGCCATTTAGTGAACCAGTCGGACCAAGTTTCTGGGGGCGGAATAAGTAATGAGCGCAAGAGAGAGAGTTGCTGGCCAAGTTGCCAATTACGTTGATGAACGTACTGGCTCTGCTAAATGGCTGAAGAAAACTCTTACTAAAGTTTTCCCAGATCACTGGTCATTTATGCTCGGTGAGATTGTTCTCTACTCTTTTATTATTTTATTGCTCTCCGGAACATTTTTAACATTCTGGTATGACCCATCAATGCGCGAAGTTGAGTATGAAGGTTCTTATCAACCGCTCTCCGGATTAAAGATGAGTGCGGCCTATGCCTCTTCCCTTCACATCTCATTTGATGTTCGAGGTGGGCTATTAATGCGCCAAATCCATCACTGGGCAGCGCTTATTTTTATGGCAGCAATGGTTGCTCACTTAATGCGCGTTTTCTTCACAGGAGCATTTAGAAAACCAAGAGAATTTAACTGGATCATTGGAGTTGGACTATTAACTCTTGGAATTGTCGAAGGATTCCTTGGTTACTCACTTCCAGATGATCTTCTCTCTGGAACTGGAATCAGAATTGCAGAAGCAATTATTCAAGCTATCCCAGTTGTGGGTTCATATCTATCGTTCTTCATATTTGGTGGCGCCTTCCCAGGTGAGATGTTTATCCAGAGAATCTATGTGGTTCACATTCTCTTGCTGCCAGGAATCTTCCTAGCTCTCATTACCGTGCACCTAATGCTGGTTTGGTATCAGAAGCACACTCAATATCCAGGCCCAGGCAGAACTGAGAAGAACGTTGTTGGCTATCCCCTCATGCCTACTTATATGGCTAAGGCTGGCGGCTTCTTCTTTATCGTCTTTGGCGTTACAGCATTTCTTGGCGCTGTGGCATCGATTAATCCAATTTGGATCTATGGGCCTTATAACCCGGGACAAATCGGCGCAGGCTCGCAGCCCGATTGGTATATGGGATGGCTTGATGGCTTGGTTCGTATGGCACCACCGCTTGAGGCATATATTTTTGGATACACGCTCTCATTAAATATTTTGATTCCAGGTTTAATAATTCCAGGAATTATCTTCACCGGAATGGCGCTCTATCCATTTATTGAAAGTTGGATAACTGGAGATAAGCGTGAACACCACCTACTAGATCGTCCAAGAAATGCTCCCAATAGAACTGCTCTTGGCGCCATGTCCATTACCTTTATGTTGGTCACGCTAATTAACGGCGGTAATGACCTACTTGCCACTCACTTTGATCTTTCCATCAATCAGATTATGTGGTTCTCTCGTATCGGAGTAATTGTTCTACCGCCACTTGCCTTTGTTATTACCAAGCGAATCTGTCTATCACTTCAGAGAGCTGATCGCGAGCTTGTGCTCCACGGCAAGGAGACTGGCCGACTTGTAATGCTGCCTCACGGTGAATTTATTGAGGTACATGAACCCTTAACTCCAGAGAAGGCATACCTTCTAACCCAGCATGAGCAGCTGCCAGCGCTAGAGGCAAATCTAAGCAATGAATATGGGGTTAGAAATCCAAAGGCAATCCGATCAAAGATTCGCTCTCGTCTATCTCGCTCTCAAGCCGAGCAGATTGCCAAGCCAACAGCAAATGATGTTAAAGAACTCGAAGGCGGACACCACTAGTTCTTGGTCTTGCTTTTGCTTTAACTGACTTGCTTCTCTGCCAATTCCTTTAATCTAACCAGGGTTTTAGCCATCGCCCTTGGTACCCACTTATAGGAGTCACTTACCCACCACTTGGATCTTGCTTTTCTGCCATCCCAAGTTTGGATAACGCGAGTAGTTCTTAGGTCTAGCTCTATTAGCTCATAGCGCCATACGTTATGCATCAGATGGCGCCAGGCCAGAGATTTATTCTCTTCAAACTCAACTACATGATTCTTAATTATGTAGGGAATAACATATTTCATCTTCATCCCAAAGCTAGCTCCAAGATAGAGCCGATCTGGAGCTTTGAGTTCACCTTTTAACATCCCTGAGCCATCAATTTTCTGATGATTTTTAGGGTTTGCAATAAGATCAAAAATTACTTTGGCTGGCGCTTTAATCTCTAACTGTGTTTTATAGAACAGCTCAATACCTGTATCGACAATTTCTGCTCTGATTTTCTCCATTAGTGGCTCGATGCAGATGGTTTTTCATACTCTAAAACAAAACCCATAACCGAAACTAGTAGCGCGCCAACAGCAATCAGTGTTAACCACCATCCCACAATTAATCCCACTCCCGCAGCAGTGGCAGCAAGTCCCACTGGAAGCGGCCACCAAGAATGTGGGCTATAGAAACCAAGCTCGCCTGCCCCATCTGAGATTAGTCCATCATTATTATCCTCTGGCATTACTCCACCAGATCTTCTATTTATAAACCAGAAGTAATAACCAATTATTAGCGCAAGACCAGCGCACAACAACAGAGCGGTAATTCCTAGAGGTTCGCCACCCAAAAACCAATAGATCGCACCAACGATTGCATAGAAGGCAAAGAGAAAGAGGAATAGGCGATAGCCAACCTTCATTTAATGGCCTTCAATCTTCGAATGATTTGGATGATTCAAATCAAAGGCAGGGCGCTCAGATCTAATCTCAGGCATGCGAAGGAAGTTATGTCTTGGCGGCGGACAAGTTGTAGCCCACTCAAGTGATGAGCCATAGCCCCATGGATCATTGCTTTCAACTTTTGGAGACTTGCGAGTTATCCAGACATTTATAGCAAATGGAATCATAGATATTGCTAGCAGGGTTGAACCAAGTGTTGAAACCATATTCATCCAGGTAAAACCGTCACTTGCTAGATAATCTGCATACCTACGGGGAAAGCCCTTTATTCCTAACCAGTGTTGAATGAGAAATGTGGTGTGAAAACCTAAGAAGAGGGTCCAGAAGTGGATCTTTCCCAGCGTCTCATTAAGCATTCGACCCGTCATCTTTGGCCACCAGAAATAAAATCCGGCAAACATCGCAAAGACCACAGTTCCAAAAAGAACGTAATGGAAATGGGCCACAACAAAGTAGGAGGCAGAGACTGCAAAATCAAGCGGCGGGCTAGCCAAAATAACACCAGTTAAGCCGCCAAGAAGGAAGGTAACTAAGAAACCAATAACCCAGATCATCGGAGTTTCAAAGGTGAGCGAGCCGCGCCACATAGTTCCAATCCAATTAAAGAATTTCACGCCCGTTGGCACAGCAATTAAGAAAGTCATAAATGAGAAAAACGGTAGTAAGACTTGACCTGAGGTGTACATGTGGTGAGCCCAAACCGCAACAGAGAGAGCAGCGATTGCAATCGTTGCTGCTACTAGGCCTTTATATCCAAAGATTGGTTTTCTGCTAAATACTGGGAAAATTTCACTCGCGATTCCAAAAAATGGCAGCGCCAAGATGTAAACCTCGGGGTGGCCAAAGAACCAGAAGAGATGTTGCCAGAGCATCGCTCCGCCGTTTGCAGGATCAAAGATGAGTGAACCAAATAGTCGATCTGATTCAAGTGCAAGTAGCGCTGCAGCAAGTGGTGGGAAGGCAATTAGCACCAAGATGGAAGTCAGTAGAACGTTCCAAGAGAAAATCGACATTCTAAACATCGTCATTCCTGGAGCGCGCATTGTGAAAATTGTTGTTACAAAGTTAACTCCGCCAAGAATTGTTCCAAGTCCACTAACAGCAAGACCCATAATCCAGAGATCTGCGCCAATTCCTGGTGAATAAATGTCATTTGATAACGGTGCATATGCAGTCCATCCAAAGCTTGCTGCTCCCCCAGGGGTTAGAAAGCCGGCAAAGGCAACAATTCCACCAAATAGATAGAGCCAGTAAGAGAGCATGTTCATTCTTGGAAATGCCACATCGGCAGCTCCAATTTGCAGTGGCATGATCACATTTGCGAAACCAACAAAGAGCGGGGTTGCAAACATCAATAACATGATGGTGCCATGCATTGTAAAGACTTGGTTATATTGCTCAGAGCTTAAAAACTGCATCCCTGGTCGAGTTAGCTCAGCTCTTAAAAGAAGTGCCAAGATCCCGCCAATTAGGAACCAAACAAAAGATGTTCCCAGATAGAGATAACCGATTACTTTGTGATCAGTTGAGGTCAATATCTTGACTGCCAGTTTGCCCTTACTCATTGGCTTAGGAGCCTCTGGCATCTCATCTAAGGCTAGAGTGCGGGTGGCATAAGTGGTCACGAGTTCACCTCAGCTTTAAGAGACTGGATATAAGAGTCATATTCACTCGGTGTAACTACCTTTACGGCAAATCTCATCTGCGAGTGCTGCCTTCCACATAAGATATTGCAAAATCCCCGATACTCACCTAGCTCATTAGCGGTAAATTCCAGTTGATTAGTCACTCCAGGAATGTTCTGCATCTGAATCATAAAATCAGGAACCCAGAATGAGTGAATCACATCTGATGCGGTAAAAGTAAATCTAACCTTCTCACCGAGTGGCATATAAAGCACCGGAGGTTGGCCAGGAGTTCCCGTAACAGTTGTTCCTTCGCCAGCATCTTTATAGGTAAATTGCCATGACCATTGAAAGCCGTTAACTGTTACATCGTGAAGCTCACTGCTGCTTTCTGGAGATAGCGCAACAATTTCATTTTCTGCCTTTGCGGTATAGCCAAAGAGCACGGCAACGATGATGAATGGAATAACGGTATAAGCAACTTCTGCTGGAATGTTATATTGAAATTGCCTTGGAAATGCTTCGCCTTCTTTTTTGCGATGAAAAAATACTGGCCAGAGAATTAAGATCAGAGTAAAGGCGCCAACAACTGCCGCCGCGAGCCAAGCCCATTGCCAGAGTGCAAAAGATGCCTCGTTGACGCTGGTGACTCCCCCGCGATATCCAATTCCAGTTAGCTCTTCATTGGAACAACCAGCCAGAAGCGGCAAAGAGGCTGCCAGGGCAAGTTTTTTAAGAGCAGGCATGGGACAAGAATACTTGCGCCTCGCATCTGCGCCCATTAGGGGGTAGGTTTCTAAGGGTGTTGCCCATCACAGATATCGCCCCAGAAGATGACTTTCAGAGTGAGTTGCCTCTTGAGCCTATGGCGCGCCAACATTTACTTGAACTCTTTGATTCTGCTTGGTTTGATCCTGCGAAAATCCATAGAAATTCGGCTCAATTAAGAAATTTGATAAACGAGGCGAAGGAGTCAATCGCCTCTCATCTTGGTATTGCAAGTAGTGAGCTTGAGATAGTTGGTGAATTAGGTTTTGGATTTCAATGCGCTTTGGCGGGGCTATTAACAGAGAGCAGATCAAAATTCATCTACTCAACAGTTGATCGCCAAGTAATCCACGCCTTTGCAAGGCAACATCAAGCAAGGGGCGGAGAAGTCCTTGAGCAGAGCGTTGATTCCAAAGGAATTGTTGATTTTCAAGTATATGGTAGTAGCGAGATAACCCTTAGCTTTCAAGCAGTTAATAGAGAAACTGGAGTGATTCAAAACGTTCCAAAAACTTCAGATAAAACTGCAGTTTTTGCTGATATGAGCTCTGCCTATCCTCTATCAAACCTTCCCGATAATTGGGATAGCGCGATCTGGGATCCAAGATACTTTGGAGGTCCGTCTGGAATTGCTCTAGTTGGAATTGCCAATAGCGGCAGGTGGCAAAACCCAGGACCGATAATTGATAAGAGACGGGTCTATGGATCTTTTTCAAAACCACTGCTTCTTGCAACTGCTGTTGCGCTAGAGAATTGGACAAAGAGAGCAAGAGAAGATTTTCTTAAGTTAACTGAGCTAAATTCCTTTATTAGACAAGAGCTTGCTAGTCAGATTAAAGATATAAAGGTTGCAGGAGATGGCGCTAATTGTGACCCAAGGTTTCTAGCCTTTGTAATTCCAGGAACTCATAGCGAAGAGGTGCTGCGGAGAGTTGAAGCCCAAGGGGTATTAATTGATGCAGGTTCTGCCTGTGGCTCAGGACCGCTCTCCCCTAGCCATGTTTTAACAGCGATGGGATATAGCGAAAATGGAAATTATCGAATAACTCTAAAGCCAGCCCACAATAGGCAAAGCCTTAAGAAGTTAGTTTCGGTCTTAGTTAAAGGAATCGCCGCAGGCGCATGATCCGCCAGCATTTGGATTATCGATTGTAAAACCCTGCTTCTCTATGGTGTCCACAAAATCAATAGTTGCTCCCATTAGATATGGAGTACTCATCTTGTCGGTAACTACCTTGACGCTTCCGTAAGTCATTACCGTGTCGCCATCGAGGGAGCGATCATCGAAATAAAGCTGGTAGCGAAGGCCTGAGCAACCACCTGGTTGTACTGCCACTCTAAGACTTAAATCATCTCTACCCTCTTGAGCTAGAAGGGAGGCAACTTTTACTGCAGCCTCGCTGGATAGTTTGATGCCTTCAGTCTTGGTTTCGGTACTCATATATCTCTTCCTCGCTCGTAAACTTCCCTAAGCCATACTTTAGCGCACACGCAGCGAACTTTCGCGAGATAATGAAGCCATGGCCTCAATCACTGATCTCCTTCTTCTAGGAAAAGGCTCAGATCTCTCTAGCGAGCGTGGCGTCTCCTGCACCGGTGAGCTTCCAGCATCAAGTGATCCCCATCTAGTTGAGCGGGCCAAGAAGGCTCGAGCAGCCTTAGGCAATAGTGCAATGATTTTGGGCCATCATTATCAGAGAGATGAAGTAATAGATTTTGCAGATATCACCGGAGACTCTTTTAAATTAGCTCAAGCAGCTGCTGATAATCAATCGGCTGAGAACATAATCTTTTGCGGCGTACACTTCATGGCAGAGAGCGCAGATATTCTCACCTCAGCCAATCAACGCGTAATTCTTCCCGATCTCGCTGCTGGTTGTTCGATGGCCGATATGGCAGCTGCTAATCAAGTTAATCAAGCCTGGAAAGTCTTTGAGAAGCTAGGGATAGCAAGTAAAACAATTCCAGTTACCTATATGAATTCATCTGCCGCGATTAAATCATTTACTGGGGAAAATGGCGGAACTATCTGCACCTCATCAAATGCAGAGCGAGCTATGAAATGGGCTTTTGAAAGAGGAGAGAAAGTCTTCTTTCTTCCCGATCAACATCTTGGTCGCAATACTGCAGTGTTAAAACTTGGGCTAAAACTTAGCGATTGTGTTGTTTGGAATCCTTGGAAAGTTAACGGCGGGCTAAGTGATGATGAGCTCTCCTCTGCCAAAGTTATTTTATGGCGAGGCCACTGCTCGGTTCATGGTCGTTTCTCAGTTGAAAATATTGAGCAGGTTAGGCAAAGGATTGCTGGGGTTAAAGTCATAGTTCATCCTGAGTGCCAGTATGAAGTTGTTTCAAAGGCTGATGTCGTTGGTAGCACTGAGATGATCATTAAGACTGTTACTCAATCTCCCGCTGGGAGCAGTTGGGCAGTTGGGACTGAACTCAATTTAGTTAAACGCCTTGCAGCTAATAATCCTGATAAGACTGTGGTCTTTCTTGATAAGGATGTCTGTTACTGCTCAACAATGAATCGCATCGATCTGCCCCACCTTCTCTGGGCGATGGAATCTCTAGTTAAGGGGCGCGTGGTTAATCAGATTAAGGTCGAGCCTAAGACGGCTAACTTTGCTCGAATTGCGCTAGATCGAATGCTTGGCCTACCTTAAGCGACTATGGCAGAGAAAAAAGGTCGCCCAACACCAAAGCGCAAAGAGGTCGAGCAATCAAGAGTTGTTAATCGCCTTGCTCCTGCTGCTAATAAGGAAGCAAAGAAATTACAGAAGGCGCAGGCTCGAATTTTGCGCGCTCAACAGCGTGATGCCTATATGCGCGGTGATGAAAATGCTCTACCTCCAAGAGATAAAGGACCAGTAAGACGCTTCATAAGAAATTATGTTGATTCAAGACGCTCAGTCGGTGAATTCTTTTTGCCAATCATTGTTCTAGTTTTATTTATGACTCTTATCCCAGTTATGTATATCCAATTTGCTGCAATTGCTCTGATGTATTCAGCTTTAATTTTCTCCGTAGTTGATGGATATTTTCTCTCAAGGCGTATCAAGCGTGAGGTAAGTACGCGCTTTCCTGGTGAGGCTCTTAAGGGCCTTGGAATGTATGGCTGGCTCCGCTCTACCCAGATTAGAAGACTACGAGCCCCACTTCCTCAAGTTAAGCGGGGCGAGAAAATTTAGTTAAGCCCTTGGATTTGGGCTAACAGTTTTTGCAGCATCTCTCTCAGGAAGATTTCCAAGAGCGCTATCTATTGCTTTCATTGTTTCACTACTTAACTTAACTCCTGAGGCCTTAACATTTTCTTTAATCTGAGACGGCTTAGTAGCTCCAATGATTGCAGATGAAATATTAGGATTTTGCAGCACCCAGGCCACAGCTAACTGAGCTTGAGTAAGCCCTTCTTTCTCTGCAATTGGCTTTAACTTCTCAACTGCAGTTAAAACATCATCTTTCATCCAGCGCGAGATCATATTTGCGCCACCTTTTTTATCAGTAGCCCTTGATCCCTTAGGTGGTTTCTTGCCGGGCAAATACTTTCCAGTTAGCGCCCCTTGAGCAATTGGCGACCAGACTATGTGGCCAATACCTTCATTGCGACATAGCGGATCAACCTTGCTCTCGATAACTCTCCAGAGCATTGAGTACTGTGGTTGGCTGGAGATAAAGCGGGTATAGCCCTTTGCATCTTGAATTTTAAGAGCGCTACTAATTTGCGTTGCATCCCACTCTGAAAATCCAATGTAGTGGACTTTTCCTTGGCGAATTAGGTCATCAAATGCCGACAAGCTCTCCTCAAGTGGGGTCTCATAATCAAATCGGTGCATCTGATAGAGATCTAGATAATCGGTATTTAAACGCTTTAAAGAGGCATGCACCGATTCCATGATGTGTTTGCGTGATAGGCCTCTATCGTTTTTTCCACTTCCAGTTGGCCAATAAACCTTGGTGAAGAGCTCATAAGACTCTCTTCTAATTCCTTTTAGGGCTTTGCCCATCACGCTCTCAGCGCGAGTGCCGGCATAGACATCAGCGGTGTCGAAAGAAGTAATACCTAAGTCATAAGCTGTTCTAACGCATTTAATTGCGGCATCTTGCTCGACTTGCGAGCCATGAGTAATCCAGTTGCCGTAAGTGATCTCTGAGATATACATACCCGAGCTGCCAAGTTTTCTATATTCCATAACTAGAGCCTAGCGCCTCCTTGCGCTTTAGCCACTTTCCTGATTAATTAGGCCATACAACTTAATAGCTTTTTGGAATGGGGAAGTCGGTGAAAATCCGACGCTGACCCGCAACCGTGAGCCCGCTAGAAATTGAGCAGGTAAGTCGGATTACCACCCAAGAAGCATCTTTACCACCCGTCGTGGTTTACGGGGCGGAAGTTTTTTTTTCGCCGTCGTGAGCCCTTTTCTACTACTGAAAGGTTCACAATGCTTAACAGATCTATAAATACAAATATTCTAAAAACCTATCCAAAGTTTATTGCGCTCTTCATATTAATCCTTAGCCTTCTTGCTCCGACTCCTTCTCATGGAGCTAAGGGATATCGCTATTGGGGATATTTCCAAGCAGCAGCTGGAGCAAGTACTTGGAGCGCTGCAATGACTGGCCCATCTGTTGAAGTTAAAGATGGCGATGTCGAAGGGTGGGCATTTGTCTTCAGCTCAAATGACATTCCAGCTGTTGAACCAATGATGGATCCTGATTTTGCAACTCTCTGCGGTGAAACTCCAGAGACATCAGGAAAAATTAGAGTTGGTTTAGTTGTTGACTTTGGAGCTGGCAATATTGCGCCAGATGGCGAAGTGCCTAATGAGTTTTTCTCAGATTGCGTCGTAGTTGATAAAGGCTCAGTCGGCCTTGATGTATTAGAGGCAGCACTTGATGTAAGAGCTGGAGATTCTGGACTTATCTGCGGAATTGCTGGATATCCTGCAAGTGAGTGCGGCGCTGAAATTGATGAACCAGTAGCTGAGGAAGCAGTAGCGATTGAGGCAACTTCCGAGCCAGAATCAAGCTCTAGCCAGAGCGCTCCTATTCTCCTGGCAGTTCTAGGACTCTTTTTACTAAGTGCTTTCTTTCTCAATCGCCGGCGCACGCGATAATTAAGAGAATTAATTAAATGATTAAGACGCTCAGGGCCAGCAGAGAGAGTTTTCACCCTCTCTTCTGGTGGCTCTGGGCGCTTTCTCTTCTTGTGATTCTTCTCGTTTCTGACTCCACTCTAATCTCAATTTCAATATCTATCGGAGCAGTTGCTCTAGTGCTCATGAAACGAAGTAATACCTATTGGTATCAATCCTTTAGATGGTCGCTCCGGCTTGCAACTCTAGCCTTCGCGCTTCGAATGGCTATCGGAGTAATTATTGGAGTTCCAATGCCCGGGCAAGTGCTCTTCACTATCCCAAGCATCAAACTTCCAGATCTATTTGTTGGAATAAGACTCGGCGGCGATGTCACCTCACAGCGCCTCTCTACTGCCTTTGATGAAGCGACTTTGCTTGTTGCGCTGATTCTTATCTTTGCTGCAGCGAGCGCGCTAAGTAATCCTCATGAACTGCTGCGAGTTCTACCACGAAAATATTATGGAATAGGAATTGCAACAGTAATTGCTAGCTCAGTTGCGCCGCAGAGCGCTAGAAGTATTGAAAGGGTTAGAGCGGCAAGACGACTAAGAGGTGAGAGCTCAACTGGCATCGTCTCATCAAGAAAAGTCGCTATCCCGGTTTTAGAAGAATCTTTAGAGCGGTCAATAGATCTTGCCGCCTCTCTAGAATCTAGAGGCTACGGATATTTTCCAAATCCAAGTCGATATCGTCCACACAATTGGCGCCCTCGGGAGACGGTTGCCCTTGCAGCACCGATTTATGCTTTGATTTTTCTTTTTCTAGTTCCAGCTGCTTCAAGCGCACTATTAGCTGGGCTAGTTGTAATTGCAGTAATAACTCCAGGATTCATCTCGTGATTACCTTCTCTAGCGTCTCCTTGATCTATCCCAACGCGCAGCGAACGATTGTGGAAGACATATCTTTTACAGTTAATGAGGGAGAGTTACTTCTTCTAATAGGCCACACTGGAGCAGGTAAGAGCTCGCTTCTCAAACTAATCAATGGCCTTATCCCGCATCACACTGGAGGAATTCTCACCGGCGAAATTAGTGTGGCTGGAAGAAGTACTAGAGCGTTAAAGCCTGGTGAGTTGGCAGATGTAGTAGGAATCGTTGGCCAAAATCCAGTTAATGGTTTTGTTTCAGACATCGTTGAAGATGAGATCGCTTTTGGCCTTGAGAGCCTTGGAATTGCCCCGGAGATCATGCGAAAGCGCGTTGAAGAAGTTTTAGATCTCCTTGCACTAGCTCCCTTGAGAAGAAGAAATATCTCAGAGCTAAGTGGCGGCGAGCAGCAGAGAGTGGCAATAGCTGCAGCCCTTGTTACAAATCCAAAAGTTCTCCTTCTTGATGAACCAACGAGCGCCCTTGATCCAATTGCAGCAGAGGAGGTCCTCTCCATTCTCCATCGCCTGGTTCACGATCTTGGACTTACGGTGATTTTGGCAGAACATAGACTAGAGAGAGTTATTGGATTTGTTGATCGAATTATTCTGATCCACGGAGATGGCTCAGTTGACCTGGGACCTGCAAGGCAGATATTAACTAGCTCTCCAATTGCCCCTCCCCTAGTTGAGTTAGCAAAGAAATTGGAGCTTGGTGAAATACCGCTCTCAATTCGTGAATTTCGCAAAATTGCCCCAGAAATATCTGAAGCGCCAACCAAGGCCATTGAGAAACTTAACGGAGATGCAATATTAACTATTAACTCTGTCAGCGCTTCATATGATCAAGATCAGTCAAGTAAAGCTCTTGACGATGTAAATATTCAAATAAGTGGGGGCGAGATTGTCGCGCTAATGGGAAGAAATGGCGCAGGAAAGACCACCTTACTTAAATGCGCGGTTGCTCAAGCTCCCCTTACTAAAGGTGAGGTTAGAGTAAATCAGAGAGATCCCAAGAGTTTTACAGATAAAGAGTTAATAAGATTCGTTGGATATATCCCGCAAGATGCAGGCGATCTTCTCTACGGCCAATCAATAAAGCAAGAATGTGATTTAGCTGATCTTGATAATGAAGTTGAGCCTGGAACTACCCTTGCTGTTTATCAAGAGTTGATGAAGATTCCAAGCCTTAATTCACATCCAAGAGATATTTCAGAGGGGCAGCGCCTTGGCCTTGCACTAAGCATCATCCTCTCTGCGCAGCCAGCTCTAGTCATACTCGATGAACCAACTAGAGGTCTTGATTATGAAGCTAAGAAAGTGCTTATAAAGATACTAAAGCAGATTGCCTCAAGCCTTGATCGCGCAGTGTTGATATCAACTCATGATGTCGAACTAGTTGCTGAGGTGGCAGACCGGGTTATTTTTCTTGCAGATGGTGAGGTAATTGCAGATGGAAGCAGTAGAGAAGTGCTTAAAGCCTCCCCTGCCTTTGCCCCGCAAGTTTCTAAAGCTCTTCCCAATAACAGCTGGCTCTCACTAAGCGATGTAGAAAGATGTCTAAGTGAGAAAAACTAGAGCTACCGCTTCAATACTTTCCTGGCTTCCAATATTTATTGGATCTACTCTCGGCCTTCTTTCATTTACCTGGCCGCTCTTTATTCCTGAGAGTGATTTCTTTCTATTAAGGCCAGACCCTGCTCGATTCTTAGCTTTATTTATCGCATTTCTAGCAGTTCTAGTGATTTCAGTGGAGATATCAAGAGGGGCTCTGGATAGCAAGATTGTTGCACTACTTGGAGTTCTCGCCGCCTTAATAGCAGCCCTGCGGCTAGTGGGAGCTGGAGCTGTGGGCGTTGAACCGATGTGGTTTCTCCTAATTATTTCAAGCTACATATTTGGATCAAAGTTTGGATTCTCACTTGGAGTTATCTCGATGGCAGTCTCTGCAGTTATTAGCGGAGGTATTGGACCTTGGCTCTCATTTCAAATGCTGGCTGCGGGGTGGATTGGGTTATTTGCTGGTTTATTTTCCAAGCAGATCAACAAACGATTTGAAATAATCACACTTGTAGCAATTGGAGTCATCAGCTCACTTCTCTTTGGTGCGCTCATGGATCTCCAGCTCTGGCCTTGGATTGCATCGACTAATACTCAGTTAGGTTTTATCGCCGGCGCACCGCTTATGGAGAATCTCTCACGCTTTCTAACGTTTCACTTAGCAACAGCTATGGCATGGGATATCCCAAGAGCTATCACTACCGCCCTTTTGATCGTTCTAAGCGCCAGGGCTCTACTGGCATCACTTTCAAGAGCCGCAATGAGAATGGGTCTTACTTCACCTTCGATGGTTGAAAAGGTAAACGCTTAATCACTCCTTGGCTTAAACGGCCTCGTATATCGATAAATACCTGGCTTTCAAGTGGAATCTGACTATCAAATAGTCCTAGAGCGATGCCACTCTTTAACGAGGGTGAGAAGGTGCCACTTGTTACATAACCAATTTTCTTGCCATCGATATCTTTGATTTCCATCCCAGCTCTAGGAATACCGCGATCGTTAAGCAAAATTGCTGCAAGCCTTCTATGTTTCTTTTCTGCGCGTTGCTTTTCAAGAACGCTCTTTCCCCAGAACTCTTTATCAAATGCCACAGCCCATGAAGCACTTGCCTCCACCGGAGTTATATCAGTTGAGAGTTCATGGCCATGAAGGGCATATCCCATCTCAGTTCTTAAAGTATCGCGAGCGCCAAGTCCTGCAGGAAGTCCGGAATACTTCTTTACTTTCTCTAGAAGTAAGTCCCAGATTTTTCTCGCATTTGCCCAAGAGGTGAGAATTTCATAGCCATGCTCTCCGGTATATCCGGTTCGACAGATGATTAGCGCTTCGGAGTCCAGCTGAATTTCCATAAATGACATGTATTCAAGATTTACATCTACACCAAGATCTTTTAAGACATCAAGAGATTTAGGGCCTTGAAGAGCAAAGAGGGCATAACGTTCATGTAAATTCTTAATCTCAAGAGTGCTTGGCGACTCTTTACTTACCTGATCTAAAACTTGCTGGCAGTTAGCAGCATTTGGAATGAGTAGAAAATGGGCGCTTGAGTAGCGATAAATGATTAGATCATCAATTACTCCACCGTTATCTCTCTGACAGAGAAGAGTGTATTGAGCTTGACCATCTGAGATTTTTCTCAAGTCATTAGTAAAAATCGAATTTAAGTAATCCAGGGCCCCCTCACCTATTACTGAAGCTTTACCAAGATGGGAGACATCAAAGAGGCCCACAGTATTTCTCACCGCATTATGCTCATTTAAAACCCCACCACCATTTGCTGCGGGGTATTCGATCGGCATCTGCCATCCCCCAAAATCAGCGACTTTGGCCCCAGAATCAAGATGGAACTGGTGTAATGGCGAATATTTGCTCACTCCAATAACCTAGCCCAATGCCTACAACATTGCCCACTATCTCAGCCTCCGATAACTCAGTAATAGATGAAGTCCTAGTTCTGGGCTTTGCTCTAGATAAAAAAAGTAAGAAGTTTTCTATATTAAGCGGCGAGCTTCGAGTAGATCAGGGACCACTGCTTCAAGCCCTAACTGATCTTGGGGCAAGTGGGGCAAGTGATGAGGTAATAAAGCTTCCTGGAAGTGCAAGTAAGTTAATTCTTTTAACAGCGCTAACTCCTAAGGCCGATGGCTCAATTGCCCATGAAGTATTGCGAAGAGCTGCCGGAGCTGCTGCAAGATCTCTTGCCGGAACTACCTCAGCAACTTTTGCTCTGCCACAAGCTTCAAAACAAGATTTTCGAGCAATAGCTGAAGGAGCCCTACTTGGCGCTTATACCTTTGATGAATTTAGAGGAAGTTCGAAGGCTGATAGAAAACCCGCGCTCAAGAAAATCACGATTTACTCGAAGAAGGCAAAAGATAAGAGTTACCTTCAAGGAATCAAGCGCGCCGAGATAATTGCTAAATACACCCACCTAACAAGAGATTTGATCAATACTCCGCCGAGTCATCTAACTCCAGATTCTTTTTCACTTCGATTTAAAAAGCTAGCTGCATCACTTGGCGTTAAAGTTGAAATACTTAATGAGAGTCAACTAATTAAAGGCGGTTATGGCGGAATAATTGGCGTAGGCCAAGGTTCTGCTAATCCTCCTCGTTTACTTCGCCTCTCCTATAGCGGCAAAGGCGCTAAGAAGCGTTATGCATTTATTGGAAAAGGAATCACATTTGATACTGGAGGTCTTGCCCTGAAGCCTGCTCAAGGTATGGAGGCGATGAAATCTGATATGAGTGGAGCAGCTGCAGTCTGCGCTGCGGTATTAGCAATTGCTGAACTAAGGCTTCCAATTCATATCGATGCTTGGGCGGCCCTGGCAGAAAATATGGTCAGCGATAAAGCAACCAGGCCAAGCGATATCATCACAATTTATGGTGGTAAAACCGTTGAAGTTTTAAATCCAGATGCAGAGGGTCGCCTAGTTCTTGCTGATGCCATGGTTCGCGCAGCAGAGGTTGGAAAGAAAGCTGGCGGTCTTGATGGGATGGTCGATGTTGCAACTCTTACCGGAGCTCAGGTCGTTGCACTTGGAACCAGGACAAGTGCGGTAATGACAAACAATGAGAGTTTTAGAGAGCAATTCTTAACTCTTGCAGAAATTACTGGAGAGGCATTCTGGCCAATGCCGCTACCAGAGGAGCTACGAGCATCTCTTGATTCACCAGTTGCTGATATGGCAAATATTGGTGATCGAATGGGCGGGATGTTAGTTGCTGGGCTCTTTCTAAGAGATTTTGTTGATTCAGAGCTTCCTTGGCTCCATCTAGATATCGCAGGCCCCGCCTATAACGAGGCAAAAGCACATGGATATACCCCAGTTGGCGGAACAGGTGTCGCACTTCGCACTTTAGTAGCCCTTGCTGAGTCATCGGCTGCCAAGTAATGCTGGCAAGATAGGCTCATTGAAAAATAGTTATAGGAAGGTTTGATGTGGCAGATTTCGATCTAGTAGTTCTCGGTGGTGGTAGCGGTGGCTATGCCTGCGCACTACGAGCAGCCCAATTAGGGTTAAAGGTTGCCTTAATAGAGAAAGAGAAACTCGGCGGAACCTGTCTACATAGAGGATGTATTCCAACTAAAGCTTTGCTTCATGCTGGCGAGATTGCAGATGGCGCGCGGCACTCTGCTGAATTCGGAGTGAAAGCTGAATTTCACTCCATGGATATGGTCGCAGTAAATGCCTATAAAGATGGTGTTATCTCAAAGCTTCATAAAGGTCTGCAGGGTTTAGTTAAGTCTAGAAATATCACCTACGTTGAAGGTGAAGGAAAATTAGTTTCAGCAACAACGGTCAAGGTTGGCTCTGAGAGCTACAGTGGAAAGAATGTTGTTCTAGCAACAGGTTCTTATGCAAAGAGTCTTCCTGGGCTTGATATCGATGGAAAGCAAGTGATCACTAGCGATCAAGCGATTCATATGGGATATGTTCCTAAATCTGTAATAGTTCTCGGCGGCGGAGTCATTGGCTGCGAATTTGCCTCAGTATGGAAATCATTTGGCGCAGAGGTGCGAATCATTGAGGCCCTGCCACATCTAGTTGCCCTAGAGGATGAATCATCTAGTAAGGCCTTGGAGCGCGCCTTTAGAAAACGTGGAATCAATTTTGAACTGGGAGTTAAATTCAAAAGCGTGAGTAAGAGCCCATCCGGAGTTGAAGTTCTGCTTGAAGATGGAAAGAGCTTTGCTGCTGATCTTTTGCTTGTTGCAGTCGGACGAGGCCCAACATCATCTGGACTTGGATATGAAGATGTTGGAGTCAAGATGGATCGCGGCTATGTGTTAGTAGATAACAAATGTCGCACCAACATAAAGGGTGTTTGGGCTGTTGGAGATTTAATTCCTACTCTGCAACTAGCTCATGTAGGTTTTGCTGAAGGAATAATGGTCGCTGAAGAAATTGCGGGCCTTAATCCACGGCCGATTGATTACGACGGCGTTCCAAGAGTTACTTATTCAGAGCCTGAAGTTGCATCCGTAGGGCTAACAACTGCTGAGGCAAAAAAGCGGGGCATTGAAATAAAAGAGCTCAATTATGATTTAGCTGGCAATGGAAAGGCTCAGATTCTAAAAACTGCTGGAGCAATAAAATTAGTTGCTGATAGCTCCGGAACAGTTATTGGCATACATATGGTTGGTTCAAGAGTTGGCGAACTCCTTGCAGAGGCACAATTGATATTTAATTGGCAGGCTGATGCTGATGATGTTGCTAAACATCTCCATGCCCATCCAACCCTCTCTGAGGCGATGGGTGAGGCTCATATGGCCCTTGCTGGAAAGCCGCTTCACGCTCATGGCTAGAGAGTTTCGGTTAGGCTTTTTATCATCAGATGGATTGCTCGTTAGAATGAGTATTAGATACCAACAAAGGGGCGTTTAGAGAAAATGTCAATTTCAGTAAAGATGCCGGCTCTCGGTGAGAGCGTAACTGAGGGAACTGTTACTCGTTGGCTAAAAGCCGAAGGTGATCAAGTTGCACTCGATGAACCGTTACTCGAGGTCTCAACCGATAAAGTCGATACTGAAATTCCATCACCTGCTGCCGGTAAATTAGAGAAGATTTTAATTCCAGTAGATAGCGTCGTTGCTGTCGGAACTGAACTTGCTCTAATCGGAGATGGCGCATCATCACCAAGTGCTACAGTTGCAGCTGCTCCAGCGCCAACACCTGCTCCTGCACCAACACCAGCGCCTGCACCAGTTGTGCAAGCACCGATTGTTCAGGCCCCCGTTGTGCAAGCACCTGTTGCTCCAGTGGTTGCAGTTGAAAGACCAGTTCCTGCTCCGCCAAAGACTCCGCCGCCACTTCTTCCAAAACCTACAGCTGGATCTGTGCTTGATGATTCCTATGTAACTCCAATTGTTAGAAAGCTTGCCAGTGAAAATGGCGTTGATCTCTCTCGAGTAAGCGGCACTGGAGTTGGCGGAAGAATTCGCAAAGAAGATGTTATGGCAGCTGTATCTCGCCCAACTCAAGCGGCTGCCTCAGCTGCAGCGCAAACTTTTTCTGCTCCAAGTGAAGTTCGCACCCAATCTGTTGCGGTATCCCCGCTTCGTGGCACAACAGTTAGCATGTCAAGACTTAGAAAAGTTATTGCTGCAAGAATGCTTGAATCCCTATCCGTTAGCGCCCAGCTAACAACAGTTATTGAAGTTGATATCACCAAGATTGCTCGTCTGCGCGAAAAAGCTAAAGCAACCTTTGAAGGTCGCGAAGGTGTGAAATTAACTTATCTGCCATTTTTTGCAGTGGCAGTGTGTGAAGCGCTTAAACAACATCCAGTTGTAAATGCTTCAGTAGAGGGCGATCAGATTACTTATCATGGAGCCGAACACCTAGGTATTGCAGTGGATACTGAGCGCGGTCTATTAGTCCCAGTGATTCGTGATGCTGGAGATCTAAATATGGGCGGCATTGCAAGAAGAATTGTTGATGTCGCTTCAAGAACTAGAGATAACAAGATCTCGCCAGATGATTTAGGTGGCGGCACATTTACCATCACAAATACTGGATCCCGAGGAGCACTCTTTGATACTCCGATAATTAACCAGCCTCAGGTAGCAATCTTGGGAGTTGGCGCTGTTGTTAAGCGCCCAATGGTTGTTAAGGGAGAAGATGGCGGAGAGACAATCGCTATTCGTTCCATGGTCTATCTTGCACTTTCCTACGATCATCGAATTGTCGATGGCGCAGATGCTGCAAGATTCTTAACTACTCTTAAAGACCGTCTAGAAGAGGGTCGTTTCGAATCTGATCTAGGGCTCTAAATGTCCCTGCCACAGCGCATCGCCATCACCGGTGCTTCGGGATTGATTGGTACGGCGCTTGTCGGCCATCTCAAGTCTGAAGGCCACACGGTTCAAAAACTTGTAAGACGAAAAGTCGTCTCCCCTGATGAAGTCTTCTGGGATCCCCGAAGTGGAGATATTGATTTAGCAGCCCTTGATGGCGTCGATGCAATTATTCACCTTGCTGGCGCAAATGTTGGCGATAAGAGATGGACTAAGAAATATCGCGCAGAGATTCTAAATTCTCGGCTCCTTGGCACCACAACAATTGCTAACGCTGTTTCAAATCTTAAGCCTGATGTTTTTATCTCAGCTAGTGCCATTGGTTGGTATGGCGAGACTGGTAATAGAGCAGTGAGTGAATCTGATCGACCTGGAGATGATTTTTTAGCAGCCGTTTGCAAGCAGTGGGAGGCAGCAGCTGACCTTGCCACAAACACTAGAGTTGTAAAGATTAGAACCGGATTAGTTCTAGATTCAACAGGTGGAGCGTTAGGAAAGATGCTTCCTCTATTTAAGTTTGGCGTTGGCGGAAAATTAGGTAGTGGAAAGCAATGGTGGTCGTGGATCACACTTCATGATCTTGTTGAGGCAATCTGCTTTCTATTGGAGAAGCCAGTAAGTGGGGCAGTAAATCTCACCGCTCCAAATCCAGCAACGAATCAAGAATTTACTTCAGCCCTTGCAAGAGCGCTGAAGCGCCCTGCACTAATTCCAGTTCCAGGCTTTGCCCTCAAAATCGCCCTTGGAGGATTTTCAAGTGAAGTTCTAGGCTCAAAGAAGGTTTTGCCAACTGCGCTATTAGATGCTGGTTTTAATTTTGATTATCCTCACTTAGCTCCAGCGCTCAGTGCGTTACTTGCCGAGTAGTCCTCACCTAATACTTATCTGGCGCGCTTGATCAATAATTCTGGCAACGCTCAGTGATAGCTCTCTACTGACAGGAAGTTCACCGCCATATTCAATAGCAAGTCTCACCTCGTTATAGAAAGCTGGATAGAAACCAGGCTCTCCTTGATAAGAGTATGAATCGCTACCCTTATAAATTTTTGCGCTACTTGTAATCTCATCGCCATCTATCCACTGGCCAGCTTGGGCTCTAAATCCCTTTCTTAAAATCTCCTCCTGCTTATCAAGATCAGTAATTACCAAACTGGCCTTATCGCCATTAAGCCGAATCTTTGGCCCAGGGTTTCCACTTATGGCGCTGGCGGAGAGATAGGAATCAACGCCGTTATCGTGCTTTAAAACCAGAAGTACATCATCATCACTTGTGCCGCGAACGCTTCTTACACTTGAAAATACCAACTCAGCTGGGCCAAACCAATCAAGAGCAGTTGATACTAAATGGCTTTGCAAATCAAGTAGTAGCCCGCCGCCAGCTTCAAAAGAGGTGTTCTCGCGCCAAGCTAGAGGATTAATCTCTGGTCTAAATCTTTCAAACCTTGACTCGAGACGAAAAATATTTCCAATTTCTCCCTGCTCGATTATTTTCTTTATGGTTAAGGAATCAGAGTCCCAGAGTCGATTGAAGAATACCGTTAAGAGCACACCGCTTTGCTCAGCTGCATCATAAAGACTAAGGGCCTCGTAGTAATCCCGTCCCATGGGTTTATCAACAACTGTATTGATTCCAGCTCTAATTGAAGCAAGTGCGTGCTCGCTATGAAATTCATTTGGCGATGCCACAACAATTAAATCTAGATCTTCTGCGACTAACTCATCAATTGAATTAACTATTACTGCATTTGGAAAGTCTTGATGGGCAGCAGCTTTTTTCTCAAGCGATCTCGCACATATTGCTGTTACATGAAATCCAGCAGCAAGAAGTGTTGGACCGTGGAAATAGCGACCAGCTAATCCATAGCCAATTATTCCTGCCTTCATTTAGCGAGAGTTTAGTTCTCTTGATGTTGCAGCTTTGATGGCCACCAGATCTTTGGTCCAATTACTCGCACCAAAGCTGGAACCAAAAGTGAGCGAACAATGATGGTGTCTAGAAGCACACCAAATGCGACAGCAAATCCAAGCTCTGCTAAGAAAACCAGTGGCAAGATGCCAAGAACTCCAAAGGTTGCTGCAAGAACTATTCCGGCTGAGGTGATAACCCCGCCAGTAACAGTTAAGCCTTTGATGATTCCTGCCCTGGTTCCAATCTTTAACGACTCTTCTCTAACCCTAGTCATTAAGAAGATGTTGTAATCAATGCCTAGTGCAACTAGGAATATGAAGGCAAAAAGCGGGAAGGCTGCATCAGTTCCAGCAAATCCAAAGACATTATCAAAGACCAGGGCGCAGACTCCAAGAGTTGCAGCAAAGGAGAGAACTACAGTTCCTAATAAGAGCGCCGCTGCCAGAATACTTCTCAGCAAGAAGCCAAGGATCACAGCAATTAGAAGAAGCACAATAGGAATAATTACTCGATTATCTCTACGAGATGATTGATCGACGTCATAGCCGATTGCGCTCTGTCCACCTACCAAAATATTGGGATTAACTGCCTTTGCAGCTTGGCGAATTAAGGGAATGCTCTCTTTGCCTTCAGCGGAATCAGGAGCAACCTTTAAGGTGGCATAGAGCACTACTTTTCCATCAACTACTTTAAGTTCAGAAGTTGGCCGCTGTGTAACTGGATCTACATTTGTTAGCGGCACTACAGATGCAACGTTTAAAACCCGTCCAATTGCTGCTGCAGCAGAGGCGATATCTGCTTGATCCACAACAATTTCAACTGGAGTTCCCTCACCACTTGGGAAATGCTCTCCTAGCTTTTCTAGTCCAATAACTGAATCAGTTCGAGTAGTAAAGGCTTCACTCTGTGAGAGTCCATCAGATTTCAAAGTGATAGAAAATCCAGCAAAGATAAGCAGCGCAAGTGCTGTGCTGATCCAAACAGCCTTTGGGCGACGATCAACCAAACTTCCAACTCTTGCCCAGAGCCCCGAGAGTTTCTCATCAACATCACCAACGCGTGGAATCTTTGGCCAGAAAATCCAGCGACCAAAGACAATTAATAAAGCTGGAAGTAGAGTCAAAACTGCAAGCATTGAAGATGCGATTCCAATTGATCCAACAGGGCCAAGGCCGCGATTACTTGAAAGGTCGCTTAGTAGCAGAACCATAAGTCCGGCAATAACAGTTGATCCTGAAGCGATGATTGGCTCTACAACCCCGCGCAGTGCAATCCTCATCGCTTCAAATCTAGATTGATGTTCGTGGAGCTCTTCGCGATAACGGGCAATTAATAACAATGCATAGTCAGTGGCGGCTCCCAGAACTAAAACATCAAGAATTCCTTGGGTCTGGCCATTTAGATCAATAATGTCTTCTCTTGCCAGGTAATACACAATCATCGTGGCGATACCTAGCGCGCTTGCTGCGGTAAATAACGGCAATATCCAAAGCACTGGAGAGCGATAAACTACAATAAGAATAATCGCCACGACTATCAGAGTTGTCTGCAATAGCCTGGTATCGATGGAACCAAAGGCTTCAAATAGATCTGCAAATAATCCGGCAGGACCCGTTACATGGGTGGTAATTCCTGCGGAAGTGAACTCTTTCTCCATATCTTCTCTAATGAATTCGATAATCTTTGGAAAGATTGGCTCGCCATCAATATTGGCATCAGCAACTGCGAAATCCAGTTGTGCATTTATCAAGATTGCCTTGCCATCTGCCGATGGAATTGGAGTTAGCGGAACTCCCCTGGCAAAGTAGGTACTCAATGGCTTTCCAGTAGCAGGAAGGGTTTTACTTAGCAGCGTAGCTGAATACTGATTCACTCTCGCAAAGGCTTGAGCATTGGTAGCAGGGTTTAAATCTCCAAGTAATAAGAGCAGTGCTGGAAATAGTTGATCATCCTGCGATGAGAACTTAACCAATACCTCGCCAGCGATAGTTGATTCGGCGCTATCGGGCAAGAAGGCAGAATTGTCATTTTCTTGGACTGTAGAAATCTTGGAGAATGCTCCCCCAGCAAAGCCGCCAATTGATAGCCAGACTAAAATTGAGACCATCGCTATCCATAATGCCTTGCGACCCTTTACGCCAGATTTCTTCCTCTCGCTCAATACTTCCTGACTCACAGCATCTCCTTGTAATCTCGCACCTCGATAGTTTTGGGGTGATTTTGGCTACTGTCAACCCATATTCTTTAAGCCTTAGGAGCGTAATTCTACCGCTCATTGCGCCAAGAACTGCGCTATAAAGTTAGGCTCTACCTATGATTTCACAAGCCCTGGCAAGCACGAGAGAAGAAGTCTCGACTATCAATTGCCAAAGCCTTGGATTAATTGATTACGAAGAGGCGCTAGCAATTCAGCGCCAACTTCACCAAGAGGTTGTAGAAGAGATGAGTGCTAGCTCACTTCTTTTGCTACAGCATCCACCGGTATTTACTGCCGGGCGAAGAACGCTAGATAGTGAGCGACCAATTGATGGCTCAAAGGTAATTGATGTTGATAGAGGTGGAAAAATCACATTCCATGGCCCAGGACAAATTGTGGGATATCCAATCGTTAAATTAAAAAAGCCAAATGATGTTGTCGGATTTGTTAGACAGCTTGAGAAAGCTTTGATTCAAATCTGTCAGGACTTCAACATTGAAGGGCAAACATATTGCGAGCGATCTGGCGTTTGGGTTCGCGATGAAAAAGGCGATCGAAAGATTGCGGCCATTGGAATCAGAGTTGCAAAGGGCGTAACGATGCATGGCTTTGCGCTAAATGTTAACCCCGACCTTAGCTACTTTGACCGGATTATCCCCTGCGGAATTGCCGATGCGCAGGTTACTTCAATGGAGAGAGAATTGAATCGAAGTATTTCAGTTGAGCAAGTTCAAGAAGTCGTAGCGGCGCGAATGAAACAATCACTTGGTCAGGTGAGTCAATAATGCTTGCCCCTGATGGACGTAAGTTATTAAGAATTGAGGCGCGCAATGCCGAAACCCCCATTGAGCGAAAGCCAGAATGGATTAAGACAAAGGCAAAAATGGGACCGCAGTACAGCGCGCTTCGATCTCTTGTTGCCAAAGAAGGTTTACATACTGTCTGCCAAGAGGCGGCTTGTCCTAACATCTATGAATGCTGGGAAGATAAAGAAGCCACATTTTTAATCGGCGGCAGCGCCTGCACAAGAAGGTGCGATTTCTGCAATATCGATACCGGAAAACCTGAAGCCTTGGATAGAGATGAACCGAGAAGAGTTGCCGAGTCGGTAGCAACGATGGGACTTAAATATGCCACCGTTACCGGTGTTGCAAGGGATGATCTAGAGGATGAAGGAGCCTGGCTCTATAGCGAAACTATCCGCCAGATTCATCAAGTAGTTCCTGGGTGCCTGGTTGAAATGCTGGCCCCTGACTTTTCAGCAAAGCCTGAGCTTTTAAGTGAAGTATTTGAAAGTAGGCCTGAGGTATTTGCTCATAACCTTGAAACTGTTCCAAGAATATTTAAAAGAATTAGACCTGCATTTGATTACGAGAGATCTTTAAGCGTTATTACTCAGGCAAGAGACTTTGGCCTGATTACCAAGTCAAATCTAATTCTTGGCATGGGAGAGGAGCGAAGTGAAATATCGCAGGCGCTCCTTGATTTAAGAAGCGCAGGCTGTGAGTTAATCACCATCACTCAATATTTAAGGCCATCTAATCTGCATCACCCTGTTGAAAGATGGGTTAAGCCGCAGGAGTTTGTTGAATTAGCAAAAGAGGCAGAGGAGTTAGGTTTTCTTGGAGTGATGAGTGGACCGCTTGTGAGATCAAGTTATCGAGCAGGAAGGTTATATAAGCAAGCCATCGCTGCCCGTCAAGGGATTTCAAATGGCTGATCTGGTCTATCCCCCAGTTATAAAACTAGTTCGTGCGTTTTGGAAGTATCTAGATCTGCGATTCACTTTTTACGGACAGAGTCATATTCCAAATAAGGGTCCAGCAATTCTTGCTATGAATCATGTTGGCTATCTTGATTTTGCACTAGCTGGAACAGCCTTTCTTCCCACTTCCCGCTTAGTTAGATTTATGGCAAAGAAAGAAATCTTTGATCATCCAATAGCCGGTCCGCTAATGCGCGGTATGAAACATATCAGCGTTGATCGAAGTAATGGCGCCCCTTCTTTTCTTGCAGCTCTTAAGGCTCTTGATAAAGGTGAGATCGTTGGTGTTTTTCCGGAAGCAACGATTTCTCAAAGCTTTGAGCTTAAAGATATGAAGAGCGGCGTTATTCGCCTAGCTATGGAATCTGGCGCTCCAATCCTTCCGATGGTGATTTGGGGCTCGCAGCGAGTGTGGAGCAAGAAGTTGCCGAAGAACTTGTCTCGAAGCAGTATCCCTATCTTTATTTCCATTGGGCCACTTCGATATATCAAGAAAGGCACTGATATCGATAGAGAGCTCGCCGCTCTTAAAGAAGCGATGGCTAAATTACTAAATCAAGTTCAGAGTGATTATCCTGACCCCCATAAGGGCGCTAGATGGGCGCCAGCAAGGCTCGGTGGAAGCGCTCCAAGCCCTGCAGAACTTGAAGATAAGAAAAGAAATAAAAAGGAGAGTTGAGAGATGTTTGGTAGAAAGAAGAAGGATCCCAACGCTCCTAAGAAAGTCAGATTTAAAACGATTCGCGATGCTTACTCCCTTGCTCGCAAGCATTACAAGTTTGTCTCTCTCCGCTGCCTCGCTGTCTTTGCGCCACTTTGGGGCGCAGGAATTGGAATTGGAGCCTTCTTTGACCGACCAGGTTATGCAGCTTTTCTAACCTTTCCACTCGCTTTTCTTGGCGCTTTCTTTTACTTTACGCGACTTGCCGGAAATGCTGCCTACGCATCAATTGAGGGACAGCCTGGCGCTGGAGCCAGTGTTTTAATGTCAATTCGTAAAGGCTGGACCATTACTCCAGCAGTAAATGTTAATAAGAACCAAGATATGGTTCATCGCGCAGTTGGTAAAGCTGGAGTAGTTCTAGTTGGCGAAGGTGGCCATGCACTTAGATCCCTGCTTACAGATGAGAAGCGAAAGATGGAGCGCTTTGCCCCAGGTGTTCCTATCCATGAAATAGTAATTGGAAATGAAAAAGATCAAGTCTCGGTTCGAAAACTACAGAAGAGAATGAAAAAATTTCCTAAAAAGCTCTCAACAGTTCAGGTGCGAGAGCTGCGAGCAAGACTTAAATCAGTTGGCGGGCTTAATATTCCGCTTCCAAAAGGTCCCATGCCTAAGAACATGAGGATGCCTAAGCCTCGTTAAGCTCGTTTCTTACTAACTCTCATTACAACAGACTTAGCAGCACGGTCATGTAGACCCCTGCCATCTTTATCAGTAACAACAGCTGGAATAACAAGTGCTATGAGGATTGTGCGAAGCAGAATTGGCCCCGGGCGTAGGAAGAGATTATCTGGCCAACTTAAAACTCTTAAGCCCATAACTCTCTGTCCTGCAGATGCCCCGCCAAGTGATGTAAGTAGGGAAACCTCTAAAACAAAAACTCCAAGGCGAAACAGCGATGGTCCAAGCGCGCTTGCTTGCAAGGGATAAACCAGAGCCGCAGTAAATGATGCAATAGCCCAATCAATGCATAGCGCCAGCACTCGCCGGCCAAGTCCTGCCCGTTCCATAGGCTCAACCTAACTAAAAAAGCTCCCTTAGGCCCGTTTTATGAAACATAGCCGTAACCCACCGGTTATGGATATTTCACCGCCCTAGCCTAGGTTTGGGCCATTGCTAGAGAGCTCAACGTGGAGCTAAAGATGAAGAAAAACCTCAGGAGAGAAATGTTTAAAAATTCTGCAGAAGTTTTGAATTACATAAAGAAAGAAAATGTTGCACTTGTTGATGTTCGCTTCACCGATCTGCCTGGTCTGCAGCATCACTTCAACGTTCCCGTTTCGCAATTTACTGAAGATGTCTTTAAAGATGGTCTGATGTTTGATGGTTCCTCAATTAGAGGTTTCCAATCTATTCATGAATCAGATATGAAACTTCTTCCAGCACCAGAGACAGCATTTATTGATCCATTTAGAACTGAAAAAACTTTAGTTCTTCATTTCTCAGTAGTAAATCCTAATGATAACTCGGCATATAGTAGAGACCCACGCCAGATTGTTAATAAGGCAGTGGAATATATGAGATCTACTGGAATTGCAGATACCGCATACTTTGCTCCTGAGGCTGAGTTCTATGTCTTTGATCGCGTTAAATTCCAAACACGTATGAATACCGGCTTCTATGAAGTTGATTCATATGAAGGAGCTTGGAATACTGGAATTGATGATGATCCAGATGGCACACCAAATCGTGGCTATCGCACCAGAATTAAAGGCGGGTATTTCCCAGTCTCTCCAACTGATCAATTTGCTGATCTGCGCGATCAGATGGTTATGAATCTTGCCAAAGTTGGTCTTGATGTAGAGCGCGCACACCATGAAGTTGGAACTGCAGGTCAGATGGAGATCAACTATCGCTTCAATGACATCCTTCATGCCGGCGATGATCTAATGAAGTTTAAATACATCATTAAGAACACTGCTTGGGCTGCTGGAAAGACTGTGACCTTTATGCCAAAGCCACTCTTTGGCGATAATGGCTCTGGAATGCATGTTCACCAATCACTTTGGAAAGATGGCAAACCACTTATGTGGGGCGATGGTTATGCAAATCTTTCTGATACTGCGCGCTGGTATATCGGAGGTCTTCTCAAGCATGCTCCTTCACTACTTGCGTTTACCAACCCAACCGTGAACTCTTATAAGCGTCTTGTTCCAGGATATGAAGCTCCAGTAAATCTTGTTTACTCAGCTCGTAACCGCTCAGCCTGTATCCGTATCCCAATTACAGGATCTAGCCCTAAGGCAAAGCGCATTGAGTTCCGATGCCCAGATCCATCTTCAAATCCATATCTTGCATTTGCTGCGATCTTGATGGCCGGCCTTGATGGAATCACAAATAAGATCGAACCACCAAAGCCAGTCGATAAAGATCTCTACGAATTAGAGGGAGCCGAAGCTAAGGCAATTGCCCAAGTACCTGGCTCGCTAGATGCTGTTATCGATAATCTTGAAGGAGATAACGACTTCTTAACTCGCGGCGGAGTCTTTACTAAAGACTTGATCGATACCTGGATTGATTGGAAGCGTAAGTCAGAAATTGATTACGTACGCTTGCGTCCTCATCCAGCAGAGTTTGAACTCTATTACGATATCTAAACTCAAGAGTTAGAAGAGAGGGTCTGCTTAGGCAGGCCCTCTTTTTTTATTCTAAGTTCTTCAATCTTTGCAGAAGTGTTGGATGAGTGTAATTGAATGCCACATAAGCAGGATGGGGCGAGAGATTTGCAAGGCTATCGGTGGAGATTTTGCTTAAAGCACTTCGCATAGGTTCAACTTTATAGCTTTGTTTAGCAAAGGTATCGGCCTCATATTCGTTATGACGAGACCAGGTGTTATTTATTAAACCTAGGAAAATACTAAGTGGCGTAAAGAGAATGAAGAATGCTAGCGCTGAGAGATGAAAGCTACTCTCACTTGCCCCTAGTGCGGTTGAGAGCTCCGAATAGCCAAGAAGAAATCCCAAGAGAGCAAAAGTTGCAAAGGTTTGGATATTGCTAAAGATAAACATTGAGAGAGTATGTTTCTTTTTGTAGTGGCCTATTTCATGGGCTAAAACAGCAATGATTTCTGTAGTGGTAAGTTTCTCAATTAAGGTATCAAATAAGACAATGGTCTTGCTTGAACCAAGTCCACTAAAAAAAGCATTTGCCTTCGATGATCTCTTCGAGCCATCCATTACAAATAGGCGACCTAAGTTATAGCCTTGTGAAGCGCAATACTTTTCAATTCCTTGCTTTAGTGGTCCATCTTTAATTGGCTCTAATTTATTAAAAAGCGGTAGGATTAATGTTGTTCCAAACATAAACATTAGAAGCGAGAAGACGGCTAAAAGGGCCCAAGCAAGAATCCAGAAATTTCCACCAAGCTGTTGGTAGAACCAGAGAACTGCTGTTAGCAAGCTGCCCCCTATAAGGGTTGCAAGAGCTGCTCCTTTAATAGTGTCTGTGAAAAATACCTTTGGAGTAGTTTTATTAAACCCATATTTCTCTTCAATTTTAAAGGTTCCATAAAGAGTAAATGGAAGGTTTAGCAGATACGAGATAACACTGAGTGAGGCGATAAAGAGCAGGGATACCAAAATCTGATTATCAAAGATGCTCCTTGCCCAATTATCAAGCGATGCAAACCACCCATAGCTAAGGGCAAAGATGAGAATCAGAGTTGAGATAGTTGAAGATATAAAGCCAAAACGGGTCTTCTCTGCGCTGTAACTAATTGACCTCTCCCGCTCCTTGGTATCGTAGAGATGGGCAATCTTGGGATCTAAGGCATTTCTTGCAGTGGATAGGTTTAAGTTATCCAGGATTGATTCGATTACGTAAGCGGCAAGGACTATTACTACTAAGGCAGTTAAAAGCATTTTCTTAGGGTAGCCGATAGGCTCGCCTTATGTGTCGACTCATGGCCTATAGTTCAAAAACCCCAGTCAATCTCCCCGAATTTATGGGCCAGGGCTTTAGCGACTTTCTTAAACTCTCAGAGGTTCATAACGATTCCTGGGGTCTAGCTCTTGCTAATCCAGATAGCGCAACGGTAATTAAAGAAGTGGCAAGCGCCGCATCTAGCGCTAGGTTTAGTGAAGTCATTAGCAATCAAAGCGCGCCAGGGGCTCTACTTCACTTTAGATGGGCCTCCCCTGGCCTTGGAGTCACTCACGAAAATGCACATCCATTTAGCTTTGAAGATATCGCCTTTATCCATAATGGCGCCCTTAGCCCTTATGAAGCTGTTAAATCACTGGTTGCTCCAGAATTTGAATCACTTAGAGAGGGTGATACCGATAGCGAGCTCTTCTTTCTCTATCTTCTAACTGAGATTAAAGCCATTGGATTTGTAGATGGAGTGGTTAAGGGGATAAAGAATCTAAAGCAGAACTTTGATTATAGCTCAATTAATTCCATGATTATCAACTCTGACTACCTAATTGTGGTTAGTGAACATGATCCTTTAAATAAACCAAGTTGGACCGATGATCTCTACTACCAACTGCGCTTTCGCATCGATGAAAACGGTGTTGCAGTTGCCTCCTCAGGCTGGGATCAAAGCGGCTGGATATTGATGGATAATCACTCAATTCTTATTGTTAATCGCCATGATTTAACTCATCAGATTAAGGCAATATAGATTAGTTAGCTGGTTCTTTCTTTATCCGCTCAACTGATACCACCAAGATAACTCCAATCAAAATAATCAATCCTCCGATTGCATATGCGCTAGTGATTAATTCATCAAGAAATATTGCGCCAAGTGCCACTGCAATTATCGGATTAACATAGGCATAAGTTGCAGTAAGTGACACAGGGGCATTAGCAACTAGCCAGAGATATGCGGTATATGCCGCGATTGATCCAAAAAAGACTAGATAGAAAAACCATAGCCAAGACCAGTTGGTTGCATCAAGAAAGTCAGATATCGATTCTCCCTTAATAAATCCTGCCAGTGTCAGAGAGGCTCCCCCAGCCAACATTTCATAGGCAGTAAAGACAAGAGTATTTTTAGGAAGTCGAAACCTTGGAGCTAGAAATGTTCCAAGAGCCCAACCAATATTTCCCAGAAGTACCAAGAGCATAAAGAGAAAGAGCTTGAAATTTTCAATATCGCTAACTGGAGTAATGCTTCCAGGCTTAAGTAGAAGAGCTACCCCAGCAAAACCGATCACTAAACCTAGCCAGGACATTTTTACCAATCGCTCACCAGAGATGGTGCGAAAGATTGCTATCCAGAGCGGAAGCGCTGCAATTATTAGCGCAACAATGCCTGAGGGGACATAAGCCTGGGCTATGGAGACTGTCCCGATACCAAATCCAAGAAGTAAGAAACCCATTAGAAGCGAGCTTTTTAGCTCTGCTCTAGGAATTCTAAGCTCACTACTCCCCTGGCGAAGCGAAATGATTAGAGCAAGAAGTAATCCTGCAATTAAAAAGCGAATCCCCATTGCCAGAAGTGGCGGCATACTCTCGATTACATAGGCAATTGCAAAGTAGGTCGATCCCCAGATGAGATAAACGGTCCAGAGCGAAAGCCAGGTCAGCTGTGACTTTGATATTCCTTGAGACCTCTGAGCGCTCATGGCGCCACCTTAAGGCCTGAAAATAGAGCTTGAGACCTTTTGGCCTTTGCTATGCAAATGCAAATGATTTGCGTTAACATACGCCTATGCATATCCCTGATGGCTTCATCGATATCCCTACCTCTACGGCCTTTGGAACCCTTGCTCTTGCTGGCACCGCAATTGCCTTAAAGAAGGCAAAAACGGAGGTTGATGATCGCACCGCCCCTATGGCTGGGCTGACCGCAGTATTTATCTTTGCAGTTCAGATGCTCAACTTCCCTGTTGCTGCCGGGACTAGCGGCCATCTCCTTGGTGGTGCGCTGGCAATGGTTTTGGTCGGCCCTTATGCCGCATCTCTTGCAATCACTGTGGTCCTTGGCGTTCAAGCTCTCCTCTTTGCCGATGGCGGGTTAACTGCTCTCGGGTTAAATGTATTTAATTTAAGTGTTATCGCAGTGCTTGTCAGTTTTCTTGCCTTTAAATTGATGGTAAAGCTCTTGCCTAAGACAAAATCTGCAATTGCATTAGCTGCAGGAATTGCTGCCTTTGTTTCAGTTCCAATCTCTGCTTCAGCCTTTACTCTGCAATATGCCATTGGCGGAAATGGAACTGCGCCAGTTGAGACGGTTTTCATAGCGATGTTCTCCACGCATCTCTTGATTGGTATTGGCGAAGCTGTAATTACCGCGCTCACAGTCTCAGCAATACTTGCATCAAGATCTGATCTTGTTTATGGCTGGAGCAGAAAAGAAGTTGCGTTGGAGATACGATCCTGATGAATCAGAGTAAGAATAATTTAAAGAAATTCTATGCAATCTTCTTTCTCGCTGCTCTATCTCTCGCAGGGGGACTCTCCTACTACGCATCTTCAAGCCCAGATGGACTAGAAAAAGTTGCTGAGGATGAAGGATTTTTAGAGAGTGCGAAGGATTCAGCTCTTTCAAACTCACCACTTGCTGATTATGGGCTTGCAGGCCTTGATAATGAGCGCCTGAGCGTTGGGATCGCCGGAGTAGTTGGAGTCGTTGTTACAGCCATCATCGCACTTGCGCTATTTACTCTGGTTAAGAAGAGAAACTAAATATTTCACCTAAGACTCATGACCATGGTCATGATGTAGGAGAGCGCCTCTATCTACATCGCCATACCTTCATCCATGACCTGCCGCCTCAAATTAAGATCGTGGCTGCTCTTCTTTTTATATTGGTAGCCGTTGCTACCCCGATAACTAATATCGCCGCTTATATCGCCTACTTTTCACTCATCTGGCTCGCGCTAATAACTGCCAAGATTCCACCATTGACGGTGATTAAGCGCAGCCTGATTGAGATTCCCTTTGTCGCATTTGCTCTCTTGATGCCTTTCTTTGGCCAAGGAGAGAGAGTTGATTTTCTAGGTTTATCTCTCTATCAAGAGGGGATAAATGCTGGCGCAGGAATTATTGCTAAGGCAACTCTTGGAGTGTTAAGCGCAATCCTGCTCTCAGCAACCACCACCGCACGAGAGATTTTGCGAGGACTTGAAATACTCCGCCTTCCAAGCACGCTGGTGCAGATAGCAACATTTATGTTGCGCTATCTCAATGTAGTAACCGATGAGATGGAGCGTATGAGCGTTGCAAGAGCCTCAAGAGGTTTTGATGCTAAGGGAATTAGACATTGGAGAGTTTTAGCTAACTCTGCCGGAGCTCTCTTTATAAGATCATATGAACGCGGCGAGAGAGTTCATCTAGCAATGCTCTCTCGTGGATATGGTGGAGAGCTACCAAAAGAAGAAAGAGAAGAAGTATTACCGCAGCAGATCGCACTTGGCTTAGCTCTTCCACTTCTAGCTCTTACATCCCTACTAATTTCGATCTTGATCTAGTGGAAATGGAAACAAATGTCTGAAAAGAGTTTAGAGGTCTCTGGCCTTGCCTATGCCTATCCTGATGGAAATCAAGCGCTCTATGGAGTCAACCTCTCTATAAATCAGGGAGAGAGAGTTGCGCTGCTTGGTCCAAATGGGGCAGGAAAAACGACTTTAGTTCTTCATCTAAATGGCATCATCCCAACGATGCAAGGACAGGTACGAGTAGCTGGTAAGTTAGTTGATTCAAAAAATGCAGAGAGTATTAAATCTGTTCGCCATAAAGTTGGAGTCGTTTTTCAAGATCCTGATGATCAATTATTTATGCCAACCGTTGGGCAGGATGTCGCCTTTGGTCCCTACAACTCAGGGCTACGCGGAATAGAGCTAGAAAAGGCAGTTAAGGAGGCTCTGGAATTAGTGGGAATGAGTGAATTTATTGATAGGCCTCCCCATCATCTCTCCTTTGGGCAGAGAAGAAGGGTTGCTGTAGCCACAGTTCTAGCGATGAAACCAGAGATTTTGGTAATGGATGAGCCGTCATCAAATCTAGATCCTGCTGCGCGGCGAGAGCTAGCAGAGATAATCACATCACTTGATGTCACTTTGCTTATGGTCACCCATGATCTGCCATTTGCATATGAACTCTGCCAGCGCGCGGTAATACTTTCGGCTGGCGTTGTTGCAGCAGATGATGAGATTTCAAAAGTGCTGTCAAATAAGCAACTTTTAACAGCCAATCGCTTGGAGCTTCCTAAAGGTTTTAACCTCTAGTCAAGGAAGAAGTCAAGGAGAAAATCAGTAGTTCCTGGAACAACAGAGTACTTCTCTAAATCAGTAATCCCCTCTGATGCTAGAACTTCATCATCAACAAAAAAGTTACCACTACAAGAAGCAGATTCACGATTTAAAATAATATAAGCAGCATCGGCCAGAATCTCAGGGGTGCGACAGGCGGCAGTATCAACTCCAGGGATCATTGCAAGTGCTGCAGTATCAATTGCAGTCCTTGGCCAGAGGGCGTTAACAGCTATCTTATCTCGCTTAAACTCCTCGGCCATTCCAAGAACACACATACTCATTCCATATTTAGCCATTGTGTAGGCCACATGGTTTCTAAACCACTTTGCCTTCATTGAAAGCGGAGGTGAGAGAGTCAAGATGTGAGGATTTCGGCCAGCTTTAGCGCTTTCTTGCAGGTGCGGTAGAACTGCTTGGGAGGTTAGAAAAGTTCCTCGCACATTTACATCAAACATTAAATCAAATCTCTTAGCAGGCGTTTGCAGCGTGGGGGTTAGATTAATAGCACTTGCATTGTTAATTAAGATATCAATACCGCCAAACTCTTTCGCAGCTTGATCAACAGCTGCGCTTATCTGATTTTCATCCCTTAAGTCGCATTGAATAGCGAGGGCCTTTCCCCCAGCGGCTGTGATTTCACTTGCTGCGGTGTGGATGGTTCCTGGAAGCTTTGGATTTGGTTCATTAGTTTTAGCAGCAATTGCAATCATTGCTCCGTCTTTTGCAGCCCTGATAGCGATGGCTAGTCCAATACCTCGAGATCCGCCAGTAATAAAAATCTTCTTTCCTGCAAGACTCATCTACTTACCCTTCTTTGCTGCTAGTTTCATAAAGGCCTCTTGAGCCTCATCGGATTCAAGGGCGCGCAGGAAGAGCTCCCCTTCTGCCTGCATTACCACTTTAACCTTCTCATGGAGATCACTCTTTAATAGTGCTTTTGTCTGCAAGATTGCATTTGGCGGCTGGCTTGCAAGCTTTAGCGCAATTTTCTTAGTCTCATCTTTTGGATTTTCAGCTATGCCTGCAATTAGACCCATCTCAACTGCCTGCTTCGCGTTAAAAGGTTCTCCAGTGAGAAGAATCTGCGCAGCTTTTTGATATCCCACAAGTCTTGGAAATAGCAGAGTTGCCCCAGCTTCAGGAACAAGGCCTAGGTTCACAAATGGCATTGAAAAGATAGTTTTCTCAGATGCAATAGTGATATCGCAGTGAAGCAACATCGTTGTTCCAATACCAATTGCATTTCCTGAAACTGCTGCAAGGAGTGGCTTTGTGAAATTGTGAATTTCTTGCAGGAAATTCCAAACAGGTGAGCCAGGCTCATGAGGCGGATTGTTAAGAAAATCAAAGATGTCATTTCCAGCGGTGAAATGTGGCCCTTCATGCGTGATAACTACTGCTCTAATCCCAAAGTCGCCGTTGGCCTCTTTGAGCGCATCGGCGAGAAGTTGATACATATCTCGGGTGATGGCATTCTGTTTTGCCACCCGATTCAGAGTTAAGGTCAGGACCTGCTCATCTAGGGACGCAAGGACCTCACTCATCCCTGAATCCTAACTCTTTAGTTCGCCGGCAATAAAAGCTTTCGTTCTCTTTAGAGCCTCTTCATCTGAGTACTGCTCAGGGGGAGATTTCATAAAGTAACTAGATGGCGAAAGAAGTGGCCCGCCAATTCCTCTATCCATCGCAACCTTTGCGCAGCGAAGGGCATCGATAATTACCCCAGCAGAGTTTGGTGAATCCCAAACCTCAAGTTTGTATTCAATAGTTAGTGGAACATCGCCAAATGCTCGACCTTCAAGTCGAACAAAGGCCCACTTGCGATCATCGAGCCACTGCACATAATCAGATGGCCCAATATGAACATTGCCCTCTCCTATATCGTAATCAAGCTGCGATGTAACTGACTGGGTTTTGGAGATCTTCTTTGACTCTAGGCGATCTCGCTCAAGCATATTTTTAAAGTCCATATTTCCACCAACATTTAATTGATAGGTTCTATCGACTTTGACTCCGCGGTCCTGGAATAGCTTGGTCAGGACTCGATGGGTAATAGTTGCGCCAACTTGAGATTTAATATCATCACCAACGATTGGAAGGCCAGCCTGTGTGAATTTATCGGCCCACTCAGGGGTTGAAGCGATAAAGACTGGAAGTGCGTTAACAAAACCGCAGCCAGCATCAATTGCGCATTGGGCATAAAACTTTGTAGCAACCTCTGAGCCAACAGGCAGATAACAGACTAGAACATCGACCTTGGCATCCTTAAGTGCTTTGACTACATCAACAGCTGGCGAATCAGACTCTGTAATTGTCTCCCTGTAATAGCGACCAAGGCCATCATGAGTTACACCTCTTAAAACTTTAACTCCAGATTGAGGCACTTCAGAATATTTGATGGTGTTGTTTTCACTAGCCCAGATTGCATCTGAAAGATCAAGACCAACTTTTTTCTTATCAACGTCAAATGCAGCAACAAACTTCACATCACCTACGTGATATCCCCCGACGACTACATTCATCAGACCGGGAATCTCTTGATCCCTTGCCGCATCTCGGTAGTAATGCACCCCTTGCACTAGAGAATTGGCGCAATTACCAATTCCAACTATTGCTACGCGGATCTCTTTATCTGGGCTCACTAGTTTTTCCTTTCAGATCTGATCATTTGATCAAGCCAAGTGATTTCTCGCTCAGCAGTTTCAAGAGAGTGGCGGCGCCACTCCAGAAGATATTTATCAAGACCAACGGCTGACTTATCTAGATCAGCTTTTAAGATCTCAGCCTTCTCCTTGAGGCGGCGCTGGCGCCCCTCAAGAATTCTTAATCGATTGCGAGTTGAAGTTGGACCAAAGAAAGCGACGCTCACTTCAAAGTTATCGTCATCTAGGCCGAGCTCTCCTGCCCCTTGCGTTAATTCATCGAATTTTGATATGCCCCTTTGGGTTATGGAGTAGACGATTCGAACTCTCTTTGACTTTCCACCCTTGGGAACTTCCAATTGGATGATCAGACCTGCATCAAGCATTCGCTTCAATTGCGGATAGAGGACTGAGAATGAGAGAGCTCTAAAGGGGCCAAAGATGGCTGTTAGCCTCTTTCGAAGCTCATAGCCATGCAGGGAGCTCTCCTTTAATAGGCCAAGGAGGGCAAACTCGAGCGATTCAGCTCTAGATCTCATCTACCCCACCCCCTATTTATATCGATTCGATATATCGAGTAGATAGTAAACCCTGCCTGGCGCCGCCGCGCAACTCTGACCCGCAAAGATCCCCAGGGTGTCGTTATAAAACTCCCAGATTTGCGCGCGTCAGACTTATTAGTAGCAAATATCAGGCATACCCTTTTTTTCTAGAGTTCGCCCGCACTCGAAATATTGCCTACAGAACCACTGGGCGCTCTAGAAATGAGGACCTCTTAGATGAGTCTCTTCTCTTGGAAGCTACACGGAACTGGAAAAAGCATTGCCCCTGGCGAGGTTGTCTCGACAGATGAACGTTTAAGTTGGCCGCGCACCATTGGCGTTGGTTTCCAACATATTGCAGCAATGTTCGGAGCTACTTTCCTAGTTCCAATTCTTACGGGCCTACCCCCTACCACCACTCTTTTCTTCTCTGGCCTGGGAACTATCCTCTTCCTCATTATTACTCAGAATAAAGTCCCGAGTTATCTTGGATCATCCTTTGCATTCCTTGCTCCAATTGCCGCATCTGTTAAAAGTGACAGCATGGCAGTTGCCCTCGGCGGCGTAGTTGCAACCGGAGTCCTATTAGCTCTAGTTGGTCTAATTGCTCGCGCAGTTGGAACTGGCTGGATTAATTGGATGCTGCCTCCTGTCGTTACTGGAACCATAGTTATGGTCATCGGCCTAAACCTTGCTCCAGCTGCTAAAAATGGTTTAGCAAGTGGACCAGTTCTAGGAACTTTGACTCTGCTTGCAATCGCATCATTTGCAGCCTTCTCACGCGGCTTCATTGGGCGCATTTCGATTTTCCTCGGAGTTGTTGTGGGATATCTGGTGGCATTTGTCATGGGAGATGTCAACACTGATGGAATCTCATCGGCTAAATGGATTGCTGCCCCAACTTTTACTACTCCTGAATTCAAAGTCAGCGCCATCATTCTCTTCATCCCAGTAGTTCTGGTGCTGATTGCTGAAAACGTTGGACATGTTAAAGCGGTATCAAATATGACTGGCAAAGATCTTGATGATCAGATGGGTAATGCCCTATTTGCTGATGGCGTTGCTACCAGCCTTGCGGGCGCTGGCGGCGGCTCAGGAACCACCACTTATGCTGAAAATATCGGTGTAATGGCTGCTACTCGAGTTTATTCAACCGCGGCATATTGGATTGCAGCTTTTGGCGCAATCATCTTGTCGGTATCACCAAAGTTTGGCGCTGTTCTTAGCGCTATTCCTGGTGGAGTTCTAGGAGGAGCGCAAGTTGCTCTCTTTGGAATGATCGGAATTCTAGGAGCAAAAATCTGGATTGAATCAAAGGTGAATTTCACTGATTCCACCAATTTGCTCGTGGTTGCTACCGCAATCATCATAGGAATTGCTGATGTCTCCTGGACCAGTGGTGATTTCACATTTAATGGAATCATCAACGCAACCTTGGTTGCAATCGTTGGTTATCGCGTATTTCACAATATCTCCAAATCGCGTGGAACCAGCGTTTCATAAATCAGCAGGAAATTAGCTATCTAGAGTAGTTAATTGAGGCGCCTGGCTTAGCTGCTAGGCGCCTCTTTATTTATCCCTTTTTCTAGGCAAAAGTGTTGGATAATTCTCCGATGATTCTCGACTTCCCAGCTAGATATCCTGAATATCTAATTGCTGCGATGATCATTATTTTGGCCCCAGGGCCAAGTGTGCTCTTCATTATTGCTAGGGCAATTGCTTGGGGCAGAGCAACTGCGATTGCATCAGTTGCAGGAAATGTCACAGGCGCATTTACCCTCTCACTTGCGGTGGCATTTGGCTTGGGGCCGATTCTGCAGGCAAGTGAGTTAGCTTTTATTGGAGTGCAACTTCTTGGCGGGCTCTATCTGATCTATCTAGGCCTTGATGCAATAAAACACTCAAGAATTCATGCCGATGATATGGTCAATCAAGGCGATATCAAGCCTTCAAATATTAGGTCGATAAAAGATGGCTTCTGGGTTGGAGCGTTAAATCCCAAGGGGCTGGTTTTCTTTGCCGCTATCTTGCCGCAATTTGTTGATAAGGGATCAGATAGCGTGACTGAACAGCTGGTAATTATGGGGGCGACTTTTGCAATTCTGGCTTTCTTCTCTGATGGCACCTGGGGCTTAATTGCTGGAACAGTTAGGCAGTGGCTAGCCACCTCCCCGCAGCGCTTAGTTCTCATGCGCCGTATTGGCGGGCTGGTAATGATCACCCTTGGAATATTTACCTTGACTTCAGCGATCTAATCGATGAAATGTCAGTGCCCCAAGGCAGAATCACGCCATGAGCAAAGCTAGAGAGTTTATAAGCCCGAGTGATTTAACTTTTTCTTGGAATGGATGCCATCGCTGCCTATGGCTTAACTACAACCATGGCGTTAAGGCTCCATCATTCTTCCCATTAGTTGGCGAGCTCTCTGCGATGCAGGAGAAACACTTTAATGGCGCTAAATCAAAAGATCTCCATTCAGAAATTAAGCCAGGCAAAGTCTTAGATCGCGGTGGTTGGGTTAAATCAATGCCAATTACCTATAACTCAAATCCATCTCCCTATGCCATAAGAGGAAAATACGACTTACTGATGGAATTTGAAGATGGCACCTATGGCGTAATAGATTGCAAATTCCAAGGAAAAAATAACGATAAGAGTGACTTTTACTCTCCTCAACTTGAAGCCTATGCCTTTGCGCTAGAAAATCCACTCCAAGGAGAGCCAAAGCAGATTTCAGTTCTCGGTCTTCTTGTCTGGTCGCCTGAAAATCCTGAAGGCAACCCTGAAAGTGGCTTTAGCCTTAACTTGAGTAGCGCTTGGTATCCAATTACAAGAAATCCAGTTGGGCTAGCAGAGCGGCTACAAGATTTTATTCAGGTAATTAGCGGCGAAGTTCCAAGCGCTGATTCCACTTGCGATACTTGCAAATTCATTACTACGCGCCGAGAGATCTTTGGCCAAGAGTAATTACTCCTGGCTCTTTTTCCTCTCGCGTCGTCTCTGCTCATCTAAAGCTTCTTTAGCTTGCGAGGCATAGATATCGACATATTCTTGCCCTGAGAGCTCTTGCAATTTCTTCATCAGGGAATCGGTTGCCTTTCTTAACTCCTCCGGATCATTTGATTTATCCGGGGTTGGAAAATACATCGGCTCACCAAAGACCATCTTTACTCGCATAATCTTTGGAATTACTTTTCCCGTTGGTTGAATCTCTGCAGTATGAAACATTGCAACTGGCACAATAGGAGCGCCACTTTCCATAGCAAGTCTTGCTATTCCAGTTCTTCCTCTATACAGCCGGCCATCTGGAGATCTGGTTCCTTCGGGATAGATACCAAGGCAGCCGCCCTCTGCAAGAACAGAGAGTCCGGTAAGTAGCGCTGCCTCGCTTCTAGATCCTCCGGCTCGATCAACTGAGACTTGGCCAAGTGCGATAAAGGTTAGCTTCTTAGCCAATCCCTTAAGCCCTGGAGATGTGAAGTATTCACTCTTGGCTAGAAAGGTTACCTTTCTTGGAATTACTAACGGCATAAATATTGAATCACTAAAGGAGAGATGGTTTGAAGCAATAATTACTGGGCCGGTTGCAGGTACAAATCGAAGTCCGGAAACCTTTGGCCTAAAGAGCAAGGTAAGCACTGGTAGCAGGAAAGATTTAAGAAGGCCGTAGGCGATCTTGTCGCCAGCAACCATTGCTTCAACTTTATTCTTTTTTCGCCTTAGCGTCATGGCCCTAATTTAGAGCCTTTTGCCCCTCTTATGACACTATGCGTGTCGTGAGCGTAATTCCTAACCCGCAAGCTTTTTATCTGCCCAGCGGACCCGTTGCAGTTTTGATGATCCATGGATTTAACGGCTCTCCTGCATCGATAAAGCCTTGGGCGCAGGGCCTTGCAGATCTTGGATTTAGCGTTGCAGCACCACGTCTTCCAGGCCATGGCACTACTTGGGAAGATATGAATAACACCACTTGGCAACAATGGTATGAAGAAGTTGATAGAGAATTTACAAAGTTAAAGCAAAAACATGAGCGGGTATTTGTTGCTGGATTCTCTATGGGTGGTGCGCTCTCACTTCGTCTTGCAAGTATTAGAGGATCTGAGATTGAAGGTTTGATATTAATTAACCCTGCAATAAAAGATACCAGGCTTAGAGTAAAGCTTGTTCCACTCTTAAAGTATTTAGTTGGATCAATTAAAGGAAGTAGAAGTGATGTCGCAGCCCCTAATCCCCCGCGCCATAGCTATCTAAGGACTCCCCTAAAAGCATTTGATTCCCTGCAAAGGCTCTGGGCGTTAGTTAGGCAAGATCTATATTTAGTCGCTTTACCGCTTATGGTTGGTTATTCAATAAATGATCACGTAGTTGACCCTTCCAACTCTGAGCTCATTATTGATAATGTCTCATCGGTCGATATCAGGGAAGTAGTCTTTGAGAGATCGTTTCATAATGTGGCACTTGATTATGACCTTGATATTTTGATTGAAGAGAGCAGAGTCTTCATAAACGATGTATTAAGCGGCGAAGTTGATAGAAGTGATAGCGGCAGCCTTGATGCTCAATTTGAATCCATTGTTTCAGGGCTCTCACTTGATGAATCAGCTCCTACAACTTTTATTGATGAATTAGAGCAGATTGATGCTATCGAAAAATACCCCGGAGATAACAAAGAGCTGCCGCAGCTAAGTAGCATTCAACGTGCAGCTCTCCTTGGAGTAATTGGTGGACCGATCTACATAATTGCAGTACAAATCCTTGGTTTAGACCTGCTTGGCCTTGGCCCTTGGCCTGGAGGATTTGCCCTAGCTGCTGGAATTTTTGCTTTCTTCTACCAAATCAAGCCAGATGCAGATGAAGATGGAGATGGATCTGCGATATGAGTGAAAATTTTCGTTGGGGAATCTTAGGAACTGGAGGCATTGCAAGGGCATTTGCTAAAGATCTGACCTTTGCTAGTGGCCATGAAGTAAGCGCTGTTGGATCTCGCTCTCTGGATAAGGCTTTAGATTTCAGTAAGGCACATGGTGGGGTTGCCTATGGCAGCTATGAAGAGCTGGTGGCAAGTGATGTGGATGCTATTTATGTTGCAACGCCTCATCCCATGCATGAACCAAATACGCTGCTTGCACTAAACGCGGGTAAAGCTGTTCTCTGTGAGAAACCCTTTGCCGTTAATGCAGCCCAATCAGCCAGGATGATTTCACTGGCAAAGCAAAAAAACCTGCTCTTAGTTGAGGCGATGTGGTCTCGCTTCTTGCCACACTACCGACTTATCAGGCAATTACTTGTAGCTGGCGAGCTTGGTGAAATCATCTCTATTTCTGCCGATCATGGCCAATTCCTTCCGCTACCAAAACATTATCGTCTCCATGCTCCAGAGCTTGCAGGTGGCGCGCTTCTAGATCTTGGGGTCTATCCCATCTCACTTGCACATTTCATTCTAGGAAAACCCTCTGAAATTCAGGTAACAGCAGAGCTAACAGATACTGGAGTTGATGGCCATTGTTCAATATTTTTTGATTATCCAAGCAGCGCTGTAGCAAATTTATCTTGTACCATGTTAGTAAAGACTCCATGTGTGGCAGAGATAATTGGTAGCAAGGCACGGATAGAAATTGATAGCACTTTCTATAACCCAGCAAGTATGCGCTTGATAAAAACTAATGGCGAGGTAATTGATTATCCGAAAAATTATGAAGGCCATGGACTTCGAGAGCAGGCAATTGAATTTGCCAAGCTTTATAGAACTGGAGCAAAAGAATCAGATCTAATTACTCATCAAGATAGCCAAGAGATTATGGAAATCATGGATCAGATAAGAAGTGAAATTGGAGTTAAATACCCCTTTGAGTAACTCTAGTTCCTAGCTAGATCTGCAACTCCAACCAGTCCCGCATCATTTCCTAACACCGCAGAGACAATAACTGGAGCTGGACGCTTGCCAGTAAAAGGAATCAGTTCATTCATTGCTTGCCTCGTTGGATTTAAGAGAATATCTGCGGCATCAATTACTCCGCCACCGATAATAAATGCCTCTGGATCAAGGGATGCAACAAGGGATGCGCATAGTGCGCCAAGCCACTGGCCGGTGGTGTTAAAGGCAGCAATTGCAACGCTATCGCCATCTCTTGCAGCATCGCTTAAGTGTTTCCCAGTTAGCCCATCAATACTTGAATCGCCTCTTGCCAATAGGTTTCTAGCCAAATCTGGTGAGGCAGCAATAGCTTCACGGGCATGACGCAGAAGTGCATTTCCTGAGGCATATTGCTCAAAGCATCCCCTAACGCCGCAGCCGCAGAGGTGTCCATTGGGAACTGCTCTGGTGTGACCAAACTCTGCGCCAATTCCATAGGCCCCGCGATAGAGCTGATCATTAACAATTAATCCGCCACCTAAGCCAGTTCCTACAGTTAACATAATCACGGTTTGAAAATCTCTACCCGCTCCAAATTTTTTCTCGCCCCATGCTGCGCTATTTGCATCATTTTCTAAAACAACTCTTCTGCCAATTTGTTTCTCCAGCTGCTCAGTAAGGTTGACGCCATTCCACCCAGCAATATTTGGAGTGGCAAGCATTGTTTTGCGATCTGATGAAATAAATCCGGCTGCGCTAACGCCAACTGCTGAAATATCAAACTCTGAAATTAACTCGAGTGCTAGCTCTGCAATTGTGTCAGTTAGGGCCTGACCACCTTGAGGTGGAGTCTGCTTACGAGCACTTTTTACTATTTTGCCAGATGAGTCAACGACTCCGCCAAGAACTTTGGTACCACCAACATCGATACCAAGTGCCAGAGACATTTAACCTTCGAGTTTCTGCTTTAACTCAGATAAAGATTGCTCAATAGTTGTTTTCTCTACTTTACGTCTCATCAGATCAGGAACTGGCATACTTAATGCGGTAGTAAGTGAGTAGGTGACAGTGACTGAGTCATCACCATTATCTTTAATCTCATACTTGCCATCCATCTGAGTCATCAGATCTGCCTCTTCAAGCGAGAAAGAAATTTCATTGGGAGCCTTGCTCCAGTCATAAACCAGAGTTGGACGATCTTTTAGAACTCCTGCTTCAACTTTAAGCGTCAGTTTTGTAGGGCGGGATGAAGAATCGCGCTCCAAGACCTCGACAGTTTTAATTGCACTTGACCAGCTGGGATAGCCCTCAAGATTGAAGAGAATTTCGCGTACCTGCTCGATTGGAGCCTGGATTTGGGTTGAGTGAGATGAGTTATCGGCCATGGGCAGAGGCTACCTCTTCCCGTTACCTACCAGTAACCGCTAATTTTGCCCCCATGAGCGAATACTTCATTCCGGCCCTAGAGCCAAAAGCAACCCAAGGAAACCTAACTAACTTAGTAGCTGAGAGAGCCTGGTTTGAACCAGAGCGAATCTTGGTTTCACGTCCACTCGGTGATGGTTGGCAGCCCGTAAGCGCTCGTGAATTTGAAGCAGAGATTCGCGCCACAGCTAAAGGTCTTATTGCATCCGGAATCGGATTAGGCGATCGCGTGGCAATTATGGCTCGCACTCGTTATGAATGGACTGTACTTGATTTTGCTATCTGGTTTGCTGGCGCAGTAACAGTTCCAATCTATGAAACTTCATCACCTGAACAAGTTGATTGGATCCTCTCGGACTCAGCATCAGTTGCCATTATTGTTGAAACCCCACAACTTCGTGAAACTGTAACCCCCGTTCTCAATAGCAATGTCAAGAATTGTTGGGTGATAACAGAGAATGTCCTAGCGCAACTTGCATATCTTGGCCGTGATGTCTCTGATCAAGAAATAGATAATCGCAGAAATGCGCTAACTCCAGATTCTCTTGCAACCCTTATCTATACCTCTGGAACAACTGGAAAGCCAAAGGGCGTCTCACTTACCCATGGAAACTTTTTATCAGAGTGTGGAAATGTAGTTATGGGCGCTGCTGACTTATTTATGAAAGCTGGCGGCTCAACTCTGCTATTTCTTCCCGTTGCTCACGTCTTTGGTCGCATGGTGCAAATTGGCGCTATTCGCGCAGGTCTTCATCTTGCCCACTGCCCAGATCCGGTTGGCAGACTTCCAATCGACCTTGCATCATTTAAACCGACCTTCGTTCTTGCTGTGCCAAGAATTTTTGAAAAGGTTTACAACGGAGCTGAGGCAAAAGCTGACGCAGCAGGAAAGGGTGCAATCTTTCGCAAGGCTGCAGCTATCGCTGTGGAATACAGCAAATCACTCGATAATGGCGGCCCGTCTCTAACTCTTAAGTTAAAACATGGCCTCTTTGATAAATTGGTTTATTCCAAGATTAGACATGGTCTTGGCGGAAGAGTTGAGGCTGCAATCTCAGGAGGTGCTCCACTCGGTGAGCGTTTAGGCCACTTCTATCGCGGCGCTGGAGTTAGAGTCCTTGAAGGTTATGGTTTAACCGAAACCACCGCTGGCGCAACCCTTAATTTATCTACTGCTCATAAAGTTGGTTCAGTTGGAAAACCCATCCCAGGAACCACAATCAAGATTGCCGAAGATGGCGAAGTCTTACTTAAGGGCCCAATTGTTATGCGCGGCTATTGGCAAAATGATGCGGCTAACAAAGAAGTTTTCACCGAAGATGGATATTTCCGCTCCGGTGATTTAGGAAAACTAGATGAAGAGGGCTTCCTCTATATCGTAGGTAGAAAGAAAGAGCTGATTGTTACATCAGGTGGAAAGAATGTTGCCCCTGCAGTTCTTGAAGATCGCTTACGCGCCCATCCCCTAGTTAGCCAATGCATAGTAGTTGGCGATAACCAGCCATATATCGCTGCACTAGTAACTATCGACCCTGATGCACTCAAGGGTTGGATTACTGCAAATAAAAAGGATGGTGCAACTCTCGCGGAGCTCACCAATGATCCTGATCTAATTGCAGTCATTCAAACTGCAGTTGATGAAGCTAACAAGGCAGTAAGCCGTGCTGAGTCAATTCGTAAGTTCACAATCTTGCCGGTTGATTTCACCATCGCCGGAGGTCATTTGACTGCCAAGTTGTCAGTTAAGCGTCACGTAGTCCATAAAGAGTTCGCGGCCGAGATCGCCGAACTCTTTGGCTAAATCTAAACCAAAGACCCAAGAGAGCACTCTTCGCCTAGATTTGGCTCGCCGTCTCCATGAGACTTTGGCCCAAGAGCTAGCTGTAATTGGCTATCAGCTCGATGAAATGATTGGTGATGCAAATTTAGATAAGAAGCATCGAATTGCGCTACGTAAGATTCGATTTTCGATAAGTCAAACGACTAAGTCTTTTCGCGATCAGATCTACCAATTAAGGCTCACCTCAAGGGAGCAACTATCTAAGCAAGTAGTGGAGATATTAGGTGAGATCAAGCTAGCGGCCGACTTTAACTATCCAGAATTTGATCCAAAGGTTGAAGAGGCCTTAAGCCAGATAATTTTGGAGCTAGCAAGAAATACATCTCGCCACTCTAAAGCAACCTGCTTCTATCTCAACTTTAAAGAGAATGAAGAGAGCATCGAGTTTGAAATTGGCGACGATGGAATTGGCGGAGTTAAACCTAAGGATTTTCGATTTGGTTTAGCAAGTATTGATGAGCTACTAATTCAAATCTCATCTTCTTACTCCAGCTCCTCAAAGAGCGATGGCAGCAGCTTTAAATTCCAGATTAGAAAATCTGGGAGCAATAATGCTTAAGGTATTGGTAGTCGATGATCACACTATGGTTAGAGAAGGCCTGCGCCGTTTAATTGCCGGCGACGAAGAAATCTGTGTGATTGG